>JADMIO010932656.1_pt1 | contig 20115 bp, 11 predicted proteins | sample 8958161 | NCBI WGS metagenome assembly JADMIO01 (sample SAMN16585339, study PRJNA669376) | soil metagenome | isolation source: Crop rotation soil | place: USA: Cullars Rotation, Alabama | collected 2011 | reverse complement strand
CCGCGACTTCAAGTCACGTGAATTCCAAGCTTCGGATCCCACTGTGCTGGAAAGCTTGGGCTCGACCTACGTCAACGACTTCGACTTCAACGAGCGCGCGTACCGCGTCTACGTGCAGGCCGACCAGCCGTTCCGCATGGGTCCCGACGACCTGAAGCAGCTCTACGCGCGCGCGAACAACGGCGAGATGGTGCCGCTCGACGCGATCGTGCGGCTGCGCGAGACGACGGCACCGCAGGTCATCAGCCACTTCAACCTGTTCCGCTCGGCGGAGATCACCGGCAACGGGTCCCCGGGCGTCAGCTCGGGCCAGGCGCTCGCCGCGATGGAAGACACCGCGCGCCAGACGCTGCCGCCCGGATTCGACTTCGCGTGGGCCGGCCAGTCGTTCGAAGAGAAGAAGTCGGGGGCGTCCGCGGGGCTGATCTTCGGGTTGAGCGTGCTGCTCGTCTACCTCGTGCTCGCCGCGCAGTACGAGAGCTGGGTGCTGCCGTTCATCATCCTGCTGGGCGTGCCGCTGGCGGTGTTCGGGGCGCTGACCGGGCAGATGCTGCGCGGCCTCGCGAACGACGTCTTCTGCCAAGTCGGCCTCGTGCTGCTGATCGGCCTGGCCGCGAAGAATTCGATCCTGATCGTCGAGTTCGCGGAGCAGCTTCGTGGCCGCGGCATGTCGATCTTCGACGCCGCCGTCGAAGCCGGGCGCATCCGGCTGCGGCCGATCTTGATGACGTCGATCGCGATGGTGCTCGGCGTGCTGCCGCTCGCGCTCGCGAGCGGGGCCGGCTCCGCCGCGCGCAACTCGGTCGGCACCGCGGTCGCGGGCGGCATGATCGCGTCGACGGTGCTGTCGGTCATCGTGATCCCGGTGCTGTACGTGCTCTTGCGCACGCTAGCACCCGGACGCGTGCGCGGGATGGAGCGCGCCGACGAGGCCTTGCCCGAAGAGGGTCACGCCGGTGCGTAGAGCCTGCGTCGCTTGCCTCGGTGCCGCGCTGCTCCTCGGGGCGGCCGTGCGCGCGCAGGAGCAGGTGCCGCCTCCGGCCCCGCAGCCGCTGCAACCGCTCGAAGTCGTCACCTTCGACGAGGCGGTGCGCCGCGCGATCGAGAACAACCGCGACGTACAGCGCGCCACCGCCGCGATCACGCGCTCCGAGGCGCTGCGGAGGCGCAGCCGCTCCGTATGGCTGCCGAACGTGGACGTGTTCGCGACCGAGACGGTGCTCGACGACGAGCGCGGCACCGATCCCACGATCTTCCGCCCGCGCGACCAGTTCGCGTCGGGCGCCATCGTGTCGGTGCCGATCTTCGCTCCGTCGGACTGGGCGGCCACGCGCCACGCGGCCGACCAGGTGGAAGTGTCGGCGCTGTCGGCGACGGACGTGCGCCGGCAGATCGCGCGCTCCGCCGCGCTTTCGTATCTCGACATCATCGCGCAGCGGCGCCAGCTCGAGGTCGACACCACCGCGCGCGACAACGCGAAGGCGCAGCTCGATTTCGCGCGGACCCGCTTCGAAGGCGGCGCGGGCAGCAAGCTCAACATGTTGCGGGCGGCTTCGGTCCTTTCGACCGACGAAGTTCTGATCGAGCGCTCGGCCTACGCGCTGCGCCTGGCGCAGGAGGCGCTCGGCGTCCTGCTCGCCGCCGATCACCCGGTGGATGGGGTCGAGGAGCCCGCCTTCGACGTGCCGCCGGCCGAGCCGGTGCCCGACCTGTCGAACCGCACCGACGTGCGCCTGTTCACGCGCGAGGTCGAGGCCGCGGAGCGCGTGCTCGACGACACCTGGAAGGACTACCTGCCCACGGTGGATGCGTCGTTCTCGCCCCTGTACGTCAGCCCCGTGGGCGCCTTCGAAGAAGAGCGCACCTGGAACGCCACGATCGGCCTGCGCTTCCCCATCTACGCCGGCGGCCGGCGGCGTGCGGACCGCCTGTTCCGCAGCGCCGAGCTCGACATCGCGCGCATCGATCTCGACCAGACGCAGCTCGAGGCGCGCTCCGAGGTCCGCATCGCGCGCGGCGCCATGGAAGCCGCGGAGCGCGGGCTCGTGCACGCGACCGCCGCCGCGGAAAGCTCGACCGAGGTCTTGCACATCACCGAGATCGCGTTCCGCGCCGGTGCCACGACGAACATCGAGCTGATCGATGCCCAGCGCCAGGCGCGCGACGACGCCACCGCCGCGGCCCGCGCCGCGGACCTGCTGCGCCAGGCGAAGCTCGAGCTGCTGGTGGCACTCGGGCTCTTTCCCAAGTAGCGCCAGCCAGGAACCCGGCAGCGGCGACGTGCCTTTCGTCGTCGAGCGCGGTGCCGGCGACGATCGCGTCCTGAAGTTCGATTTCCGGACGGTCACGAAGCAAGCCAAGTAGCACGCGCGGGTGCCGTGCTCGCGGCGGGCAGACTGCGCAACGCTCTACCCGACGCCGAATGGAGTAGATTCCCGGACACGTTCTCGCACGGGGGGATTCATGCGAAACCTTCTTTCGGCAGTGGGGCTCTGCGCGGCGATGTTGCTCGCGCATGGCAACGCAGCGGCGGACGCGTTTCCGCCGCTCATCGCAACCTGGGGTTCCACCGGCAGCGGACCGGGCCAGCTGCAGGGGCCGGGAGGGCTGTGCGCGGAGGGCTCGACCTACCTCTACGTCGCCGACCAGGGGAACGATCGCATCCAGAAGTGGACCACGGCGGGAGAGTTCGTGGCGCAGTGGGGCCGGAACGGCGACGGGCCCGGAGATCTCTTCCACCCGACCCGAGTGCATCTTGCGCCGAACGGCGAGATCTACGTCGCCGAGCATCAAAACCATCGCATCTCACGCTTCACGCGCTCGGGCGTCTTCCTCGGCTGGTTCGGCGACAGCTACCCGAGTCAAGTTGCGCACCCCGTCGGAGTCGCGACGGACGCCGCCGGGAACGTCTACGTCGCGAGCGCCAGCAGCCATCGCATCTACAAGTTCGCGAGCGATGGGACCTTCCTGCGCTTCTGGGGCGAGTACGGCAGCGCGCCGGGCCAACTGCGCGGACCCTATGCCGTCGCGCTGGGCCCGGACGGATTGGTCTACGTCGGCGAGTACGAGGGCTGTCGCGTCCAGAAGTTCACGACGGACGGCGTCTTCGTGGGTTCGTGGGGCGCGTTCGGAACCGGGCCGGGACAATTCAACGCGGTCGAAGGATTCGCGTTCGATGCCGCCGGCGATCTTTATGTGGCGGACACCGGAAACGATCGCATCCAGAAGTTCACGCGCGGCGGAACGTTCCTGGGCGAGCTCTCACTGCCGCATGAGACGGGACGGCCCATTCCATCGGATCTCGCCTTCGATTCCGCCGGCAATCTGTTCGTCATCGGCGCGGGCAGCTCGCGTGTCTACGTGTACGGCTCCTTGAATCACGCTCCGGACTGCAGTGGCGCCGTCGCGCGCCTCGAGCGCGACTGGCCGCCGAACCATCAGCTCGTCCCGCTCGAGATTTCCGGAATCCTGGATCCGGATGACGACGCGCTGTCGATCCGCGTCGTCGCGATCACGCAGGACGAGCCGCTCCAAGGAGACGACCAGACGTGCCCGGATGCGGTGATCGATGCCGGCGGCAACGCTTCGATTCGGCTCGAGCGGCTCGCGGCAGGGCGCGGCGGCAACGGACGCGTCTATCACGTCGACTTCGAGGCCGGCGACGGTCGCGAGACCTGCCACGGCTCGGTGGAGGTGTGCGTCCCGCTGATCCGCGGTGGCTCGTGCGACGAATTGGTCGTGGATTCCACCGGCCGGTGCAAGTCTTCCCTGCGCTGGACCGGAGCGACGGCCGACGAGCTCGAGTAGGCCGCAGCGGACGCAGCCGCTACGCGTCGAGGTTGTGCTTCGCGATCCGGGTGTAGAGCTGCGAGCGGGTGATCCCGAGCAGGCTCGCCGCCCGGGTGCGGTTGTTCTTGGCCTTGATCAACGCCTTGAGGATCAGGTCGCGCTCCTGGACGTCGAGCCGGCCGTCCCCCGCCGACACCTCCGGAATCAGCGCGCTCAGCGTCGTCCGCGCCCCGTTCGCGCCGATCGGCAGGTGCGCCGCGGTGATCAACCCGCCGTCGCACAGGATCGTGGCGCGCTCCATCGCGTTGCGCAGCTCGCGCACGTTGCCCGGCCATTCGTAGGCCAGCATCACGTCGCGCGCCTCGCGCGAGATGCCCGCTGCCTTCCGGCCCACGACCGACCCGACCTCGTCGAGGAACGCCTCGGCCATCGGCAGGATGTCGCTCTCGCGCTCGCGCAGTGGCGGCAGCGCGATCTCGAAGACGTGCAGCCGGTAGTACAGGTCCTCGCGGAACTCGCCGCGCGCCATCGCGGCCTGTAGATTCCGATTCGTGGCAGCGATGATGCGCACCTCCGCGCGCATCGGCCGCGTGCCGCCCAGGCGCTGAAACTCGCGCTCCTGCAGCACGCGCAGGAGCTTCGCCTGCACGCCCGGGCTCATCTCGCCGACTTCGTCCAGGAACAGCACGCCGCCCTTCGCCTGCTCGATCCGGCCCGCGCGCGCCGCCGTCGCTCCGGTGAAGGCGCCCTTCTCGTGGCCGAACAGCTCGGACTCGAGCAGCGTCTCCGGCAACGCCGCGCAGTTCAGGCCGACGAAGACGCCGGCCGAGCGCGGCGAGCCGCGATGGATGAAGCGCGCCACGACTTCCTTGCCCGTCCCCGACTCGCCGGTCAGCAGCACCGTCGTCTCGGTCGGCGCCACCTTCGCGGCGGAGGTCAGCACGTCCTTCCAGCTCTTCGCGTCCCCGATGATCCGGCGGTAGCCGAGGGTCGTCTTCTCCAGCTCGTCCTTCAGGTCCTGCACGCGCTCTTCGAGCCGCGATGCGCGCTCGCGCGCCTCCGCAGCCCGCCGCTCCTCTTCGGCGAGGCGCTGGTGCGAAAGCGCCAGGCTCAGGTGGTCCGCGACGCGCCGTCCCACGATCACGTCTTCTTCGGAGTACTCGTTCGGAACCTGCGACACGAACAGCAGCCAGTTGGTCGCCCCATCGAGGTGCAGCGGCAGCCCGAGGAACGAGCGCGTGCCTAGGTTCAAGCACGTGACGCGCGCGCCGCACTCGTCGGGCTGGGTCTCGACGTCGGGGATCAGCACGTAGTCGGGTGCTGCCTGCGGGCAGCTCGGGCCGCGCGCCGGGAAGCGCTTCGGCATGTCGGGCATCGGCTCGCCCGAGGTCGTGTCCACGATCAGCTCGCTGCCGTCCTCGCTGAGCGACGTGAGGATCAGACGGTAGTGCGCCAGCACGGGCTGCACGATCTCCGAGACCCGGTGGAAGATGTCGCGCACGTCGAGGCTGCCGGCCATCGCCGGGAGGAGCTTGTCGATGGCATCGAGGCGCCGGCGCCGCGCGGCGTCGAGATTCCACAAGCGCTCGTGCTCGAGCGACAGGCTCAGGATGTCGGCGATGGCGCGGGCGGCGATCTCGTGGCGGCCGTGGAACGCCCCCGCGCGGGCGGACGTGAACCAGACCTCGCCCACGAGCTGCGTGCCGCTCATCAGCGGCGCGCACAGCAGCGACTGGACGCCGCTTTCGAGGATGTCGCGGTCCATCGGGAACGCGGGGTCGAGCGCTGCGGTCGCATCGGCGATGCAGTGGCCCACCCCGGCCGCGGGCCGCATGGCCGGCGAGAAGTCCTCGAAGCGGACGAGGTCGGAATCCTCGTCGCACTGCGAGGTGTCCCCGGCGATGGCGTACAGGCGCAGGGCATCCGGCCGCTCGGCCCGGCAGACGCCCATCGTGTCGAAGGGCAGGATCGCGGCCGCCGCGTCGGCGACCTGCGAGAACACGTCCTTGAGCTCAAGGGTCTCGGAAACGATCCGGGCGATTCGGCTGAGGGCGCTGGCGAGGGCGTCGGGGTCGGGGACCGTGAGGGGCGTGGGTCGTCCGTCCGTACAGGATTCGTGCGGCTGCTCGATCAATTGAGCCCCCTTCCTGAGTCGCTAGCGAGCCTCTTTGGACAAGTCCAAGGATCCTAGCACGCGGCCTTTCGGCCGGCCGGGTGCGGGCATTTCGACAGGATCCGGCGCCACGAGCGTGGGAATCCCGCGATCCATTGCGTGCCGATCGCCAGACTGTCTGTTTTTCGACAACACTCGCTCCGACACCTCTTCGACCCTCCTGCGGCAAATTTCGCGGGAGGCCGGGCGAATGCGCCTTCGTCGACCTGCGCGCGGCCGTGGCACAGCGATTGACTTGTCGCCGCCCGCCACGCCGAGGAAACGAGAGATGAGCCAACGCAACGTCGAGAGGGTGATCGGAATGCTGGTGACCGACGAGCGCCTGCGCCGCCGCTTCGCGCTCGACCCGGAAGCCACGCTGCGCGCGCTCGTCAGCGACGGGCTCGAGCTGAACGGCTGCGAGCTGCAGGCGCTGGCGGCCCTCGACCCTAGCGGGGTCGAGCGCCTCGCGGACTCGATCCACCCGCAGCTCCAGAAAGTCGATCTGCACGGAGGCACGCGATGAACGAGGCGACGTTGGGACGGAAAGCGAACATCCTGGGGCCCGTGCTGCTGCTCGGCGCGATCCTGGCCACGGGCGTGGCGCTCGCGGCCTGGAAGATCGACGCGCTGCGCGAGGCCGGCGCGGCCGCGGCGGCGCAGCCCGAGCCGGCGGAGTTCGTGACCCTCGCGGCCGCGACCCCGCGCGAGCACCGCGCGATGGTCACGTCGATCGGCACGGTGCTGGCGACGCGCTCGGTGACGCTGCGCAACGAGCTGGCCGGAACGGTCGCTTCGTCGGCGCTCGTGCCCGGCCGCATCGTCGACGCCGGAACGCTGCTGGTGCAGCTCGACGTCTCCGTCGAAGAGGCCGAGCTGGCGGCGCAGCAGGCGCAGGCGGCGCTCGCGCAGACGATGCTCGAGCGCAACCAGAACGCGAGCGAGACCCACGCGGTCTCCGACACCGAAGTGGATCGGGCGCGCGCCGAGCGCGACGTGGCCGTCGCGCAGATCGCCCGCACGAAGGCGATCATCGCGCGCAAGACGATCAAAGCGCCGTTCCGCGCGCGCGTGGGCATGGCGGACGTCCACGTGGGCCAGTACCTCGGGGAAGGCTCGACGTTGACGACGCTCCAGGGCATCGACGATCACGCCAACGTCGACTTCGCCGTCGCGCAGCGCATCGCGGCCGGGCTGAAGGAAGGCGCCCCGGTCCACATATTCGTCGCCGGCGACCCGACGCCGATCCCCGGGACGATCGTCGCGGTCGACGCGCGCGTGGATCCCGCGACGCGCAACGCGTGGGTCCGCGCCCGCATCGCCGACGCAGGCGGCCCCGCCCCGGGCGCCTCGGTGCGTGTCGAGGTTCCCGACGGCCCGCTGCACTCCGCGGTCGTCGTCCCCGTGAGCGCCCTGCGCAAGGGCCCGTCCGGCGACCACGTCTTCGTGATCGCGCCCGGCGAGAACGGCCAGATGCGCGCGCACGTGCGGCCCGTGCAGGCCGGGCCGCTGCTCGGCACCGACGTGCTGATCCTGGGCGGGCTCGAAAGCGGCGAGCAGGTCGCCGCGACCGGCTCGTTCAAGCTCCGCGAAGGTGCGCTCGTGATGGTGTCCGACGGTTCCCAGCAGGCAGGCGGTCGGAAGTCATGAGGCAGCTCGCCGTGATCCTGTGCGACGACGGCGATCCGTTCCCCGCCTGCGGCGGCACCCCCCTCCGCAGGCCCACGCTCCCCCCGAGCACGAAACGGATCGTCGTCCTCGCCCAGGATCGCGGCGGCGTCGCCTCGCAGCACTCGGAGTAATCCATGCGCTCGTTCACCGACGTCTTCATCAAGCATCCCGTCCTTGCGGTGGTCGTCAACCTGGTGATCGTGCTGATCGGCTGGCGCGCGCTCGCGAGCCTGCCGGTGCAGCAGTTCCCGCAGATCGAAAGCTCGTCGGTCGTGATCACGACGGTCTACTTCGGTGCTTCCGCCGAGACCGTGCGCGGCTTCCTCACGACACCGATCGAGCGCGCGGTTTCCGCGATCGGCGGCGTCGATCACGTCGAATCGACGAGCCGCGCCGGCGTCAGCACGGTCACCGTGCAGCTCAAGCTCAATCACGACAGCACGGCGGCGCTCGCCGAGGTGACGGCCCGGCTGCAGCAGGTGCGCTCGGAGCTGCCGGCCGAAGCCGAGCCGCCGCTGGTCGAAGTGCAGCGCGCCGACCGCCCTTACGCGACCTTCTACTTGAGCTTCAACTCCAAGGAGCGCAGCGTCCCCGAGATCACCGACTACCTGCTGCGCAACGTGCAGCCGACGCTCGCGACGATCGAAGGCGTGCAGCGCATCAGCAACAGCGAGGGCGGACGGCAGCTCGCGATGCGCATCTGGATCGACCCCGATCAGCTCGCGGCGCTCAACCTGTCCCCGGGCGACGTGCAGGCGGCTCTGCAGCGCAACAACTACCTGGCCGCGGTGGGGCAGACCAAGAACAACCAGATCCAGGTCAACCTGCTCGCCAACACCGACCTGCGCTCGGTCGACGAGTTCGAGAACCTGATCGTCGTCCATCGCGACGGCGCGATCGTGCGCCTGCGCGACGTCGCGCGCGTCGAGCTGGGCGCCGAGGAAGCGGACCTCCTCGCGAAGTACAACGAGTCCGAGGGCGTGTACCTCGGCGTCTGGCCGCTCGTCGGCGCCAACGAAATCGATGTCGCGCGCCGCCTGCGCGCCGAGATGGAGCGGATCCGGCCCTCGCTTCCCGCCGACCTCGAGATGCGCCTCGTGTGGGACGGCACCGTCTTCATGCGCGACGCGCTGTCCGAGATCACGAAGACCCTGATCGAGACCATGCTGATCGTCGGCATCGCGGTGTTCCTGTTCATGGGATCGATCCGCACAGCACTCGTGCCGCTGGTCGCGATGCCGATCTCGCTCGTGGGCGCCGCGATCGCGATGCTGCTCTTCGGGTTCAGCCTGAACCTGCTGACGATCCTGGCCATCGTGCTCTCCGTGGGGCTCGTGGTCGACGACGCGATCGTCGTGGTCGAAAACGTCGAGCGCCACGTGCGCATGGGCAGGACGCGCGTGCAGGCGGCGATCCTGGGCGCGCGCGAGCTGGTCGGGCCCATCATCGCGATGACGATCACGCTCGTCGCGGTCTACACGCCGATCGGCTTCCAGGGCGGGCTGACCGGGTCGCTCTTCCTCGAGTTCGCGATGACGCTGGCGTCGGCCGTCGTCGTCTCGGGCATCGTCGCGGTGACGCTGTCGCCGGTGATGAGCGGGCACTTCGTGCACGCGCACGGCCAGGAAGGCTGGCTGACCCGGCTCGTGAACCGCGGCTTCGAGCGCGTGCGCCGGGCCTACGTCTGGCTGCTCGACGGGGCGCTCGGCATGCGCTGGGCCATCGTCGCCGCGTCGCTCCTGATCATGGCCGCCGCGTGGCCGCTGTACACGTTCTCGCGCAAAGAGCTGGCCCCGGTCGAAGACCAGAGCCACATCAGCTTCTTCATGCAGGCGTCCCCCGATGCCTCGCTTCAAGCGGTCAACGAGCAGACGAAGAACGTCGTGCGCGCCGTGACCGCGTTCCCCGAAGCGCGCTTCATGTGGTCGCTGACCGCGTCCTGGGGCGGCTTCGGCGGCATGGCCGCGAAGGACTGGCACGAGCGCACGCGCTCGACCGAGCAGATGTACGGCCAGGTCTATGGTGCCGTCTCGCAGATCCCCGGCCTGCGCGTCTTCCCGCGCCTCGACCCGCCGCTCCCCACCCCCGGTCAGTACGACGTCGAGCTGGTGCTGCAGAGCGACGCGCCGCCCGAACAGCTGCTGCAGACGGTCGGCGAGGTGGTGGGTGCCGGCTGGCAGAGCGGCAAGTTCCTGTACGTGGACACCGACCTGAAGCTCGACCTTCCCGAAGCGCGCGTGATCATCGATCGCGAGCAGGTCGCGGACCTCGGCCTCGACCTGGCGGGTGTCGGGCGCGAGCTGGGCACGCTGCTCGGCGGCGCCTACGTGAACCGCTTCAACTTCTACGACCGCAGCTACAAGGTCATCCCGCAGATCGGCGACGAGAACCGGACCACACTCGGGCCGCTGCTCGACCTCAAGATCAAGACGCCGAGCGGTGCTCTGGTGCCGGTGTCGACCTTCACGCGCATCGAGTCGAGCACGGCGCCGCGCGTGCTGAACCGCTTCGGCCAGCGCAACGCCGTGCGTGTCTTCGGCGGCGTGCAGCCGGGCGTCACCAAAGAAGAAGGGCTGCGCGTGCTCGAGGCCGCGGCGGCGACGGCGAGCGGCCCGCCGGTCGCGATCGACTATGCCGGCGAGTCGCGCCAGATCCGGCGCGAGGGCGGCGCGCTCACGGTGACGCTGGCGTTCGCGGTCATTCTCATCTACCTGGTCCTGGCGGCGCAGTTCCGCAGCTTCCGCGACCCGCTGATCGTGCTGATCGGGTCGGTGCCGCTCGCGATCTCGGGTGCGCTGATCTTCAGCTTCCTCGACCTGACGACGATCAACATCTACTCGCAGGTCGGGCTGATCACGCTGGTCGGGCTGATCGCGAAGAACGGCATCCTGATCGTGCAGTTCGCGAACTCGCTGCAGGAAGCCGGCCTCGAGAAGATGGCGGCCCTGCGCGAAGCGGCGTCGACCCGGCTGCGGCCGGTGCTGATGACGTCGGCCGCGACGGTCTTCGGACACTTCCCGCTGGTGCTCGTGACCGGGCCGGGCGCGCGCGCGCGCAACAGCATCGGCATCGTGCTGGTCACCGGCATGGCGATCGGAACGCTGTTCACGCTCTTCGTGGTGCCGGTCTTCTATTCGCTGATCGCGGCGCGCCACCGCCAGTCCGAAGCGCAAGCCGAGCTCGAGCAGCTCGAGTCGGCAGCCGAGGCCCAGGCAACCCTTGCGGGGCTCGTCCCCGCGCGAGCGCAGTCATGAAGCGTGTCCTGCTTGCGGTTCTTCTCGCCGCGGCGACCACCGCGTGCACGGTCGGCCCGAACTACCAGAGGCCGCCCGTCGTCTCGCCCGAGGGCTTCCGCCAGTCCGAAGCGCCGAGCGGTGCTTCGCTCGCGGACCAGGCCTGGTGGGACCTCTTCGACGACCCGGTCCTGAAGGCGCTCGTCGAGCAAGCGCTCGCGGAAGGGTACGACGTGCGCCTCGCCGCGGCGCGCGTCGCCGAAGCGCGCGCGGTCGCCGGCATCGCGCACTCGGAATACTTCCCCGCGGTGCAGGCGAGCGCTTCCGCGTCCTACCAGCGCCAGTCGACGTTCCTGTCGCCGATCCAAGGCAACACCGGCTGGTACGACGTCAACGTCGGAGCGTCGTGGGAGCTCGACCTCTGGGGCCGCGTGCGGCGCCTGAACGAAGCGGCGCTCGCGCGCTACCTGTCGACCGAGGAAGCCCGGCGCGGGGTGCAGCTCTCGCTCGTCTCGGACGTGGCTGCCGGGTACTTCCAGCTGCGCGCCCTCGACCTTCAGCTCGAGATCGCGCGCCGCACGTCGGAATCGTTCCAGGGCACGCACGACCTGTTCCGCCGCCGCCTCGACGCCGGGCTCGCCTCGGCGCTCGAGACCGCGAGCGCCGAAGCCTCGCTCGCGACCACCAATTCGCGCATCCCCGACCTCGAGCGCGAGATCGCAGCCCAGGAAAATTTCCTCGCGTACCTCCTGGGCAAGAATCCCGAGGACATCCCACGCGGCGCCGCGCTGACCGCCCAGCTCCTGCCGCCCCAGATCCCCGCGGGGCTGCCGTCCGATCTGCTCGAGCGCCGCCCCGACCTGCGCCAGGCCGAGCAGGAGATGATCGCGGCCAACGCCGAGGTCGGTGTAGCGATGGCGGATTACTTCCCGCGCATCAGCCTGACCGGCTTCCTCGGCGGTGTCGCCCCCAAGGTCTCGGAGTTGTTCGGCGACGGCAAGACGTGGTCGGCGGGCGGCAACCTGCTCACACCGGTCTTCCAAGGGAAGCGGCTGCGGCACCAGAAGGAAGCCGCGCTCGCGCGCTACGAGCAGGCCAAGCTGCGCTACGAGCAGACGGTCACGCAGGCATTCTCGGAGGTCGCGACGCAGCTCGTCGCCTACAAGAAGCTCGAGGACGTCGAGCGCGAGCTGAACCGGAGTGTGGAGGCCTACCGCAACGCGGTCGACCTCGCGAACTCGCGCTACCTGGCGGGCCTCGCGGACTACTTCGAGGTGCTCCAGGCCCAGCGCCAGCTCTTCCCCGCAGAGAACGCGCTCACGCAGACGCGCCTCGAGCGCTTGTCCACGCTGGTGCAGCTCTACAAAGCGCTCGGCGGCGGCTGGCGTAGCGAAAACACGACGGCCGCTTCCCGCTGAAGCCGAAGTTCAGGGAGGGCACGGATTGGCGTTGGGCCGTTCCGACCCAGCGCTGTCAACGCCCAGGCTGCCTTCGGTCTGTCCGTCCGTCGCCGTGATCAGCACGAAAACCACTTCGCCCGACTGCGGCTGACCCTGGGCCGGGGCGCTCGTCGAGTCCGTCGAGCAGTGCCGGTGGGCCAGCGGATTCGAGCCCGGCTGTTGGGTGTACGTTGCCGCGCTCCTCAGCACGGCAAGGCTGCCCTCGTAGACGTTCCAGAGCGCCTGACCGGCTTCGGGCTGCCAGACGATCGAGTTGCGATCGGTCCAGTACTGGAAGATCTCGCCGTCGTTCGTGTCGCAGGCGTCGCCCACCCCGTCGACATCGCGATCGGACTGCGCGCTGTTCGGGAAGCTCGCGCAGTTGTCTTCGTTCGCGCACAGTCCGTCGTGGTCCGCGTCGTTCTGCGCGTCCGCCGGACACGCATCGAGCGCGTCGCAAGCACCGTCGGAGTCGGAATCCACGATCGAGTTCGCGCAGGCTCCCGAAGCCTCGCAGGTATCCGTCGTGCACGGATCGCCGTCTTCGCACGCCTCCGGAAACACGAGGCAGCTGTTGTCCGCGCAATACAGCCCGCCGTCCGACGCCGGACTGCCGGACCGCGCTCCGCCCCAGACGATGAGCTGCGTACCGGTCCACACCCCCGAATGATCCGTGCGCGCCGCGGGTGTTTCCGCCGTGATCGCCGTCGCTCTCCAGACGTCCGTGGCCGGGTCGTAGCGACCGCCCGTGTTGCTCTCGCCCCAGACGATCAGCTCGGCACCGCTCCAGACCGCCGCGTCGCCGGTCTTGTCCGAGGGTGCACCGGTCGGCGTGATCGGCGTCCACGAATCGTCCGCGGGATCGTAGCGTCCGCCGCCGCCGATCACGCTTGCATTGTCACGTCCGCCCCAAACCAGCAACCGTCCGCCGCCCCATACGGCGGCGGGATCGAAGCGGGGTGAAGGCGCTCCTGCGCTCGACATCGCGGTCCACTGGTTGGCTGCGGGATCGTAGCGGCCCCCGGCGCCGAAGAGTGTCCCGCCCGCGCCGCGCCCGCCGAATACGAGCATCCGGTGCCCGTCCCAGACGGCGGAGAGCTTTGCTCGCGGAGACGGCGCGCCTGCGCTCGCAATCTGCGCCCAGTGGTCCTGCACCGGGTCGTAGCGCCACCCGTCGCCGAGGAACTGGCTGGCAGAAGCGGCCCCGCCCCAGACGAGCAGCTCGGAACCGGTCCAGACGACACCGGGATCGTTGCGGAGAGGGCCGGGAAGCGGAGCGGGTGTGCTCCAGTTGTCGTTGATCGGATCGTACAGGCGCGCGAAATCGAACGACTGCACATTGACGCCACCCGCCACGATCATGCGTGTGCCGGTCCAAAGGGCCGCGTGTCCCTCGCGCGCGATCGGTGCTCCGGCGAGCGACGTCGGCGTCCACGTGGCCGTCGCGACGTCGAAGCGTGCGCCGGTATTCAGGTTCGCGCCAGCCTGCGAGCTCGAACCTTCGTTTCCGCCCCACACGATCATCTCGCTCCCGGTCCACACCGCGCTGTGCGATTTGCGCCAGCTCGGCGAGCCGTCGATGGACGACCCATTGATGGCCGTCCACTCGAAGGACGACGGCGAGAAGCGCAATCCCGAGGACGGGTAGCTGTCGGGACCGAGAACGAAACCGGCCCAGACGATCATCTCGGTTCCGGTCCAGACCGCGACGTGGCCCGATCGTCCGAAGTCCGGCGCCTGCGGTGTGACCTGCCAGCTATCGCTGAGCGGGCGATAGATGCCGCCAGTCGCGACACTTTGGAACGGCGTGCAGCTTCCCGCGGAGTACTGCTGGCCGCCCCACACGATCATCGCCTGGCCGGCCGGATCCCACACCGAGGTGTGCAGGCTGCGCGCGGTGGGGGCGCTGGTCAGGCCCGTGGCCGCCCACGTGTCGCTCACCGGGTCGTAGCGTCCGCCTGTCCGCACGAAGTGGCAGGGATCGTTTGCGCTACCGGGAGTCTCACCACCCCAGACGATCATTTCGCCGCCCGTCCAGATCGCCGTCGCGTCGACGCGCCGTTCCGGTGCGCCGGTGACGGAAGTCGAGGTCCACGTGTCGCTCAGAGGGTCATAGCGGCTGCCGGTGAGGACCGAGTTGGACGAGCCGGACGTCGTCGTGGTGCCGCCCCAAATGACCATGCGCGTGCCCGTCCACACGACGGAGTGGCGCGCGCGTGCCGCAGGCGCCCCGAGGTTCGAGGTGGCGGTCCAAGTGTCCGTGGACGGGTCGTACTGCGCGCCGCTGCCCAGAGTGGCGGACGCCGATTGCCCGCCCCACACGATCATTCGGGTGCCCGTCCAGACGGCGGTGTGACGGAAGCGCGCGGCGGGCGCGTTCGTGGTCGACGTGGGCGTCCAGAGATCCGTCGAAGGATCGTAGAGCGCGCCGGTGTTCGAGGGATTGGCGTCCGTGCCGCCCCACACGATCATCTTCGTGCCGGTCCACACCGCGGTATGCCGGACGCGCTCCGATGGCGCACCTACGGACGATACCCGGTGCCAGGTCTGGGTCGCAGGCTCGTATCGTCCGCAGCGGGCCGGCGACCCGTTCCACACGATCATCTCGGTGCCGGTCCAAACCGCGGTGGACCCAGGTCCGCCCTGGATCGGGGATTCTCCGAGAGCTCGCCAAGTGTCGTCGGTGCAGCCCGACGCGATCGCGCTCGCGCGGAAGATTCCACCCGCGCCGATCGCCTCCGCTGAAAACGAGGCCTGCTCGGCGCTCCACCAATCGTCGAACGAACGCTTCGGGCCGGCCTGGAAGCGCTCATCGCTCGCATACAAGGCGGGCAACAGGCGCGCGACGAGCTTCTGGCGCACCAGGGTTTCCGCGATCCGAAGCGGGTCGTCGTCGAGAGCGGCGAACAGCTCGCGCAACATCGCGGGGTCGCGCGACTCCTTCGCCATTCGATCCATCTCGGCTTGCAGTTGCGCGCCAGTCACGGGCCGCGCCCAGAGCCGCTCGAGCGCGTTCGACTTCCGGAGGTAGTCGGCGACCTTCGCGCGGATCGCCGCCTCGGGCAGGACCTGCGCGACGCCCGGCTTGGCAGTGCGGTTGCTGTCGGGCCAGAGGCGATGATTCCAGTAGACCTGCTCGATCGCGCGTTGCGCGGCGACGCGCTCTTCAAAGTCGAACGCGACCGCGTCATCCGACGCCGCCGAAACTCCGACGCACGCAACAAGCAGGAAGCAGGCGGTCGTTCGCATCGCGTCCCCCCTGTGTGTGAGCCCGAATATACGGTCGTACCGGCGGGGGTTGGGTTCGAAATCTGGCCCGCGCCGAGCGTGCCGCCCGCGGGAACGAAACGGGCCGGCGGGGTATGCCCCGCCGGCCCAAGATTCCAATCCGAAACACGCCCCGGACTACGGGCAGTGCCGCCCCGTCCGCTGCGACAGGCCCGTCTGCGTGCCGAGCGGGCCCTCGCCCACCGGGCACGCATTCGTCGCGCGCACCAGGTAGAACACGATGCCGGTCGCAAGCTCGTCGGCGTCGATCGTATTCGTGTCGGTGCCGTTGAATTCGATGCACTGCGCTTCGGTCACGAAGTCGTTGGCATTGGTCGAGCGCAGCGTGTCGTACGTGGGTGTGGTGCAGCCCGCGGTCGACGGAGGATTCCAGTAGACGGTGACGACGCCGTCGACGCGGGCGACCGAAAGGTCGCGCACCTCGCTCGGAGTCGCCCAGACCGACGCGTTCGCCGGATCGCAGTCGCCGAGGCAGTCCCAGGTCCCGTCGTGGTCGGTGTCCCCCTCGCCGGCCGGGACGACACCGTCGCAGTCGTTGTCCACACCGTCACAGATCTCGGGGAGGCCCGGCGCACGCGAGCGCAGCTGGTCGTCGCAGTCGCCCGCGCAGGCGCGCACGCCGTCCTGGTCGTCGTCCGCCTCACTGGCGGGGATCTGGGTGTCGCAGTCGTTGTCGAGCCCGTCGCACAGCTCCGCGTGGCCGGGATAGGTCTGCGGATCCGAGTCGTCGCAGTCGCCGGCACACACGCGGAACCCGTCGTTGTCTCCGTCCAGCTCGCTTTCGAACAGATTGCAGTCGCTGTCGACTCCGTCGCACGCCTCGACGTTGCCCGGGAAGCGCGCCGGGTCGGCGTCGTCGCAGTCGCCGCCGCAGATGCGCACGCCGTCGCCGTCCGCGTCGGACTCGCTCGCCGGCACGCCGTTCGCGCAGTCGTTGTCCAGGCCGTCGCAGGACTCGGCCAGGCCCGGCCGGCGCAGGAAGTTCCCGTCGTCGCAGTCGCCGGCGCAGATGCGCACGCCGTCGAAGTCCGCGTCGGCTTCGTTCGCCGGCACCCCGTTCGCGCAGTCGTTGTCGAGCCCGTCGCACAGCTCCGCCTGGCCGGGGCGGATGCTCGGGTTGCCGTCGTTGCAGTCGCCGCCGCAGACGCGCACGCCGTCGCCGTCCGCATCCGCTTCGTTGGCGGGAACGCCGCCGGCGCAGTCGTTGTCGAGCCCGTCGCAGGTCTCGGGGTTGCCGGGGAAGCGCGCGGCGCTCGCGTCGTCGCAGTCGCCGCCGCAGACGCGCACGCCGTCGCCGTCCGAGTCCGACTCGTTGGCCGGAACGGCCGGCCAGCCCGCCGCGGAGCAGTTGTTGTTGAGGCCGTCGCACAGCTGCGGCGCGCCGGGATAGACGAGCGAGTTCGCGTCGTTGCAGTCGCACGACGCGGGGTAATGGTCGCCGTCGCCGTCGCCCGCGGCGCACAGGCCGCTCGTGCAGCAATCGAGGTCGGCGCAGTCGGTCTGGCCGTCGCAGTCGTCGTCGGCGCCGTTGCCGCACACGCCTTCGCTGAAGGTGCACGACCCGGGGCTGACGTTCGTGATCGTGAACGAAGCCGGCGTGCCGGGCTTGAAGAAGCCGACGCTCAGCGCCGAGCTCCCCGGCGCCACGTTGGCGTCGAAGCGGAAGTTGTACAGCGTGCCCCAGCGCAGCGCGTTCGCGTTCGGATCGGTCGCGTACGGGGTCGTGGTCCAGGTGATCGCGTTGGCGCCCACGGTCGCGGTCCAGTCGTGGCCGTCGAACGGCTCGCCGCTGTGGTAGTCGACGTCGTGGAAGCCGATGTTGGTGATGGCGGCGCCCACCGGCAGCGGCACGCTGAAGGATCGTGCGCCGCGCTGCGAGGTCAGGTTCTGCAGCGCGTATTCGTAGTGATACACGCCGCCGCCGAGTGCCGTGGCCTTCGCCGACAGGATGTAGCGGCCGTCGCCCGGCTGGTCGGACGCGACCTCGGTCACGGCCGGGTCGGTGTCGCGCCAGGCCTGGATGCCGGCCCTCTGGCGCTGGGTCGATCCGGTCAGCGTGATGTTGAAGTTGGGCGCGGCGCCGACGGTGATCGTGCGATACGAGGCGTTGTTCCCCTGGTTGCCCGCGGTCGCGTCGTCGTGCGTCACGTACTGGCCTTCGACGAAGTAGCTGGCGCCCGCGTTCAGCGCGGGGTCGAGATCGTCGTTGTGGACCTGCAGGCGCTTGAAGATCGCGTCGCCGCTCGTTCCGATGCGGCCGTCGGGATAGGGATACACGCCCGTCGACGGGTTCACGTCCTCCTTGGGACCCAGGCGCCCCTGGCTGCCGTTCAAGCTGGCGCTGTACGGGTCCGAGCAGTTGACGCCGAGGCGCGCGCCGGTGCCGGGCGAGATGCACGAGCCGCACACGTTGCCGGCGAGCGCGGTGAAGCCGTGCTTCAGCCAGCTCTGGCCGATGTGCTCGAAGCGCCCGCTCTTCAGGCGATACATGTTCTGGCCGATCACCGGGTGCTCCGCGGTGTTCGCGATCCAGTTCAGCCAGCACGAGCCGAGGTTGCACGACACCGTGCCGACCGAGTACGCGGTGATCCCGTTGCTCGTGCCGTGGCGCAGCGTGTCGCTCAGGTCGCCGACGATGACGTCCGGCTTGCGCCCGTTGAACTTGCAGTTGGTAGCGCAGCACGAGTTCGCGTTGTTGTTCGAGGAGCCGTCGTCGCAGTCTTCACCCGTGTCGACGACCCCGTCGCCGCACGCGGCGAAGACCGGCGCGGCCGCGGCGAGGAAACCGGCGCACAGGAAGCACAGCGCGAGCAGCGCGCGCGCAGACGAGCGCATCCGCAAGAGACGCTTGGACAAGATGTACCCCTCCCGAGGCCGAAGTCGGCCCTGCCGGCCGTAATAAGACGACAAGGCCGACGCATTTGCCAGCTTTTTCCGGATCGGGAGGGCCCGATCGGGGGGCGCGTGCCGTGCGTCCGATTTCGGCGAACCAAAAGCTCGCCGCCGGCCGCCGTGCCGGCTCACGGACAGGTGTTGGTGACGCGCTCGTTGCCGGGTGTGCCGTTGACCTCGGCGAATCCGTAGCTGCTCTTGCAGCTGCCGTAGTCGCGGCGCACCACGAACCACCAGGCCGTGCCGGCGCCCAGCGCGTTCGAGACGCCCAGCGAGGTGCCGTCCGACACGTTGGCGCAGACCTCGGCGGTGGGGTGGCTGCCCACGGGCAGCGCCGACACGACCCCGCGAACCACGTTGTAGGCCGCCCCCGACTCGCCGTTCCACTGCAGTCGCGTCTTGCTCGAGAAGTTGACTCCCGCGACCTCGTCCGGGGTCGCCGGCGTGAAGACGCAGCTTCCGCCGGCGCACGCGTCGGTGGTGCACGGGTTGCCGTCGTAACAGCCCAACGGAGTGTGCGTGCACGCGCCGCTCGCGGCGCAGGAATCCACGGTGCACCCGTCCGAGTCGTCGCACTGCGGTGCCGTGTGGGTGCAATTGCCGAAGCCGTTGAAGCTCTGGCAGGCGTCGACGGTGCACGGGAGGCCGTCGTCGCAGGCGTCGGGATGATCGACGCAAAGTCCGGTGTTCTGGTCGCAGGTCTGCAGGCCGCAGTTCGCCGGGTAGTTGCAGTTGTAGAAGAAGACGATCCCGCACGTGGTGCTGAAGCACCTGCCGGGACTGCATCCGACCCTGCAGGGCTCCGCCGCCCCCCGCGCTTGGGTCACGCACCCTCCGAAAATCTCCGAGCAGTACGAGACGTCGCAATAGTCCCCGTTCCGGCACGACGCATCGTCCGGCGTGTGGACGCACTGGCCCGTCGCCCCGTCGCACGAGTCCACGGTGCAGCCGATCCCGTCGTCGCACGACGGCGTCCCCGGAACGCAGGCGCCCGCCGCGCACACCGCGCACGAGCCGCTCAGCGAGCAACCGTTCGTGTCGTCGTTCGTGGAGGCGCACTCGCCCGTCGCCGGAACGCAGCCGTCGTCGGTGCACGGGTTGCCGTCGTCGCAGTCGCGCACGGTTCCCACGCAGTGCGAAGACGAGCAGTGATCGCCCCCCGTGCACGCGTTGCCGTCGTCGCAGGTTCCGCCGATTCCCGTGTGCATGCAGCCGTTGGCGGCGCACGAGTCGGCGGTGCACGGGTTGGCGTCGTCGCACTGCTCCGCATGGACGCAGCCGGACGGACCGCACGAGTCCACCGTGCACCCGAGGCCGTCGTCGCAATCGGCCGTGTGGATGCACCCGGACGGCCCGCACGTATCGATCGTGCACGCGAGCCCGTCGTCGCAGTCGAGCGGAACGCTGCCGCTGCACTGTCCACCCGAGCACGTGTCGACCGTGGTGCACGGGCTGCCGTCGTCGCAGGCCGTCCCCTCCGGCTGGACGGCGCAGCCGCAGCTGGCGCTTCCGCTCTCGAATGGCGTGAAGCCGGCCGCGCCGGGGCTCGCGACGATCGCGGCACCGCTTCCCGGGCCGATGCCGGACGGGCCGCTGCTTTCCAGCACATTGGGATCCTAAGCTTAGAATTCCACGTGGACAAGTTGTCGCG
>JADMIO010921820.1_pt1 | contig 20118 bp, 17 predicted proteins | sample 8958161 | NCBI WGS metagenome assembly JADMIO01 (sample SAMN16585339, study PRJNA669376) | soil metagenome | isolation source: Crop rotation soil | place: USA: Cullars Rotation, Alabama | collected 2011 | reverse complement strand
AACGAAAGGCCCAGTCTTTCGACTGAGCCTTTCGTTTTATTTGACCATGTTGGTATGATTTAAATTAATACGACTCACTATAGGGTCAGTGCGGCCGCGACTTCAAGTCACGTGAATTCCAAGCTTCGGATCCCACTGTGCTGGAAAGATCAGCTTCCGTTGCACGACGTAAAATTTTCTTTATATCAGGACTTTTCTCGTCAATATTATTTTTCTTCAATTGCAATCTCACCAGTTCACCTGTAAGATTCACCATGCCTACATCAAAACCACTGGCGCCTTCTACAGCAACCATTTCGCCTTTTTCGTAATAATGTAAAGTGGTATTTTTAAAATAATCTTTACGGCTACCATTATTGAAACTGATCTCAACAATGCGGCAATTACTTTCAGGATCGCTGAAAGGTAAATTAGCAAGCCAATCATGAACATTCATCCGGTTGCAACCACCACTGGCACAGCTGCCATGACTCTGGCAACCACCAGGTATTCCATCTTTAGAGGTTCCACAACCACCGCTTCCACATCCCATTGTTTATCTAAGGTTTTAAGAATTAACTATTATTATCTGAGGATGGACAGCAGTACTTTTGTGAGCATTGCCCCCGTCGAGGCGGGCTCACTTGTACTTTTCCAGCTGCATTCAGCGATGCGGTACAAGGGTGCGACGCCACAAAAGTTGAATATAGTGAAGAGAGCCTGGTTAATAAAAATTATCATACTTCAACACCAAACCGCTCAAATCCTGTCCTCATTGCATCAAAATTACTGATTTGTTGCTAATAATGTGATATAACCTGATGGTTAGGGCATGAAATAGTATTTTGGCGTTGGCATTGCGCTCAATATAATAGGCGGCCTGGTCAAGTTCATTGATGATGGCTTCCTGCTGGGAGATATCGCATAGTTTATTGAACCGTATGGCAAAATCGGTGGTGGACTGGTTCTCAGAATCCTCATCAACAGCAGTACCCATTACCCGAAGGCGGATGGCATGCTCCAGCAAATGCGTGAAATATTTTAAAAATTGCTTTTGTTTTTCGCGGCCGGTCTTGCTTACTTCTTCGATCCATTTTACCTGGGCAGCCGGTCCGGTTTTAATAATGCTGTTCAGCCAATCCCTTAATAAAACTTCCCAATCGTCTTCGGCATGTTGTAATTGTTGAAGCGCTTCATGGTAATTTCCATTGCTCATGGCAGCTACTTCCCGTGCTTTTTTAACAGGGATGCCCTCCCTTGTTTCAAGGGCCGCTTCTACCTGTAATTTGGTAAGCATGGGAACTTTTACCAGCTGTGTCCGGGACAAAATAGTAGGCAATATCAACGATTCATTTTCCGCAACGAGTATGAATAATGTGTTTGGTGGCGGTTCTTCGATCAGCTTCAATAGTTTGTTACCTTCCTTCCCCAATAACTCCGGCATCCACATGATGAGGATCTTGTAATCGGCCTCAAAACTTTTCAGGCTCATTTTACGGAGAATATCCTCGCATTCACTTGCTGTAATGTTGCCTTGTTTGTTTTCTGCATCTATGAATTGCAACCAATCAAATGAATTACCGTAGGGTTGTGCGGTTAAAAATTCCCTCCACTCTTTTATATAATCTGTGCTGATAGGTTTGTCACCACTTTTTCTTGGAATAACGGGGTAGGAAAAATGAATATCGGGGTGGACGAGTTGCGAGGCTTTTTTGCAAGCCAAGCACTCGCCACAACTGTCGTCTCTCGTTTCTGGTTTCTCATTGGTGGGTTCTGCTATAGTTTCGGGATCTCCGAATAAAGAAGGTTCTGATTGTCGATTACCGATTGCCGACTGCCGCCCGTTCACTTTCTCACACACCGTATACTGCGCAAACGCCCTCGCTAATGAAAGTGCCCCGCTTCCTTCCTTACCTAAAAACAACAATGCATGGCTCAGCCTGTTTTGACTGATCATTTGTACGAGTTGATGTTTTAGATCTTTTTGGCCGATTACCTGGGAAAATTGCATGGGCAAATATAATTGACAATTGATAATGGAAAATTGACAATGTGGGAAGCTTAATGAATTGAAGTGATTAGGGGGACTAATCAGTGAATCAGTGGCGGCTATAATTGACAATTATTTGCTTGCTGATGAGAATATATTTAAATAAAACTAATCAGTGGGAGAGGCAGTTAAAAAAATATTTCACTGATCAAAATGAAGAAATATTTGTAACAATGGATGTTGTACCCAAAGTGAATTGGTACAACATTCATTGGTACAAGCACTGATCACATATATTAGCTCATCGCTTTATAGTTTACTCGTAATATCTGTGCTCATCGGTGTTATCTTGCTCGGGAAATAAGCAATCATTCTTCCCTGTTCATCCAAAAGGAATTTGTTGAAGTTCCATTTTATTTCGGCGTCCAGCACACCGTTCTGATTCTTATGTGTTAGCCATAAATATATAGGTGCTGTATCATCTCCTTTTACGGAGATCTTTGCTGCCATCGGGAATGTAACGCCATAATTTTTTGTGCAAAAAGCTTTGATCTCAGTATTAGTACCGGGCTCCTGTCCTCCAAAGTTGTTGGCCGGAAAACCAACGATCACTAATTTTTCTTTATACTTTTCATATAATTCTTCCAGTTCTTTATACTGGGGCGTATATCCACATTCACTTGCCGTGTTTACAACAAGGATCTTTTTTCCTTTGAATGAAGAGAAATCAATAGTGTTACCATCCAGCGAAGCTACTTTGAACCCATAAATATTTTTAGAGCTGTCCTGTAAAACTGAAACTGAATTTTCCATTGATGTTTTTTGAACTGGGGTTGTGTGCAGCACAGCAGCTGCAATTATAGATGAGAGAGCGATTAATCTTATCATGATCTTTATTTATTTGTTGTTATAATACGTTTAAAAAAGAAAAAAGTTGGATCAGGGTTTTTCATAACAACCGATATCAGGTAATCCTACAGCCCTGGTTGCATTATCAAGGTCAAATGGAAATGCAACATTTATTCCAGTATTGATGCCGGGTGCGTCCGGATTTTTAGTTACCCTGAAATCATAATATTTATTATTAACATCAATACTGTCAAATGAAGGATCAACATTAGCGATGGATGACGTTAGGGTAGTGTTAGCAGGATCGTTGAGGGCTTTGTATAAACAATTCTCCATACTTACATTAAAAATACCCGTGCCTGTTTTATCAATAACTACTTCATCATCCACATCACCAAAATCACCCCAGAAAATACAATTTACAAATGAAGCATTCAAATCTGCCGTTGTAGTAACACCATTGATGATCGTGGCATCTGATGCCTGCAATACCGGATTTGTATGCAAAAGATATGTATTGGAGTAACAGGCAACTGTACAATTTGTAAAACTGTAATTACCGCCCAGTTCTATCACCATATTATTGCCGCAGTTGGTTATTAAAGAATTGTCGGCCTGCACGCTGCTGTTATAACCTATAAATCCTGCTTCGAATGCATTGTCAATAATACATTGGTGCATGAGCAGTTTTGGATTGCTGTTTGTAGAAGGGTCTTCAACAACAACTGCCTGGTTTGCATTTTTTATAATGGCGAACGTGATCTGGTTATCAATACTACTTCCCCTGAAATTAATTCCGGGCCAGCTTGCCGGAAGGTCATTATAATATGTATCTAGCCTGTCTCCCCTGAACTCAACCTCGTTTCCTTTTTCACCATTTATGATAAGTGTTCCATCAACCAGGAATGGTGCATTGGCATGTGAATAAATTTTACAACCAGCATTAATGGTGAGACTGAATGTTGTATCAACTGTTAAACCTCCAAGAATTACATAGGGAAGATCATTTTGCCAGATTGTATTGGACGAGATAACAGTATTATTGAGAAAATGTGCATTTTGTCCATACGCTTCCAGTTGTACATATTTATCATTGCCATTGCAACTCACCAAAATACTATCGCTGAGAATAAAAGGAAGATTTGCTGTTGTCGGGTTTACAAATACCGATACAAAAACATACATACTATCATTCGCTGCTATCTCTATATTATTTTCCTGTGCTGCCTGGTTGCCATTTATGTTTATTTTAAAAGGAGAAGAAGCGCCGCCCATTAACTTCACTGTAGATAATCTTATTTTCTGATCGTTGTTATTAAAGACCTTGAAAGATTTGGTAACGGAGCCGGCTGTTGTAAATACAGTATCAAATTTTACGCTGTCACGACTAATGCTCACTGTTGCATCACTGCTTGTAATAAACTTATCTTTTTTACAGGAAAACAGCAGGAGGCAAGACAATACAACCAACAGGGAAAAATTAAACAGGGACTTCATCATTTTTCAAATGTAAAGTATTTTTCAATCGGCAGGTATTGACCCGATCTATTTAGTTGCATGTGCCAATGCAGCAATGCTTAAACTAGTTCCAGCTACCTGTAAAATTGTTTGGCCACATGCTTCAAGGCTGGCGCCGGTAGTTATCACATCATCTACGAGCAGGATATTTTTTCCAATGAGTGGGGCAGGATCTGTTACTGCAAAACTCCCATCTACATTTTGCCACCTTGCAGAACGATGTTTACGTGTTTGAGTTTCTGTAGCACGTAGCCTGATAATATTATTTGACAAGGTTGGTATTTGCGTGGAAGCATGGATGCCATTACAGATAATCGTAGCCTGGTTGTATCCACGTTTAAATTCTTTATCAGCATAAAGAGGTAGTGGAATGAGATAATCCAGGTTTAAAAAACGACCAGCTGATATTAAACTTTCTCCCATGATCTGCCCAAGATAAAAACCAATTTCCTTATTTGCTTTGTATTTAAGCTGGTGAATTAAATGTTGTACAAGTTTACCTTTAGAAAAGTAGAATTGGCTATACGCAGCTTCCACGTGCATCCTTCCCCGGAAAATATTTTCAATATAATTGTTTTCATAGCGGGCAAAATGGGTATGCGGTAATTCATTGATACAATTTATACATAGCAGGCTGTCTTTAGCAAGAAGATCGCTGCCACAACCAGTACAATAATGAGGGTAGAAAAGATGGAATGCATCTGTAAATAAAGAATTGATGAGCATGGGAACGGGTTTGTTGTACTATAAATATATATAGCAATCAACAGAGGGAAAGAATAATGGACTAAAGTTTATTTAGTCAATATAAATATTATTTAAGTGGATTATTGTCCCCCGTATTCTATTGAACAATCGAATATTCAGCAAATGTTAAAACAAATATTTATAAACCTCCTCCACTTTCCCCAGCGCCACAACTTCAATCTGCGATTTTAATTTTCCCAATGATTTAGCATTGTATTTACTTACAATGATCTTTTCAAAACCAAGTTTTTCTGCTTCAGCAATTCTTTGTTCGATCCTGTTCACAGCTCTTATTTCTCCACTTAATCCAACTTCTCCGGCAAAACAAATATGTTGAGGCATCGGTACATCTTCATAGCTGCTGAGCAATGCACATACTATTGCAAGGTCAATAGAAGGATCTTCCACTTTAATGCCACCGGCAATATTTACAAAAACATCTTTAACACCAAAATGAAAGCCACCTCTTTTTTCCAATACTGCCAATAGCAATTGTAACCTTCTAAGATCAAAACCACTTACTGTTCTTTGAGGTGTACCATATACACTTTGTGTTACGAGCGCCTGTGTTTCTATCAATAAAGGGCGAATACCTTCAATTGTTGCAGCGATGGCAATACCGCTTAACTGATCTTCTTTTTGTGTAATTAAAATTTCGCTTGGATTGGTAACAGCACGCATACCATCACCCGTCATTTCATAAATGCCCAGTTCCGAAGTTGATCCAAACCTGTTCTTCAACGTGCGTAACAAACGATATGCATAGTGACGATCGCCTTCAAATTGAAGTACCGTGTCAACCATATGTTCAAGAATTTTCGGCCCTGCAATATTTCCATCCTTGGTTATATGACCGATCAGGAAGACAGGTGTATTTGTTTCCTTGGCAAAGCGTTGCAATTCAGCAGCACATTCTCTTATCTGGCTAATGCTACCCGGAGATGATTCTACAAAGGGAGATTGAAGTGTTTGAATAGAATCAACAATGACAACCTGTGGTTTTAGTTTCTTTATCTCTTTGAAGATGGTTTGTGTATTGGTTTCTGTAAGCAGGTAGAAATCATCATTTGATCTTCCAACACGATTTGCACGCATTTTAATTTGTTGCTCGCTTTCTTCACCACTTATATATAATGTAACAGCATCTTTAAGCATTAAACCCACCTGCAGGAATAAAGTAGATTTTCCAATGCCTGGTTCTCCGGCAACAAGAACAATACTTCCTAACACAATACCACCACCAAGCACACGGTTCAACTCTGCATCGCTGGTAACGATCCTTTTTTCTTCTGCACTGCTTACATCATTGATCGAAACCGTTTTTATTTTTGACTTGCCTCCCAGTTCTTTCCAATCTTCTTTTTCATTTTTATCATTCCCTTTAACAATCACTTCTTCTACAAAAGTATTCCACTGTTCACATGAAGGACATTTGCCGAGCCACTTTGTACTTTCATAACCGCAGTTCTGGCAAAAAAAAGCTGATCTAGATTTACTCATGCGGTAAATGTAAAAGCAAAAAGCTAAAAATTAAAAAATGAATCTTTTTAAAACAGTTGTATCAACCTTCAACTAAAATTTATTTCGTTGATAAAATATTTTTAAAATAATTGTTGAAAGAAAATTAATAATCGATGAAGCATACATTCAAAAATGAAGTTGATATAAAGTAAAAGGGTCGGCATTTCTGCTGACCCTTTATACTTACTAACCCATTAAATTCTATTGCTAAATTACAAATTGCCTCCACATAAAAAAATAAAATTTTAGGGATGTTAATAAGTTTGTACAGTCTATAGAGCCCCCGATCTAAGATTTTTATAATTTGTTTAATTGTTGATTATCAATTAATTAAATACATTTTGAACTAAAGCTTGCGACACCCAAAAATATTTTCGGGAAGGGATGTTCATCAAAAAATAATTTGGTTTATAAAATAAACTACTTTAAGTTTGCTTCAAATTTTAGTGATGAAACATATTTTTTTTCTTGGCTGTTTACTGGTTTCAATCGGCAGCCTTGCTCAAACAAAAATATCAGGTAGGTTAACTGATACAAGAAATAAGCCGCTGCGTGGAGCAAGCATTACGATCAAAGATTCATACGACGGAACTACAACAGACTCACTTGGTAATTATTCTTTTACTACTACTGAGACCGGTGATCACCTGCTTGAAGCAAACTTTACTGGTTATAGCTCATATAGTAAAAATATAAAGCTTGAAGGGAAAGAAATAGTACTTAATATATCTGTGAAAGAACTAATAACAGAATTAAAAGCCGTTGTGATCACAGCAGGTGCATTCGAAGCAAGTGATGCAAAGAAAACAACAGTACTAAATTCGATCGATATAGTTACAACAGCAAGTGCTGAAGGTGATATTACCGGCGCTATAAAAACCTTACCGGGTACCCAACAGGTTGGAGAAACAGGCGGCCTTTTCGTAAGAGGAGGTTCTGCAACAGAAAGTAAAATATATATTGACGGCGGCCTGGTAAATAATTTCTTCTACAGCAGCACACCAGGTATTGCTTCAAGGGGAAGATTTAATCCTTTTCTTTTCAAAGGAACAGTATTCAGTTCAGGAGGATATTCGGCATTATATGGGCAAGCGCTTTCTTCTGCATTGATACTTGAATCAATGGACCTGCCCGATAGATCATCTGCAGACCTGGCCGTATCTGTTCTTAGTCTCGGTGGTGGTATTCAGCATCTTGCAAAAAATAAAAAATCTTCCTGGGGACTTTCATACAACTATTCAAATCTCTGGCTTGCATTTCATGTGATAAAACAAAAGCAGGATTATTTTTATGTTCCGATTGATAATTTATTCGATGGAAATTTCAGGATAAAAACAAAAAATGGCTTTATAAAATATTATGGCTATTTAGACTTTAATAAAGTTGGTTTCAGAACACAGGATATTGACTCGCTTAGTTTGAAAGATGCATTCACACTCAGTAATATTAATACCTACCAGAATTTGAGTTGGAAAGAAAGAATAGGACATGGCTGGAAACTAAACACGATGCTTAGTTTTAGTACAAATAAAGATGATATCACTGAAGAACTACAGGACGTCAACAATGAGAAACAACGTATCGCCGATCCATCTGACCCGTATGCGTATAAAAATTTTGGAGTACTAAACAAAGCCATGTATGCACAAGCCAGGCTGGTGCTTGAAAAAAAATTCATGGTATTAAATGCTGTACGTTTTGGAGCCGATCATTTTTACAGCAACGAAAGATCTGCCTACACAGCATTCAATGGTTCTATATATAAAGACACTATCAAAGAAAACCTGACAGCTGTTTTTGCAGAAACAGATTTTTATATTACCAATAATGTTGCGGCCAAGATCGGAGGCAGGCTTGAATATTCTCAACTGATAGCAAAATGGAATGCTGCACCCCGTGTTTCACTTGCATACAAATTCAGGGATAACAGCCAGGCATCTTTTGCTTATGGTATTTTTTATCAAAGTCCCGAAACACAATATTTACCAGCTGTGAACAAAGACCTTACTTATGCCCGTGCAGCTCATTATATATTACAGTATCAGCGTACCAATAGTAAACGTACTTTTAGAACAGAAGTGTTTTACAAAAAATACAGCGACCTGTTTAAAACTGTTTCCACATCTATTACAAGTGCAGCAGCAAATAACAATGGTTATGGCTATGCAAAAGGAATAGAAATTTTCTGGCGTGATAAGAAATCAATTAAGAATTTTGATTATTGGATATCCTATTCATATCTTGATACCAAAAGGGATTATTTGAATTATCCCTATGAGATCAAACCGTATTTTGCAGCCAATCATACTGCATCACTGGTAATGAAAAAATTTGTGGTAAAATGGAAAACCGGCTTCAATGCCAGTTATACTTTTGCAAGCGGCAGGCCTTACTACCAGTTCGTTCCCGATTATTCAGGGAACACAACAAATGCAAAGATCAAAGATCATGGCCGCACTGTTAATTATGGAGCACTTGGATTTAGCCTGAATTATCTTCCCAACCTGGGTAAACAAAAAGCAAAGGCTTTTACTGTATTTGTATTATCAATATCAAATGTGTTAGGACAAAACAATGTATATGGATATAATTACGGATCGATCGTTGAACACAAACAGCCGGTTCTTCCACCTTCTAAAAGGTTCGTGTATATTGGCTGCTTCATAAGTTATGGAATAGACAGAACTGAAGATGCTATTAATAATAATTTATAAACTGTATTTTAATATATAAAAATTCATAAAATGAAAAAGGGAATTTTATTGATCGCAATGATCTCACTGGGAACATTCGTATTTGCTCAAAGTGAAAAATACATGGGAGCCATGCAAAAAAATATTGCTTTACTCGATTCTGCCATCATGAAAAATGATATGACAGACCTGGCAAATAATTTTACCAGGATCGCAGATGCTGAAAAAACACAATGGTTACCTTATTATTATGCCGCTTACTGCACAGTGCTTAACGCGTATTTTGTTCAGGATAAATCGAAGGCAGATGCAATTGCAGACAAGGCAGAAGACTTTCTCATTAAGGCAGAAACCATCCTTGGCAAACCCAACTCAGAAACACATGTGATCAGGAGCATGATCGCTTCTGCACATATGATGGTAGATCCGCAATCAAGGTGGCAACAATATGGGGCAACCTCTTCTGAGAATATTCAATCAGCTAAAGATCTTGATTCCACCAACCCCCGGCCTGTCTATTTGGAAGCGCAGGCAAAATTTTATACACCAGAAGCATTCGGAGGCGGAAAAAAAGTTGCAAAACCATTATTTGAAAAAGCGATCACGATGTTTGACGCATTTAAACCTGCATCAGCAATAGATCCTGCCTGGGGCAAATCGGGGGCAGTGTATTTTTTAGACCTATGTAATAAGTAAAATGGAATTCAAAGAACTCGATCCTATACTACATTCACAATTACGGTTGGCCGTAATGAGCATTCTTATGAAAATGCCCGAAGCTGAATTTAATTTCCTGAAAGAAAAAACAAATTCAACCGCGGGCAACCTGAGTGTGCAGATCAATAAACTAAAAGATGCGGCATACCTGGAAGTTTTAAAGCAATACCGGGACAATTACCCTCTCACTATTTGCAAGATCACTCCAAAAGGAATTGAAGCGTTTGAACAATATGTCCAGGCGCTTCAATCCTATACAAATCCCAAAACCAGGTAAAACATTTTATCCTTTCTTAACCATTTTCCGGAGCTGTGGGTTTACCTTTGCCGATATCTTTTTTTAATGTCTGTTATCGTAGAGGTAAATAATCTTTCCAAACAATTTGATGAAGTAAAAGCTGTTGATGATCTTTCATTTTCAGTAAATGAAGGAGATATCTACGGATTCCTCGGACAGAATGGCGCAGGAAAATCCACCACCATCAGGATGTTGCTGACACTTATTAAACCTACAACAGGAAATATAAAAATTTTTGGAAAGGAACTTGCTTCACACAGGAACGAAATATTAAAAAATACAGGAGCAGTTATAGAACGTCCTGATCTTTATAAATATCTCTCTGCGTATGATAACCTGGCAATCTTTGCGAAGATGAGCGGCATAAAAGTTTCCCGCAAACTTATTATGGACCAATTGAATATGGTTGGCCTCGCAGACAGAAGCAACAGTAAAGCAAAGACATTCAGCCAGGGAATGAAACAGCGTTTAGCAATTGCCGTTTCACTCATACATGATCCTGTTTTACTCATATTGGATGAACCAACAAACGGGCTCGATCCACAAGGCATTGCTGATATGCGAAACCTTATTTTAAATTTAAGCAGACAGAGAGGTAAAACGATCATTATATCATCTCATATTCTTAGTGAAATAGAATTGATCGCCAACAGGATGATCATTATTCATAAAGGCAAGAAGATCGTTGAAGGCGCAGTAGCAGAAATGCTGGATCCTTCTCATACATTGTTATCGATAGAAACAAACAGCAACGAGCAGGCTTTAAGGGTGATTAAAAATACAGGATGGGATGCTAAAACCTATTCCTCAGAAAAATTCATTCAGCTCAATATCAATAAGAATGAGATACCAAAACTTGTATCACTATTAACCGCTGAAAATGTTGGGATCATCTCTCTCCAACCACGCAATTCACTGGAAGATTATTTTTTATCGCTTACAAATCATGGAGCCGATGTGGAAACTTTTGCAAATTGAGTTATATAAGATTTCCAGGAAATCACGTACCTACATTGCATTTGCTGCTATTACTGCGATCGTTCTTATTTTCCAATTTGCATTCAAGGCGGATGGACGGGCATACCTTGATTTTCTTTCACAAGATGTAACAGAGAGTTTTCAATTCGACAAAACTAAAGCGATCAATGGCTACTTCATGTGTTACATCATTCTCAACACATTATTAATACAGGTTCCTATATTAGTGGCATTGGTGGCGGGTGATGCCATTTCGGGAGAAGCGAATATGGGTACCCTGAGGCTGATACTTGCAAAGCCCATCACACGTACACAGGTATTGCTTTCAAAATTTTTGGCTTCGTTCATGTTCACCGTTTTATTGCTTGTGTGGATGGCGATCACAGCATTATTTTTTAGCATGCTGATCTTTGGTGTGGATGATATGCTCATCTTTCGTTCGAAAGGAGGTATGTCTGAAATATTACTGATAACAAAAGACGATGTGATGTGGAGATATCTTGCTGCATTTTGCTATGCTGCCGTGGCGCTAACCGTTATTGCAGCGCTTGCATTATTACTTTCTGTATTTGCAGAAAATTCGATCGGCCCCATCATCGCTTCTGTCTGCATTGTTATTGTTTGTACAGTTGTTTCAAATATAAATGTGCCGATCATCGATAAATATGCAAAACCATATTTATTTACTTCTTACCTGGTTGGATGGAAAGGCTTTTTTTATATTAATGCAACAGATGATGGACAAACCATCAAAGGTTCTATGGAAAACTGGCCAGCGGTAAGGAATAGTTTATTGTATTTACTTGGTTATATAACCGTTTTTCTTTCTGCAGCGATCATAGCATTCAGGAGAAAAGAAATTTTATCATGAGAATGCCACTGATTCAATGATTAAATACAAGGAAGATCATTAAATCAGTGGCAATAAAAATACAATCGCGTTAAATTTAAAAATGAAAACAATATTTTTTACAATACAGGTTCTGATTTTTTCTTTTAGTGTACGAGCACAGGATGCAACAACATTGCTCCGGATCGTAAAACAAAAAATTGACAAGGTAAATGACTATGAAGCATCAGGCCGGATGAAAACAAATGTTGCTTTTTTAAAAGTTCCTATTGCTAACGTGAAAGTTTATTTTAAAAAACCCAACAGGCTAAAAGTAAAAAGTGAAAAAGGAATTTCTTTTATTCCTAAAGGTGCTGTAAATCTTAATATGTCGGGAATAATCGGTGATGATAAATATACTGTACTGGATGCCGGAACCGATAAAATTGGGAATACTGTAGTAAGGATCATAAAATTATTACCTGTTGATGATAACAGCGATATTGTTTTGAGTACACTTTATATTGATGAAACTACAAAGCTTATCAGGAAAGCAAAAACAACTACTAAAGAGAATGGTACTTATGAACTTGAATTCAGTTATGAGAAATACGCAGAGTTCAGTTTGCCTGATAAGATCATTTTTTCTTTTAATACCCGGGATTACAAATTACCTAAGGGGGTAACATTTGATTTTGATGATGGCACTGAACAGGAAAAGCCAAAAGGAGATATCAAGAATAAAAAGGGGCGGGCTGAGATTACATTCAGCAGTTACACAATAAATAAAGGTGTGGCGGATGAAGTTTTTCAGTAAGCCTCACGCAAAGGCGCTAAGATAAAATGCAAAAGCCGCAAAGGAATACTTTGCGACTTTGCGAAACTTTTCTGCTTTGCGTGAAATAAAATTAATCTTCAGTAATTTTTTCATCCACCGAATTTGCAATAACAGCAGATCCCATTTTCTTTAATGGATTTTTATATTGATTGGCATGTTCACGCCTGTTATTGAGTATGTCGATACATTTATAAATTGCTTCCCTGAACGAAGCTTCATCTGCAATACCTTTTCCCGCAATATCAAAAGCAACTCCATGATCCGGTGAAGTTCTTACTGCACTTAATCCTGCTGTAAAATTCACACCTTCACCTACAGCCAATGATTTAAACGGGATCAATCCCTGGTCATGATAAAGTGCTAACACCGCATCAAACTTTTCATGTTGTCCTCTTGCAAAAAATGCATCGGCACTATATGGGCCAAAACAAAAAACATCTTTTGATTGTTTGGCTTCTTTCACGGCAGGTTTAATGATATCGATCTCTTCTTTGCCGATAAGTCCCTCATCTCCCGCATGAGGGTTTAAACCCAATACAGCAATCTTCGGTTTTGTGATACCAAAATCTTTTTTCAATGAATTGTTTACGATGATCAGTTTGCTGATGATGTTGTCTTTTGTAATGTATTGTGCTACGTCTTTTAATGGAACATGTTCGGTGAGCAATGCGATCTTCATATTTTCTGCAACCATGAACATGGCAACATCCGAAGCGCCAAAAAGATTTTTTAAATAAGGAGTGTGGCCGGCAAAATTAAAATTGCCTGACTGGATATTTTTTTTATGTATCGGTGCTGTTACCAGGCCATCGATCTTCCCGGCCTTTAATGCTTCCGCAGCCATGGTAAGACTTGTCACTGCATATTTTCCCCCCACATCATTTAATAATCCCGGGGTAATGGCAACATCCTCTTCCCAGCAATTATAAACATTCACTTGTTTTTGACTTACCCGGGTAGAATCCTTTATTGCAGAAAAATTGATATTCAGGTCGGGCATACTCTTGCGATAAAAATTGATGACCTTATTGTTTGCAAAGATCACGGGGGTACAAAATTCAAGTATCCGGTTGTCGCTCATTACTTTAATAATAAGTTCGATGCCGATACCGTTGATATCTCCGCAACTCACTCCAATTATCGGTTTATTCTCTGTAGATGGGTTCATTAATGTAGATCTTTTGCGTAAAAATACGATATCTTTTATAAACGCTTTGTTGAGTATAAAATTCCTTTTGATTACTTAAAACGGGTAGTATTACCGCGTAATTGTACTTCATTTCCATCTTTTTATTTCTAAATGAAAACTTCATATACTTTTTCAGCTTTGCAGTCGTTATACTATTTAGTACATATTAACTTTTATCAAAAAATCCGTCTTTATGAGAAAGCTGATCCCCGATGTGCCACCGTTAAAGAGAGCGGGCAATCTCTGCGTTACAGGATTAAAAATTGATGAAAATCTTCTTTGGGAAATGGTGAGATTTAAATCCACAAAAAAGGATGAAGATGAATAAACCTTGCTGAAACTGAATATCCTTTTAAGAAATTTAATATCCGGACTATGAAACGAAATATACTACAGAAATGCCTTGTTTTAGTGCTGATCTTTTTCATTCACTCTACAAAAATGAATGCTCAATGTGGCGCAGGTTTTACACGTGACACACTCAATTGGGATTATCTCGACTTTTTATTAAGCAATGGAAATTATAGCGGCTTTGTTACACTTGCTCAAAGCCAGTCGCAACGTTTTGCTTTTGGAACACAAACCGTTACCATAACAAATAACTTTGCAGCTGCCAGCACAATAGGAGATGACAATACCTTTACTGCAAAGACCGGTTCTTATGGCAATGGTGCCGACCTCAGGTTTAAAGGAAATGGAACCGTTACTTATACCTTCCAGAATGCAGTGCAAAATGTAAAGTTTTCTATTTACGATATTGACAAAAACCAAAAAGCAGTTATCACTGCACTGAATGGTGTTACGGGAGTAAATGTTTCTTTAACAACTTTAACAGGAACAATACTTACTGTTGGAACAAATAATACCCCAACGGCTTCTGTTACTGCAAACAGTACCCTTGTAGCAAATACTGATAATACTCCAACTGCAAATGGAACGGTGAATGTTGATATTGCAGGGCCGGTTACCAGCTTCAGCATAACGACGTCGAGTACGGGTACTTCTGGAGGTAGCCCAAGTGAAGATGGGTCCTTTTATATCTCCGATGTTTCTGCATGTTCATCCGGAACATTTCCTACAAATTATTATACTGTATCAAAACCATATACCGGCCAGCCATCTTATTTCCTGGCGGTAAGGGATAACTATATATATTATGTGAATGTGAATAATGGTGTAGCGAGATTGCTTTTCAGGGATCCACTTCGTTCAAATATTAATTCACTTGCTTATGACCCTTACAGGCATATGGTATATTATAGTTTTAGTTTACAGGCATCGCCATCCACAGATAAATTAATAAGAAGGTACGATTATGATATGGATACTTTGGGCGATTTCATACCTAATGTAAATACACTTGGCATACCCACATTCGAAAGTGGTGTTGAATCAGGAGCCGCCGCATTTTACAATAATAATTATTACCTGGGTATTGAAGGTACCAATATGGGTGATGATAAATCGGGCCGTGAATCCATCGTTTGGCGAATTGACTTTAATGCAGCTTATGGTGCAACAACGATCGCACAGGTATATGCTGTACCTGCAGATGATGGTAATGGAACGGGGCTACACGACTGGGGTGATATCGGTATCAATGATGGTATATTATATGATTTCGACGGAGCCGCAGGGCAAACAGATTTTTATCATAAGAATATACTGGATGGATCTGTTGTACACTACAGCCCTTCACCAAGCACCCTTGTACCACGGCAGGTTAGTGTAGACTGGACCGGTAAGATGTATAATAGTGGCTCACCAAGTTCATCATCATCAGGAACACTGGCTCCATATAATGAAAACGGAACTATTAATACTGCACAGCAATATACAATGAGATACCAGGGAGTAGCCGTTACTGGTAGTTGGGGGGATGCGGGAGAGGCATTTAAACCAAAAACAGACTATGGTGATGCGCCTGCATCTTATGACCCTGCAGGAATTGATCCCGGTACACACGAACGAAACGACAGTATCTATTTAGGAACAAAACCTTTGATAGAATGGAGTAAACATACATCTGCAGATGCTACCGGTGATGGTGCTGAAGAAGATGGCGTAGCTGGTTTACAGGTGATCACTACGGGCGTATCTAATTTTACCGTACCAGTTAAAGCTTATAATAATACGGGTAGAACTGCTACAGTAGTTGGATGGGTGGATGCAAATGGAAATGGCACTTTTGAAGCAGGTGAAGGTACTATGTTAACTATACCAAGCAATGGGTCGGTACAAAATATAAACCTGTTATGGTCGAATATCAATTGCACGCTTCCGGCTTATTCCACAACGTTTATGCGTATACGTATTGCTACAACTGACCAGGGAATGAGCACTTCAACCATGAACGGATATTTCGATAACGGTGAGATCGAAGACTATATGATCTCTGTAAGCCTTCTTTTACCCGAACAAAGTGTTTCATTAAAAGCTCAAAAAGTAAATTCAAATAAAGTAAATCTTGCGTGGAACCTTAACCAGGAGATCAATAACAGTAGTTATGAATTGCAAAGGAGCAATGACGGAATATCATGGCAGACAATAACCAGCAAAACTGCACAGGGGGTGAATGCGCCTGCAAGCTATTCCTATACTGATGCTGAGCCGCAACAACCTGCTTCCTATTACAGGGTGAAAATAAATAAAGCCTCGACTGCTATAGAATATAGCGATGTTAAAAAGGTGGAATTCCCAATGGAAAGTTCGATCAGCCTTTCTCCTAATCCTGCAAAGAATAATGCCGTGCTTAAGATCGAGTCAGCAGTTGCAGGTATAGGTCGCATTTATATCCTTGACTATACAGGCCGCAGCGTTTATGATGTGAACGTAAAACTTACTAAAGGCACTAATGAAATTGATCTACCTTTAGTAAAGAATCTGAGCAGTGGGATGTATAAGGTAAGGGTTAAGATCAATGATGAAATACTGGTGACAACCCTCGCCGTGATGAAATAAATTGAGTATCCAGATAACCAAACCAATACTATGAATCTCAGGAAATGCTGCCTTGTCTTACTTTCATGTGCTTTCTTCTCTCTTTCTGTTAATGCACAGGAAAAATACAGCAAAGTAAAAATACCAGTTACTTCACCGGTTATTAAAAAATTTGTTTTCGATAACCTTGGTTTGGACCATTATAGCCATGATGGAAATGCAATCGTTGCCGTATTGAACCGTACTGAAATGAATACACTTGCTCAATCAGGATTTTCATTCCAGGTGCTCATCGATGATGTTGTACAATATACCACCGATCTCAACCGGGATGCTACGCCTGTTAACAATGCAGCACCTTTCCAGGTAACAACCTGTGATAAGATCGGTACCATAATGGTTACACCTTCTTCTTTTGGCACTGGCGGATCATTAAGGCTTGGTGCATCTGCCGGCAACCCTGGTTATTTTACTTATGCGGAAATGGTGAGTGAGATGAATGCTTTAGCAACAGCATATCCATCGCTTGTTACTGTTTACTCAATTGGTAATTCTGCCAATGGAACAGCTATCAAAGGAATAAAAATATCTCACAGTGATCCTTCTGAAAATAAACCTGAAGTTTTATATACAGGATTGCAGCATGCAAGAGAAGCAATTGGCGGAACAAGTCTTATTTTTTTCATGGAATACCTTGCAGAGAATTATGGCTCTGATGCAAGGATCAAAGAATTACTTGACAACAGGCAACTGTATATCATACCTTGTTTGAATCCTGACGGATATGCTTTTAATTATGGAGGATCAAGTGCTTCTTATCCTGTAACAGGTGGAGGCCTTTGGCGCAAGAGCCGCAGGAATACAGGTGGTGGTGCAGCAAATATTGGTGTTGACCTGAACAGGAATTATGGTATCGATTGGGGTAATTGCACAGGTGCAACCAGTTCATGCGGATCGAACAATAAGACAGATGATACCTATTATGGCCCCAGTGCTTTTTCTGAACCGGAAACACAGGCGCTTCGTGATTTTGTTTACTCAAAACATTTTGTAAATGCAATAGACCAGCACTGTTATGGCCCATACTATTCATTACCTTATGGGAGGCCGTCATTACATCCTGTATTGAGCCATGTAGATTCTGCATATTATACTTATATACCTGCACTAATGGGTTTATACAATGGACATCGTGCAGGAAACAGCCCTGAAACAGTGAACTATGAAGTAGCTGGTGGTATCAAAGACTGGTTATTGATGGGAGATATTGGTGTTGGTACCAAAGGAAAAATTTATGGTATGACAGGCGAAGCAGGTGGCGGAGATTTCTGGGCACCTGTTTCACAGATCATCCAATTGTGCAAAGAAAATTGTTTTCAGAACCTGCAACTTGCATATGCAGCAGGCGACTATTACGATATTGAAGATAAGAATGACATTGGTATAAATTCAACAGCCGGGAGCCTGGTCTTCCAGGCAAAACGGGTAGGGTTAGGTGCAAACCAGGTAACGGTTTCATTAATACCGATACATAATATGCAATCTGTCGGATCCCCGGTTAGTAAAACCCTTGCAAATTATTACGACACATTCACAGATAGCATCAGTTATACATTGCCACCTACATTTGTATGCGGACAAAAGATCCAGTTTGCATGGAAGGTAGAATCAGGTGGTATTACTACTTATGATACTGTTACAAAATTCTTCAACCCATTAACATTACTTTCCGATGATATGGAAGGAAGTTTCAACACAAACTGGACCGCAACCATTAGTCCATCCGGGCCAACTGGTTGGGGTTTTGCAACCAACAATGCCTTTAGCGGAACACATTCAATGACAGAATCGCCTACCGGTAATTATACAACAAGCAGCACACGTATCGCAACATATAAAAACACGATCGACCTGAGCGATGCTACCAATGCTTATGTAAGTTTTTGGGTAAAACACCGTGCAGAGAATTTTCGCGATAAATTACAGGTACAGGCTTCTAATAATGGGAGTGGTTGGGTTTCACTTTGTGGCTCCAATACAGTGCAGGAAGATAATACAACCAATGGTGGTACACTTGGTGGCGAACCGGCTTTAACCGGTATAAGAGAGAATTGGACAAGGGAACTTTTTGATCTAAGCGATTATAAAGGTGATGCCACAGTTTATTTCAGGTTCAGGTTTACATCTGATAATGATGCAAGTGCATTTGCTTTTGAAAAAGATGATGGGTTCAGCATCGACGACCTCAAACTTATTAAAACAACCAGCATTTCAACACTTGCTGTTAAGTTTGGCAATTTCAAAGCGCAATTGCAAATGAATAATATTGTTCGATTGGATTGGGAAGCATATACCGACCAGCAACACGATTATTTTGAAGTGCAGAGAGCAACAGATAAGAATTACAATTTCACTACCATTCAGAAATTAAATATACAACCGCCTTATTATGCTTTTGATAATAATCCTGAAATGGGTAATAATTATTACCGAATAAAAGAAGTAGATAAGAACGGAACTGTTTCTTACAGCAGCGTGATCAAGATCATGTTACAAAAAGGTATTACTACAACTATGTATCCTAACCCTGTAAGTAAAGAACTTTCAATAAGGATCAGGAATAATATTAGCACTGATAATTATACATTGCGTGTTACAGATGCAACAGGAAGAATAATATATGACCAGGCAAAAACGGTTCAGGCCGGGGGTAATGAAATAAAGATAAATGTAGAGAACCTGCCGGTTGGAGTATATTTCTTAAAAGTAATAAGTAACAAAAATGAAATTATAGCAACTGAAAAATTCATAAAACAATAAGCCCAAGCAGCTAGTTGTAAACTTATGAGGTCTTCCTTTTTTAAGGAAGGCCTTTTTTTATGTGGTTATTTGTATTAACCGCAGAGAAGGAGAGGAGCTGCGTTAACGGAATTTTTTAAAAAAGAATAATGATAAAATATCCCTGCGTAACCTCTGATCTTTCCAGCACATTGGGATCCTAAGCTTAGAATTCCACGTGGACAAGTTGTCGC
>JADMIO011507102.1_pt1 | contig 20119 bp, 15 predicted proteins | sample 8958161 | NCBI WGS metagenome assembly JADMIO01 (sample SAMN16585339, study PRJNA669376) | soil metagenome | isolation source: Crop rotation soil | place: USA: Cullars Rotation, Alabama | collected 2011 | reverse complement strand
CCCCGCGCCACCCATTGCGCAAATCTCTCCGCATCCTCCGCCGTATCAATGCCAATGCTCGGCTCCTCCGTTATCCCCACCTGGATATCGAATCCATTCTCCAGCACGCGCAACTGCTCGAGCTTCTCCGCCCGTTCGTAACGGCCCATCGGCAGCTTCGCGAAATTCTCCAGGAGGTCCGCCCGGTAAGCGTATAGACCCAGGTGCTTGAAACAGGGATGGGAGGCCAGATAAGCGTCGTCGACGTGCGCCGCATCCCGGGGGTACGGGATCGGTGAACGCGAGAAATAAAGCGCCCGCCCGTCGGCGCTCATCACCACCTTGACCTGGTTCGGATTCTGGAAGTCGACCGCGCGCCTAAATGGCGTAGCAAGAGTCGCCATCGCGGAGCGGCGGGTGCAAGACACCCGCCCTACATCCGGCTCTGATTCGCCCGCTGTAGGGCTGGTGTCTTGCACCAGCCGCATCATCTCCGCGAGCGCCCTGATCTGCTTGCCCGTCACCAGCGGCTCATCCGCCTGGACATTGATCACGCACTTCGCCCCCACCTGCCGGTTTGCCTCCGCCAGCCGGTCCGTCCCGCTGGCGTGGCTCGGGCTCGTCTTCACCACCTTGAACCCCCGGGCCTCGAGGGGCCGCCGCAGAAGGTCGTCATCCACCGCGAAATACAGCGGGAATTCGGGGGTCTCCCCCTGGATCCGCTCCGCCACCCACAGCGCGATCTCCTTTCCCGCCACCTTATGCAAGAGCTTGCGCGGGAACCGGCTCGATTCGAGACGGCACGGGACGATGATCGCGATGTCGGTCACTGCGCCGAACTCTGCCGGCTGGTTTTTGGGTTGCAAGCCACCCGGATCAACCGGAATTTGACCGGTCATCCACATGGACAAGGCCGATGCCACACCCGCCGCACAGCTCACGAAGGAGCTCGTGGTGCAGAACAAGATGGGCATCCACGCCCGCCCGGCGGCGATGATCGTCCGGATCACCAACAAGTTCAAAGCCGATGTTTTCGTCGAGAAGGACGAGGAGCAGGTTAACGGCAAGTCCATCATGGGCTTGATGATGCTCGCCGCCGGCAGCGGCTCCCGCGTCCGCTTCATCATCACCGGCCCCGACGGCCCCGACATGCTCGCCGAGTTGGAAGCCCTGTTCGCGAGAAAGTTCGACGAAGCCTGAGCGCGGTTTGAACAGGAGGATCGGGTCAGGCCAAGACCAACTCCTCCCGATCCGCACGGTCCTCCTGTTCAAAAATCTCAATCCGTAGCGTGTTGAACAGGAGGATCGAGAGGATCGGGTCAGACGAAACCCTCCCGATCTAGCCGGAAAAACTCCCGCGCATTCTCGGTTGTCCGCTTCGCGAATTCTTCAAATCCCATCCCCATCATCCCCGCGGCATACTCCGCGGTGTGTCTGACATATGCCGGCTCGTTGGTCTTCCCCCGGTGCGGCGCCGGCGCCAGGTACGGCGCATCCGTCTCGACCATCACCCGCTCCATCCCCTGCGCCTTCGCCGCCGCGCGCACGGAGTCCGCATTCTTATACGTCAGGATCCCCGTAAACGACGCCCGCCCCCCGCGCTTCACCAATTCCGCCACCTGCTCCGGCCCCTCGCTGAAGCAGTGAAAGACCACCTTCGTCCAGTCGACCCCGCTCTCGTCGATCATCCGGACGCACTCCGCAAACGCCTCCCGCGAGTGAATCACCACCGGGCACCCCAGCCCCCGCGCAAGGGAAAGCCCCGCCGCAAACGCCTCCCGCTGCCACTGAAATTCCCTTTCCGCCTGCCCCGCATCCTTGGAGAGGTGAAACCGATCCAACCCAATCTCCCCCAGCGCCACCGGCGCCGGAACCCTGCTCATTGAGTGTTGAGTGTTGGATGTTGAGTGTTGGGTGTTCACCCAAAACCCCTCCACGAGCGCGAGGGACTCCCTCCACGCCTCCGTCACATTGCACGGATGCAACCCCACCGAATAAAACACCACCCCCGGATGCGCCACCGCCAGGTCCCGGTTAAGCGTCCAATCCCCCGCGTCCGTCCCAATCGCAATCATCCCCCTCACCCCCGCCGCGTTCGCCCGCTCGAGCACCGCCGGCAACTCCCCCGCCTTTAGAAAGCGGTCCAGATGGCAGTGCGTGTCGATAAGCATCGTTCTCGTAATCGTACTCGTTCTCGTTCTCGGCAAATCCAATGTAGGGCTGGTGTCTTGCACCAGCCGTCGCTACGCGGCCCTAAGCTGGTCGAACGGTAAGACACCCGCCCTACAAATACAGCGGCCCATACCGCTCCTTGAGATACCGCAACAACGGCTTCGGCGAAAACTCCTGCCCCGTCGCCCGCTTCACCAGCTCGAGCAGCCCGTACCGCCGCCCCTGGGAATGCACTTCCTTCCTCAGCCAACCCAGCAGCCGCGAGAAATCACCCCGCGCAAAATCCTCCTCCAGCCCCGGCAGCACCTCCAGCGCCCGATACCAGAGCTGCGCCGCCATCATGTTGCCCAGGCAATAGCTCGGAAAATAGCCGAACGACCCGCCCGACCAGTGCACATCCTGGAGCACGCCCTCGCGATCGTTGGCCGGCTCCAGGCCCAGCAATTCCTTCGCCAGCTTGCGCCAGGCCTCCGGCAGCCCCTCCACCGCGAGCTCCCCGGTAAAGAGTTTTTTTTCCAGCTCGAAGCGCAGGATGACGTGCAGGTTGTACGTCACCTCGTCCGCCTCGACCCGGATCAGGCTGGGCTCGACCGCATTGATGGCGAGATAGAGCGCGTCCGAGCTCAGCCCCGTCGTCTGCGCCGGGAACGCATCCCGGAATCTCGGCTCGAAGAATGTCCAGAACGGCCGCCCGCGGCCCACCTGGTTCTCCCACAGCCGGCTCTGCGACTCATGCACTCCCATCCCCGCATGGATCCCCAGCGCCGTGCCATACGCCCCGGCCGGCAACCCCTGCTCGTACAGCCCATGCCCCGTCTCGTGCAGCGAGCTGAAGATCGCGTCGAGGGGATCGTCGACGTTGAATTTCGTCGTCATCCGCGTGTCCGTCCCATTCCCCGAGCAGAACGGATGCAGCGACTCGTCCAGCCGCCCATGCCGATAATCGAACCCGATCTGCGCCGTGATCAGCCGCCCGAACTTTTTCTGCGCGTCGATCGGGCACCCCCGGAGCGGACGCACGGGCGGCTTGATCCTTGAGTCCAGCACCGCGCGCACAAACGGCACCAGCCCCGCCGCCAGCTCGCGAAACAACCGGCCGATCACCTCCGCCGTCATCCCCGGGTCGTTCTGGTCGATGAAATAATCGTACGGCCTCGCCTCAAACCCCAGGTACGCCGCCTCCCGCCGCGCCAGCTCCAGGTGCTTCGCGATAAACGGCGCATAACTCGGAAAGTCCGAAGCCGCCTTCGCCGCCGCCCACGCATGATAGGACCGGCTGCTGTGCGCCGCCTTCTCCCCCACAAACGCCGCCGGCAACCGCGTCGCCCGGTCATAATCCCGCCGCGCTTGCCGGATCACCGCCGCCCGATCGACTGTAGCCGGGGGCGCCGACCCCGGGTCCCTGCTGGACTTGGCCTCCCCTGCCCTGAACTCGTCCACCAAGCCGAGGCCGGACGCTTTTTCCAATTCCTTCAGCAGCTCCCCAATCCGCGAATCCGCCACCGCCGCATGATGCAGCTCCGCCAGCAACGCCCCCTGCCGCGCGCGCTGCTCCGCCGCCCCGGGCGGCAGATTCACCTGCTCATCCCACCCCAGCAGCGCCCCCACTGACTCCGTCAACTGCGCCCGGTCCAGCAAGGCAATTAGCTCCGTGTAATGTTCCGACACACGGGGAGCTTACGGGTTGAAAGTTGAAAGTTGAAAGTTGAAAGAGCGGCACGCGACGCGCCCGACGCTTTCAACTTTCAACCTTCAACTTTCAACGACGCGGTCAACTACGCGTTCGGCTGCCCGTTCGCGGCCACCATGCCCTCGGTTTTCGTCACCGCATCGGCATAGGCCTTGAAATCCGACGAGACTTTCGCGCGCGCATCCGTCCACTTCTCCGCGGTCGCGGCGCGCGCCATCTTGATGCTTCGCCGCAGCTGCTCCTCCGCCGCGCTCACCGCGAGCGTCGCCGCGCGGAAAGGCGCCTCGGTCCGATAGTCGCCGGCGCTCACCTTGAGCGCCTCGACCGCCCGCGCCGTCGCCTCGATCCGCATCTCGAGCGCCGCCGCCTGCTGGTCGCGCGCGTCGAACATCCAGGCCATGATCGCACCCGAGGTGCTGACGGGATCCAGCGCCGTGAGCGCCGGGCCCGGCCGGGCATTCTCCGGCGTGTGCACCACCGGTTCCGCCTGGGGCTTTGCGCCCTCCGGCACCGGCGTCAGCGGGGTCGGCATGGGGACGGTTGTCGACGAGGGCGCCGCCGGATCCGCCACCGGCGTCACCTGCTCAACGCCATACGCCGTGGCCGCGGCAAGCACCAGGGCGCAAATTGGGATCGTTTTCATGATTTATTGGACAGCCGAACGGCCCAGGCGTTCGCGCCGAAAGGCCGCCTCTTCGCAGGTAGGGCGTCCGCTTGCGGACGCCGCCGTGGGGATCGGCGTCCGCGAGCGGACGCCCTACCTTGGGCTCCGCAACCTACTGCATATCAGACGTGCTGCTGGAGGCCGGCCGCGCGGTGCCCGTCGCCTTGTCCTCCGGGACGGCGCTCCGGTTCGCGGGGCTGTCGTTCCGATCGGGACCAGAGCCCTCATGGGCCGGGGCCTCGTCGATGTTGGTCTCGGCCTGGACGTCCGCCTTCACGGCGTCCGGCTTGACCTCGGCGCTCGCGGGCACGTCCACGCTGATGCTCGTCGGCTCGAGGTTCACCGAGGGCGTGGCAAAGCCCACCGGGAAGATCATCTCGTAGCTGTTGAGCGCGCTGAGGTAAGCCTGGTAGTCCGCCTGGAGCTTGCTCCGGCTGCTCATCCACGCCGTCGAATCCGCGGAGCGCGCCGTCGCCAGGCTGGCCCGCAGGGCGGCCTCTTTTGCGCTTAGGTCTGCGTTCGCCGTGGCAAGGCGTGAGCTCGCATCCGCGCTAAGCTCGCCCGAGCGTGCGCGCAGCGAGGTGATATCCTGCGAATTCTTCTTCAGCTGCGCATCGATGTCCGTGAAAAGCTTGGCGCGGGTGTCCACGGTCACGCTGTTGAAATTGATGTCAGCCGTGGGCCCAACGGAAGCCGGCCCGACGGACGCGGTAATGTCAGCCACCGGCTCGGTCGATGCCGGGCCCGCGATCGCCACGCTTCCGGAGAGGAGCGGGGCGGTGCCTTCGGTTTCGATCGATACCGGTTGCTGCGGTTGCGGCATCGTCTGGGACGTGATCGGCGGAGGTGCATCCTCCGCCGATACCGTGGCCCGCTTCGCGCCGTCCGCCGAGTATTCGGCCGCAATGGCCAGTGAGGCCGCGCCGACAAAGAGGGGAATGATGGACAGGGTCTTGTACGATAGCTTTTTCATGGGTGATCCTTTAGAGAACCTAATCGTGTCGCCCCCTTAACCGATGTTTCGCCCTGCAATCCGTGCGAAGTGCAACTCGACTTCCACTCATATTCTAGAGGTGGCCGGCCTCTCCATCCGCCGCGGCAATACGCTGATCCTCAGGGGAATCGATTGGCAGGTTGATCCCGGCCAGCACTGGGTAATCCTGGGCGCCAATGGCGCCGGCAAGACCTCCCTGCTAAAATCGATCACCGGTTACCTCGCACCCACCGGCGGCCGCCTCCGCCTCCTCGGGCGTGAGTACGGCCGCACCGACTGGCGCGATCTGCGCGACCGCATTGGCATCGTGACCAGCGCCTTCGCGAGCGCCATTCCCCCCGCCGAGCCCGCCCTCGAGACCGTCATGAGCGGCCGCTTCGCCCAACTCGACCTGTGGGCGCGCACAACAAAGCGCGATCGCCTCGAGGCCCAAAAACTTCTCGGCGCCGCCGGCATCGGCGCCCTCGCCAGGCGCGAATGGGCCTTCCTCTCGCAAGGCGAACGCCAGCGGGTCCTGATCGCCCGCGCCCTGATGTCCCGCCCCGAGGTCCTGATCCTGGACGAACCCTGCGCCGGCCTCGACCCGGTCGCCCGGGAATCCTTCTTGGCCGTGATCGAAAAAATGGCCCGCCAATCTGTAGGGCGGGTGTCTTGCACCCGCCGCTCCCCCTCTCTCGTCCTCGTAACCCACCACGTCGAGGAAATCACCCCCGCCTTCACCCACGTCCTCATGCTCGCCGCCGGCCAGGTAATCGCCGCCGGGCCGAAATCGAGCACGCTCACTGCGCAGAACCTGACCCGCACCTTCGGCGCCGCACTGGGACTCCAGCGATCCCGGAATCGATACTCCCTAAAGCCATGAGCCAAATCCGCTCGCACGCATATGTGTGTATATGTGCGCCTATGTGGTCCCCCGTCCCGTAGCTTTCCGTGGATCCCATCAGGTCTTCGATCGATTCCCTCGGCCTAACCGGCTTCTGGACCTATCTCATCATCTTCCTCGCCGCGTCGCTGCTGCTGATCTGGCGGCTCGAGGCGCTGCTCGCGAAGGGCCTCGAGGGCACCGCCCTCGGCACGCTCGTGATGCCCTACTGCTCCGGGCTCGGGAACATCTTCTTCGTCTTCATCATCATCCGCCAGGGCGCCTCCACCGGTGAGATCCTGGTCAACTCCGTGGTGAACAACGTCACCAACCTTACGCTCGTTCTCGCCGTCCCGGCGCTCCTTTGGGGACTCGAGCTCGCGAGCGCTCAGGGCGCGAAGGCGCGCCGAAGCCAGGCGAAGGCGGACATCAGTTCAAAACTCAACCGCCTCTCCCTGCTCCTCACCCTCGCCGCCGTCATCTTCTTCAGCGGGGTCACCTGGGCGCTTGCCGCTGATGGCCGGCTGGATCGCCGCGACGGCCTCGCGCTCATTGGACTCTTCGCCTTCTGGCAGTGCTTCCAGGTCTTCGACGTCCTCAAGCACAATGTCCGCGAGCGCCGCTCCTTCAGCTTTGGGTTCTACCTCGACCTCCTCGTCATCCTCGCCGCGGCCTATGTCCTATACGTGTCCGTCGACTGGCTCGTCGCGTGGCTCGCCGCGCGCCCCGTTGGCTTCATCGGCGCCGGCCACCTGGGCTGGATCACCGGCTGGTTGATGGTCCTGCCCAACGCGCTCCTCGCCTGCTACTACGGCCTGCGCCGGCGCGCCGAGGTCGTGTACAGCTCCCAGGTCGGCGACGGCCATATCTGCATCCCCTTCTGCGTCGGCCTCGCCGCCCTCTGGCATCCCGTCGCCGTTCCCCGCTATTTCACCCCCGGCCTCGCCATCCTCGTGGGAGCCGCCCTCCTCCACGCCGCCTGCCTCATCTTCTCCAGCTCCCTCCCCAAGTGGATGGCCCTCATCCTCCTGGGCGCCTACGGCGGCTTCCTGGCCCTCGGCCTGGCCTAACCTACGGCACCAGCGCATCCGCCCGAAACTTCTCGCCCAGCTGGAAAAACTCCCCCTGCGCTTTCACCCACCGCGGTTCCCGCCTGATCTCCTCCATCGTCTTCCCCGTGTGGTTGCACACCAGGTAACTTACCGGCCCCAGCCGCATGAACGCATCCAGGTGCGTCCCCGCCGCATCGAGCGCGAATTCGAAGTCCCCCTCGTGCACCGGCCGCGCTGAAGCCAGCGCGCAAAGCGGCCCTGCATCCTTCCGCACCTCGTCCCGGAAATTCTCCACGCGCGGGCCCGAGTAGGCGACAACCGCCGCCCGGGGGCCCGCGCCCTGGGCCTGGTCGAAGGGCGATTTCGTCGGCCTGTCCTTCAACGTGAGGATCGCCCACTCATCAAAGACCGCCTGCCCATAGAGCGAATCCATCCGCCGCAGGCATTCCTCGATCAGTTTTCGGGCCGTAGATAATTCCATGTTCCTGGTTCCTGGGTCCTGGTTCCTGGGGACCGGATTCTCCGGAGGATGACCCACGAACCAAGAACAAAGAACCAGGAACTCTCAGGTGGGATACCCACCTGAGATGTATTGCCTGAGATGCTCCGCCTCCGCGCGGTGCGAGTCGGCCAGCCAGCGCGAGACGTCGCCGATCGAGATCAATCCGCGCATCGCGCCCTCGATCATCACCGGCAGGTGCCGGCAGCGCTTGTTCGTGAAAATCGCCATCACCTCGCCGAGCGTGTGGTCCGGCGTGATCGTCTCGATCTCCGTCGTCATCACCGACTGCACCAGCGTCGCCTTCGGATCCCGCCCCTCGCCCACGATCCGCGTCAGCACGTCGCGCTCGGTGAAAATCCCCGCGATCGCCCGCCCGTCGAGCACCACGACGCAGCCGATCCGCTTCTCGTTCATGTGCTTCACCGCGTCGGCGACCGTGTCGCCCGGGCTGACCGTCTGCACATTCGTGCCCTTCCGGCTCAAGATCACGGAAACAGGAGTATTCATACCAAAAAAGGTAAGGGGGTGAAAAAACCGTATCCCAAAAAGCCGCGATGTCGAGGCAGGGTGGCCGCAAAAACCAGAAAAAATCACAAAAAGGTTTTGTGGCTTTTCGTGTTTTTTGTGGCCAACAAGAGATCGTAGTGCCGCCGCCGCCCATCCTTCCCGATCTCGTCCTCCAGCGCGTCATCCGCGTCGCCCGCCGCGACGGCCTGACCGTGGTCGTGATCGCCGGCGGCTTCGCCATCCTTTCCGCGATGGCCGGCAGCGCCATCGGCGCCGCCGTCGGCATCGTCATCACGGGCGCCGGCGTCTTCGAGCTGCATGGCGTCAGCTCCCTCCGCGCCCATCGCGCCACCGGCATGAGCTGGCTCATCGGCAGCCAGGTCTACCTCATGTTTGCCGTCCTCGCCTACTGCATCTGGCGGCTCGACTCCTTCGACGTCGTCGCCGCCCGGGAATTGATCGAGGGCTCCGCCCAGCTTCGCAGCCTGGTCCACGACAACGGCCAGAGCGTCACCCAGTTCATCGAGACCCTCCGCAAGACCTACATCGCCTGCTACATGCTGGTCGCCCTCCTGACCGTCCTCTACCAGGGCGCGATGGCCCTGTACTACCTCCGCCGCCGCAAGCCCGTCGCGGCCGCCCTGGGTGCCGACCTCGACCCCAATACCTGAGTGGCCAGTGGGCGTTGACCGTTGAATGTTGGGTGTTGGGTGTTGGGTGTTGGGCGTTGGGCGTTCGGCGTTGGGCGTTCGGTGTTGGGCGTTCGGTGTTCGGCGTTCGGTGTTCGGTGTTCGGCGTTCGGTGTTCGGCGTTCGGCGTTCGGCGTTGAGTATTCGCCCAAAATCGATCCGCGCCTACTGCGCCGATCTATGCTCCGCCGGCCCCACCACCTCTTCCGACAAATTCTGCGCCGTGTTGACCAGCCCGACGTGCGAAAACGCCTGCGGATAATTTCCCACCTGCCGGCTCACCCGTGTGTCGTACTCCTCCGCCAGGAGCCCGAGCCCATTCCGGACCGCCAGCAGCCGGTCGAATAGCGCCCGCGCCTCCTTCACCCGCCCGGAAAGGTGCAGGCAGTCCGCCAGCCAGAACGAGCAAGGCAGGAAAGCCCCCTCGCCCGCCGGAAGCCCGTCGACGTTCTTCGCGTCCTCCGTCCGGTAACGCAGCACAAACCCGTCAACCATCAGCTCCTTCTCGATCGCCCGGATCGTCCCATCCACCCGCGGATCCGTCGCCGGCAGGAAGCCCACCAGCGGCATCATGAGCAGCGAGGCGTCGAGCTCGTGGCTTCCGTAATACTGCGTGAACGCCCCCCGGTCCGCCCGATACCCCTTGGCACAGACATCGTCGTGGATCGCCTGCCGCAGCGCCTTCCAGCGCTCCAGGTCGCCCTCCAGCCCAAATTGCTCCACCGCCTTCACCGCCCGGTCGATCGCCACCCACGCCATCAATTTCGAGTGCGTGAAGTGCTGACGCGGCCCGCGGATTTCCCAGATGCCCTCGTCCGGCTGGCTCCAATGTTTCTCCACGAACTCCACCAGGTGACGCTGCAGATGCCACGCCTGCGACCCGTTCTGCACCCCCAGGGTCCGCGCCAGGTGCATCGCGTCCATCACCTCGCCGTACACGTCCAGCTGGAACTGCTCCGACGCCGCGTTCCCGATCCGCACCGGCCGTGAGTTTTCATATCCTGCGAGGAAAGGCAGGTGCATCTCCGTCAGCGACCGCTCGCCCCCCGCGCCATACATGATCTGCAGCTGCGCGGGATCGCCGGCCACCGCCCGGATCAGCCACTCGCTCCACGCCACCGCCTCCTCGGTGTACCCCGCCTCCATGAAGGAATAGAGCGTGAACGTCGCGTCGCGCAGCCAGCAGTACCGGTAATCCCAGTTGCGCACGCCGCCCAGTTGCTCGGGCAGCGACGTGGTCGCCGCCGCCACGATGCCGCCCGTCGGCGCATACGTCAGCGCCTTCAGCGTCAGCAGCGACCGCACCACCGCCTCGCGCCATTCGCCCGTGTAGGTACAGCGCGCCGACCATTCCCGCCAGTAATACTCCGTGTGCTCCAGCGCGCGGAACACGTCGATCGGCTCCGGCTGCGATTCATACGACCGGTGCCAGCTCAGGATGAATCGCCGCCGCTCCCCCTCCGCCACCTCGAAATCCCCGACCGTGGACAAATGCTCGCCCCGCGTCCGCACGTCCGAGCGCAGCGTCAGCGCATTCGGCCCCGCGATCGCGATCAAGGCGCCATCCTTCCGATGCACCCACGGCACCGTCCGTCCATAGTCAAACCGCACCGTCAGCCGCACCGTCATCTCCACCTTCCCCCGCACTCCCTCCACGATCCGCACGATGTCCCGGTACTTCCCCTTCACCGGCATGCAGTCGATCACCTTCACCGCCCCCTCCTTCGTCTCGAAGAGCGTCTCCAGCACCAGCGTCTCCCCGCGATACGACTGCTTTCCCAACCCTTCGTGCCCCTTCGGCGCAATCTTCCAGCACCCATTCTTCTCCGTCCCCAGCAGCGCCGCAAAACAGGCCTCCGAATCAAACCGCGGCGTACAGAGCCAATCAATCGAGCCATTGCGCCCCACCAGCGCCGCCGTGTGCATGTCCCCTATGATCCCGTAGTCTTCGATCTTCACAGAATGGTACGTTCTGGAGGGACGGCCTCCGTGCCGTCCGTCATACCCAAAACCGCAAACGGCAGCTCGCAGAACAACTCCCGCACCGGAAGTTCCCCGCCCGCAGGGAATTCCCGCCCCGTCACCACGTCCTTCCATCTGCTCCTGCTGTAGCCGGGGGCGCCGACCCCGGTGCCCACCGCAGCCAGCCCTGCGAAGCCATCAAGGCGAAGCAGGGTATCCTCCCAAACCAACCCCAGCGGCGGACACCCCAGCTTCACCGCCAACCGGGGCACGACCACGAGCAGCCGCCCGCCTGCTTCCGGCTTGCCGCTTCCTGCTTGCCCTGGCGCCGCGCCCCCGCGCACAAACGCGACGATGTTCTCCGCAAAAGCCCCGCGGCTCTCGACCGGGGTATAGCTCCCCTCCTGGAACAGCGCCGGGTGCGCCCCGCGAAACCGCAACAAATCCCGCGTCACCCGCAGCTTGATCCGCCCATCCGGCCAGTCCCGCAGCAACTCCGCCAGGGGCGCATCCGCCGCCGCCGCCAGTTTCTCCAGTTCCGCCCCATCCACGATCCCGCGGTTGTCCGGGTCCACCAGGTGCAGCAGCCACGACTCCGCGCCCTGGTAAAAGTCCGGCACGCCCGGCGAGCAGATCTTGAGCACCACCTGCGCCAGCGAGTTCACCATCCCCAGGTGCGCCAGCCGCCGCGCCCGCGGCCAGAACGATTCCAGGAATTCCTTCCCCGACTCCGGGTCCAGCATCCCGTCCACGAACCTATCCCCCGCCGCAATCCAAGCCTCATTCGGATTTGCCCAAGCCGTATGCCTCTTCGCCTCATTCACGGCTTTTCTTACATACTCCTTCATTCGGTTCCTGAACCGTTCGTTGAATGTTGAGCGTTGAGTGTTGAGTGTTGAGCGTTGCCCGAGCTCGAGCGCCGCGAGCATGACCTGGTAAATCCGATACTCCTCGTTCGCATCCGGCGCGCTCTCCCCATCTACAAGCGACTTGTGCCGCCGGTTGAGCGCCCGCCACTCCGCGACCCACTCCTTCCACTCCCCCGCGATCTCCGAGAGCGCGTACAGCCGCGCCCGCGCGTCCTCCCCGAACTTCGTGTCGTGCGTCGACGTCGCCAGCAGGCTGTGCGGCGCCGCCGCCAGCCGCGCCGCATTGGCGGCATGGAACGCCGTGACCGGCCGCCCGAATTCCTCGGGGTCGCAGCCGACCTCATTCATCCCGACAAACCGGTTATAAGTATAGAATGCCGTGTCCTCCACGGCCTTCGCCATCACCGCGCCCGTGTACTGCTGCAGCGTCATCGTCCACCGTCCCGCAAACTCCCGCAGCTCCCGCGGCATCTCCGGCCCCGGATAATCCCCCACCAGCACATCGCGGATGAACTCGAACGGCTGCCGTCCCATTCGCGGCGTCCGGCGCGCCGCCTCCGCGCACGCCCGCTCGATCTCCCTCCGGTCAAACTCATCCATCGGCGCCGCCCCTCGCCGGTAGGTGCGGTAGATCGACAGCTGCGCGATCATCTCCCGCAGCGCCGCCGTGAGCTCCGTCACCGTCAGGTCCCGCCACCGGCGGTCCGCTTCCGGCAGCCGCCCCAGCCCTTCCGCCAGCCCCGCCACCGCGTTGGCGAACATCTCGTCGAGCACCATCCACTTCTTCTCGTAGACCTTTGACGCATACGACGCCGTGCTCCCCGTGAAATCCGCATAGATCCGCGTGAACTCCCCCTCCGCCCGCGCCTCCACCATCAATCCCGCCATCTGCGCTATAAACTCATACCCCGTCGACCCGTGCGCCTGCCACCCCGAGGGCAACTCCTCGTTCCGCCCCAGGATCTTCTCGACCACGACATAAAACGCGGCGGACGGCACGGAGGCCGTTCCTCCAAGCGAACCTGCCTTACCTGGAGGGACGGCCTCCGCGCCGTCCGCCCGCTCGCGCAGCGCCTGCAGGCGCTCCAGGTATCCCGCCGGATCAAACAGCCCATCGATATGATCCACCCGCACCCCCGACACCAACCCATCGCGCAACAATTTTCCCAGCAGCGCATGACACTCATTGAAAACCTCCGGGATCTCGATCCGCACCCCGATCAGCGAATCGATCGCAAAGAATCGCCGATAATTCGTCTCATGCGCCCCCGCCTTCCAATAAGCCAACCGATAGTGCTGCCGCTCAATCAGCGCATCCAGCCGATCAAACGACCGCGGCTCCCCCACCTTCCCATTGATTTCCGCCAATGCATTGGGTGTTGGATGTTGAGGGTTGAGGGTTGCGTGTTCCGCCCGACTCTCTGCCGAAATTGGGAACCGCATCTCCCCATACGCGATGCTCAGCCTCCCTCCCTCCTCCACCACCGCCAGCCTGCCCGCCTCCAATACCCGGCCGTAATGGTCATCCAGGATCGGCACGAGCACCCGCGCGCGCCCGTCCTTCGCATTCCAGTTGATATCGAAAAACCGCGCATGCGGTGACGCCTGTCCGTTCTCGAGCACATCCTGCCACCACTTGTTGAACGGCCCCGGGCCGTTTATCCCCATGTGATTCGGCACGAAGTCGAGCAGCACCCCGAGATTCGCCTGCCTCAGCGCCGCATGCAACCGGACCATTCCCTCCCTCCCGCCCAGCTCCGGGTCGATCCGGCGGTAATCCGCGACGTCATACCCATGCGTGCTGCCCGGGTTTGAGAACAGGATCGGCGACAGGTAGACGTCCGATATCCCCATCCGCGCCAGGTGCGGCGCCATCGCCTCCACCGCCGCAAACGGAAACTCCTTCCGGAGCTGCAGCCGGTAGGTCGCCCCCGGAATCCTCTGCGCCCCCTTGAGCATTACTTCCCCTCCGGCTTTCCCCCGTCGCTCCGTCGTTCCGACGCTCCGTCGCTCTTACCTTCCCCCCCGTCGGTCGTCCTTTCCGCGGTTCCCGCCTGCGCCCCTTGCCCCTCGGCCCTTGCCGCCCGCTCCGCGGCCGGCGCCACGGCCGGCGGAGCTATGGCCGCCGCGTCGGATCCGGCCTTCTGCTGAAACACACACAGCGACCGCCCCTCGATCTTCTGCACCGTCCCGCCTCCCGCCTCCTCGATCGTCTCGACGAATCCTTCCTCCTCCGCCGTATCGATGATCAGCCGCCAGAGCACATTGGGCTTTCCCGGCAGCGTGACGTCGAGCGCCTCATGGTGGGCATTGAAGTACAGCAGGAACGAGTCGTCCCTGATCGGCGCGCCGAAGAAGTTCGTCACCGCGATCGAGTCGCCTCCCAGCACCACGCCGATCAGCTTGTTCCACCCCGCCTCCCACGCCTGGTCGTCCATCTCCCGTCCATCGGCATTTATCCACGCGATGTCCTTCCCCCCGCGAATCCCCCGCCCCTGGAAAAACCGCGGCTGCCGAAACACCGGATGCTCCCGCCGAAACGCCAGGAGCTTCGCGACAAATTTCCGGAGCCGTGCCCCGTCACGGCCCGCCGCGGCTTCCTCCTCACCCTCGCTCTCACTTTCCGGCCGCCAGTGGAGCCACGACACCTCGTTATCCTGGCAATACGCGTTATTGTTGCCGCCCTGCGTCCCGCCGGACTCATCGCCGCCCCGGATCATCGGCACGCCCTGTGACAGCAGCAGCGTCGCCAGGTGACTCCGACGCATCCGCCGCCGCAGCGCCCACACCTCCGGCGGCGCGTCAAGCCCCTCGTGGCCGCAGTTCCACGAGCGGTTGTTGTTGTCGCCATCCTTGTTCTCCTCCCCGTTCGCCTCGTTGTGCTTGTCGTTGTAAGAGACCAGGTCGTTCAACGTGAATCCGTCGTGCGCCGTGATGAAGTTGATGCTCGCCGTCGGCTTCTTCCCGTTGCTCTCGTACAGGTCCGAGCTCCCGCAGAGCCGGTACGCGAAATCCCGCAGATGCCCCGGGTCGCCCTTCCAGTATCCCCGCAGCGTGTCGCGGTACTTCCCATTCCACTCCGCCCACAGCGCGGGGAAGTTTCCCACCTGGTAGCCGCCCTCGCCCACGTCCCACGGCTCCGCGATCAGCTTCACCTGCGAGATCACCGGGTCCTGGTGGATGACGTCAAAAAACCCCGCCAGCTTGCTCACCTCGTGCAGCTCGCGCGCCAGCGTTGACGCCAGGTCGAACCGAAATCCGTCGACGTGCATCTCCGTCACCCAGTACCGCAGGCTGTCCATCAACAGCTGCAGCACCCGCGGATGCGGCACATGCAGCGTGTTACCCGTGCCCGTGTAGTCCATGTAGTACCGCAGGTTGTCCGGCACCAGCCGGTAGTACGCGAAGTTGTCGATCCCCTTGAAACTAAGCGTCGGCCCCAGCTGATTCCCCTCCGCCGTGTGGTTGTAGACCACGTCCAGGATAACCTCCAACCCCGCCGCATGCAGATTCTTCACCATCGACTTGAATTCACCCACCGCGTCAGCGCCCCCAACCCTTGAGTGTTGGGGGTTGAGTGTTGAGTGTTCGGTGTTCGCCCGGGTTTTCTCGCCGCCCGACGCGTATCCAGTCTCCGGCGCGAAATACGCGATCGTGTTATACCCCCAATAGTCCACGAGCCCCTTGTCGATAAGGTGCTTCCCATCCACGTGGTGATGCACCGGCAGCAGCTCCACCGCCGTCACGCCCAGATCCGTCAAGTACTTGATCCCCTCCGCACTCCCCAGCCCCGAATAGGTCCCGCGCTGCTCCTCCGGCAGCACCTCCCAGAGTTTTGAGAAGCCCTTCACGTGGACTTCATAGATCACCGTCTCATCCCACGCGCGCCGCGGCAGCCGGTCGTCGCCCCACGAGAACGCCGGGTCGACCACGATCCCTTTCGGCATGAACGGCCCGCTGTCGCGGTCGTCCCGGCTGAGGTCCGCCTCCGGGTCGCCCATCTTGTAGCCGAACAGTGAATCGTCCCACTGCACCGGCCCCGTCACCGCCTTCGCGTACGGATCCAACAGCAGCTTCGCCGGGTTGAATCGATGCCCTTTCGCCGGCTCAAACGGCCCGTCAACCCGGTAGCCATAAGGTTGCCCCGGTTTGATCTCCGGCAGGAACACGTGCCACACCTGGTCATTCACCTCCGTGACCGGTATCCGCTCCGTCTCCTTCGTGAGGTCCCCCGGATCATAGAGACAAAGCTCCACCTTCGTCGCGTTCTGCGAAAACAGCGCGAAATTTACCCCGCTCCCCGTCCAAGTCGCCCCCAACGGGTAAGGAAACCCATGCCAGACCTTCGTAACCTTCACCCCGTATTAACCCCTTCCCCGCCCGTCAGTTCCGCCATCCCTTCCAGTTCAGCGTTAAGCGTTAAGCGTTAAGAGTTAAACGCTACCCGCCGCCAACGCCACCCAGCAGGGCACCCGCTTCTGAATCGTCCTCGTCCACACTGTAGCCGCGGGCGCCGACCGCGGTCCCTCCCCGCTCGTACTCATCCTCGTTCCCGACCACACTGTAGCCGCGGGCGCCGACCGCGGTCCCTCCCCGCTTCTAAATCGTCCTCGTCCTCGTCCTCATCCTCATACTCGTTCCCGACCATACTGTAGCCGCGGGCGCCGACCGCGGTCCCTCACCGCTTCATCGCCTTCAACCTCTCCAAATTCTCCCGCGCCGGCGCATACCCCGGATCCCGCCTTACCACTTCCTCCAGCGCCCCGATCGCATCATCCACCCTCCCCGCCTGGAAATACGCCGCCGCCAGGTTGACCCGCGCCTCCGTCGACTCCGGCCGTGACTTCAGCGCCTCCTCATATAGCGGAATCGACTCCCGCGCCCGCGCCGGGTCCGCCAGCAGCGCATTTCCATATCGGATCCGCGCCTCCGCCGAACCCGGCTTCGCCTTGAGCGCCGCCTCGTAGTGCGCCAGCGCCTCGTCCCGCCTCCCCGGCATCCGCACCAGGCTGTCCGCGAGATTCAGGTGCGCCTCCGCGAAGTCCGGCTTCAGCCGCAGCGCCGTCTCAAAATGCGCAATGGCCTCCGCCAATATTGTAGGGCGTCCGCTTGCGGACGCCGTTTGCTCCGCCAACAACGCCCCAATATTATTATGCGCCTCCGGCAACTCCGGCTTGAGCCGCAGCGCCGCCTCATACCGCGCAACCGCCTCCCCTTCCTGCCCCGCCTTCCCTCCCGCAATCAGCGCCAGGTTATACTGCGCCCGCCAATTCCCCGGTCTCTTGGCCGCCGTATCCGCCCAGATCGTATACTCATCCCGATAAATCGCATTGCGACGCTCCGTCAAAACCCCGAGCCCCACCGCAAGCCCCGCGAGCGCAATCAGCCCAATTCGCCCACCACCACGTTGAGTGTCGGGTGTTGCATGTTGAGTGTTGAGTGTTCGCCCGACCGCCACCGCTCCCACGATCACCGCCACGACCGCCGCGAGCGCCAAATAGACCCGATTCTCCGCCGCCGGCTGAAACGTAAGCGGCACCACGCTCGAACTCGGCGCCAGGGCGACGAGGAATGCCGTCACCCCCAACGCTACCATGAGCATCGCCGGCCGCTTACCGCTTGCCGCTTGCCGAGCAGCAACGCTCCACAACCAAACCACGCCAACCAACACCACCACCAAAATCCCCAGCGCCACCGGCGCCCCCAGCGCCCAAGGCGGATCGTCCGGACCGTAATCGAAGACCAGCCCTACCGGCCAAAATACCAGCCGCAGATAATAGAGCACCACCCCCACCTGCGTGACCAGGTAGCTCAGCGAAAAAAATCCTCCCCCCACCGCGACGCCTCTCTGCGCCGCCGGCACACTCAAAAAAAGCGCCCCCAGCAGAACCCAGCACCCCGCGAGCCCAAGATAAAGCCCCTTCCTCATCCGCCAAGCCTCCCCCAGCGACCCCGCCACAAAAACCCGATCCACCAGGAGTATCAGCAAAGGCCCCACCACCGCCGTCTCCTTCGAAAGCACCCCCGCCGCACAAGCCGCCACGCAAGCGGCCTTCCAACCAGTTCCTTGAGCGTTGGGTGTTGAGTGTTGAGTGTTGAGCGTTGCCCGAAGAAAGAGCCAAAGCGCCACCAGCACGAACATCCCCGCCATCGATTCCGCCCGCTGCGAAATATAAGTCACCGCCTCCGTCTGGATCGGATGGAGCAACCAGATCGCCGCCCCCAGGAGGGCGAACCAGTCCGCTCTCGATTCGTAGCCGCAAGCAGCCTGCCCTGCGAAGCTCGCTGGAGCGAAGCATGGGCCAGCGCGCAGGCCATCTTCGACCCTAGATGCAAGCCGAAGGCCCCGAGCCCTGTCGATGGACGCCGCCGCGCCAAACACCCGGCGCAACACCCCAAGCAACGCCAACCCCGCAACAATATGAATCGCCAGGTTCACCAAGTGATACCCCCAGACCGCGTCCCCGTGCAGCGCATGCTGCACCGCGAACGATAGATTCAGCAGGGGCCTCCCCGCCGTCGTCGCCGCCACCGGCGGAAACAGCACCTCCCACGGGTGCGAAAGATCCAGCGCCGGGTTCTCGAGGATCGCCCCGTCGTCATCCAGCAGGAACGGCACCCCAAGCGTCCCGTGATAAGCCGCGATCCCCGCCACCGCCAGGATCACGCCCGCGGCATATCCGCCCCATCCGCCCGAACTGTAGCCGGGGGCGCCGACCCCGGGTCTCCCTCTCATTTCCGATGCATCTTTCGTATCCGCAGCCCTCATTTAAACGTCATGGACAGAGCGCCAATTAGCAGCCATTACTACAAGTGTACGCGCTCAAACCAAACACCAGTTATCAACATTACCATGAAAAAGCTGATTCCTCTCGCCGCGTCGACCCTTGGTGTCGCCGCCGCCCTCTTCATTGCCGGCTGTGAGACCGACGGCGCCGCCCCCAAGGCCGGGGCAGTGAACTTCGCCGATGCCGACATCGGCGAGGCGCCCGCCGGCGTCAAGACGGTCGTCGTCACCATCGACTCCTCTCCCCCGGATGCCGCCATCGTTCTCAACGGCGTCACCTTCGGTTTCACCCCGCGCGACGTGCATCTCGAGGTCGATGCCAAGGGCCGCCTGGTCTATCCGATCGAGATCGATGTCACCTACCGCAACGTGACGCGCCAGGTCAGCGTGGGCGCCCGCACGGCCGACGGCCACACCAGCTTGGCGGCCGGCGACCGCGTCCCGTCCCGCATCGACTTCAACGGGGACGTCCGCGTCGACAGCACCAAGCCCGCGCCGTGGGACAAGAAACCCACCGCCCCCAGCACCTCCAACCAGAAGCAGGACCGCAGCGCCCTCCCCCCAACCGGCAGCGGCAACCCCAACGGCACCTTCTAAGGAATCTGGTAGGGCGTCCGCTTGCCGGACGCCGTCAATTCAAGTCCCGCCCCCCAAGGGCGGGACCTTTTATTTTCCAGGCGCCTCCTCTCCCGAAGCAACGTCGTATGCGGCAGGCCTACTCCCAATCCGGCAAACGGTACTCCGTCTTAACCTCCGCCAGCCCCGCCTCAATCAGCGCATTATTCAAAAAAAGACTCCCGCGCGGAGCGCGCCTCTCTGCTTCCCCCTTACCCTCACCCTCACCGCGGCCACGCCTCTCCAGAAACACATCCGAAAGATACCGATCCCACTTATCCGGTTTCGTCGTCGTGATCACGATCCGCTCCGCCTCCGCCACCCGCGCCACGACAAACTTCTTCGCCGCCCTCCCCGCCTTCGTATTCAACTCCGGCGCATCGATTCCCCTGAGCCGGATCTTCTCCGCCAGCCAATGGTTCGGCCGCAGATACACCCGAAACCAGATCGTATCTCCATCAACCACCCGGATCACCTCCGCCAGGTACGTGAACAGATCCCCTCGCGTCGCCCCCTTCGCCGCCTGCGCCATTCCTTCATTCGAAAGCGTCACCAGCGTGGCGGGGAGCGCCCGCGACCCGGCCTTTCTTCGTTTTATCCGCGTTCCCCGTGTAGCGGCAAGCGCCAGCGCGCCGTCCCCCTCCGGATCCACATACGTCGTAAACCCAAGATCCACCCCTCGCTTCCCCTTGAACACCCCTTCCTGGAAAACCCCGACGCGCCCCCGTTTCGGCGTGAGCAATTTCTGTCCGCCGCGATCACCATCTCCCGCCCC
>JADMIO011478710.1_pt1 | contig 20120 bp, 17 predicted proteins | sample 8958161 | NCBI WGS metagenome assembly JADMIO01 (sample SAMN16585339, study PRJNA669376) | soil metagenome | isolation source: Crop rotation soil | place: USA: Cullars Rotation, Alabama | collected 2011 | reverse complement strand
TAGATGCGATAGCCGTTTTTGGGGTGGCGGGTCGATTTGAGCTTGCCGGAGTTATCCCAATTCCGCAGCGTCCAAGGCGATACGCCAAGCACTTCCGCGGCCTCGCTGACCGTTAGGTAGTCTTTGAGGCGTAAGCTGACGTTGGACTGCTGAAACATCAAAAAACCTTAGTAATCCATTGGATAGGTTAGCAAAGACCCCTTAGATACGACTCGGGAAAACCAGAGGTTTGGGGGAAATATATACTTAGCTACATTCACCCCGGCGGCAGGTCAAAGAGCGTCGGCTCGGCAGCGGTTTCCGGTTGTGGGGCGTCGTTGTCCCATTTCGCGAAGTTGGCGGTACTTTCATAGACCTCGATCACGCGTGAGAGGCGATCGGCGTCGGGCGGGAGCTTGTCCCATCGAATCGCTTTGATCCGCGGGAATCGGAGGGCGTAGCCGCTCGCGTGGCGGGCGCTTTTCTGGATTTGGTCGCAGGCGATTTCCATGACGACCTTCGGCTCAACGAGCCGGACGCGGCCGAACTGCTCGAGCGTGATGTTGGTGAAGAGCTCGGTGAGCTGCGCGATCTCCGCATCCGTCACGCCGCTGTAGGCTTTGCCGATGTTGACGAGTTTCGCGCCGGGCTGAGTGGGATCGCGATCCCATACGCCGAAGGTGTAATCCGAAAGGGAATTTCGGCGTTTGCCGTGGCCCGTTTCCGCGGCGGTGACTACGCAGTCGAACGTGGGCAAATGCGTTTTGATCTTGAGCCACATTTGGCCCCGTCTTCCTGGAGAGTAAGGAGAATCGGGATCTTTGAGAACGAGGCCTTCATTGCGGCATTCGCGCGCGGTGCAGAAGGCGCGGTCGATTTCTTCGGCAGTGGTGACGTCGGTGGTGTTGGTGGTGAGGACGTTGAGCTCGCGAAGGCGCAAGCGGCGTTCGCGCAGGGGTTGGTCCATCAACAGTTCGCCGTCTTGATAGAGCATGTCGAAACCGATGAAGACGGCGGGGTTGTCGCGGATGATTTTCTGCGTGAGTGATTTGCGGCCGAGGCGCTTTTGGATGCGCGCGAAGGGAAGGACGACGCCGTCGCGATAAGGGACGATCTCGCCGTCCAGAAGAAAATCGCCGGGGAGATTTTTCATTGCTTCGACAACGTCGGGGAAACTCTCATCGGCGCGGGCCATGGTGCGCGTGTAGATCGCGACGCGCTCGCCGGACTTGTGAACTTGCGCGCGGATGCCGTCGAGTTTGTCTTCGGCGAAGAACGTTCGGCCGGCCATGGTTGTCGCCGCGATTTCCGTGGTGTCCTGTGGCGTGGCGAGCATGAACTGGATCGGGTGGAAGAGCGTGAACTTCGCTTCGTTAAGCTTGCGATGCTTCGCGAGAAGTGCGACGGCGCCGAGGTCGCCGACGAGAAGTTGGGCGCGCTGGACGTCTTTGCCGTCGGATTCGAAAGCTTGCGCGACGGCGGCTTGGAGGACGCCTTCTTGTACGCCGGTGCGCATGTCGCCGAAGATTATTTTGGACAGGTAGGCGGCTTCGCGCGGGTCGATGCATGCGGAGTAGAGTTGTTCCAGGATGTTGCGCTTGTGTTCGCGACTGCCGGAGGAGGCGAGATCTTCGAAAGCGTTGTGCAAGTCTAGAAGTGTCAGATCCCGCGTCGGAACCGCTGGGCTCTCGTCGGCGGGGCGCGCGGCCCAAAGCTTCGCGAGGGCTTCACCGATCTCACCGGACTTGACGACGACGTCGTAGTATTCGCGCGGGTCTAAGCGCAGCATTCCCAGGACGACTTCGCTGACGATGGACCAGCCGACGTTGAGGACGCGTTCATCGGTCGCGGCGAATGCTCGGCCGGCGGCGTATCGAATCGCCAGCCGCAGGTCGTCATCATCCAGCGTGCGGAAGTATTCGGCGAGAATCGCCTGTTTTTGCAGCTTTTTCGTCGTCGCGGCGGCGGCGTCGTTTACGGCGGCGAATTCACGCAGAGTCGCGCTCATCGTTCGATTCTATGCCGCGAAAATGATTACAATCCGGACATGGCGCGCTGGCGATACGCCCCTTGGCGGCGATATGTGATGCAGGCGGTAATGTGGGTCATCCTCGGCGCCACCGTTGCGCTCGCGGCGATTGTGACCAACGAAGCCCGCCGCGCGTCGCGCGTGCAGCTTGAAGACGGCCCGCGCGATTACGGCGACATCTCGATGCCGCTGCCGGTGAACTGGAACGCGCGCGTACGCGCTGAGGGCAATCCGCACATAGTCGTTCAAGCGTCTGAGCCGAAAAAAGATTCGCGCGCGCGGGTGCTGACGATCATTCGCGACGTCACTGACATTCCACTTTCTCCGCTGAGGTATTTGGCGCGGAACTACCACATCCCAGCGCCGGAGCACGATACGCAGCAGCCATGGAGCGCGCCGCAGAAGATCGTCATCGGCGGATGGCCCGGCGTGATGATCAGCCGCGTCGGAATCTCCAACAACATCCCACACGTCGAGTTCATCGCCTGCACGGTGTTGCCGTCGCGGCGCGTGATCGTCGTCGAACTCGATGGGCTCGCACCTTCAGATTCTTCCGATGTTGAAGCATTGAAAAACGTCTGCAGCGCGATGGTGATCAAGAATGAGCCGCCGCTGGGGGATGCGAGTGAAACCATCGAGTTCGCGGGCGGGATTGGGCTGACGGCTCCGGACGATTTCGTCCCGGTGAAATCGAACGATCCAAATCGCACGGATCGGCGTTTATGGCTTGAAACTCCCGCGAAATCCGGCCCCGCGCAATGGGGCGTGATCGATCTCGTGCCCGTCCTTTTCGACGGCACCGAGACGCGTCGCGAGCCGAATTACGCGGCCATTGCGACGCTGTTGATCTCGCGCGACCCTGCGTGGAGCACAGTTCGCATCAGCGAAGAGCAGCGTGGGCGATGGTTCGCGCAGCTGAAAATATTTGGTGAGAAAGATCTTTCAACGACCGCGCGTCTTCTCGCGGGCGAGAACGGCCACGCGCTGATGGCGATCTTCCACGGCGGCGGGGATTCTGAGGTGTATGAAGAAGCGTGGTCGCAGATCTGCGCGAGCGCAACATTCACCGGCGCCAACGACACGCAGAATCTCATCGACACCGGCGCCGACGAAGTGGCGCGCTTGCGAACCGTTGGTCTTGAAACGCTCGCCGGCGACTCGCGCGAAGATCAGTGGTGGCTTTGGTACGACCAATCGAACGAGCCGCATCTCGGTTGGACGAATTTCAAATGGCAGACGAAAGATTGGGCGTGCAAAACCGAAGCGCACGTGCAGCGCCCGGAACATCGGGCGGTGTATCTCGAGCAGGACTTCATGTGCACCAATTCGTTCACAGAATACCGCCATGCAATTTCGCGGAAGCTGGGGCTCGGTCCGCAATCGCAGCTGACTGAATCGCAGCAATTCATGGAGTTGATCGACGGAAAGTTGAAGACCTGGACGCGGCAACGATTCGGGCAGCTGATGGGTTCACAAGATGCTCCGCCGGAATATGTGCCCGGCGGGTTGTTGCCGATCCTGATCGGCAAGTTATCGGACGCGCCGATGATCGTTCGCAGCGAATGGTTCATCGGTTCTGAAGCATTGCCGACACAGACTTTACTGACGCTGACGATCCGCCCGTCGCTGGAAATTCCGCGGATGGTCGGCGGCAAGCCGATGCGCTGCATGAGCGTTGAAGTAAACGGCAGCGGTGAGCTGAGCCGCTGGTATTTCCGCGAAAACGGCGAGCTTGAGTGCGTAGACTTCGTCGGCGGAGTTCAGCTGCTCGCGAGCGATTTTAATAGCATCCGCAACGCCTTTCCCGACGAATTCCGTTGAAAGTCGTACGACAAATCGCACGCCGCCGGGTATCATTCCGGCCCTGCACCAACCGGATGTTTCACCCATTGAGGGCGGTTTCATGAGAACGTTTACTGCTTCAATTGTTTTGTTCATTGCGATGATTTTTGCGCCGGTCTCTCGCGCGCAGACGACGCAGCCCGAAGCGCTGCCGGTGCTCGCAGGCCGGCCGGATGCAAAAGGGGCTGAGGTGCTCGGCGGCGAATTCGAAAGCCGCGGCGCGGGAATCAAATTTCAAACGCCCGCCAACGCGAAGCAGGTGAAGAAGCTCGGCGGCGATGACATCGCACAGTTTGTCATCGAGGAAAAAAACTGGCGGCTGACGGCGTCGCGCACCACGCTCTCGCAGCCGATGCCGCTCACCAGCGACGACCCGGCGAAGCGCGGTTTGATGGAGCTTTCAGCAGAGCAGCTCAAGCAAAACAATCCCGGCGCGGAATTGCTTCGCCAGGACACGATCGAAGTCGGTAACGCGCAAGTCGGCATGATCGCGGCGCGGGTGACCATCGGCACAAGCCGCGTGCTCAATCAGCAAGCCATCTTCGCGGCGAACGATCAGTTGTATTACACGCTCACCCTGATCAGTCCCGCCGCGCAGCGCAACGCGGATGGCAAATCCCCCGACAACGATCCCGCGGAGCAGAGAGCCGTCGAAGCTTTTCGCGCTGTTGTCGACTCGGTGAAGCTTCTTGACCGCGCGATGGTGAAGGAAGATCAGGACCAGCGGCTCATCCGCACAAGAGCCCTTTTCGCGGGATATTTGACCGAAAAATACATGCAGTCGGTGCTCGTCCCCGAGCAGTGGCTGCGGCTGATCAAGGACGGAAAAGACGTCGGTTTTACGCACGTGATCGAAAATTCGAAAAAGCCGGATGGGACGCCGGGAATTTACGTGGGCATCCGCTCATACACTGTCCCCGAGCCGGGCGTTGAGGCGAATGCGGTCTCTTGGCTTTTCGTGACGCTCGATCGGAAGCACGAAACGTGGAACAGCATCCTGCAGTTGGACGATCCGAAAAATAAGAAAAACATCATCAGCGAAGTCGGCTCGAGCGATTGGAGGCTCCAGCGGACGCTTGAGGAGGATGCGCTTGCGGTGCCGGGCGAGATCGGCCCGGCGGGGAAGGAAGACAAGAAGCAGCCGGCGGTTAAACAGGAAGAAGTCGGCGTGATCAACGTCACGAGCAAAGCGCGGGACATCAATCATCCGCCGTTCAAAGCGTTCTTACAGAAGTTTTACATTCAACAGGCGGTTGGACATCTTCTGCCGCGACTGCTGCCGCGAAACGAACCGAAGACCTATATGTTCTCGACCTACGTTAGCGATCGACGCGAGCTCATGGCGCGGTATGTCGATGTCGGCTTCGAGCAGGATGTCGAGATCGGCGGGAAACGCGTGAGAGCGGTGCCGATCAGCGATCGCGTCGGTTTCGACGGCGACCCGACGATGCATTACGTGAGCCCGGATGGAAGATTCCTGGGAAGCATCAATAAGGCCGCGGGCATCAGCATCGTTCCGTCGAATGCGGCGGAAGTGAAGCAGATTTGGCCGAAGGCTGAGACCGAAGCGCCGGTTCCGCAGCAGGCGGCGAAGTAGCCTCTAATATTCCACGCCGCTGCGTCTTCATGCCGATAAATATCACGGCATGTTCCGCGCACTTCTCAAGCTGGTTTGCTTCGTCACCATCGTCGGCACGATCGGCGCGGGACTGCTTTTCTACCAGGATCGCTACTTCAACACCGCGCGCATCGAGAAGCTCGAAGCGGAAAAGCACGAGCTGCAGCAGATAGTTAAACGCCTCGAAGGTGAAACGCGTGTGGCGGACATTCTGGTGAGCGATCGCACTGTCGTTGAAGGCGTCACAAAGACCACGCTGCTGTTCGTCGAATACGATAAAGCCGGCAACGCCCTTCCCGCCAGGAGCTTCGTCATCGACGGCACGAGCGCGCACATCGACGCGATGGTGATCAAGTTCGACCATGATTTCGTCGCCCAGAACGATCCGCTTCGCGGGCATAGCATCGCGCTGTTCACCAAGATCTATGGCGACGGCCAAGCTCCGGCGAACGCGATTAATATTGACGCGCCCGGTAAAGTTCCCGACATCTACCGCGGCGCGGATCCGCGCGTGACGGAATTCGAAACCAAACTTTGGAAAGATTTCTGGAAGCTCTACCAGGATGAAAGCTATCGCGCCGCGATGGGCGTGCGCGCCCTCGGCGGACACGGCGTGTGGGGACCGTTCGAGCAGGGGAAACTTTACACGCTCACGCTCGAATCAGACGGGGGATTGAACCTCGCCTGCGAGCCGCTCAAAGGCATCTACCGCGAAGCACTGCGGCAGCCGGCGACTGCGGCCGCCGTTCACTAATCACATATCTTCCCCGCCCTCACCTGAAACAACCTGCGCATGATTCAGCGCCGCGACGAGCGTGACGCCGCCGATGATGTTGCCAATGAGCGTCGGCACGAGGAAACCGCCGAACACCGTGCCCCACGGTTTTTCACCTGCGGCCGCTAAAGCGAAAACTTCCACCGCGCCCGCGATGATGTGACTGAACTGCCCGAGGCCGACGACATAGGTGATGATGATGATCACAAAGATCCGTGCCGCCTCCGCAAACGGCAGCAGCCAAACCATCAGCGCGATCAACCATCCCGCGAACACGCCTCGCCACATCGTGGTGGCAAAGCCGTTGCGAATGGCATCGTGTCCGATCTCGATGAACGTGTGACGGATGTGTCCGTCGAAGGCGTTTGTCCGCATGACAGCCCACGCGAAGATGAGCGCGCCAAGCAGATTCGCGAGCAGCACGACCGTCCATAAGCGAAGCACATTCATGAAGCACTTGGATGTTTTTTCCTGCAGCAGCGGCAGAATCGGCGTGAGCGTGTTTTCCGTGAACAGCTGCTGACGACCCAGGATAACGATGAGAAACCCGACGCTGTACCCAAGCTTCACGATCAGCGGCCGCCACGGTTTGTCTGGCAGGTGCGACCTCAGGAGCCCTTCGGCGACCAGCGAGAATCCCATCGACAAGCCGGCGGCGAGACCTGACCAGAAGAGCGCCGACGACGAGCGTTCCAGCTCATCGACGCCTTCTTTGTGAATTGCTTTGTAGACAATTTTCCCGCTGGGCGAGCTTCGTTCGGTGATTTCCTGCTCTTCTTTTTGTTGCTCGTTTTTTTCCTTTTCGCTCACGACGCTAATATCAGTTGACCGCGATTGGGATTGGAATGCCGAATCAAGCTCAGGAATTTCGCTCGCCGCTTCCGCCGATTGATCCGCCGGGGCCGATCAAGCGCGCCACGCCCGCGCCCGCGTGGGTGGCGCTTTTCGCGGCTTGGGGCGGGTTGATCATGCTGATCGCGGCGATCGTGTTTGTGTTTTTGCCGGGATCACGAAATCCCGTCGCGGAACTTCAGCATCGCGAAAGTTATTCGATGGCCGATCGATTTTTGCCGGTGCCGATTTATGGCGTGACGGTCGCGCTGTTTCTTGGAATTGTTGTGCTCTGGCAGATGCGGCAAGTTCCGCGCCCACTTCCCGAGCCGCTCCTCGCGCAGAGATTGCAGGCATGGGTGGGTTTGATACTCGCATTTCTCGCTGCGGTGATCATTTACGTTGATGTCGGATTACGCGGACCGAAGTGACATGAACATCAAAGTAAACGGCCAGCCTCGCGAGATTCCCGCGGCGACTACGATTCTTCAGCTCATCGAGCAGCACAATCTCACGCCCAACAAAGTCGCGGTGGAGTTGAACCGCCGGCTTGTCCGATCAGATAGATACGACACCGCTTTAAATGAAGGCGACGAAGTGGAAATCGTCACCTTCGTGGGCGGCGGCTAGTTCTATCGGATCCCGACATGACAGATCACGCACACGCGCTTATTTGTGGCCCGCAGCCTTCGCTCAGCATCGGCGGGAAGATGAAATCGCTGACGACGCTTCTGATCGTTGGCGTGCTGATGACCTGCTCGTGGAAGTTCGGCCCGGAGATTCGCAAGCAGGTGAAGACGTTGTACTGGCAGCGCGCCTGCACGAACTTTGCGCTGGAAGATGATTGGGTCGCCTACGAAGAAGACGCCATTGCCGCCGGAGAACTGGCGAAGGTGACGGGCGCGGATCGGAAAAACTCTTGGAACGATTCTGAATACTTCACCATCACCGACGGCGCGTCGAGCAAGTTGCTCGGCTGCTATCTCGTTCCGCGGTGCGCGACGGAGTTGCAATCGTTGATCGGCGGCGGCGCGCCGAGTGGGCCGGTGGTGTTTCTTCACTCACGCCGAGCGAAAAATGGCGCTTCGCGGCTCGTGCAGGTGGAGCTTTCGCTCATCGGGCGAACGCTTCGCAAAGACGCCGACGCGAAGAATGTCGCCGACGATCAAGTGCTGAAAATCCAAGTCATCAAACCCGCTGGGCTTTTCAGCGATGCTCAATTGCAAAAGACCAGCGGCTGGTGGCATCGCGGGCTTTCGGAAACGCCCTTCGGCAAGCTGCGCGTCTTCGCTGGCCAACCCGATCTCGCGGATGACTCACACTTCACGATCGTCTACCACGACGAACTCGCTCACGGCACGCTCGACTGTTGGCTGCAAGCTGACGACAGCGTCCGCGTGGAAATGCGCGACCCGCTCAAGCTGCAGTAACTCAAGAGGCCTTCCTGCGTTTCGCCTGAGCACGCGCGAGATCGTAATACATCTGCAGATTAAGCCAGACCTCCGGCGACGTGCGTAGTGCGGCGGCGAGATCAAGCGCCGATTCAGCAGTCACGCCACGCTTTCCTTTGATCAGCTCATTAAGCTTCGCAACAGTCCATCCGAGACGTTTAGCAAACGCGCGCTGCGAGATCTTTGCTGGCACCAGGAATTCTTGTAGCAACATGTCGCCGGGATGGATAGGATTTGTTGGCCGCATTGTTCGTTCCTAATGATAGTCCACGATCCGAACGTCGTATGCTCCCCGATCCCATCGAAAAACGATTCGCCATTGGTCGTTGATGCGAATCGAATGAAAGCCGACCAGAGTTCCCTTCAGTGCCTCGAGCCTGTTTCCGGGCGGCACGCGGAGATCGCTCAGCTGTACTGCGACGTTCAGATACTGAAGCTTGCGGCGAGCCACTTCCCGAAGATCCGGCGGAAATCTACGCGTGACAGCCGTTTTCCGATCGTGAAATAGATCTTCCGCGAGCTGGGAACGGAACGTAATGATCACGCTATCGTAATATGATAACAGCGCTCTGTGGTGCGTCAAAGCTCTGAGGCACGCTATAATCTTGGTATGGCTGACACGTTACGAATCAAGGACTTTGAGGTAAGCAACCGACTCTTCGTCGGCACGGGCAAATACGCGAGCTACGAGCTGATGCAGCAGGCGCTGGATGCCAGCGGCTGCCAGGTCGTGACTGTCGCGGTGCGCCGCGAGCGGTTGATTGATCAACAGGGGCGAAGCCTGCTCGAGTTTCTGAACCTCGACAAATACATCATCCTTCCAAACACCGCCGGATGCTTCAGCGCGGAGGACGCGATTCGCGTTTCGCTGCTCGGGCGCGATCTGCTTGAGAAGCAGGGAAACAAAGGCGCGGGCTGGGTGAAGCTCGAGGTGCTCGGCGATAAGAAGACGCTGATGCCGGATCCGGTCGGCACGATCGAAGCGACGAAGGAATTGGTGAAGGAAGGTTTCACCGTTCTCGCGTACAGCAGCGACGACCCACGCGCTGCCGTGCGCATCAAGGAAGCCGGTGCAGCGAGCGTCATGCCCGCGGGTTCACCGATCGGCTCGGGCCAAGGCGTGCTGAATCCACTCAACATTTCGCTGTGCCTAGAGCTGCTCAAAGAGAACGATCGAAATTATCCTGTCATCGTCGACGCGGGCGTCGGCACGGCTTCGGACGTCACAATCGCGATGGAACTTGGCGCGGATGGGGTGCTGCTCAACACCGGAATCGCGCATGCGAAAGATCCCGTGAAGATGGCGACGGCGATGAAGCATGGGCTGGAAGCGGGACGACTCGCGTATCAATCGGGGCGAATCGCGAAGAAGCGATATGCGACCGCGAGTTCGCCGTTTGAAGGCGTGATCAGTTATATTCCGGGGGAATGAGAGCACTTTTCTTTGCCGCCGTCGTTCTTGCTTTCACAACTCTTTCGTTTGGCCAGAAGCCGCCGAATGTCGTTTTTATTCTGACCGACGATCAGGGTTACGCGGACCTCGGCTGCTACGGCTCGCGCACGATTAAAACCCCGCGCATCGATCAGATGGCGGCGGAGGGTGTTCGCTTCACCGACTTCTACGTCGCTGCGAATGTCTGCACGCCCTCGCGCGCGGCGATTCTCACCGGCTGTTATCCGCAGCGCGTTGGCATGGGTGAGATTCCGCAAGTCGAGGGCGAGAAATCGTGGAAGACGCGCGTGCTTTATCCGGGCGCGCGCTTCGGTCTCAATCCAAATGAGATTTCCATGGCGAAGTTGTTGAAGTCGCGCGGGTATTCGACGGCGCTCATTGGCAAATGGCACCTCGGCGATCACAAGCCGTTCATGCCGCTCGATCACGGCTTCGATTATTTCTTCGGGATGCTCTACACCAACGACACGCCGGGCATCGTATGGACGCGTAACAACGAAAATCTTCCGGGCCCAGTCGACCAGACGACATTCACCGATCGCTACACGGATGAATCAATCAAGTTTCTCCGCGAGAACAAGGACAAGCCGTTTTTTCTGTTTCTCTCGCACACGATGCCGCACGTGCCGATTCACGTCGCTGAGAGGTTCAAGGGTAAATCCAAAGGCGGGTTGTACGGCGACGTGATCGAAGCGCTGGATGAGAGCACGGGCAAAGTTCTCGATGAGCTCAAGACGCTCGGGCTTGAAGAAAACACGCTGGTCATTTTCACATCGGACAACGGCCCGTGGCTCTCCAAGGGCGAGCACGGCGGGCTTGCAACGCCGCTTACGCACGGCAAAGGCTCCAGCTACGAAGGCGGGCAGCGCGTGCCGTGCATCGTGCGCTGGCCGGGGAAAATCCCGGCGGGAAAAGTCTGTGACGAGATGGCGGTGGCGTTCGATTTTTACCCGACGATCGCGAAGTTCTGCGGCGCGGAAGTGTCGACCGATCGGAAGATTGATGGCAAGGACATTTCAGATCTGCTGTTCGCGAAAGAAGGCGCGAAGACGCCGCATGAGTACTTCGTCTACTACAACGGCAATCGGATGCACGGCGTGCGCAGCGGGAAGTGGAAGCTGAAGATTCCCACCACGCTTGCGGAAGAGTACGGCGACTACGCGAAGCTCGAGCATCCCGAAATGATCATGCCGCGGGCGCTGTTCGACCTGGAATCCGATCCAGGTGAGCAGAAGAACGTGATCAAGGATCATCCCGAAGTCGCGGAAAAATTGCAGGCGATGATCGAAGCCGCGCGCGAAGATCTCGGCGACTCGCGGCGTAAGCTTGTCGGGAAAAACGTTCGGCCCATCGGCGAAGATAAGTAATCGCCAAGCCGTTCCTCAGCGCATCTCTCCGTGAAGCCGCTTACAGCTCGAGGCGTCAATGAAGTGGGGTTCATCCGAAATCACAATGCTTCGTCACGCGACGCCGGCCAGAAGAAGGAAACTCTGGAACGTTATGAACATCAGCATCGGTCGGCCCGCGGACGTCAGCTTTGGGCCCGACAGCGGCGAAACGATGATTCCGTGGCTAAGCAGCGGTTCTTGTCCGCCAAATGGTCCCTGGGTTTTGTTCGCGCGGTTCAAAGACGAGTCATGGGTTCATTGCATCGCGTCTGACCCAAATCTCTTAGCCGTTGGGCGAGTAAGCGCGGCAACTGATACGCATGTCCTTGCCGTCCGTCCCGATCCGAAGCAGAACTGTCTACATGTGACCTTCCATAAGCAGGGTAAGCTCGCGGCTTGTCTCGATGCCGCGGGAGACGGGGACGATCCGTTAAAGATCCTCACGTTTAGCTCTTCTGTTCATCCCAAGAGCTTTGCCGAGAAGTACAGGACCCTCCAGCAGGCGATCGAAGGCTTCTTCGCATCGTTCGATACCCGCATTCGCGAGCTGGCGGTCATCGAAACAAACGGCGGCCTCGAGCTGCAAGATTCAAACGGCCGAGCGATCGAAGCGCGCGAGCTGGACGAGATGGCAATTACTTTCTACTCCCCGCTCATTGCTAGCGAAAATCCCGCAGCACTGCGCCTGCAAACCGCCATCGAGAGCGGCAACGTCGAGGGCACGCGCCAAGCCATTGCCGATGGTGCGAGTCTGGAGTTCCTTCCGGATTTGCGAGTCAGTCCTCTATCGATTGCGTTCGACAATCGTCACCCCAAGAGAGGGCGAGCGGTGGCCCGACTGTTGGTCGAAGCTGGCGCACCTATCGATGGCTATGAGTGGGAAGACCCTCCGATCTGTAATGCCATCGATCCGCTGGCCGGGCACCGGGAACCCGCGATCATTCAGTGTCTGGACGCGATCCTCGAACTGGGCGCCAACATCAACGTGACGGCGCGCGGGCTCAACCGCGGATCGACGCCGCTGCACCTTGCTGTCCTACGCGCGTTTCCACAGGTCGTTCAATATCTGGTGGATAGGGGGGCGAATCTTGAGGCGCGCGACGCGCACGGTCGAACCCCGCTCGAAGTCGCCCTCTCCATGTCAAGGGGCGAGCCGGACGTCGATTCCATTGCCAGCCACAGTGAGCGAGCGGCGAACAATGCGAAAAAGGACCGCAGGCCGACGCTGTTCGAATTTTTCGTGCGACAGTTTTCCGGAACCGCGGACGAGGCCACCAAACGAAGAGCTCAGGTCGTGCAGCTTTTGCGGGAAACACCGCGAGGCGATTAACGTTTGGTGTCACAAGTTTTCTTGGAGGCGACGAAACGTTTTGCGAGCCAAGCACACCGGCTGGAAGCCTATGACACGGGGAATTAACCTTTTCACGATGCGAATCACACTTCTGCTCATACTTTCACTCGCCAATCTTGCTCATGCGCGTCAGCCCAACGTCGTTTTCATTCTCACCGACGACCAGGGCTACAACGACCTGGGTTGCTACGGGTCAAAAACGATCAAGACGCCGCGGATCGATCAGATGGCGGCGGAGGGAATTCGGCTGACGAGTTTTTATTCGGTGGGCCCGGTCTGCACGCCGACGCGCGCGGCGTTTATGACGGGCTGTTACGCGCAGCGCGTGGGACTCGCGGAAGTCGAGAAGGCCGGCGCAGCAAAGTCGGGACGCGTGCTCTATCAGGATTCGCCGTTTGGGTTGAATCTCGACGAAATCACCATCGCCGAAATGTTTAAGAGCGCAGGTTATGCAACGGGCATGGTCGGCAAGTGGCATCTCGGCGACGCGCAAGAGTTCTTGCCGACGCGGCAGGGTTTCGATTCGTACTTCGGCATTCCCTACAGCAACGACATGCCGCCGGTGTATTTCATTCGCAACGAAGAAATTGTCGAGCGCGAGCCGGACCAAACGACGATCACCGATCGCTACACCGAAGAAGCAATCAAGTTCATTGGCGAGAACAAAGACAAGCCGTTCTTTCTCTATCTCGCGCACAACATGCCGCACACGCCGATCCATGCCGCGCCTCGCTTCAAAGGCAAATCCGCTGGCGGACTTTACGGCGATGTCGTTGAGCAGATTGATGAAAGCGTGGGAAAGGTTTTAGACGCGCTCGCGGAGGCGAAGCTCGATCAGGACACGATCGTCGTCTTCACCTGCGACAACGGCCCGTGGTACCTGCGCGGTGAGCACGGCGGGAATGCGTTTCCGCTGCGCGCGGGCAAAGGCGCAACTTACGAAGGCGGCGTGCGCGTGCCGTGCATTGTGCGATGGCCGGGAAAAATCGCGCCGAAGAGTGAAAGCGGCGAGATCGTTGCGATGTTCGATTTCTACCCGACTTTCGCGAATGCCATCGGCGCGAAACTGCCGACCGACAGAACCATCGACGGAAAAGATGTGTCTGAGATCTTGTTCGGCAAAACGCCATCGACGCCGGTGCACGACTCGTTCCTGTACTACGACACCAGCAAGCTCTCCGCGGTGCGCAGCGGGAAGTGGAAGCTCAAGCTCGAGACGACGCTGATCGAAGAGACCGGCGGATACGGGAAGATCGAGAACCCGCAGGCGAAAATTCCCGAGCGGCTTTACAACCTCGACATCGACCTCGGTGAGCAGAAGTCGGTGCTCGAGGATCACCCGGACATCGCGGATCGGCTGCGCAAGATCGCGGATGAAGCGCGCAAGGACCTTGGCGACTCGCGCACCGGCGTGAAGGGCGCGAATGGTCGGCCCGTTGGACGTGCTAAATCAACCGCTGCTTTGACAGCCACTTCACAGGCTGTCGAGAAGCGATGAAATATCCGACTTATCTTCCGCATCGGCTGCGGTGACGAAGGTCGACGAGAACGTCGCCGGCGCGACCGCAGCATCAAGGCTCCGCAATGTCGCGCGCGAGACGCTGTTGGTGTAGCCCGAGTTGGCGGTCCCGTTGTAGGCGCGAACCCGGAACCAGTAAGTGCGGTTCTTGTGCAACCCGCCAGCGGTATAGGTCCTCACGTTTGTGGCCGTAGTTCCGATCTGTGTCCAGCCGCTCGTGCCGTTGTTGCTGCGTTCGATCTTGAAGCCCTGTTCATTGCTGGACCTGTCGTTCCACGAAAGGCTGATGCTCGTGCGGGTCGCACCGGTGGTAACCAAGCCATCTGGCGCGATCGGAGTCGCTGACGGCGGCGGTGGAGGCGGAGGTGGCGGCGGTGGTGGTGGTGGCGGCGGCGGAGGTGGTGGCGATGTCGGAGTTCCAAGCTGCTGCAGCGCCTTAAGCGCGTTGAGCCGTCCGCCGCTTAGGGTGATGCCGTTCATCGAATTGATCTTGTCGACGCCGTTCAAGATAGCCGTCTTCACTTCCGCGACGGTGGCGGTGGGCTTGGTCGTGAACAGCAGCGCCGCGACGCCCGAGACATGCGGCGTCGCCATCGACGTGCCGTTGTAGGTTGCATATCCGCCAACGACCGTGCTGAGAACTTCCGATCCCGGCGCGCCGAGATCGACGCTGGTCGCGCCGTAGCTGGAGAACGACGAGCGAGCATCCGTGCGCGTCGTGGCTGCGACCGAGATGATCGACGGGGAGTTGTAACTTGCGGGATAGGAGGGGGTGACGTCGTTGTTCTGCGCCGAATTTCCCGCAGCGAAAGTGGAAAGAATCCCCTGATTTCCCGCGGCATTAATGGCATCGAGCAGCGACTGGTCGAATCCGCCGCCGCCCCAGCTGTTGCTGAGCACGCGCAGGTTCACGCTGTGATCCCGCTTCATCATCGTCGCGTAGTTGTAGGCCAGCACAGCGTCAGAGGTGAATCCGCTGCCGCCGGCGCTGAGGAATTTCAGCGGCATGATCTTCACGTTCGCCACGCCCGCGATGCCGATGCTATTGTTCTGCGTCGCGCCGATCGTGCCGGCGGTGTGAGCCGTGATCGTTATCGTCCTGCGGGTCGTTGTCGTTGTTGTAAAAATCCCAGCCGTGAACGTCGTCGATGTAGCCGTTGTTGTCATCGTCTTTGGCGTTGCCTGCGATCTCGCCGGGGTTGGTGTAAATCGCGTCCTTGAGATCGGGATGATTGAAGTCGATGCCGGTGTCGATATCGCCGACGACGACGGTGCCGTTGCCTTTCTGCAGATCCCAGGCTTCGGGCGCGTCGATGTCCGCGTCGGCAGTTCCAGCGGATTGACCGGTGTTGTTCAAGCCCCACAACGAGCCAAAGCTTGGATCGTTGACCGTAGCCTGAATGCTGACTTGATAATCCGGCTCAAGCAGCGCGAAGCCAGGAATCTTCGAAAGCGCGCCCGCGAGTGCAGCCTTACCCAGCGTTGCCGGCGCCTTCAGGAGCGCCAAGCCGTCCACGCCGAGCCACTTAGTCGCGTGCGAATCCTTATTCACTTTGGCGAGCAGCTGATTAAGCGCGTTGATCTGGCCCGCGCCTTTGCCCGGCAAGCCGTTGAACTTCACGATCCATTGCCCCGCAACCGGCGCGACGCTCAGCAGTTGACGATGTTCGAGATGCTCGATCCGAGCGCGGCGATGTGCACGCGAGTTTCCCTTACGTCGCATATTCATCCTTTAAATGATTGATTGCCCATGCTCCCGAAAGGCTTTCGGTAACGGGCGGAAATGCTACCGACTTTGCCGTATGGGGGAAACAAAGATTTGCAGAAAGCGGCTAGAATTCGTCCATGCTTGAGCCGATCACCTGGACCGGGCAATCCGTGCGCTTGCTGGACCAGACCCAGTTGCCCGCCCAGACTACTTACGTCGAGATCTCCGACGAACGGCAGATGCACGGCGCCATCCGACGGTTGGTCATCAGAGGTGCACCAGCCATCGGCATCGCGGGCGCGTTTGGCGCATATCTGGGGGTGCGAGCTTTTAGTGACGACAACCCACAGCGGTTTCTCGCGCGGCTGAAGGATGTCTGCGACTATCTCGCGACGAGTCGGCCGACGGCGGTCAACCTGTTTTGGGCGCTGGACCGCGTACAGCGCGTCGCGAAGGAAATCTGTGGACGCTCGCCGGGCTCATCCCCGCCATGCCAATTGGCGCGCGATGCGATCGAAGCAATGTTGGATGAGTGCCTCGCGATGCTCGAGGAAGATCACCGCGTCTGCCGCGCGATCGGCGAGAACGGTTTGAAGCTTCTGTCTTCAATCGAAAATCACAAATCGAAGATCGAAAATTCCTTCACCATCCTTACTCACTGCAACGCCGGCGGACTTGCGACCGCGGGTTACGGAACGGCGCTCGCGCCGATTTACGTCGGCGCGGAGCAGGGCATGAGCTTTCACGTCTTCGCGGACGAGACTCGACCGCTGCTTCAGGGGAGCCGGCTGACTGCATTTGAGCTGAAGCAAAATGGCATTCCCGTGACGGTCATCTGCGACGGGATGGCGGCGAGTGTTTTGAGCGCGGGTAATGTTGATGCGGTGATCGTCGGCGCGGATCGCATTGCTTTGAATGGTGATACTGCAAACAAGATCGGCACCCTCGCCGTCGCAATCGCGGCGAAACATTTCAACGTGCCTTTTTTCGTCGCTGCGCCGACCAGCACGATCGATCTCGCCACGCCGAACGGGAAAGCAATTCCCATCGAAGAGCGTGACGAATCGGAAGTGACGATGCTGGGCACGCGGGCAGCTGCGCCGGACGGCGTTAAAGCGTTCAATCCCGCGTTTGACGTCACGCCTGCGGAGCTGATTTCCGCGATCATCACCGAGCGCGGGGTCGCGCACTTCCCTTATGCCGAGAACTTGCGAAAACTATTCCCGTGAAACGATCCAAACGCCGCGTCATCCTCATCAGTCTCGCCGTTGTCGTTGTTGGCCTTATCGGGGCCGAAGTTTTCATCTCGCGCAGCATCGGCAGAAAGCTCGCCAACACCTTGCAGGAGCGCGCGAATGCAGAGTTGACCTATGACAGCGCGTGGTACATCCCGCCGTATGGATTGAAACTTACCGGCGTTCGCGTCAAGCGCGATGCAGCGGACGTTCTTACCGTAGCGCGGCTCGCCGTGAAGCTCGATCGAATCCCGCGGCCACATCAGCAGCTCGTCATCAACAGCATCGATATCGATGCGCCCGTCGTTCGAATCTCGCGCGCGACGTCACGGCCGTCTCATCCGCACAAAGAGAGCGAGCCTAAGCAGAAACTCTCGACGCTCTTCAAGCTCACGCAGCTGCGCATCAACAGCGGAGAGGTGCGGGACGAACGCGGCGACGAGCCGATGGTCTGGAAAAACATCAACGTCGACGTCGACACCACACAGCAGTCGGATGCGAAGTACACGTTTGCGTTGAATGCGAAGGACGGCGCGATCTTCGAGCTGAAAACCGCGGGCGATTTCGACGTGGACGAGCTGCTGCTGAATCTGAATGAGTTCGACCTGCACGCGAAGCACGATGTGGCGCATCCTTCTGACGCGCTGCCGGCGGCTATGGAAAAGGTTTTGCGAAAGAACGGCCTCGGCGGCGAAGTTACGATTACGCTGGCGGGAAGAATTTCCAAAGCCGATTGGTCACTGCCAAAACTGCGCGCATCGGGGGATTTCAAGGAATTCGGATCGATCGACATCGTCGGAAGCGCGGCTGGGCCGACCGATCTGCAGGGAAAGAACTGGTGGGAGGCGATCGAGCACGATTTCACGCTCAAGCCCCACGATCTCTCATTACGCCCGAAGGGGTTTCAGTTTTATGTTCGCCGAATCAACGGCGAGCCGGCGCGATTCACCGGCGGTGTGGTGCAGTTTCACAATCTCGCGGCACATTATGCTGAGGATCAACTCGAGCTGCGCGGCGCGCGATTAGACCTTAAGGAGCTGCCGAAGATCGCGTTTCGGGAGATTGATTCCACCGTCAATTTCGCGGGCGCTCACACACAGTATTCACCGAAGCTGACTAAGGTGATCGAGCGCCTCCAACCCGTCGGCCCGTTCGTCATCGGCGGGGACTTTATCACCATCCCGGGGCCGCCGCCGTCGGAGTACGACTTGAGAATTTCCAGCGACACCGGCTCGCTGAATTTATTCGATGGCCGAATCGGCTTGAGCAAAGTTCACGGGGATGCATGTTTGACTCGCGGGAAACTCGAAGGACAAAACATCACCGCGGACATATTTGGCGGCGATGCAACGATTAGCGGAATGTACGAATGGGGCGATGCACAAGCATACCGCGGCCACTTGACGCTGCGGAAAGTCGATCTGCTGCAAGTCGCTGCAGTGTACGGCGAATCGAGCCGGCGATTGCGCGGGCGCGGGTTTCTCGATGCTGATTTTGATTCCCTTTCGAGCGCGATAGATTTGAACGCGCTTTCCGCGAAGGGTGAAGTTGAAGTTCTCGACGGTGAATTCTTCGAGCTGCCGGTGCTGAAGGAATTACTCGGCGCCACCAAGCCCACGCGCAAGGCCGCGACCGCCGGCGAGGCGGGGGCGCTGTTTGAAATCAAAGAGAAGGTTGTGCACCTTCGACGCGCCGCGATCAATGCGCCGATCCTCGGCCTGCAAGGCGGCGGAGACATCGGCTTTAATGGCCATCTCAAGCTCGAAGTCGTCGCTGCTCCGCTTGCGGATTGGCGCGACAATATGAAGAAGGGAAATATCCCAATCGTCAGCGACGTCGCCGGCGAAATTGCAGGCGGTGTGCAGCGGCTGCTCAACGCGACGACCGGCACGCTATTCTATCAGTTTCGCGTCGACCAGACGGTGCACGATCCGCGTATCACGACCGTTCCGGTTCCCGTGCTCAACGATGCCGCCGCCGCGCTGTTTGGAAGAATGCTCAAGGAAAAGAAATCGGACGAGCGTGTAGTGGATTATCTCAAAGCGGAACAGTGATCAGCGTTTTATCCGTCCACTTCGGATCATCTGCAATTCTTCCAGCGATTCGCGCGCGCCGACACTGTTGGGATTGATCGCCAGCGCCGCGCGATACTCCGCCTCGGCGGCGCTGAGGTCTCCGAGCGCCAGCAAACTCGAGCCGTACGCGAGCCGCGCGTCCACGAGGTTCGGCGCCAGCTTTATTGCTTCCGCGAAAAGCTGATTCGCCTCCGCGTATTTCTGTTCGTCAAATCGGATGCGTCCGAGCGCGATCTTCAGCGCGGGGCTATCCGGCCACAACGCTTGTGCTTTTAGAAAGTATTGTTCCGCTTCGTTGAGCTGCGCGTTGGCATAAAGCATTTCGCCGATGTTTCGATACGTCACCGAGCGCGTTGTGACATTGCTGAACCCGCGCGTGCTGAAGAACACGACGACTGCCAGCGCCAGCCCCATCGCGAGCTGCCGGCGATCAACATTGCGTCCAACGATTGCATCGTAAAATGCCACCAGCGCCGCAGCCGCGAAAAGCGTTAGCGCGGGGACGATCGGAAACCGGTAGCGCGCCATCACGTAAAACGCAATCACGCTCGCGGCATATGCGATGATCAGCGCATACAAAATCCAAAGCCGCCGCCGATCGTGCCAGGTGATCACGCATCCCGCTGCGGCGATGGCTGCGAGAAGCCCGAAATGAATCACCGGATTCAGCAACCGAAGCACGGCTGACCAATCCGCATACGCGTACTGATCTTCGGTGTCGCCCAGCTCTGTGGCGTTCCAGAACAAATAGCACTTTCGCCACATCAAGCGAAGCCACTGCGTGGGCTCGTGCCGAATGAACGAGACAACCTTGCGAGTCCAGAACCACGAGACTTCGCCGGGCGAAAGTTTTCGCGCGGTGAGTT
>JADMIO011347044.1_pt1 | contig 20120 bp, 17 predicted proteins | sample 8958161 | NCBI WGS metagenome assembly JADMIO01 (sample SAMN16585339, study PRJNA669376) | soil metagenome | isolation source: Crop rotation soil | place: USA: Cullars Rotation, Alabama | collected 2011 | reverse complement strand
GTCCCTGCGCCGATTGTGCCGAGCCGCGCGTCTCGATAGAAACGCTCGACAGGGTATTCGTGAATGTAACCGTATCCGCCGAAGACCTGAACCGCATCGTAAGAAACGCGAATGGCGGCTTCGGTCGCCCACAGCTTTGCTATCGCCGCTTCCATCATCGCAGACTTGCCATGCTGCTTCATCCACGCGACGCGATAGACCAGCAGTCGCGCGCCTTCGATAGCTATCTTCATGTCAACGAGCTTGCGTTGAATCGCTTGAAATTCCGCGATTGGGCGACCGAACTGGCGACGGTCTTTAGCATACGCCGTGCAGCTTTCGAGCATGAACTCCATACTGCCGATGATGGGCGCAATCAAACAACTGCGTTCCCATTCGAGCGTCTCTTTGCCGACGGCGATGAAACCAGCATCGAGCGGGCCGAGCATGTTTTCATCGGGCACTTCGCAATTGTCGAACGACAGCTCTGCCGTCACCGAAGTGCGATTGCCCATCTTCACAAGGTCTTTGCCGACGGTGAAGCCGGGCGAGTCGCGTTCGACGATGAAGGCCGAGATGCCGCGATTGCCTGCCTGTTTGTTTGTTGAGGTGAAGATGATAAACACGTTGGCAATCGGCGCGTTGGTGATGAACATCTTCGAGCCGTTAAGTATCCACCTGTCGCCGCGATGCTCTGCCGTAGTCTTCATGGCCGCTGCGTCGGAACCCGATCCCGGCTCGGTCAGCCCGAACGCGCCAACCCATTCGCCTGAACAGAGCTTTGGCAAATACTTCTCTTTTTGTTGTTCAGTGCCCAACAGCCAGATCGGAACTCCGCAGAGGATCGTATGCGCGCCCCAGGCGAGCGGCGTTCCCGCATCAACGCCTGCTGCGCCCATCGCTTCCATAGCGATGCAGGTGGCAAGCGGGCTGGCCTCGCTGCCTCCGTACTTTTCGGGGAAGGGGAGTCCGAGCAATCCCATCCCTGCCATGTCTCGCCAGTTGTCCCAACTGAATTCGGCGCGCGCGTCAAGCTCTACGGCGCGCGGCGCGAGACGGTCTTTCGAGAAACGATATACTGCTTCTTTAAAATCCAGATACTCTTGAGGAATTGAGAAGTCCATAGCTCGACAGCCTGCCGCGATTTTCTAATTGATGCGCAAGAGTAGCACAAAGAGATTAGAGAGCGAAACGCTCGCTGATTGATTAAGATTCGGGGTCGCCTTTATATTCGGCATCCTCGGTGGTCGCGCGTTCTCCTGCGTGGTCTGCGGCTCTGACAGTTAAAGTGTTATCGGTTAAAAAAGAGAGGCAACCCGTGCGCGCATGCCTGATCGGCACTGCATAAACGCGAAAGTACGTGCCGATCAGTTCGAATGTGAGTTTGTAACCTTCGCTCGAAGGGATTGTGATGTTTGTGAAATTGAGCACGCCTTCGCCTTGTCTGAGGGCGTCGTCAATCTGCGATTTTGTTCGACTGGCGAATTCCCAGATCGCCACCGCAACGTTATATTCGTTTTCATTGATGCGGCGCTCCTGCCTGACCTTGTATTGCTTATAGCCGTGCAATCCGAGCGCGCCTACGAATATTGCCGCAAGAATCACGAGTACGATAGCCATAAGATGTGCCTTTAATTTTGTGCTACGCGCGGAGCCGATTGTGAAGCCGCGGTCAGATAGCCTGCTAAAGGGCTTTCTCTTAAACGAGGGTTCCGAAAAGTTATGTTATACATCTGAAAACCAGAAATCAACTGCTGAACTAACAACATTACTGTGATTTCACGCCCGTCGCGACGCGTGATAGAATCAAATACGAGTCGAAAATCCTCACTTGGTAAATTACTCATCAACTGTGGGACGCGAAAGATGCTAATCACCAAAGTCGAACTTGAAAACATCAAGAATTACGAAGCGGGCAGCTTCGAGTTTGAAGCGGGCGTAACTGCTATCAGCGGGCCGAACGGCGCGGGCAAAACTACGATCATCGAAGCAATCGCGTGGGCGTTGTTCGATCAACTGCCATATAAGAAGGAAGACTTTTTGCGCCGCGGGGCAAAAAAAGGCGCTGTGCGCGTGACTTTCGCCTCCGCGCTTGACGGGCGCGAATACACTGTCTATCGCGACACCTCGACGGGTTATTACATCTATGACCCGATAACGAAGATGAGGCTCGTCGAGCAGAAACAGCAAGTCGGCGCATATATCAAACAACATCTGGGCGTCGAAGCCGGGGCCGATCTCAAATCATTGTTCACTTCAACCATAGGCGTGCCGCAGGGCACGTTCACCGTTGATTTTGCGGAGCAGGCGTCAAAGCGAAAGATAAGTTTTGACAAAGTTCTCAGAGTTGACGAGTACCAACGCTCGGCAGAAGATTTGCGCTCGCTTGTTCGGCTCGTTGAAACCCACGAAGGCGAACTGAGAGAAGAGATTGCTCGCGTCGAAGTGGAGGTCGCGCAGCTTGACGGTTTGCTTGCCGAACGAGCGCGATATGAAGCGCACATCGAGCAAATGAAAGAGGCGCTTGCCGAGGCGGAAACTGAGCGCGACCAGGCTCGAATCGAATTAGAGCGATTCGGCGAGTTGCGAAAAAGCATTGAGCAGATGACCGCTGATTCAGCAGCCCTGAATTCGCGCACTGAAGAATCCGAGCGACGACTGGCTGAAGTGTCTCAAGAAGTAAAACGATCGCGTGAAGCAAGAGACATTGTCGCGGCGGCGGCGGCGGGCTACGCGGCTTACAACGAAGCTAATGCGAAACTTGCGGAACTGGAGCCGCAAGCCTTAGAGCGTGACACGCTCAAAAAAGAATTGTCGGAAAAAGAGCGAGAGCATTTCCGTGTGGAGGCTCTGGTTCAAACGCAGCGAGACAAGGTTGCGCAGCTTGAGGCAGACGGCAAAGAGGTCGAAAGGCTCGCTCCGTTTGTCGGCGAGCAGGAGCAAATCGAAAAGCGTCGCGCCGATCTGCAAACTCAACTTGGCGAGATCAATGCGCTCAGGCGGCGACAGGAAGCGGCTACGAAAGAATTGGAAGCTCTGCGCGTTGATTACGTGGATGTGTCGAAGAAAATCGAAGAAGCTGAAAAGATGCGCGAAGCTGCTGAGCGCGTGCCCGCGCTTGAGCAGGATCGGCGAGCGTGCGAAGAAGAGTTGCGCGAGATGCGCGTCCAGCTTGCGCGCATCGGCGAGCGCAAGAGCGAGTTGAAGCGTGTGCGTGAGTCTATCGCAAAGCTCAATGGCGAGATTCAAACGCTCGAAAAAGAGATCGAGTCCGCGTCGAACGCAGAGCACCTTGCGACCAGCCTGCCGCAACTCGAATCCGATTACAGCGCAGTCTTTGAAGAAGCAACCTCGTTGAGATTGAGCATCGAGCGTGAAGAGAAAATACTCTCGAAGATGAAAGGCGGTTTATGCCCTCTGCTTTCCGAGCGATGCCTGAACATGAAGGATGGGCAGGGACTCGATCAATTCTTTAAGCTGCAAGTAGGCAACGAACGCGAACGATTGAAGACCACTGAGCGCGCGAAAGAAGCGATACAGATCAAGCTCAACGAAGCGAAAGCCGCATCCAGGGCAACGGCTGGGCTTTCGAGCCAGCGCGTCTATCACGCTCGGCTCGTTCAAGACATAGAGATTGAGCGAAAGAATGCCGCGCGGTTTGAGAGTGAAATATCCGATACGACAATCAACGATCAGGCAAGACGGCTGCTTGAACAGCGACTCGGCAAGCTTGAATTAGACCTGAAAGAAGCGCAGGTTGCGCGCTCGAAATTCGAGAAGCTCGACTTGCTCAGAGAGCGCAAAGAACAATTGAAAGCCGGAGGGAGCGAGAAGAGAAAAGAGCGCGAAGAATTGGAATCGCGCCTGAGCTTATTGGCCGGGTTGAATGATGAGCTTGACCGGATTAGCCAGCGCCTCGGCGAGCTTGACGATCCGCGCGCACGCTCTCGGATGTTGCGCGACGGGCTGGCGAAAGAAGCGGAAACGCGCAGTCTGCTCCAGGAGCTTGAAGAACGTGAGCGGCAGATGGCGGCTTTCATTCAAGATTTGCTGAAAAGGCTGGAAGACTTTGCCTCGCTCGATCAGCAGTTGACACAGGCGCGCGAGCGTCGCGCTGCCTCTGAAAGAGATCATCGCGATTACATTGAGGGCCAGCCTATCGCGGCTTTGCTTGAAGAACGAGAAAAAGAGATGGACGCTCTCACGCTTGAACTCAAGAGCAGGCGAGAGCAATTAGAAACGTTAGATCGTGACTTGAAAACGGCGCGGGCAAGCTATGATGAAACGAAGCATACGTCGGTCAAGGCGCAGTTGGAAGAACTGATCAATCAGGTTGCCGCGCTCGGCTCTGAATTGAACGTGTCAGCAGGCAGATTGGAAGAGATCAACAGCGACATTGATAAATTGATGGTGGCGAAAAAGCGGCTGGAAAAACTGACGGCTAAAAAAGAGCGATATGGGCAGTTGTCCGCGTTGTCGGAATTTATTCGAGACCTGTTAAGAAAGGCAGGGCCTTTCATAACAGAAGCTCATCTGCAATCAATCTCGATTGAAGCAAATCAACTTTATCGCGAAATCACTGGCAACCCGATGGTCTCGCTCAGATGGGATTTCGGATATGAAATCATCCTTGAAGAAGAAGGGCACGAGCGCCCGTTTGTGAGTTTGTCCGGGGGCGAGCAGATGGCTGCCGCGCTTGCAATCAGGCTTGCGCTGCTCAAAGAGCTGTCGGACCTGAGAATAGCTTTCTTTGATGAGCCGACGACAAATATGGATGAAGAGCGTCGGCGCAACCTCGCGCAGCAGATAGGGCGCATCAAAGATTTCGATCAGCTTTTTGTCATCAGCCACGACGACGCATTTGAAGGCTTCACTGATCGGGTCGTTTCCGTAAGAGGACAAGCCGAAGGCGATTTGCGATGAGGGCTTAAATCGAATGCGAAAGCTTCCAGCACGTCTACTGGCATTACCGCGAACCGCAGAGTGGATCGTCCGCAATGTTCTGCTGGTCGGTTTTTTCCTGTTGTTAATGCTGATTGCGGGATTGGGGTATTTAAGCTGGCAGAGCTTCCGCGAATTAGAAAACGAGATCACCCTTATTCGCCAGTCGGAAGTCATCCACAAGAGCGCAGTCAGTCTTATTTCCGAAACCGCCGGAAAGATTCAAGCGTATGCCCAAACTGCGTTAGCCAATGAGGAATCCAAGCCCGTTTCTTTCGTTGCCAGGCAAAAACTCAAGACGCTCAAAGTCGAGATGGACGAGCGAATTAAGAATATGCGGCTTACCTCTTTATCTGATACCGAAAAATGGCGCGAGTTTGAATCCGCATTTGAGGCTTACTGGGAAAAGATCAATTCCAAAACAGCGATAGACTGGTTCGCCGAGCGTGAGCGAATGACAGGAGCTATAGCCGGACTTGAACATTACGTCCGCGCCGAGCTGGAAGAAAATGACAAACGCATCAAGGCGTTGAGCGAAGCAGAGCGTAAGAAAGAAGGCGCAGCCACAGCGGTTGTTTTGTTCGTCAGCTTTGTTGTCGCCGTCTTAACCTTTTATGAAATCCGCAAAATCATGAAGAAGTTGAGCCTCGCATACGCAGAAAGCTCGGCGTCGAGGGATTATCTGAGATCGTTACTCGATAGTCTGGATTCGGGAGTCGTCGTCATCGCGGAAGACGGCAGGGTTGAAACCGTGAGCCGCTCTTTTCGCCGCTTGACAGGCCTGGGCGCAGAAACAGAGGTCGAGCAAGACTTCAAAGAACTGTTTCAGGATAGCCCTTTCTTAGTTGAGAAGATTTCACAAGGCTTGAGCAATCTGGGTCGAGTGAACCGCTACCAGGGCAGCCTTGAATTGGGAGACAGGAAGCTCTTCGATGTGTTTGCCTCTCCGCTGGTCATTAACGAAGAGCGTCGCGGGATGATTCTGGTCTTTGTTGATATGACGGAAACCGCTCGCACGCAGGCGGAACTTCGACGCAATCGCGCGTTGAGCGCAGTGGGCCAGATGACTGCGCAGATAGCGCACGAGATTAAGAACCCGCTCGGCAGCATTCGATTCGCCACAGAAGTGATAAAGAGAAGAGGGCCAATCAGTCAAAGCGATGCTGAAACACTTGCAGTGATTGACCGCAGCGTGGATCATCTTGCGACGATCGTTGCCGAGTTAGCCGATTTCGCCCGACCAAAGGAACTGAAACGCACGGAGATCAATTTGAACAACCTGCTTGATGATGTGATGCCGATGGTGGCTGATCGTCTGAGCGTCAAACGCGTAGAGGTCGAAAAACACTACTCGCCAGACCTTCCCGTCGGCCAGTATGACGCAACCGAGTTGAAAAAGCTCTTTTTGAATCTGATAATAAATGCTATAGATGCCAGCGAGCTTGGCGGATCAATTGAATTGAGGACGAAAGTAAATGGCAGGCGCGAGATAACTGTGGAAATAGCTGATCGCGGGTCCGGGATGGACAAAGAGACGCTCGGTCGTCTGTTCGAGCCTTTTTATACGACGAAAGAGAAGGGGACGGGACTGGGGATGGCTATCGCCAAGAAAATAACGGAATTGCACAAAGGCGACCTGCTTATAATGAGCAAAAAGGGCGAGGGGACGACAGCCACTGTGCGGTTGCCGATTATTTAAAGCATACGGACAACATAAAGCCTCTCTGGAAACGTCACAAGGAATCATGAACAAATTGCCCTGCCAGGAAGTCGAGAAGTTATGGAGGTAAATGTTATGCAATCGAGATCGTCTTTAAGGTCAGCGATGGTTTTTGTGCTCGCGCTTGGTTTGATTCTAGGGTCATCTCTCATTTCATTCGCGCAGGACAGTCGCCCCCGTCGTAGTTCACGCCAGAATCAGGACAACTCCTGGACTATCCCGGAAGACTCCGTAATCAGCGTGAGAATGAACGGCACGCTGAGTTCAAGGACTTCGCGCGTCGGGGATAAATTCACTGCGACTGTTGATATGCCCGTTTATGTTAATGGCAGAGAAGTAATCCCGGCTGGCGCGATTGTCGAAGGGCGAGTCACGCAGGTGACGCCCGCGAAACGCATGAGCAAGTCAGGGACTATAGCGATTGATTTCGATGACTTGGTCTTCCCGGATGGGTCACGAGTTGATCTCGATGGCAATTTGACTTCTAATGACCCTGAGGTTCGGGAAAGGATTGACGATGAGAGTCGTGTATCAGGGCACAACGACAAACGTACAGGCGTATTTGTCGGAGGCGGCGGAGCCGTAGGCGCAGTGCTTGGAGGCATCGCCGGCGGGGGCAAGGGAGCAGTTGTTGGAGGCGTATTAGGCGCAGGCGCAGGCATTGCTGGCATACTTCTCTCGAAAGGCGAAGAGGCTCAAGTGCCATCGGGCACGTCTTTCGGCGTTCAACTCAGGCGGCCAATTGTTATGAGAGATGGGTATGCTAATCAACAACCGGATAATGGCGGCTATCGCAATGCTGATCCGAATGCAGACCCACGCAATGCTGATCCACGGAATGTAGACCCGCAGGACGACCCGCAATCGGCTCGAACGCAGCCTCCAGACCTGATTAGAAATCACCCGGCCGAAGCCAGTCCGAGTGATTCAATACCGGATTCCACAGAGCCTGAGCCTGAACCACGTACGGAACCGGCAGCGCCGACCGGCCCGCCGCTTCCGCTTTCATCGCCTGAAATGATTACGCGCGCGCAAGTAGCTCTTAAAGAACAAGGCTATTATGAAGGCGAAGTGAACGGCACAATGAACGCGCGCACTTCAAGTTCCCTCAAGGCGTTTCAGCGCGAAAACAACTTGCCTGAGAGCGGCGAGCTTGATCCGCCGACCGCGAAGAAACTGGGAATACTTGGCGCTTCAAGTCCTGTATCAAGCATAGGGAGCGGAAATGGACGCGCCGATAGACCAACAGACAGACCTGTAAATAGGCCCATAGACACTGGCCGCCCAGTTGAGCGCGCTAATGATCCGGCTTCTGATGATCGAACTGTGATGGCGAATGTCTTGTCTGCGACGGCGAACAGAACCGCCGACGGCGCGATATACGTGTTAATGAATACTCAGGCTAATACAGGCGGGTGGCGCTGGTACGGCGAACATGTTGTCAACGGAGACACTCTTGAAGTATATGCGAGAGCCGTCCGGCCTACGGGAATGGTGACTCAAGCTCTGACGAGAGGAAAGATAGAGCTGAAAATCATGGACGGTGTTGAATATGTGCGCCGAGTGGTTATTCACTCGTCAGGCGCAGATCAGGCAATCCCGCTCGGCGCAAATGGCAATGCGAGTTCGGGCGCGAACTCGCCACGCAATACCGGTTCAGGCGCGGACATGCCACGTGGTAATGCGACGAATTCGGGAGCTGACCTGCAACGCAAGGCGGAAGAGTTGGCGGCTGAATACCAGCGCTTACAGGAAAGGCAGGCGGCCGGAAACAACGATGCAGGCGTTGAGCTTTTATTCGCGCTTGATAATTTTGCCAATGCAACTCGGCTTTATGCGCGATTGATCCCGTCACTCAGAAGCCCGGAAAGCCTCAGAAGCGCAACGCTCTCCATGGCGCGGCAGGCCAGAAGGACTGATCTTGTTATCACCTCAACAGATCGCGTTGCCGATTCCGTAATGATGAAATGGGATGTGATTCGCCAGGATGTTTTGCGACTCATGCAGACTTACAACATCGCATCATCAGAACTCCAGGACTGATTCGACAGAAGTAATCTTTTAATTCTCAAACAGACGCGGGTGGCTTTGTAGTAACAGAGGCCACCCGCTTTTGTCTGACGAATGAATGCAATATAATGCTTCAGCCAATGCTTTAAGATGCAGCCATGACCAACTATTAACAACCCGATGAAAGACCTCGAAGAAGAAGCCAAAAGCATTTTTCTGCAGATGTTAAACAGGGTGGACCCTGCCGGATTAATCAAAGAAAGATTTGTAGTCGAAGGCGATACATTATTTATAGACGAAGCGCCCGTTCGATTATTGGATTATGCGGAAGTTATCTTGATTGGTTTCGGCAAAGCAAGCGCGAGCATGGGAGTTGTTGTTGAAGAGAGGCTGAAGGATTGGATTACCAGGGGCCTCCTTGTTACAAACCGCCGACCACAGGTCGAAATTAAATCTGAAATAATCGTAGCGGGTCATCCATTACCTGATTCCAACAGTTTGATGGCGGGCCGAAAAATTATTGATACTCTTCAAGCTTGCGACGAGCAATCGTTGATAATCTTCTTGATTTCCGGCGGTGGTTCTGCGCTCATAGAGTCGCCTTTATTTGATGAGATAACACTTGAGGACATCAAAGAGTTGAACCGGATTCTTATAAGTTGCGGGGCATCTATTCAGGAAATCAACGCTGTGCGGAAGCACTTATCTGAAATAAAAGGCGGAAGATTGGGTTTTCTAACGAAGAACTCGAAGTGCATAGCGCTATACATCTCTGATGTAAACAACGGAGATATGAAGTCCATTGCTTCAAATCCTCTTCTGCCCGAAGATCTTACTTTAGAAGAATTTTATCAGGTTATAGAAAAATATAGCTTACTGGAAAAGCTGCCTGCTTCAATAGGGAGGCTGGCTCGAAACAAGCTAATACCTCGTTTGCCAAAGTGGTTTGTAGAAGATGAGCACACGCACAGGAATATGGTTTTAGCGGAGAACAAGGATGCGCTGAGAGTCATCGCGGAGATTGCAGACAGGCTTGGATATGAAGTAAAGGTTAATTTGAACATCGTGGAAGGCGATTACAGGAAGGCTGCTGAAGAGTTGATTCGTGAACTGAGCGACCTTCGTCAGTTGCACAGCGGCCGTAGCGTGTGTTTGATTTCCGGCGGCGAAGTTTCGTGCCCTGTCGTGGGTCGTGGAGCTGGCGGACGCAATCAGGAATTTGTTTTATACACTGCTTCGCGAATGGCATCTTCCGGCCTGGAAAACTCTGTAGTGCTGTCTTGTGGAACAGATGGAATTGATGGGAACAGCTTTGCAACCGGCGCGGTTCTCAGCGTAGAGGGCGTCAAATTGGCGGGGAAGAGAAATGTGGGTTTAGACAGCTATTTTCAAACCAGCGATTCTCAGGCTTTTTTTCTGGAATTCGGCGGACTTGTTGTAACTGGACCCACAGGAAGCAATGTAAGAGATATAAGAATCATGCTCGCGCGATGAAGATGGTTCTATGAAGCTGAAAGGAATTACACATGGATTTTACTATTCTCATAGTAGATGATGAACCGGCTGCCCGTTATGGAATGAAGAGGGCTTTGGAGAAAGAGGGCTATCGCATTCTGGAAGCGGAAAGCATCGCGACGGCAGAGCGATTTGTTGAGAGTTCAGCCCCCAGCGTCGTGCTCTTAGATGTTAAACTCGCTTCCGAATCCGGCCTTGATTATTTGCCGACCCTGGCCGCACGTAAAGACGCTCCTGCGGTCATCATCGTCACTGCGCACGGCTCGGAACGCATGGCCGTAGATGCAATCAAAACCGGCGCTTATGATTATCTTGCCAAACCATTTGAAGTAGATGATCTCAGAGTTTTAGTACGCAATGCCGTTCAATCGCATGTGCTTAGAGTCGAGAATGAGCGACTTCGCTCTGAACTATCCGGCACGGGGACGTTTGGGCAGTTGATAGGCTCATCTCCGGCAATGACGAGAGTCTATTCATTAATCGAAAAAGTTGCTCAGACCGAGGCAAACGTTTTAATCACGGGTGAATCAGGAACCGGGAAAGAGGTGGTCGCCAGAGAAATTCACGCCCGCAGCGATAAGACGGGTGATTTCATAGCCATGAATTGCGCAGCAATGCCTGAAGAATTGATTGAGTCGGAACTCTTCGGTCACGAAAAAGGAGCCTTCACGGGCGCGGCGGGGAAGAGGTTAGGAAAGTTTGAAGCTGCAAATAAAGGCACTCTGTTTTTGGATGAAATTGGTGACATGAGTCTTTCAACGCAAGCCAAGGTTCTGCGGATACTGGAAGACAAAAAGTTTCAAAGGTTGGGAAGCAATGAGACGCTAACCAGTGATGCCCGAATCATCAGCGCTACGAATAAGAATCTTGAGCGGGAGGTCGAACTGAAGAATTTCAGAGAGGATTTATATTATCGGCTTTGCGTAGTAAACATAAATATTCCTCCGCTTCGAGAAAGAAAATCGGATATTCCCGCGCTTGCACAGGTATTTTGTAATCGCTTTTCTCTGGCCTATAGAAGAGATGCTTTGACGCTTGCTAAAGCAGTTCTTAAAGCATTACTTGAATATGATTGGCCGGGAAATGTTCGACAGTTAAGAAATTGCATTGAAAGAAGTGTGGTATTAGCTGAAACAGACGAAATTACTTTAGATGTGTTACCTCAGGAAATACTCGGTAAATATCCGCAAAAAGAAAGCTTAATGCCCGAGTCGGATTTAATAGAAGTCCCTGCATCGCTTGATTTCAAAGATGCAAAAAAGGAATTTGAGCGGAAATATATTGAGAAATGCCTGGATCAAACCTCAGGTAATATCACCCAGGCAGCCGCGATTCTTGGGATACATCGTCAGAGCTTGCAGCACAAGATTAAGGAGTTAGGTTTAACCAAGAAGTTTATTTTAAACGATTGATTTTTATCGCTTAAAAGGGAATGTCATCGTCAGTAATAGGGCCAGCGCCAGCCGGTTCAGATTGTGGATTAGCTTTAGGGCTTCTTTCCTCTCGCGGTGCGCTTCCCTCATCGCCGCGTGATCCTATGAACTGCAGGTCTGTGGCATTAATTTCCAGGCTCGTTCTAGTATTGCCATCTCTGTCTTGATATTCGCTTTGAGACAATCGCCCTTCGATATAGACCTGTTTTCCTTTGCTGAGATATTGGCTGGCGACTTCGGCTTGCCTGCGCCAGAGATTTACTCTAAACCACGTAGTATGATCTTGAAATTCGCCGGATTTATCTTTTTTGCGCTCAGTGGTCGCCACAGTAAAGTTGCAGACAGGGGTGCCGTCCGGAGTGTAACGCAATTCGGGATCGCGGCCTAAATAGCCTACCAAAATGATTTTATTGAACGATGCCATAGTTGTCTCCTTAAAAATCTGAACTGATCATCAAGTGTTTGGGGATTGTATCACAATCACATCTTATAATCACTTGCATCATCAACTATATCTTCCGGCCAATCATCATCGTCTATGGCTGAATCTTCAGTAATTGAAGCACTTGAGTTCTTGATCACCTCATCGTTTACATAAATCGGGCAATCAACCCTGAGAGCCAGCGCGATTGCATCACTGGGCCTTGAATCAACGGTGAAAACTTGCCCATCGCGAGTCATTTCGATAACTGCAAAAAACGTGTTGTCTATTAAATCAGTAATTATGATCCTTCTTACCGAAGCCCCAAGTTCCCATATGATGTTTTTAACCAGGTCATGAGTCATCGGTCTTTGAGTCGCCAGCTTTTCGATCTCAACTGCGATGGCATTTGCTTCAAATGCGCCGACCCAAATCGGAAGCATTGCCTCGCCATTAACATCTTTCAGGATGATAATGGGCGTATTGGCAGCCGGGTCCATCATCAGTCCTCTGATCTTCATTTCGATTTCCATATTGATCTCCTCGCTCAAACCAGTTCGGATGACTGTCAACACCCACTTGGCGACTATTAAATCATAACCGCCTTTCAATGTCTACCAATGGATTCTTCAGCATATAGCTTACTGATCAGAGAGCTGAAAAAGAAGTGGAACGCTCTAATTGATCAATCTTTGCCCTTTAATATGCTTAACTCTATCCCTCCCACTTGACACATTTCCTGCTTCGCATTACGATGCAAAAGCTTCAAGCAGGAGGAATTCTTAGCCGATGGTAATCGCGATTGCCAATCAGAAGGGAGGGGTGGGTAAAACAACAACGGCTATCAACTTATCGGCTGCCCTTGCCAAGTCAGGCAAAAAGGTTCTCTTGATTGATCTCGACCCACAGGGCAACAGCTCTCTTTCCTTTCTGGATCATAAAGTTATAGAGCAATCCATTTATGATCTGCTCACGGATTCCAATGCAAGCCCCGAAGATATTATTAAATCAACCTCAATCGCCGGTTTAGATGTCATGCCTTCTCGGATAAATCTGGCAAAATTTGAAAGCAAGCTAATCGGCGAATTTGATGCTCCCTTCAGGCTGAAAGATAGAATAGACGGACTGATTAAATCTTATGATTACATTCTCATTGATACGCCGCCAACTTTGGGATTGATTACAGTGAATGCGTTAGTCGCCTCGGACTATGTTCTGGTTCCTATTCAACCATCTTACTTTGCTCTTGAAGGAACGGATGATCTTTTGGAGACGGTTGAAAAGGTCAAAGCTCGCCCCAATCCAAGGCTTCAGGTACTTGGAGTGGTTATAACGCTGCTTGATAAAAGAACAACGCTGGCAAGAGACATTCAGGAGCAGATCAGAACGGTTTTTGGAGATAAGGTTTTTTCGACCGTTATAAGCAAGTCAGTTCGTCTAGAAGAAAGCCCCGCCTACAAGGAGACGATTTTTACGTTTGCGCCGACGTCAAGTGGCGCACACGAGTATTCGAGTTTATGTGATGAGGTGATGAGTCGTGTCTAAAAGAGGTCTACCAGGCAACTTCAAACTGCGTCATGACGCCCATTATGTCGAATTGCTCACGAGTAAAAGCGCGGGCGCTCCTGTTGGTCGCATGATTCCTATTGATAAACTCGCTCCAAACCCCAATCAGCCGCGTGTGGAGATAGGCGACCTGTCTGAACTGGTATCTTCAATCAGCCAGAAAGGTGTATTGGAGCCTCTGCTGGTTCGTCCGAGCGATGTTGGTGGTCGTTTTATGATTATCAGCGGCGAGCGCAGATATCGCGCAAGCCTTGAGGTCGGGCTTACTGAGCTTCCCTGTATTGAGATGGATGTTGATGACAGGGATGTCGCCGAAATTTCATTGATAGAGAATCTGCAGCGAAAAGATTTAACGCCGTTTGAAGAGGCCGATGGCCTGAAAGCTTTATCTGAACGCTTCGGTTATACTCACGAAGAGATTGCATCAAAGATTGGCAAATCGCGAACTACGATAACCGAATCGCTTTCTCTTGCCGCGATTCCAAAGGATGTAAGAGACCTATGTCGGCGCGCCGACATTTCATCTAAGTCAATGTTGTTGCAAGTAGTTAGGCAGCCAACTGACGACGAAATGAAACGGATGGTCGAAGAAATTCGGGCGGGCGGACTTACCAGAGACGAAGCTCGAAGCGCGCGAAAGGGGCAGACTAAAAAAGAAAAAGGATACGTTTTTAAGTTCAAGGCCAAGAATCAGTCCTGGTCGCTTGTGATCAAATTTCGGAAATCTCAGGTGAAAAGGGAAGAGATGAGAGAAGCTTTGATGAGCGCCCTCGATCACCTTGACGATAAAGAGTAATTCTACTTTTGACTGGCCTGTTTTCGGGCCAATTCCTCCTTATACTTCTTAGCCAATTTTTTTGCCATCCGGTCGAGTCTGGGCTTGAAGGGCTTCAATAGTCGGACTCTGAGCCCGCCTTCCTGCTCTCTCCATTTCTCAAAACTCTTTTCTACATAGAGCCTGCACGCCGTTTCCAGTTGGTTTTTCTTAATGCCTTTTGAGAGTGTCAGGTAATAGTGTTGAGCGATTAGTGAAAGAATTATCTGCGCCAGATTCGATTTTAACGCGAGTTTTGTCAGGAGATTCTTTGGAAACTTCTTTTTCGGCGCTAAAATTGTCATTGCTACTTCGGCCCACGCCATCTGTCCGGGCATTTTAGGGTGATATAATGCCGGCAGGTTTGCACGTTGGGCCGCAGTTAATCTGGGCTCTGTTATCTGATCTACAAATACAATCTTGGTTAGCCCTCTCAAGTGTTCTGCAGGAACGATGCTTAGGATTCGCTCTACTTTGCCGTTCAAGTCTTTGATTGAATCCGAAGATTTAACTTCAAGTTTTACGTTCATAATACCTTTCCATTTTGTTGCAGTATAACGCTATATATTGTTATTTAATACTTAACGTATTACGTTATTTGATTTTTCAATAGCTTCTATTCTTCTTTCGAGATCTCTTACCGTTTTTTGAATTATAGGTAACCGAGCAAACGCAACTGTTGCTCTTAGCCAAATCTTATTGTCGATCTCTGGGGAGCCTGAGACCACTTTTCCGGGCTCAATTGAATGACCTATGCCTGCTTGAGCCGTTGCCATGGCTCGGTCTCCGATTGTCAGGTGACCGGCTACGCCGACCTGCCCCGCAAGAACCACCTCGTTTCCTACTTTTGTAGAGCCTGCAAGCCCCACTTGCGCACAGATCAGGCTATTTTTCCCAATGGCTGATCCGTGCCCGACCTGAACCAGATTATCAATCTTTGTGCCTGCGTCTATGCTGGTTTCACCAAGAGCGGCACGGTCTATGGTTGTGCCTGCGCCAATCTCGACGTCATCCCCGATCACAACTGTGCCTGCTTGAAGTATTTTATACCAGGAACCGCTTTGCTCTTTTGCGTAGCCAAAACCGTCGGAACCGATTACAGCGTTATTTTGAATTATGCATCGCTTTCCAATCTTTACACCTTCACGAATTGTAGTGCCTGAATGAATGATTGTGCCTGCACCGATAGACGCTTTTTGGTAAATCGTGCAATTGGCTTTTATATCAACGAACTCTTCAACTATAACTTCATCTCCTATGTATGTGTAAGCTCCTATAGAAACGCCTTTTTCAATCCTGGCCGTATCTGCTATCCACGCCGTTGGGTGAATTTCAGGTTTTGTCGGTTTCGGACTGTAAAATATCTCTATTGCTTTGGCAAAGATAAGATAGGGATTCTCATGTCTGAGCATAGGGAGATTTAAGACTGGACAATCATTGCCAACAATAATTGCTGACGCTTTGGTTGTTTTTGCTTCCTTGAAATATTTTGGGTTGGTAAGAAAACTCAGATCGCCCGAACTTGCTCTTTCTAAAGCTGCTACCCCGTTAATCTGAATAGCCCCATCGCCCTCGATCTTGCACGATAATTTCTCGGCTATTTCATCCAGCCTCATTACTCGCCCTTTAATACTTCAGATATATAATGCTGCTATGTTTTATATTAGCAGAAAGTGATAAAATCCCGCTGCCAGATTATGTTGCTCATTTAAGCCGGTTAAAATATGTCAAAGAAACTGACATCTCGTCAACCTTGGCAGGTCTAAATAATATGGCTCGCGACATTGAAGCAGGCTTTTTCAATTATCTGCGCGTAGAGCGTGGCCTTTCTGCTAATACTTTAACTGCTTACCGAACGGATCTGGAAAAACTCACTCACTTTGCAACTTCAATTGGCAAAGATTTGGTCACACTGGAACGAGATGATCTTGGCAAATTCATTCAGTATCTCCATAAATTGGGGCTAGAGCCGAAAAGCATCGCAAGAGTTCTTGTGACAACAAGAGGGTTATATAAGTATCTCTTATTAGACGGCATCCTGAAGCGTGACCCGAGCGCGAATCTTGAATCTCCTAAGTCCTGGCAGTCGCTGCCCAAATTCTTGCTGCCGGAAGAAGTTGAACGATTACTTGATGCTCCTGATCCTGCAATAGATTTAGGCTTGCGGGATAAGGCAATGCTTGAGGTATTGTACGCAACTGGCCTGAGAGTATCCGAGTTGACTGCAATTAAGATTGAAGACCTCAACCTTGACCTGGGATTCATTGTGACTCTTGGAAAGGGAAGTAAGGAACGCTCTGTTCCGCTGGGCCAGAGCGCTATAAACTGGGTCAGGAAGTATCTCGCTATCCGGCCTCGCTTGCTGGGCAAGAAAACGTCTTCCTTTGCGTTTGTGACGCCCAAGGGAGCGCCGATTACGCGGCAGGCATTTTGGAAACTCATCGTCTCTTATGGCGAAAAGGCAAAGATCGGGCATATAACCCCGCATTTGCTCAGGCATAGTTTTGCGACTCATCTGTTAGAAAACGGCGCAGATCTTCGTTCCGTGCAGATGATGCTGGGGCATAGCGACATAAGCACAACGCAGATTTACACGCATATCACCAACGAAAGACTCAAGCAGATATACAAGCAGTTTCATCCCCGCGCCTGATCCTCAGTATTCCTTTATCTGAGGGCTGCGAGTGAACATCTCGACAAGATAATCGTGAAGGTAGTTGTAGAGTTGTCTTTGGAAATCCCACTGGAAGGCTCTGGCTTCAAGCTCTCTGGGAGCAAGATGGAATCGGTAAGGGTCATCGTGAATTCCTTGCTGCTTGAGTTGAACAATGACCTCAATGCCTCTATCAACAATCTGCGCCTGCCACTCGAACAAAGGGTGTTCGTACCGCGCGAGTTCTTTTTCTACTTTTGATAAATATTCACTTTGTTTGTCGGCATCCATTCCAAAATCACCTGTTCTGCAATACGTTTACTTAGGCGCGAAAGTACAGATAGCATCGCTTCGACGAATTCGCAGGTAAATAGCCTTGAATATGCGAAAGGGAAGATTCATTCGCCTGGCACCCAGAAAAGCCGCACTTGTATCCACTGAGATAACCAGCTCGAAGTGCTGCCTGCCGGTTGCGATCACTAATCCCGTGTTTGGCAGTAGCAATTCTGATCTGAAAACACCGGATGTCAAGAGTGCTCTGATGTGAACGACCTCCAGCAACGCTGATCCCGCCAAAACTCTATGCATATCTGTGTAGATGCGTGGATGCACAACGGCGGCATACGGGCCTGTGTGGCCTTTATCCGCCAGCAGTCCGGTCATCTTTGTGAAATTCCTGAACGCATCGCCGGGACGTTTCCATTCCAGCCCGTCTACGACATTGCGGCCTTCGGCTGTCATCAACCCGCTATAGCCCCAAGGCTCATGGCCGAAAAGCGCTAACTTATCCTCGGCTCGCGCGCAGCTTGATGCGGCGGCAGCAGCCTTCGCCTTAGAGAATTCCTGGCCGGTGATTCTTGATTCTTCGAGGTCGCGCCAGTGAATTATAAAGTCCTTGAATATAATCGGGACAATCCCGCTATCACGGCTTCCGGGCTTAATAGCCAATCCGTTCGAGCCAAGAATACTCTTATATCCCTCGGTGATTCCAACCAGAGACTCGCTGGGCACTGTTTGTATGCCTGCTCCAAGCGGGCCGGTAACTTCAATAATCCGCCGAGTTACAGTAGAATTGCCCACAATCCTGATTATATGATTCAACGCCTCCCATTCATTGAGAGTAAGCGGGTCGCTTGTGTGTGTGAAGGGTGACATTCAGCCACGATTATAACTCAATAGTATTGCCAATATAAGCCACCTGCAGACATCAGAGGTTTCAATACTGCTTACCCTCTTTTAATAACAAAAAAGTTGACAAATATATATTCGATTGTTAGCGTGATAATGTGGCTGCAGCAATAGCAAACATTCTCAAAGAAACAAGAAGCGGAATTCTGAATTGCCTTAAAACCAGAGGGCGAATGTCCGTCGAAGAAATAGCATCCGAGATTGGCATGAGCAAAGTAAGCATTCGCCGTCATCTTGAGTTGCTGCGCAGTGACGGGTTGATCGAGTATAAAATCGAACGACAAGATCGCGGCAGACCGGGCCACGTTTACTACTTAACGAATAAAGCAGAGATGCTTTTCCCTACGAGATATAACACCTTTGCTCTGGGCTTGCTTAAACAGGTAGACGCGCATTTTGGCGAGCGAGGCGTCTTGAAAGTATTGTGCGGGCAAGCCAACGAGGTGATTGCGTCACTCAAGAGGGAAGTGGACGGGCTGACATTTGACGCAAAAGTAAAGCGGTTGAGCGCATTGATCAATGAGCGTGGCTATGATGTTATAATTCGCAAGCTCAAAGACGGCTCTTATCTGCTAAAGCAGCGCAATTGCCCTATGATCGCCGTGGCCACGGAACACAATCAAATATGCCACGAAGAGTTGAGAGTTTATAGAGAAGTACTTGGAACTGAAGTGTTTCGAGAATGCCGAATTGCGGCAGGCGCACAGAGTTGTGATTATAGGATACTGCCGCCCTCGCCTCGCTGAGTGAGAGATATGGAGAAAATATAAATGGCAAATGTTGATCGAGAGGCGGTGCTTCGAGCGCTCAAAACAGTCAAAGACCCTGCCCTCAACCGCGATATTGTAAGTTTGAATTTTGTGCGCGATCTGGAAATAGACGGCGGGGCGATCAAATTCAAAATAGTATTAAATCAGCCCGCATCGCCAGTTAAAGCGAAACTTGAAGAAGCGGCGCGTGAAGCCGCACTAAGCGTAGACGCAGTCAAATCGGTTGAAGTTAAAGTAGAATCTGAAATCCCGGCAGGTCGCTCTGCGGAAGGCAAACAGTCTGTGCCGGGCGTAAAAAACATAATCGCAGTAAGCTCAGGCAAAGGCGGAGTGGGGAAATCAACTGTAGCCGTTAATCTCGCAGTGGCGCTTGCCCAATTTGGCGCGAAGGTCGGCTTGCTAGATACGGATGTGTATGGCCCTAACGTCCCGATAATGGTCGGAGTGAATCAAGAACCTACTGTGAACGGGCAAAAACTCGTTCCACTCGAAGCTTATAAAGTGAAAGTCATGTCGCTTGGCTTTCTCAATCGAGGCGATAAGCCTGTTATATGGCGCGGCCCGATGTTGCATACGGCTGTCAGACAGTTTCTTTACGATGTGGAATGGAAAGAGCTTGATTATTTGATAGTAGACATGCCGCCTGGAACCGGCGATGCGCAATTGAGTCTTGCGCAACTGGTGCCGGTTCAAGGCGCTGTGCTGGTGACTACTCCGCAGGAAGTGGCTATGGCAGATGTGCGCAAGGCGATCAATATGTTCGAGCAGGTTCATATTCCCGTGCTCGGAATTGTCGAGAACATGAGCTATTTCATTTGTTCGAATTGCTCAGAGCGACATGAAATATTCGGCTCTGGTGGCGGAGCAGAGTTGGCGAAACGCTTTAATATCGAGTTGCTCGGATTGGTTCCTCTTTCGATAGGCGTGAGAGAGGGAGGCGATAATGGTGTGCCGATAGTAGTCGGTGAGCCAAACAGCCCGCAGGCAAACGCCTTCAGGCAAATTGCAGAGAACGTAGCTGCGCAAATCAGCCTGTTGGCGATGAAAGGCGGCGGCTTGCCTGTGATAAACATGAGCGATAACCGAGGCGACCGTTTTGCTGTTTAGGCT
>JADMIO010803705.1_pt1 | contig 20122 bp, 14 predicted proteins | sample 8958161 | NCBI WGS metagenome assembly JADMIO01 (sample SAMN16585339, study PRJNA669376) | soil metagenome | isolation source: Crop rotation soil | place: USA: Cullars Rotation, Alabama | collected 2011 | reverse complement strand
CTTTCCCCGGATCGTCGAAGCATCCATCCGCTCAATTTCCTTATCCCGCAGCGACACGGGCGTCACCTTCAGCGCATCCAGCTCCTTCGTCTGCACCAGGTACACCGTCTGCTCGCCCTGCCGCATCATGGGCGTCACTGCGTCCGCGGTTTCCGGCTTGCCCACGAGAATCACCTCGCGCTGGCTCTGTCCCGGCACCGACATTTCAATTTTCATCTGCGGCGGATCAAGCCCGATCGCCGGCAAATTCCCCGCATTGTCCACAAACTTGATTGCCCGCAACTGGCTGATATGACTCAGATAATCCGACACGGAATACGCATCCGCCTTCAATGAAACCGGCGCCGTCAAATTCCACGTGCCATCTTTCTTGTTCAGCGAAATCGTGTTCTGCCCTTCGGTGACTACCACATCCGTCGCCTGGGAGACCTGCGCCGGCGTAATCGCCGGATCCCGCAGATCCTTCAGTTCCTTCGTCAATTTGTTGTAAGACTGACGGTTGTAAACGAAGACATCGTTCGACCCCGAAAGGGAGGCGTATACATTGCTGCTCTCCAGTTGCAGCGGCTGCGAGAACACGCCAAACGCAATGCTCACCGGCGTAAGCTTGCGCTGCGTGGCCGGAGCGGACGTCGTCGCCGGCGCGGTCGCGGGGGCCGATTCATCAATGTATGCCGTTACCTCGCCGGAGGGCGAATTTTCAATTGCCGACTTGCGGGTCAGCCTGGGAGGGGCGAAGCTGACCGCGTTGATGTTGGCAAATTCCTTCACGATGTCATCCACCACCGTGGCCTGCGCGCGGGCGGAAACCGGCTTCGTGATCAGCCATTTGTTATCCGTCTTTTCCAGGGTCGTCGTGTCGTTCTTGTATTTGATCTCCAGCTTCACGATTTTGGCGACGTCCACCGTCTTCATCTGTTTGTTGCGGAACGTATCCGGATTCACGGCAAGCTGATCCAGCGGGTTTGATTGCGCCACATTGAGCACGTAAATCGTCTTCGCGCCGTCAAGCGTCGCAAAAATCCCTTCCGGTGACATTTTTCCAAACGCAATCGTGTGTTCCTTCCCCTTGTCGTCCACGAGTTTCACAATCTCCCGCGGATTCGCCGTCCCCGTGTATTCCGCGCTGCGCGTCTTGTTGGTCGAATCCGGCTCAAACTTGCGCGTATACGTCATGCCTGAGAACGAATTCGCAATGTCATCCACCTGAAACTTGTTTACGGCGGCATTCACCGGCGCCACCATCGTCCAATTGTCGCCGTCGCGCGTAAATTTCAGCTCCGTCGCCCCATCGCGGATGTACGTGATCCCCTTCACCACCGGCTTCGGATCGATCAATGCCGTGGTGCCGCCGGGCGTGGCTTTTTCCGGCTCCGGCCTGGACTTCATCCAGATCAGCGTCGACGCAAGCACCAGCAGAATAATGGCGAGAATAAACGTGAGACGAAAATTCATGGTGGCCTCAAGGGACAATCATAGACATCACAAAACCGCCCGCCGCCATTTACCGGCGGCGGATCAACCACACCGCCGCGCCGATCACCAGCGCCGCGACCGGGAAGAAAATCACCGCCGCAAGCCGCACAAACAGCAGGCTGGCGGGCTTGACGTCGCCAATCCGCGAAGCCGCGTCGCCCTTGGCGGTGACGGCAATCATGTTTTCATAACCCGCCAGCCACAACACGCTGTTGCGCATCAGGTCGGCATTGCCCGGGAAATCGTATTGCGTTTCGATCACGCGGCCCCGCAGCACTTCGCGCCCCGAAACCAGCGGATCGGCCGCGAAAAACTTGCTCCCGATCACCACCACGCGCCGCTCCGTCTCCTTCCCCTTGTCCTTGATCGCCGCCACTGCCAGCGGCACCGGTGCGCGGATATCACTGTCCGCGTCGTACTTCAAATCGTCCTTCCGCATGACCCCCGAAGGGCTCAGCCGGCCTGATTCCGCCCAGAAATCGCTGTCGTACGGCGTGCTCGCAAGAACCGTCGCTTCCACACCCGCCGGCAGCGGCGACAGCACCTTGACCACCGTGGCCGAGCCGACAAACCCCTGCTGCGTCCGCAATCCCCCAAATGCCGTGCGGAATGACCGCATCGGCCGCGTGATTTCATGGTCCGCAAGCCGGTCCAGTTCAAACAGGCGGTCGGCCTGCATGAACAACTCGCCAGTCAACGGATGCTGGACCTCCGTCGCGCGGATCACGGTGTACTTCGCTTCCACATCCACGCCAAAATCTTTCAGCATCTCTTCAAACGGAAATCCGCCCATCCCCGGCGCCATCTCCTGTGACGGCTCCGCCAGAAACATCGCCGATCCCCCGGCATCCAGGTGGGAACGGACTGCCGCAATCATGGCCTCCGGATTGGGCGGCTGCATGCCCATCATCATCGCCTGCATATCCATCGGCTCGGGCGGAAAGACAATCCAAATCACGCCCTTCCCCTTGGCCGGCGGCTCATCCTGCGCATCCGGCGGGCTGCCCGGCTGATGTTCATGCGGAGCCCACTCGCTGACTTCAAAATTGGCCTGCTCCAGGGCCTTGCTGGTCTCGCTGAATGCCTGGGCCAGCATGTTCTGCCGCGTCGACGTCACGAAAACCACTTTCACCTTGTCCGGCTTCGCGATGCCATATAGCGCCGAGCTTATCGCCTGTTCGCCGTTGAACACTTTCAGCGGCGCCTCCGGATCGGATGCCGTCGTATCCCGTGCGGCGGCATAGATTTCAGTCGCGGGAATCACTTTGGCTGACGTGTTGCCCAGCACGATCACCGTGTTGGGTTTGATGCTGTCAATGACTTCCTGCGCCTTCAGGCGTTCCAGCTTGGCCAGCTTCTCGCTGTATGCCTTCACCTTGGCTGCCATTTCCTTATAGCGGGCCTTGTTCGCCGTGAAATACTCCTTGAGGTTCGCCCCCAACTGCGCCACCTTCGCATCATCCGCCAGGTTGTCGAAAATCGGCGAGCTGTCCTCCAGAAAGCTGGAAATCAGCTCCTTCGGCCGGCTCCACCGCGGCATGACCGAGCTGGTCTCCCGATCGATCGTCCGCTTGATCTGCTCCAGCTCCGAAGGCAGCATGTTGAACGCCGCCTGGAAGACGCCGCCGATCTGCTGGTCTTCCTCTTTCCCGCCCGCCTTCTGCCCCGCCGCGCCAATTGCCGGCGCCTCCGCTTCCATGAATTTGCTCAACTCGGTGGCCAGCCCGTTAAACTCTTCGATCACGCTCTTGTAGGGTTCCAGCTCCGACGCGTAACGGTCCCGGATCATCATCTGCACTTCATCCAGCGCCGCATCGCCCTTGTCCTCCACCTTGATGCGGGCGCTGTTGCGGGCGTAGTCGCGAAGCAGGTCGTTGATCTGCTGCCGGTGCTGCGCCTGCTCGATGTCCATATTTTTCTTGCGATCTTCATCCGTCGGATCCGTGAACATGCTGATCAGGACAAAATCCTGCTGCGATTGCTCGATTTCCTTCAGCATCTTCTTGCTGTTCTGCGACAGCGAGTTCTGCCGGTTGGTCGTCCAGTCCCACCGCGTCGCATTGCGCACGCGCGGCCTTTCGCAGAGGTACAGCAGGATGATCACCGCCACAGTCGCCACGACCACCAGCACGACGGCATTGAAACCATAAAGCCAGTGCCGCTGCGCGGCCGTGTTGTAATCATGCGGACGGGAGATAGTTTTATTTTCAGACATCGTGACACCCAGGGTGATGATGAAGGCGTAAAAGAAACAGTTGCCGGCTCAGCGCCATTTGTTGCTTTCCAGCCGGATATAAGTCCAGAACAGAAACAAAAGCGTGAAGCCGCCAAAGTAGGCGATATTCGTAAGTTCGACCGAACCCTTCGCGAAATCCTCGATGTGCGTGCCCACCGTCATGTAAGCGAACACCGGGCGGATCGGGATTTCAAAGCGATCGCCAATTTTCCATGAGCCAGGCACGAACTGCGTGAAAAAACTGCTGATGGTCAGCACGCCAAGCGTGATGAAGCTCAAAAGCGCCGCCACGATCTGGTCGCGCGTCATGGAGGAGAAAAAAAGCCCCACGGAGACAAACATCGCCCCCATCAGCGTCATGCCGAAGTAACATGCCAGCACCTGCAGGAAGTCCGGCCTGCCGAACGCCAGCAGCATCAGGAGCAGTACGATCGTGGCGCCCAGCAGCACCATGTAATAGCTCATCGCCCCCAGGAACTTGCCCAGCACCAGGTCCAGCTCGGTAATCGGGCTGGTGCGGATCATCTCAATGCGCCCGGAGCGGTATTCGTCGGAAAAAATGCTCATCGTCAGCAGCGGTATGACGAAGAACAGCCCAAAGCGTGAAAAATCCGCCAGGTCCCGCAGCTCGATCAGCTTGCCGGGCACAAAAATCCGCCAGACGAAAATCCAGCCCATGAAAAACATGAACAGAAACAGCACCACGTACGCAATCGGCGAGAAAAACAGCGATTTGATCTCGCGATTGGCGATGACCATCACCCGGCTCATAGGCACCCTTTACAAATAGCATTCGTCAACGATCCAACCTCCGCCCGCTGCCGGGCACATGCGGCCTACGCCGCCGCCGCGCCGGGATCCGTGATGCGCACGAAAAACTCTTCCAGGCTCGCGCCTTCCTGCCGCAGCTCCCGCAGCGACCAGCCTCTCTGCGAAATCAGGCTGGCAATCTGCTCCCGTACCTCGGGATTCGATTTCCCACGCAGGTGGAACACCGCCACCGGCCCCGCCTGCAGAATATCCACTTTCTCAATCCCCGATATCGCGTTCAACGCCGATTTCACCTGGTCCGACGGCCCACGCACTTCCACACGCAGCCCCGCCCCGGCACGATTCTTCAATTCTTCCGGCGTCCCCTGCGCCAGCACCTTCCCCCGGCCCACGATGATCACCTTCTGGCAAACCATTTCCACTTCCTGAAGGATGTGGGTGGAAAGCAGCACGGTGTGATCGCCCGCCAGCTCCGAAATCAGCCGCCGCGCCTCGCGAATCTGCGATGGGTCCAACCCCACCGTCGGCTCATCCAGCACCAGCACTGGCGGATTGTGCAACAACGCGTCGGCAATTCCCACCCGCTGCCGGTACCCCTTCGAAAGCGTCCCAATCACCGAGCGTAGACGATCTTTCAGCCACGTCCGCTCCGCAACCTCCACAATCCGCTTCCGCCGCGCTTCACGGTCCATCCCCCGAAGCCTCGCCCGGAAATCCAGATACTCCTCCACCCGCATCTCGGTATACAGCGGCGTCGATTCCGGCAGATACCCGATCCGCTTCCGTACTTCCAATGATTGCTCAAACACATCAAACCCCGCCACCCGTGCCGACCCCGAAGTCGGCGGCATGTAGCACGTCAGCATCCGGATCGTCGTCGTCTTCCCCGCCCCGTTGGGGCCCAGGAACCCCAGGATGGTCCCCTTGGCGACTTCAAACGAGATGTGGTCCACGGCCGTGAAGGTGCCATAGACCTTCGTCAACCGTTCCACAACAATATCGGCGGGGGCGCTCATGCGAGCCTCCAGTGTAGATGCTTGTCCGAGTGCGAATAGACCCGTGGAGATACAGGTCGCGAGCCCCGGTGTCAAGGCGGGGGCAGCCCGCGCCACCTCGCCCCGCACTGCGGCCGCGCAGACCTGTCGTAATGTCAGGGAGGACGAACAATCCCGTTAAAATCCAACGCGAAGCGTCCACCTCCCTTGCACGGATTCACGGTCGTGGAGAATAGTTGCCGCACAACCCCCTGCGATTCCCCGCCAAAACCTCATCCGGTTGACATGCCGAGAAAATAAGGATACCAATACACGAAGTGGCGTGGTTTTTTTGTCGGAGGCAGTTTATGAAACTGTGTGTCCTCATGGTGGCTCTCGCGGGCATGATGTTGCCCTTGGCTGGTTGCGAAACCCTCGCGGATACCCGCGCGGAAAACGAAGTTCGCGTGCGGCATGCGATGGAAATGAACATGCGGCAAATGAACAACGACCTCGAATACATCCTTTACCTCGAACGCCCCGTGTGGCTCTCCCGGTACCCCATCCCCAACGATTGATTGCCCGATGCGGGTCCGCCCGCGCGGTACAGATGTGCGATCCGTCCGCGACTTCTCCAGCCGCGGAGGGATCGCGTCTTTTTTGCCGCCATATTCTCCATCCCCAGCCCTCACGTTAAAATCCCGCCGAAATCGTCCTGGAATCCACACATGAGCTCTCGGCACGAAATTGCATGTGCGGCCGCCGATGCCCTCCGGAACGCTCTTCCCAACGCCCTCCCCGCGGTGCTCGGCTTCGACGGCTTCATCGACGACATCTTCCGCGTCGTCGAAACCCGCCATTCGCACCAGCGTTTCGACCCCCTGCAATCCATGGAATCCTTCGGCAAAAAAATCACCGCCGCCGCCGGGCAGTCCGCCAATATGGAACTCGTCCTCCAGCAGCGAAAACTCGGCGGCAATGGCCCCATCATGGGCCACGCCCTCGCAATGCTCGGCCTCCCCGTCACCTACATCGGAGCCGTCGGCGATGAAGCCGGCGCCATTCACCCCGTCTTCCGCGACTTCGCCGCCCGTGCCCGCCTCATCCCCCTCTCACCCCCGGCCCACACCTCGGCACTTGAGTTCGACGACGGCAAGGTCATGCTCGGAAATCTCCGCCCCCTCCTGGATATCTCCTGGGAACGCCTCATTGAGGCCGTCGGGCTCCACCGTCTCACCGAAATGATTGGCAGTGCAGCGCTCATCGGCCTTCTGAACTGGACAATGCTGCCCCACCTCACCGAAATCTGGCGCCGCACCGCCCGCGAAATCTTGCCGCAAATCCCCCCAACTCCTCCTACGAAGCCGCGGCGGATTTTTGTGGACCTGGCCGATCCTCGAAAGCGTTCCAGCTCAGATCTCTCCGACGCCATGGACGCCCTGCGTGAATTGCAAAAGCACGCCGCCGTCACCCTCGGGCTAAACCTCGCCGAGGCGCAACAGGTCTCACGCGCCTGCGGTCTGAAGGAAGCCGCGACAGCATCGGATATTGAAACCCTCACCCACGCCGCCGCCGCCCTCCGCGAAACCCTCGCCATCGACACCGTCGTCATCCACCCCCGCCACGGAGCCGCCGCTGCCACCACCGCCGCCACCGCCGGCTTCCACGGCCCCTTCGTCAAAAATCCCATCATCTCCACCGGCGCGGGCGACCACTTCAATGCCGGCTTCGCACTGGGCCAATTGCTCCAACTCGATTTACCGCACGCACTCTGCCTCGGAACCGCGGTCAGCGGCTACTACGTGCGAATGGCAACCAGTCCCACCCTGTCAGACCTCGCCACCTTCCTGCGCGATTTGCCCGAGCCCGCTCCCACCTCCTGAGCGCTCTTAATGCTTCGCAACGGCCACCCGCAAAAACTCCGCCTCCGCACCCTTGTTCCATTGCCCGTTCACCAGCAACGCCGCCACCGTCGGATACGCCTTATGCAACTCCGCCAGCGGAATCAGCGGCACATCGTGCAGCGACGGATACACAATAATCTTCCCCGCCAACGTCCGCTCCTCGATCGCCTTGATCCCCGCCGTCGCCCCTGCCATCCCCGAAACCGCATCCAGCGACGTATTCGTATCCAACTGCCCCGACTCCACCTTCCGCAGCACAATCCGCATGTCCTCAATCACCGAGCCCGACGTCCCGAACATGTAAAGCCGATTCGCAATGTAAGCATCCAAATTGATCGGATGCTTCGTCGGCGCAGGAATTCCCGCGAAAATATTGATGATCCCGCCCGGCACGCACCCCTCAATCGCATCCGCCACCAGTGCCGCCACCGGCGCCATCAGCGCCCAATAACTGAACTTCCGTGAAATTTTTTCCTTGCTTGTATTGATAAGCGTCAGCCCCACCCCATTCGCCGCGGCAAGCGGCCCCGCCTTCTGCCGAAGCGGGAAAGAATCGAGCCGCGAATCATCCATATCCGTCCCCACCTGAGAAATCCCCGCCACGCCCGAGCAGATATTCCGAATAATGTGCATCTGCCCCATGGGCCCGCCCGCCCCGATCACAATAATGCTGTCATTCGGCCGAATCTCCGTGGTAGGGGGGATCACCCGATAGGCGTCCGCCGGATTATCCCCAGTGGTGCCGATCCAACGCGTCATCCCATAATGCACCCGCCCAATCCCCACATTCACCGGCGCCCCAATTTTGTTATTGCCAAGTACCACATTCATTAGCCCCCGCGGCGCCAGCTTGTCGTTCAGCGTCTCAATCACCGCCTTGTCACTGCCCAGATACACAATGTCGTCAAACGACTCATCCCGCAGAACCGCTGCCTCCGCAGGCGTAATCGACTGCACATCCCGCGGCCTTCCATGATTCTCCACCGGCAACGGCGGCAGCTTGTGATGCGGCCGCCCATCGTCCGACACAATCAGCAACCGCCCGCCCGCCTTGATCGCCTGCCGCTCCTGATTCACATACGAATCCTCCACGCACGCCCAAGGCTCGACCAGCGCAATCGCCGACGCCGACTTTTCCTCCGACACCGGAATCAAAAATCGCTCCCCCTTCGCATCCACCGCTACCCGCTCATCGACAATGCAATATTCCTGCAACCCACCTTCAAAGTTATACCCAAACGCCGCGTTCGAACTCGCCGTCGGCAAATCGCGATAATCCGTCTGCACCAAACACCGCTCGCCCACCTTGTGCTTCTTCACCTGATTCCCCACCGCCACGATCCGGCACACCACCTCATGCCCCGGCACCACTGGCCTGTCCCCCGGCACATACGACTGAATCCCCTTCAGCACCTCTGCCGGAAGCCCGCCCGTAATCTCCGACTTCCGCGCATGCCCGCTGAACTGCTTCAACAACTTCAAATCCGAAAAACACAACCCGCACGCCTCAATCTTGATGAGGATTTCGTGCGGCCCCGGCTGCGTCACCGGCTTCGCCGGATTCAGCTTCAACTGGCTCGGGCCGACCAACTGCACGGCATGTTGCGTCGCGGGAAAAGGAGACATCGAAAACTCCGAATCACTCAAGCGTTCACTAACTCAACATCACCTGGCCGCCGGTCACTGGCAGCGCCTGCCCCGTTTCATACTGCTGATCCAGCAAGTAAAAAATCGCATTCATCACGTCGGCAGCCTCGCACCCGCGCCCCATCGGCACCTTCGCTTCATAAAAACGCTTCACATCCGCAACCGTCTTCGCCCCCGGCACCTTGCCCGTGCGAAGATACTGCGCAAAGAGCCCATTCTGCGGGTCCGACCACAACGGCCCCTCGAAAAAATTCCCCGGACAAATCGCATTCACCTTGATGCCATCGGCAATCAACTCCAGCGCAAACGACTGCGTCAGCCCGATCCCCCCAAACTTCGAACCCGCATACGCCCCATTCTTATTCGACCCCTGCAACCCCGATTTTGAATTGATCTGAATGATGTCCGACAGATACCCCGGCCTCGCCATGTGCTGAATCGCCAATATCGGCGAGGCTTTCTGCACGCAGAAAAAATAACCCTTGTAATTCACCGCCGTGACAAAATCGAAATCCTTCTCCGACTGCGTCTTCACCGATTCCGCCTTCAGCACCCCCGCGTTTGAAATCAGCACGTCAAACCCGCCATACGTCCGCACCACCTGGTGAAAACATGCCGCGATCGACTCCCCACTCGTCACATCGATCGGCAAACCAATCGCCCGCCCCGACCCATGCTGCGCGCAAATCGCCGCCGCAGCCGCCTGCGCGCCCGCCGCATTCACATCCGTCAACACCACCGTCCCGCCCTGCGCGGCAAACTGCTGCGCAATCTCCAATCCAAATCCCTGCGCCGCCCCCGTCACCACCGCGATCTTCCCGACCGCGCGCCCGCCCTTCGCCGCGCTCCGCGCCACCTGCTTGCGATACGCCTCCACCTCCCACTCCTCAATAAACTTCCGATGCCCTGCCGAAAGAAACGTCGGCCCGCCCAGCCGCGCCGCCCCCGTCAAAATCTCGATCGCATCCTTATAAAGATCGCGTGCCGTCGCCGCCGACTTATGATCATCCCCAATCCCGAACAGTCCCACACCCCGCACAATCACCACCCGCGGCAGATATCCATACTTCCCTCGATGCCCCGCCACCGCCGCCCGCAGCGCCTCCACCACCGCCGACCCATCCCCCGAAGCCGGTGGCACAAAGCAAAGCGGATAACTGTTGCAATACACAATCTGATCCGGATTCAACGGCCCGCCCTCAAACGGCAACCTCCCGCACGCATCCGTGCACGTAAACCCAGCCACCATCGGCGAATCATCAAATGCCGCCACCTTCAACCGTTCCCCCTCCGCCAGCAATCCGCGCAGCGCCGGCCCCACTATATTCACCATCGCCGCCGCATTCGGCACCGCCGCCGGGACGCCGAAAGCCTGATGCTGCCAGCCATTTCCCAGCCGCGCCCCTACCTTTCCCATCAGATTATCCGTGATCGACTTGATCTCCTCCGCCGTGTCCGCCGAGACAATCAACCCATGATTCGCCATCAAAATAATCTTCGGCGTCGTCTTCCCCGTCGCTGTTTTGTAAGTCCCCAGCAACTGCTTCAACAATCGTCCCAGCACATATCCCGGATCGACAAACGGAATCCACAACACATCATCGCCAAAAAGCTCGCGTGCAATTTTCTCCCCATTCACCGAGCACGTCAGCGTATTCACCAGCGTCGCATGCGAATGCACCACAAATCGCGTTGGCAAAAGATGGTGCAGCAACGACTCCACCGACGGCCGCTGCCCCTTCTCCGGCTCCAGCCGCGCCTTCAATATCGCATCCTTGAATGCCGCCTCCCGCGCCTCCGGATCCGCCGGCAATTCCGTGTCGGCGAGCGTCGTCAGTTGGGCGCGGTCAAGAATGACAAACCCCTCGCGATTGATCGTCGCCAGCTGCGTGCCCGACGCCTTCACGTAAAGCTTATCCGCCGTTTTGTAAGACGTGTTCCCGCCACCCGCGATCACAAAGCCTGGCGCCTGCCCGTAATAGCGCGAAAGTTTCACCAGCGAATCCACGCCGTCTTGATGAGGCGAAAATGTCGGCCACTGCGGCAGGGTCTGAGTCACAAACAAGTCCTTGTACGTAAGAGCGCCGGAATATAGCTGCAAACTCTACAAAGCACGCAAAATCGCGCAAATATCACGAATTAGCCGTTCGTCTTAAGATATTTACGAATCACGGCATCGCCAAGTCGCGCCAGCGATGAAATCCGCTCCTCGGCCGAAGAAAAAGCCGGATTCAAATTCCCGGCGCCATCCACATATCCCATTTCACCATGCGCGTTCAAAAACTGGTGAGCCGCCAGCACGCACGCGCCCTCATAATACATCTCCTGTAACTCCGGAGGCAGCGGCACACCTCCCAGGCAAACCGGCCCCATCGGAATCAGGTCCAGCGTGTTATGCTCGGTCCCTGCTGTCACAAGGATTCCCGCCCCGCGCAACGCCCGCGAATATTTCAGCAGAAAACTCACGGCATTCCGCCCCGTGATGAACTCCGCCGCATGAATCTTCCGCTCCCGCAGGCTCGCAATCAGCTTGTCCACATCGTCCTCAAATGGACAAACCGGCTTCGCGGCATCTCCCAAAATCGGATAGCACGGAATACCCGCGAGCTCCAGAATCAGTTGATATGCCGAAGGAAATTCGATAAACGTCTCATTCACATACCCCGGCTTCCCCGCTTTCATCAGGTGCGTCCGAATCTCATTCTGCACCCCCACATAATCGTCCGCATTCGCGATCCGCGGCGCCGCGCCCAGCAATGTCGTCAGCCGCGCAATTCGTTCTTCCTCCGGCACTTCGTCAAAGAAATATTCCTGCAGCGCCTGCGCCACGTGCCGCTCCTGCAGGAACACCGTCTCCGCCGGCACATCATGCCGCCGCACCACCATGTCGATCACCATCTCCGTATTCACTCGATTCGGAAACCCGCGCTCCGCGAAAATACGCGACATCCGATCCACCATCTGGCTCGTCCGCGCACTGTCGGCAGTGCGGATAATCCCCAGAATCCGCTTCGCCTCCGCCGACATGCTCCCGCTCATGAACCGCGTAATCCCCTTCCCACAGATGTACATCTTCCCCGGATTTCCCGGGTCGTTAATTTTAATGCCTGCCGTCTGCAGATCATCCAGCAGACAAATTATCTCGATCCCGAACAGGGGAAAAATGCTGTGCCTGCGGGCCTGCGCCGCAAACTCATTGTAAATTTGATAATCATAGTAATTCGATGTCCCGACAATCCTGCATCCCTGGGTATCCGCCAGCTCCATCGCCTGCTTGACGGTCGTAAACGCCGAAAAATTCGGCGGCAAATGCAGGTGCGCGTTGTTCGACAATATCAAATGCCCGTTGACGGCATGTGATCGCATCTGCTCCGGCGTGCCGACCTCTCGAAGAATGGCCAGCGGACTCGTCGACATGAAAACTCCTTCACGCGAAGGCGCCTCAGGCGCCTTCCGCCCCAATGGTAACCTTGATCAATTTCCGCGGCGCCATGTGCAGCCCCGCGCCCAGCGCATCTTCCGCTGATTCTTTCAACGCCTCGCCAATCGTCGGATGGGCAAAAACCACCTCGGCAAAATCATGCGAAGAAGCCTTTGTATGCATGAGGGCGCCGGCCGCGGCAATGCACTCCGTCGCGTTGTGCCCGAGCATATGCACGCCCAGGATTTCATCCGTCTCGCGGTGCCGCAACGTCTTCACGAAGCCCTCGGTATGCGCCGTCGCCATCGCCTTGCCCAGGCTGCTGATCGGAAACTTTCCAATCGCAAACGGAATGTTCCGCTCCCGCGCCTCCTGTTCCGAAATGCCGACCGACGCAATCTCCGGAAAGGTGTAGACCGCTGAAGGTATGGGTGCCGTGAAAGGCCGCTCATGTCCCAGCGCATTCTCCACCGCCGCCACGCCCTGTGCAGAAGCCGCATGCGCCAGCATCGCCCGCCCATTCGCATCGCCAATGCAATAATGATTCTGCACATTCGTCCGAAGGGAATCATCCACGGTGATAAAGCCCTTCGGCGACGTCTGGATTCCCACCGTCTCCAGCCCCAGGTCCTTTGTATTCGGCTTTCGCCCTGTAGCCACCAGCACGCGGTCCACTTCCAGAACGACCCCTGTGGACAACGTGGCCTTCACCATCTGCCCGCTTAACTCCATCGATTGCACCTTCGTCTCCAGATGCATCGAAATACCGCGCTTTTTGAAACTTTGTAAAAGCCCCGCCCCCAAATCCTTGTCCAACCCCGGCAACAACCCGGGCAGCAGCTCCACCACCGTCACCTCCACCCCAAACGCCTGGCACATGCACGCGAATTCCACCCCGATCACCCCGCCGCCGACAATCAGCAACCGCTTCGGCAAATCCTGCCAATGCACCGCCTCATCCGAAGTGCACACAAACCGCGCATCTTCCGGCCACCCGGGAATGCGAATCGGCGATGACCCCGTCGCCAGAATGAGATGCTCACCGGTGATCATCTGCGACCCGCTATCCCCCGCGATGACGACCTTCCCCGGCCCATTCAACGTCGCCGTTCCCGTGAACGCGCTCACCTTCCGCCCCTTCAAGAGCGATGAAATCCCGCCCCGCAGCGTGGCGACTACCTTGTCTTTCCGCTTCTGTATCGCCGGCCAGTCAAACGAAACCCCCGCCGGCACCTTCACGCCCCAATCGCCGGCATGCTCAATATGATGCAACAACTCCGCCGAAGAAAGCAGCGCCTTCGAAGGTATGCACCCATAATTCAAACAGGTCCCACCCAGATAGTGCTTCTCCACCAGCGCCGTCTTCGCCCCGAGCTGCGCCGCCTTCAGCGCCGCCACATATCCGCCAGGCCCCGCCCCAATCACCACAATGTCAAAATGCTCACTCATGCCACACCTGTCGCCACAAGCGTTTCCGGCGATTCCAGCAACTCGCGAAGCCGTGCCATAAACTGTGCCGCCACCGCCCCGTCGACCACGCGGTGATCCACGCTTAGCGTCATCGTCATCACCCGCCCCGCGCGCATCGCGCCATCCTTCACAATCACCGCCTCCCGCACCGCCGCAATCGCCAAAATCCCCGATTCCGGCGGATTAATGATCGCCGAAAATTCCTCCACCCCCAGCATCCCCATATTGCTGATCGTAAACACGCCCTTCCCCATATTCTCAATCTTCCCCCCGCGCGCCGCCTCCACCACCCGCCGCGCCTCGCCGGCCAGTTCCTTCAGCGAGAGTGCCTGCACATTCACCACCACCGGCACCACCAAACCATCCGCCACACTCACCGCCACGCCAATATTCGCGGCCGCGTTTTCCACAAGATCATTCCCCTCCACCCGCGTACGAAATGCCGGAAACTCCGCCACAACGCGGCCAACCGCCAGCAGCACCACATCATTGAGCGTGCATCCCGTCACCGGTTTCTGCGCGCGATAAAATGCCATCAACGGATCCGCGTTAATCGTTACCTTCACATAAAAGTGCGGCACCGTCTGCTTCGACGTCTGCAAATTCAAAGCAATCGCCTTCCGCATCTTCGACATCGCCCGCCGTCCGCCGGTTGTCGGGGAGCCGACATTCGTGCGCGACAAAACGCCAGCTCCCGCCAGATCGGTGGAAAGGATCCGCCCCTCGGGCCCAGACCCAGTACCCACCGTCGCCAGATCAATATGCCGCTCTACGGCAATCTTCCGCGCAGCCGGCGAAGCCTTCACCCGATCCGTCGCAGATCTTGCCACAACCGCGGCAGGTTTTTCCGCGACCGAAGTCGTCCCAATCGCCACCGGCGCTGGCGATGCCGAAACTGGGGCGGTTGCGGAGTACGCATCGGCCGCGGCACGTTCTCCCAGTAGTGCAATTGGCTGCTTGACCGGTACGACGTCTCCTTCCTTCGCCACAATCTTCGCCAGTTTGCCTGCGTCTGTGGACTCGAACTCGATCGTTGCCTTGTCGGTCTCGATCTCGCAGATCACTTGTCCGACGGCAATCGTGTCACCCTCTTTTACGCGCCATTTTACAATTGTGCCTTCTTCCATGGTGTTGCCGGCTTGGGGCATGAGGATGGGTACTATGCCGGAGACTGCCGTGCTGGAAGTAGATTGGGGTGTCGGCGGGGGCGGTGGTGCTGTCATGGCTTTTCCACTTTCGAAAGTGCCTAGTGGCGTTTCGGCGGTGACCGTTTTGCCGGCTTCTATTTGGATGTGGGTGATGGTGCCGTTGGTGGGGGCTTGTAGATGGACTTGGGTGGTTTCGGTTTCGAGGGAGACTAAGGTGTCTCCGGCCCGGACTTGCTCGCCGGGCTTCTTGTGCCATTGTTGGATTGTGGCTGAGCCGGGGATGGATTTTGGGAGGTGGATTTGCACGTTTTCCTCTTTACTTGCCAAAATTAGAGCAAGTCGTGCAACTAGTCAAGCAGGTAGTTGTCAATTTGGTTGACTAAACTGACGGGAGATGTACACTAACGTCAGTTTTGGTTGGAAATGACGTGGAATTTTGCTATGCGCCAGGCAACCCGCGAACGACAGGCCCGGGTGATGTCCCAGCTTCTTGACCGTAAGCATATGACGGTCAAGGACTTGGCGGATTTCATGCAGGTTTCGGAAGCAACGGTCCGGCGGGACCTCCGATCCCTGGCGGATTCGCAAAAGTTAAATTTGGTGCATGGGGGGGCGACGGTCCCCGATCGGGACTTTTCCTTTCTTGCCAAGCATGATCGCAACCTGACGGCCAAACGGATTATTGGGGGGCTGGCCGCTTCGCTGGTGCCGGATGGGGCGCAGCTTTTTCTTGACAGCGGCACGACCTCTTTTGAGATGGCGCCGTTCCTCGCGCGGCGGCGTGGGCTTTCTGTGGTGCTCAATTCGGCGCGGCTGGCGCTGGAACTGAATGCTCCCGATGCGCGCATCATTTTTCTCGGCGGGCAGTTTCGGCAGGATCGCATGGATACGGTCGGGCCGATTGCGTTGGCCAGTCTGGAGGAACTGCGCGGGTTTGTGGCGTTCCTGGGGGCGGATGGGTTGTCGATGGATTTTGGGCCGGCGGCTGTCGATCCGGATTCGGCGCATCTGCATCGGCTGGTGGCAAGCAATGCGCGGGAGACGGTGCTGCTGGTGGATCACACGAAGTTTGAGGCGCCCGCACTTTTCCGGATTGTGGATTGGGACAAGATTGATCGGATCGTGACCGATCGGCCGCCTTCGGCAGAGTGGGTGGAGTTTCTGGGGGCACAGAGCATTCAATTGATTCATCCCGATCCCGCGGAGTTTCATGCGGAATTGGTCGAAACGCACAATGCAAAAAATGGATAAGAGTGGCGGGGGACTTAGAAAGGACAGGATAGGACAATGCCCAAGAGTGTCATGATTGTGCCGGAACATGTGCGTTCGCGGAGCTATATTGAGTTCTCGCCGATTCCGGTGAATCAGTACAACTGCACGATTGAGGAAGAGTTGGCCAGCGGCAGGTTCACGAAGGATGACCTGATCCGCGTGCAGCGGGACATGATGATTATTCGCGGGTTTGAGCTGATGCTCGATGCCGTGAAGAAGACGGGGAAGTATCACGAGATTGAGTACAACCACCGCGGGCCGGCACACTTGTCGATCGGGCAGGAAGCGACTGCCGTGGGGGAGATGTATCTGCTGGGGGTGGATGATCATATTTATGGTTCGCACCGGTCGCACGGAGAAATCCTGGCCAAGGGGCTGTCGGCTATTCACAAGTTGAGCGATGCTGCCCTTTTGTCGATCATGAAGAATTATTTCGGCGGCAAAGCGTGGGGCGTCATTGAAAAGGACGTCAAGGGGACCGCCAAAGATGCCGCCATCGACTTTTTGATTTACGGCGCGCTGGCGGAGATCTTTGCCAAGGATTACGGGTTCAACCGGGGTCTTGGCGGCTCGATGCATGCGTTCTTTCCGCCGTTTGGCGTGATGCCGAATAATGCCATCGTCGGTGGTTCGGGGGATATTTCCGTCGGCGCGGCGTTGTTCAAACATGTCAATAAAAAGCCGGGGATCGTGGTCTGCAATATTGGCGATGCTTCGGCCGGGTGCGGTCCGGTGTGGGAGGGGCTTTGCTTCGCGACGATGGATCAGTTTAAAGAATTGTGGGACGATGCGCATCGCGGTGGTTTGCCGTTGATTGTGAACTTTATCAATAACTTTTATGGGATGGGCGGGCAGCCGGTGGGCGAGACCATGGGCTTTAAGGTGTTGGCGCGCCTGGGGGCGGGGTTGTCGCCGGATCAGATGCATGCGGAGCGGATTGATGGTTTCAATCCGCTGGCGGTGGTCGATGCGATGCGGCGGAAGCGGGAGATCATTATGAAGGGGAACGGGCCGGTTTTGCTGGATACGGTGACGTATCGGTTTTCGGGCCATTCGCCTTCGGACGCTTCGAGCTATCGGGACAAGACGGAAGTGGAGGCGTGGCAGAAGGTCGATCCGCTGTACGTATTCGGGCAGAACCTGGTAAGTGCCGGGGTGTGCGGGCAGGGGGTGCTGGATGCGATGCAGAAGCAGGTTGATGAGATGATCATGAAGGCTTACAAGCAAGCCATCGACATGCAGATTTCGCCGCGGTCGACTTATAAAGAGACGGGCTGCCTGATTGAGAAGGTGATGTACTCGAATGAGCGCATCGAAAAGTTCGGCGAGGGGAAGCCGGAAGCGCTGCTGCCGACGATTGCGGAAAATCCGCGCGTCAAATCTCTGGCCGGGAAGGCGCGTTATGGCATTGGCGCTGATGGCAAGCCGCTTCCGAAAAGTAAGTGCTATATGCTGCGCGATGGGCTTTTTGAAGCGGTGATTGATCGGTTTTATGAAGATCCGACTTTGGTCGCTTATGGCGAGGAGAATCGGGATTGGGGTGGGGCGTTTGCGGTGTATCGCGGGATGACGGAGGCGTTGCCTTATCATCGCCTGTTTAATTCGCCGATTTCGGAGGGGGCGATTGTGGGGACGGCCGTGGGGTATGCGCTTTCGGGCGGGCGCGTGTTGGCGGAGTTGATGTATTGTGATTTCATGGGGCGTTCGGGGGATGAGATTTTCAATCAGATGAGCAAGTGGCAGTCGATGTCGGGTGGATTGCTGAAAATGCCACTGGTGTTGCGGGTGTCGGTGGGCTCGAAGTACGGGGCGCAGCATTCGCAGGATTGGACAGCGTTGGTGGCCCACATTCCGGGGTTGAAGGTGGCTTTCCCCGCGACGCCTTATGATGCGAAGGGGTTGATGTATTCGGCGCTGCTGGGGAGCGATCCGGTGATCTTTTTCGAATCGCAGCGTTTGTATGACATGCCGGAGATGTTTCATAAGGAGGGCGTGCCGGCGGGGCGGTATGAGATTCCGTTTGGGGAGCCGGATGTGAAAAAAGTCGGCAAGGACGTGACGATTCTGACGGTGGGGGCGACGTTGTACCGGGCTTTGGATGCCGCGAAGGAGCTGGAGGAGAAGTATGGGATTTCGGCGGAAATTATTGATGCGCGGTCGATTGTGCCTTTCAACTATGAGAAGGTGCTGGAGTCGGTGAAGAAGACGCGGAAGATTGTTTTGGCGAGCGATGCGTGCGAGCGGGGGAGCGTGCTGCAGACGATGGCGGCGAAGATTACGCAGTTTTCGTTTGATGAGCTGGATGCGCCGCCGGTGGTGGTGGGGGCGCGGAACTGGATTACGCCGGCGGATGAAGTGGAGGATGCGTTTTTTCCGTTTGCTTCTGATATTCTGGATGCGATTCATACGCATGTGATTCCCTTGAAGGGATATCGGGTGGCGCGGGATTGTTCGAGTGGGGAGCTTTTGCGGCGGAGCGCTTGGGGGGTTTGAGTGCTCCGTTTGTGCAGATTGAGTTTTCACCGCCAAGGCACCAAGGCACCAAGAATCAATTTCAGGCGAAGGGTCGTGGTGGGCTGCGTTTGATCTGCGTTGGGGCTTGCTTCTGCCGCTGCCGAGGCGGACCGATTTTTGTTGACGGTTACCCACGGTGGCGACCCTTTGGGTCTTGCCGTGGGCTGGTCGCTTTGGCCGCTGCCGCGGGATTCTTTGGAGGTGTGTCGGACTCATTATTTTCCACCTCCAAGACGGGATTCGCAAAAGAAGATGGCCAAAAAACTTTTTTGCGCGCGCGTGTGGTTGGCCATCTTTTGCAGATTGCCATGATTTGGGGGTTTGGGTAATTTCATATGGCGTACTCCGGTTCGTGGGGACGCGGGGCGTGTTGGGGGAGGGCCATGAACCATTGTCTTTGGGTGGGGTAGCAGGGGATCCGCAGGTATTGGCGTGCGCGGTGGAGTGTTTTTGGGGAGACGGCCAGGGCGCGGGCCTCGTGGAAGACCTGACGGGAAGGTTTCGGGCCGTGTTTCAGGGATTCGTGGAGGAAGTCGCAGGCGAGTTCGAGCTGGGATTTTTTGAAGGGGTCGAAATCGGGGTCTGGCTCGAAGGGGCCTGAGGTTGAGAGCGCGAATGGCGGCTGGAAGCCGGCGTTACTTGCCGGCGGGGCGCCGGCTTTGGGGTTTTCCCATTGGAGTTGGGGTGGGAGTTTTACGCCGGGGGATTCCTCTGGGGTTGGGCGTGGGTGGAGGGTGAAGGCGAGGGGTGGGGCGAGGGGGCCCTGGTTGCTTTTTATCTGGAAGAGGAGGCGGCGGTGGGGTTGGGAGTCGTCTTGCGTCAAGAATAATATGGATCTTGCGTAGGCGGAGATGGCGAGGGAGCCCATGATGTGGTTGATGATGTCGCGGGGTCTGCGGAGCGTGCCGCGGAGTTTGGAGAGGTGGTTGATGGCGAGGAGGGCGCAGCCGGTGTCGCGGGCGAAGTGGATGAGGGGGAGGAGGGATTTGCGGATGGTGGCGGGGGTGGCGGAGATGGAGTCGAGGTATGCGTGGATGGGGTCGAGGATGAGGAGGCGGAGGTTGCAGAAGGGGCCGGTGTGGTGAAGGTAATCGAGGAGGGGAGCGGTGGTGGTGCGATCCGTTGGAGAGTTGTAGATATAATTGTTTTTGGAGGTGAGTCTGGGGAGGGAGAGGGAAGATTCGTGGGGGCGTGGGGTGACCTGGAGTTCGGGAGGTATGCCGACGGCGGTGAGGTGGGAGGAGGAGTCGTGGTATTCGGCGGAGGCGTAGGCGATTTCGCCGGGAAAG
>JADMIO011101958.1_pt1 | contig 20126 bp, 12 predicted proteins | sample 8958161 | NCBI WGS metagenome assembly JADMIO01 (sample SAMN16585339, study PRJNA669376) | soil metagenome | isolation source: Crop rotation soil | place: USA: Cullars Rotation, Alabama | collected 2011 | reverse complement strand
AGAGGCAGAAATTGTAGAGACAGGGCATGCCCTGTCTCTACAATTTCTGCCTCTTTTTATTTAATGAGTCAGTAAAAAATAATTACGCTGTCGCTTTTACTTCTTCTGCCAACTTAACTTTCTTCGCACTCTTTTTTGCTTTATGATTTGTCTTGTTGGCTGCTTTTACCACATCATCTGCGAAAAGTTTGCTGGCCTTCTTCAGGTTACTCTCAAATTTTTTATCCTTGATACCTGTTTTAAATTCTGCCAGGGCGACCACCAGCCTGTCGTACACCATCTGCCGGCCCAGCTTTTTAGTTAATTTCTTATTCATAGAATCTTTATTACTCATATTTGCTAATAGTTTAATAATACAAAAATAATACTCGGTTACCCCGCTGAATGTTAAGTTTTGCCTTCCGGCAAAAATTTAATATTGGACCTATGAGCAATTTTTGAGCGTAACTCATTCATGCAAAGGCAAAACGACTTGGTTTATTGAAGGTTTTACCTCCAACTTCCAACATTATAGAAGTTAACCCTTCTAATCATTTCTCTGCAGGTCAAACAAAAACTGAAAGAGATTAGTTTCAGTCGGTATCTCCAGTTTTTTCCGCAACCTGTACCGGCTGATCTCCACACCTCTTACAGAGATACTCATCAGCCGCGCAATTTCTTTACTGGATAAATTCATGCGGAGGTAAGCACATAGCTTCAGTTCATGCGGCTTCAGTGTCGGATACTTTTCTTTTAACCTGACAAGGAAATCTCCATGCACTTTATCAAAGTGAACAGAGAATTGTTCCCACTCTTCATTCAGCTTTTCTTCTTCAGAAAGAATACGCAGGATCTTTTTTAATTCGGCAGGATCGGCTTTATCCTTACCATTTTTATTCAGGTGCTGTATTTCATCTTTTATCTTCAATAAAAATTCTTCTTTCTGCACAAGATGCATGGCTGTAGTAGCCAGCTCTGTATTTTTAAATCCTATTTCAGATTCCAGTTTTTCATTTCGGAGTTTGACTACTTCTTTTTCTGACTTCTCTAATTCTAACTGGTGCAGGTAGGCAGTACGTTTTTGTTCCTCCTGGTGCTTTTGTCTTTCACGCAGCAGTTTCTTTTGTTGTTTGCGGTAAAGCAGGTACCCGAGAGAAATGGCGAGTATGCCGTAGAGCAGGTAAGCCCAAATAGTTTGATACCACGGTGGCATGACAGAAAAAGAATAACTATTGACTGCTGATTCATTTCTCAGGTTATTCCTTGCTTTCACCTTGAAAGTATAAGCGCCCGATGGCAGGTTGGTATAATCCTTTTCTGATTTTTTTGACCATTCAGACCAATCTTTATCGAAACCCTCAAGATAGTAGCTGTACTCAATATTGGATTGCTGTTCAAATAAGGGTGAAGAATATTCAATATGAAATGAATTCCATTGATGGCTGATAGACGGGATCAACCAACCTGGTTGCGCTTTATTTTCATTGACATTGCCAAAATAACCACCGAAGAGTAGACTATCCTTTTTCCCGATAGCTCTTACTGTTCTTATATATACATTCAGTGGGTGATTATTCTGTTTATATTTTTCAAAGTTGATATGATAAAACCCTTTTTCACCGCCTACAAAAACATTATTATCACTGACGGCGTAAATATGTTCATAGCCACTGAGCATTTTTCCTTTCAGTTCGGGCAGGTAAATAACTGCCGGTTTTAATGTAGAAAAATCAACTACGCCGATATTCTTTTCCTGGATAAACCAGATATTACCACCCGGATCTTCTTTGAGGTAACGTACACCCCTGTCGCCAAAAATTTCTTTATAGTAAGCCGACATCTCAAACCCATCTGTTTTATCATTGTATTCATACACCCCTTTCTCAGTAGCGATGACAACACGGTTCTTAATTTTATATACATGGTTGTTCAGCGTAGAAGGAAGTCCATTGGCTGCCGTATACAATTTCACTGTGCTGCCTGAACCTGTAAACTGAATTTTATAAACACCCCTGTACGGATGCGATACCCATATAATATCATTATTATCGATAACAAGGTATCTTGAAGGTTCAGTAAAATTCTCAGCAGCTCCTTTATCGGTAAAGACACCATTCTTCACTTCAACCAGGCGAACACCATTGTAATTCCCTGCTGCAAACAGCGTTGGCTGGTGAAGATTTTGCAATGCCTGGAAGGTCCAGAAGCCTGTTGTTCTCATGATCGGCGTAGCCTTATTGTCTTTGACGAGGTAATAACCATCGTCTTTACCTGCGAGAAGATTGTCATTGATGACAGATAGCCCCCATGTTTGTCCACCCGTGATAACCCTGAAATCATTTTTTGCATAACTCAGGTCTTTAATATCAGGAGGCAGGGGTAATTGATAAATACCATTTGATAAACCGAAGTACAGGCTGTTATTGTACATCGCAACAGCAAAACCTGCCCCATCATTCATGATTGGCGGGTTGATATGCTTGATCGAATTGTTGTAAGCAATAAAATCAATACCACTGTCGAGGCCCAGCCAGATATTACGGTTGTTATCATAGAAAAGACTTCTGACATTGCTATTCTGCAACCCTTCCTTTTTGGAAAAATTTTCTATAACGACACCCTGGTTGCTGATAAGATAAAAGCCGTTTGTATAAGTACCGACGATAAAACTGTTTTCATCTATCTTAACCGATTTAGACAAGATCTGCTGACCAATGGCTAGCCCTGATAATTTAAAGGGTTCTATTTTTCCATTTGCCAGCACATGGAGACCGTGATCCTGGGAAACGATGAGACAGGAATCCTTGTTGAGGTTGGTAATATCAGTAATATCAAAACCCGCAGGTAGATTCGCCTTATCTATCAGCGGTTCCCACCTGCCATTTTTAAATTCAAGTAATCCATTCTGCTGATCCTGGGCAATCAACTGGTCTTTATTCAAACCCATAAACAGCCAGGTATCGGAACCTGAGGGTTTAAATACCGTCACCTTATTACCATTGTACTGGAATATCTTGTTGTTTGACCTGAAAAAAACGCTTCCATTATAACTGGCGATGTCCCATATATCAGCAAATGCCCTGTCTCCATCGGGCAGAAGATTTTTTAAGGAGGTATAGGCCAGTTTGCCCGAATTATCCGGGGCGAAGTACCCGATCTCATCCTGGCCACCTATATAAATGCGGTTATCTGTTCCAAATTCAAGAGAGCGGACAATGGTCCGGTTGGGCAGGGGGTATAGTTTCCAATAAATCCCATCAAAAGTCAGGAGCCCTTCATTGTTGGCGAAGTATACTCTTCCCTGTGCATCCTGCCTGATAGCCCAGTTTTGAGCGCCGGCGTTGTACTGTTGCTTCTCATAACTGACTATTTCACGCAAACCGATATAGGTCTGGGCGGTAGATGTATAGAAAAAGAGGAGGAATGAGACTACAACAAATGGCCGGCAAATCATATCAGCAATTTAGCCGGTAAATCCTGAATAGCCATTCAATTTAGAAACGGTTTTTTTGCCAGATGTAGTCCAGATGTAGTGAAATAAGCACAAAATCAATGTTTTTCTGAGTCGAAGTAGTAGTGATGTGGTCGGTTTCTTTAATACAACTGGCAAGCCTGTTAAATTTAACCCACGATTGTCAACCTGCATTTCGGAAAGCTAAAACCAAAAATTGTTTGCGTATGAAACTCAAAAACCTGCCGGGTAATTGTTATACCCACGGCTCACCTTTTTTTCTCAAATCTCCCAGATCTCTCAAAATCTTAATTACTTGAACCAACATGCCAGCCTTTGGGCAGGCTAAATCTTTAATTGCTTTAACTAACTGTTTGTTACACCTAATTTTTTTAAAATGAAACGTTTAGCACATTTTCTTTCCATCATCGTGGTGGTATTGCTCCTGTCTTTGGCAGGCTGCCGTCCTGAGTCGACCACAGACCTTGGTATAAAGGCGAAGGCATCCTTTACCATGACGCCGGTTGCGGGCAGGGTGAATACCTACCTTTTAACCAGTACATCTCAAAATGCCTTTGGTTACCAATGGGATAAAGGCAGTGGAAGTTTTGTAAAGGGTAAAGCGATCGATACAGCTTATTTCCCTTTGCATGGCACCTACAGAGTAAACCTGCGTGCTTTCGGACGAGGCGGATATGACACAGCCTCTCAATCTGTCGTAATTACGGTGGATGATATCCTGAGCAACCCAATATTCCAGATGCTGACAGCTAAAACCTGGAAATTGAATCCTGCCGCCGGAGCCAATGCTATTATTGTTGGTACCGAGGGCAACCCCGGTCAATATTTCGGAGGTGGAGCGTTGGCCGATTGCCAGATTGATGATACCTATACTTTCACAACAGGTCTTAAGCTTACCTATAATGCAAATGGCGCTACGTTCAACGGTGGTAATATAGCTCCCAACTTCAACTGCGGTATCGACAGAAGCTATGCTAACCTGAGCTACACTTTTGCACCGGGAGTAACTGCCGGAGCGGGTCTTGCTACTATTACATTGCCGGGTGCTGTGCCAACCAATTTTATCGGTGTCACTGATATCTCATCGAATTTTTACCGCATAATATCTATATCAGCTACAGCGATGGTGCTGCGCTCAGGTACGACAACTGAAACTGTACACCAGTTTAAATTCATTGCTCAATAACCAGTAAAGAAGCGTATCGAATTCAAACAAAAAACTGCATTATGAAATATAACATACGATTTTTATTCAGCATATTATTGATACTTGGATTTGTTTGCCAGGCATGGGCACAAAATAATATCCAGGTAACGGGAAAGATAACCCGGAAATCAACGGGTGATCCGTTGTCGGGTGCTACAGTAAGTGTAAAAGGAACAAGCACTGCTGTTACAACTAATGATGCCGGCAATTTTACCATCACAATGCCACAGGGCGGAACATTGGTTGTTTCTTATACAGGATTCGGTTCTATTGAGTCAGTAGTAAGAAGTGCCGGAGAAATAAATTTCAGCCTTGAAGAAAATGCTGCTACTACTTTAACGGATGTGGTAGTAGTAGGTTATGGTCAGCAAAGAAGATCAAATGTAACCGGAGCTATCGCCACGGTTAAAACAAAAGAATTGGTAGCAGCTCCTGTAGCTGACCTGAGCAATGCCTTACAGGGACGTGTACCGGGAGTGATTACCAAACAGGGTTCAGGTGAACCGGGTCGTGATGGCGCTAATATTTATATCAGGGGCAATTCCACATTTGGTGCTACTATGGAACCATTATTTGTAGTAGATGGTATTGTACGTTCTTACAGAGATTTTTCGCAGCTCGATGCCAACGAAGTGGAATCTGTGAGTTTATTAAAAGATGCTTCTTCTGCCGCTATATTCGGAGTAAGAGGTGCTAATGGTGTGGTACTGGTTACAACAAAAAGAGGCCGTTCAGGTAAGATCAATACCAGCTATTCATTCAATTATGGCTTTCAGCAGGTAACTAAATTCAATAATAACCTGGGTTCTTATGAGTATGCTACATTATTGAATGAAGCTTTACTGAATGATGGTTTACCACTGGCATTTACCAATGCTGATATTGATAAATTCAAATCAGGAGAAGATCCTATACTTTACCCCAATACCAACTGGCAAAAACTGGTACTGGGTGGTACAGCGCCAATGATGCAGCATAATCTTTCTTTCAGTGGCGGTACAGACAAGGTGAAATTTTTTGCTTCATTAGGATATCTTGACCAGGATGGTTTGTATAAATCATTAAACTATAAAAGGTATAACCTACGCACCAATCTTGACCTGCAGGTAACCAATACTACTAAAATATCTCTTGACCTGTCTGGCAGGCTCGAAGACAGAACAGCTCCTACTACCAGCATCTCCAGCATTTTTGAACATACATTAAGAAACCCGCCAACCATTCCCGCTTATTACCCCGGTGTAGGTTATGCACAGGTAGGTTCTTATGTCAATACATTGAGAGCGGTAGATCCTGCTGCTGGTTATGACAATTCTGAAAACAATACATTACTGACCAACATACAGATCGAGCAACAAATACCATGGGTAAAAGGATTGTCTGTAAAAGGCGTATATGCTTTTGATAAAAGAATGAACTATTCAAAACGCTGGAGTGATAACGTATATGTATATACCAAGAACACTACAACCGGCAATTTTGATCGTTCTCCTTATAACAATCCAAGTTTGGGTGAAGGTTATTTCCAGCAAAATCAAACAGAACTGCAGGCACATATTAATTATACCAATCGTTTTGGAAAACATGGTGTATCTGCCCTCGTTCTCTTTTTACAACAGGAGAGACCACAAAACCAGTTCTCTGCTTCAAGATCAGGGTATGAGTTTTCATTCTTTGATGTATTGAGCCAGGGACCTGCTACCAATGCAGGTGGTACTATCACAGAATCAATTGCAGGTACCAAAGACAGGTTTGCATTGAGAAGTGCCGCTGCCCGTATTAACTATGATTATGACAACAAGTATATGTTCCAGGCCAGCTTGCGTGCAGATGAGTCTGAAAATTTTGCACCTGATTATCGCAGAGGTTATTTCCCTGCATTCTCTGCAGGCTGGGTGATCTCCAATGAAAAATTCATGGATGGGCTTAAATCCAAAATAGATTATTTGAAATTGAAAGGGTCATGGGGACAACTGGGAAGTGATGCGATCAATGCAAGGTTCCTCTTTTTATCGCGCTATTCTACCGTTGCTAACAACTATGCATTTGGAGGCACCACGCTTCCCGGTTTGAATCCCACTGCTGCCAATCCAACTGTCGCATGGGAAACATCTACCAAATCTGATATCGGGTTAGAAGCACGTTTGCTGAAAGGAATGTTGGATGTCGAAATCGATTTCTTCAATGAAAGAAGAAAAGACATTCTTGCTGTACGCTCTGCCCAAATACCTGCCAGCTATGGCGGACCACTGCCTGCTGAGAATGTAGGTGAAGTGGAAAACAAGGGTATTGAACTGACATTGGGTCATCGCAATAGAATCAGCAAGGACCTCTCTTATAATGTTGGTGGTAACCTTACATGGGCAAAAAACAAAATAGTATATGCACCGGAAGGCGCCAATGTACCTGCTGCATTCAGATCAACAGGCCGCTCTATTGGTTCTTATTATGGATATAAAGCAATTGGTATCATAAAAGATGCCGCTACCATGGCTGCATATGGTAAAACAACTGCCTTCCCGATCGGACTGGGTGATATCATGTATGAAGATGTAAACAAGGATGGCGCTATCAATGATGCAGACAGGCAATGGTTGTGTACAGGTAATATTCCTGAAATAGTGTTTGGTATTACAGGAGGAGTGAATTATAAAGGAATTGAATTGAATTTCCTTTTCCAGGGTGCAACGAGGGTAAATCAAATCCTTGCACAGAATGCTGGTTTTGCTTTCTTCAATGGTGGCAGGGTAACAGCCGAATGGTTGGATCGCTGGACACCTGATCATCCTGATGGTAAGTATCCACGCGTGTCAACCAACGCAACTGCTACTACCAACAACTACCAGATACCTGGTGGACCTGCTTATGGTGTTGGTGGAAATAGTTTCTGGATTGAAGATGCTTCTTACCTGCGTTTAAAGAATATTGAAATAGCGTATTCATTCAGACCTGCGATCTTATCAAAGATCAAAGCAAACCAGTTAAGGATTTTCGCGACAGGACAAAATCTTGCAACCTTTACCAAATTGCACAATGTAGATCCGGAAAATACAAATGGCAGCGGATGGTATTATCCTGCACAGGCTGTATATAATTTCGGTATCAATGTTCAATTCTAAAATAATCATCAACTCATTAAAAGAAATATATGCGTACAAGAAAAATAAAATGGATTGCCAGCATGATCATCTTAATGGTGGTCGCCAACTCCTGTAAAAAGGGCCTGCTGGATGTTTTTCCCAGCGATGCGTTGTCTGATGCAACTGTATTTACTGATATACAGACTGCCAACAGGGTACTGACTAATATATATGGTACGTTGCCCAATGGATTTGCACGCAGGGATCAGAACCCCGGCGATGCGGGTTGGTCAAGGGGAATGAGTGCATTTGCTATGGCCGAAGATGATGCGGAAGCAAATAACCTTGCCTCTTCTACACATGGTTTGAATACCGGAACATTACCTACTACCTGGGCTTATGCAGAAGATATATGGGTACAGAATTACGCGGTGATACGTAAAGCGAATTCTTTCATGGAAAAGATTGATGCTGTTCCCGGTGATGAGACTACAAAAAAGAGAATGAAAGCAGAAGCTTTATTCCTGAGAGCTTTCTGCCATGCCGAACTGGTTAAATGTTTTGGAGGAGTGCCATTGATGCTTTCTGCAGGTACACCTGAAGAATCTATCATCCCACGTAATACTTACCAGGAATGTGTGAACCAGATAGTGACTGATTGCGATGCAGCCGCTGCATCATTACCTATTATCACTCCGGCAAGTGACCTGGGTCGTGCTACCAAAGTAGCAGCATTAGCAGTAAAAGCAAGAATACTTTTATATTACGCGAGTCCTTTGAACAACCCCGGTAATGCGGCGGATCGCTGGCTGAATGCCGCTAATGCAGCAAAAGCTGTAATGGCATTCGGCCCCCCTCCCGGTTCTGGCGAGTATGGTCTGTATGCTGATTACTACAAATTGTTCATTGATAAATTGGGAAACAAAGAAGTGATCTTTGCCCGTAAATTTCAGAACCCCAGTATCAACCCGAGTGATGGTGCAAGAAATAAATGGTATATGAGTGTACCGGGTGTAAATGATGGTGCATGGGGTGGATTTTGTCCCACGCAGAATTTAGTAGATGCATATGAAATGAAAAACGGAAAGCCAATTGCAGATCCTACTTCTGGTTATGATCCGCAAAGTCCTTATACCAACAGGGACAGCCGACTGGATAAATCTATACTTCACCAGGGTTCTGTTTATAAAGCCGGTGTGGTAATTGAAACTTTCCGCGGTGGTAATACTAATAACACCAACAGGCTCGATAGCGCCAAAACAGGATATGGATTATTAAAAATGGTAGATACATCCAAATATGGTGCGGCAGGTAATGCCGATAACGATTGGATATTTATCCGCTATGCAGAAGTATTACTTAACTATGCGGAAGCGCAAAATGAATCAACCGGTCCGGATGCCTCAATATACGCTGCACTCAACCAGATAAGAGCGAGAGCAGGACAACCTGCATTAGTAGCTGGTCCAACACAAGCTGCTTTGCGTGACCTGATCAGGAATGAAAGACGTGTAGAATTGTGCTTCGAAGAACATAGGTTCTTTGATGTAAGAAGATGGAAGTTGGGGTCAACTTATTTTAAAGAGGCGATCAGGAAAGTGCAGATAGAGAAGACACCGACTAACGTACTTAAATACACTTACCCCAAATGGGAGGACCGTGATTTCAAAGAGTTTCAAAATTTCCTGCCGATTCCACAATCAGAAATGGACAAGAACGGAAGATTGGTACAAAACCCCGGATATAATTAATAGAATGGTTAAGACTTTTTATCAGATAGATTTTCGTTAAGCAGGCAATCACACATAAACCCTGGTTGTCCAGCCAGGGTTTTACTTTTTTATTACGTACCTTAAAAGGAAAGGCAACTAAACATGTGGATGCGCAACTTATTATTATTTGTTTTGGTATTGGCTGTCGCCTGCAGGCAACAGCAAAAGGCCAGCTTATTTGAAAAACTAAGTGCGGCAGAAAGTGGAATAGATTTCACCAACAACGTTACCGAAACCAAAGAGAATAACGTTTTCACTTATCAGTATTATTATAACGGTAATGGTGTAGCCGTCGGTGACGTGAATAATGACGGACTTACCGATGTTTTTATTACCGGCAATCAAACTCTCTCCAAACTTTTTATCAATAAAGGCAATTTTCATTTTGAAGATGCAACGGCTGCTGCCGGTGTAGCAGGCAAGGCCGCCTGGAAAACAGGCGCCAATATGGTAGACATAAATGGCGATGGCTTGCTCGATATATATGTATGCTATTCTGGTTTTGGAACAGATGAAGACCGGTCCAAACAGCTTTTTATAAATACAGGTAATAATAAAGAAGGAGTACCTGTGTTTGTTGAAAAAGCTGCCGAGTATGGTATAGATGCGCCGGGTACTTATACAAGTCAATCTGCATTTTTCGATTACGACCATGATGGCGATCTCGATATGTTTTTATTGAATCATGCTAACGAATTTTATTCCCCCTTCTTTAATACAAAAAGATTACGCACCCTGCGTCATCCGAGGTATGGTAATCGTCTATACCGCAACGACAATGGTCATTTTACTGATGTGAGCATGGAGGCGGGGATATTTGGTGGCGGCAACAATTTTGGATTGGGTATCGCCATCAGTGATATCAATAATGATGGATGGCCGGATATACTTGCCAGTAATGACTTTCATGAGCAGGATTATTTTTACCTGAATAACAAAGATGGCACGTTCAAAGAAGTGTGCCAGCAGATGTTTGCACACATGAGCAGGAATACTATGGGTGTTGACATCGCCGATTTTAATAATGACCTGATGCCCGACGTGGTGACATTGGATATGCTTCCCGAAACGCACTATCGCCAAAAAATATTGCAGGGCCCTGATGAGTATGACAAATACACCTTGATGGTAGATAGCGGTTATGGCCGGCAGAATAACCGTAACATGCTTCAGTTGAATAGTGGCTTTACTCCAGATGGTATGCCTGTTTTTGCAGAGATAGGTCAATTAGCAGGTGTGTCGAATACTGATTGGAGTTGGGCTTCCCTCTTTGCAGATTTTGATAACGATGGTTTAAAGGATTTATTTATCACCAATGGCTACCTGCATGAATCAACCAACCTCGATTTTATGCGATACGAAGTAGCCGAAGCGATTGAACAGGCGAAGAAGAATGGGTTGGATGTGTCCACGCCAAAAGGTTATGCCAGCAATATGCCTTTGTATGATTTGGTAAAGAAGATGCCCTCTACCAAACTCAGCAACTATATGTATCACAATAAAGGTGATTTGAGTTTTGCTGATGCAACTAAAGACTGGGGACTTGATGAAAAGACGGTGAGCAGCGGGGCTACCTATGCAGACCTGGATAACGATGGGGATCTTGACCTGGTTGTTTGCAATAACAATGACCCGGTATCAGTGTATAAAAATCACAGTAATGAAGTTCAGCAAAACAATTTCATTAAAATCAAGCTTACGGGCGATAGAATGAATGTATTTGGTATCGGGGCGAAAGTGATCGTTATCACCGATAGCAGCGAGCAAATGCAGGAGATGTACCCAGTAAGAGGTTACCAGTCTTCAGTTGATTATGTACTCAATTTTGGAATTGGAAAGCAAAAAAAGATAAAGGAAGTAAAAGTTATATGGGCAGCGGATTCGGCTACTATTCTTCGTGACCCTGCTATTAATACAACTATTACGATTGCAAAAAAAGATGCCGGTAAGATGAATGAGACTGTGGTGCAGCAACCAACACTTTTCGCCGATATCACCAATACAGGCATTGATTTTAAGTCAACAGAAAATTTTTTCGTTGATTATAAACGTGAGTTCCTCATCCCTTATGAGTTGTCAAGACAAGGGCCTAAAATGGCAAAGGGTGATGTGAACAATGATGGATTAGAAGATTTGTTTATTGGCGCTCCTTCCGGTCAAAGCAGTGTATTGTACCTGCAGGTAACTGAAGGAAAATTCAAAGCGGCGGCTAAACAACCCTGGCAGGCTGATGCCATATCAGAAGATATAGGTTCTGCTTTTTTTGATGTGGATAATGACGGTGATCTTGATCTCTATGTCACCAGTGGAGGAAATGAATGGCTGATGCCCGGACCCGAACTACAGGATCGTATCTATATCAACGATGGCAAAGGCAATTTTACCAAAGCAGAAGGGGTGCTCCCTGATGAAGTATACAGTGGTACCTGTGTAGTAGCTGCAGATTTTGATCATGACAATGATATGGATTTGTTTGTAGGCGCAGGTTGTATACCCGGTAAGTATCCATTATCAGCAGGAAATATAGTATTACGCAATGATTTGGATCCAACAACTCACCAGTTTCATTTTACCGATATAACAAAATCAGTAAATGGTGATCCTTTATTCAAAGCAGGTATGGTGACTGATGCAGCATGGAATGATATAGATGGTGATGGCTGGAAAGACCTGGTCGTCGTGGGTGAATGGATGCCTGTGATGATTTTTCACAATGAAAAAGGAAATAAACTGGTTGATATTACTGCACAAGCTGGGTTACAAAAAACAAATGGTTGGTGGTGTAAAATAGTGCCGGCTGATGTGGATCATGATGGAGATACTGATTTTATCATTGGCAATATGGGGCGCAACACGCAATTCAGAACAAGTGAAGAGCAGCCTTTGATAACGTATGCCGATGATTTTGATAAAAACGGCCGGATAGATCCACTCATGACCTGGTATATTCAGAATACCAGTTATCCGTTCAATTCAAGAGATGAGATGGCTGGGCAGATGCCAGTGCTAAATAAAAAATTCCTGAGGTATGCTGACTATGCATCCGCAACAATTGACAAAATTCTCAATAAAGAACAGATCGAAAAGGCACAGAAATTTTATATCTACCATACCCAAACATCTTTGTTGATTAGTAATGGAGGTAAGTTTCAACTAAAAGAATTGCCAACGGAAGCACAGTTCAGTATAGTAAACGGGATATTGTATAAAGACTATACCGGAGATGGAAAGGAAGACATCTTTTTAACCGGCAATTTTTTCCCTTTCCGCGTACAGGAGGGGCAATGTGATGCAGGACTTGGCTGTTTACTGAAAGGAGATGGTAAGGGCGGGTTCATTAGTATGGACCGCAAACAAACTGGTTTATATGTAAAAGGTGATATAAGAGATATGGCAGAATTGAAAGGAAATAAAAGCAGTGTAATAGTTGTGTCAAAGAATAGCGCTGCTGTACAGGTAATAACTAAAAAATAAATTAATTAAAAGGAAGATCATTAAATCGTGTGAATATGAAAACAATCAGTATTATTTTTTTCATCTTATGTGCTTCCATGAGTTGTAGTAAGAAAGGAGGTAGTCAGAATTCAGTTACTCCGAAGATGACTTTTAGCGATCTAACTCTGACGGAAGGTACTGGGGGCACTAAAAATGCAGAACTGACACTTACATTAGACCAGGCCACTTCAAAACAGGTAACGGTTACTTATTCTACAGTGGATGGAATAGCAAAGGCCGGAACTGATTTTACAGGTGCGACGGATCAATTAGTCACTTTTCAGCCCAATGAAACGCAGAAAACTATTTTAATAAGTATCGTAACAGATGATTTGAAGGAAGGTGAAGAAACTTTCCAGGTGCGGGTAAAAAATCCCGCGAATGTTATTCTCCTGAAAGAAACAGTTACCGTTACACTGCAGAATGATGATACAAGAATAGGGTTTAACAATACAGGGTATGATGCGCCTACTTCTTATCCCGGGTATACCCTGGCATGGAGTGATGAGTTCAACGGCACTTCATTGGATATGACCGCATGGTCAGCAGAAACAGGTGATGGATGTCCGGCCTTATGTGGCTGGGGAAATAATGAGCAGCAGTATTATACAAACCCACCTAACAATCTTTTTTTCCAGGATGGAAAAATGATTATCGAAGCGAAGGCAGAAAGTTTTGGAGGAAAAAATTATACTTCGGCAAGAATTAAAACCCAGAACAAAAAATCATTCAAGTATGGTCGCATAGATATAAGAGCGATACTGCCGAAGGGAAGTGGTATCTGGCCGGCGTTTTGGCTACTACCTCAAACTACCACATTTGGGAATTGGCCTACCAGTGGCGAGATCGATATGATGGAACTAAAAGGCGGACAACCATCGAATGTATTGGGAACATTGCATTATGGTCCAGGTCCCGGTAGTACTTATATCAGCAGAAATTTCACTTTACCCACGGGTAATTTCAATGATCAGTTCCATGTATTCTCTCTCGAGTGGAAACAAGACCAGATAAAATGGTTAGTGGATGATAATGTTTTCTCAACCATTAATAAAGTTGACATTGGCAGTAATACCTGGCCTTTCAACGAACTTTTTTACCTGCTTATAAATTTTGCAGTAGGGGGCAATTTCCCAGGACCGGTTGATGCCAACACCGTCTTTCCGAGTTGGCTGATTGTTGATTACCTGAGAGTATACCAGAATTAAAACAAGAGCATATATCATTTTATGAAGAAGAAAGAACATAAGCTCATTTTAATCATACTCTTTACCGGCACTTTATTATCTATATACTGTTCGTCCGGTAAAAAGCTCCCGATGTCAAAAAGCAAGGCGAACGTTATTTTTTTTGATGACTTTTCAGGTACTGAGCTCGATCGTTCGAAATGGAATGTACGGGTAACAGGAGGTACAGTAAATAATGAGCAACAAGCCTACGTGGATTCTTCGCTGACGATATCGATAGTACACGGTACCGCATCAGAAGGAGCGGAGAATGGAGCATTGATGTTGCAGCCACATTATTCTCCCGGCTTTATTACAAAAGAGGGAAAGAAGTTTGATTTCATTTCAGGCAGGATTGATTCAAGAAGTAAAGTAGAATTTACTTATGGTACAGCTTCCGCACGTATCAAACTAACTGATGGCCCGGGTCTCTGGCCTGCCTGGTGGGCACTTGGAAAAGGCAGGTGGCCTGAATCAGGTGAGATAGATATCATGGAGTATGTAGGAGAAAAAGATTGGGCAAGCGCAGCCGTGCATGGACCCGGATATAGTGGAGAAACTCCCTTTGTAAACAGATTATATTTTCCGAAAAACAAAGACGTCACTGATTGGCATGTGTATGCAGTGGATTGGACACCCGATAGCCTTGTATTCAAATACGATGGCGTATGTATGTTTCGGGTGACAAGACCGATGGCAGAACATTTTGGTAAATGGAGTTTTGACAACGATAAATTTCTCATTTTGAATTTTGCATTGGGCGGAGCATTTCCCGTAAAAATAAATGGAGTCAAAGAACCCTACAATGGACTTCCGGCTTCAACGGTTGAGCTAATAAAAAATAAACAAAGCAGGATGTTGGTAGACTGGGTAAGGGTAGAAAAGAATTGACCCTTATATAACGACCTATTACTTTAAACTTAGAATTATGAAAAGAAACCATTTTATACTGTCAGTGGCTCTTAGTATTGGAGTTATTATAGTACAGGGACAGGCAAGCGAACAGGTAATAGCTAAAGCAACAGTAAAAACAGAGTTGCGTAAAACAGAAGAAGGGTATCAGTTATTCCGTGGCGGCAAACCCTATTTTATTAAAGGAGCGGGTGGTGGCGCTTATCCTGCACGTATTGCAGCATATGGTGGCAATTCCATACGCACATGGGGCACACGCGATGCAAAAAAGGTATTGGATTCAGCTTATAAATATGGATTGACTGTATTGATGGGTCTGGATGTAACGAGTGAGCGACATGGTTTCAATTATGATGACAGCGCGGCGGTAAAAAAACAATTGAATCGCCTGCAGGAAGAAGTATTGAAATATAAAGATCATCCGGCTTTACTGGCATGGGGTATCGGCAACGAATTAAATCTTCAGTATAAAAACCCAAAAGTATGGGATGCAGTAAATGATATTTCAAAAATGATACATACGGCCGATCCCGATCATTTGACTACTACAGTGCTTGCCGGTGTCAATAAAGAACTGGTTGATCATATCAAAGCCAGAACAACAGATATTGATATACTTTCCATCAATACTTATGGTGGATTAGCGGGTTTACCAAAAACCTTAAGACAGTCAGGATGGGAAGGCGCCTATATGGTAACGGAGTGGGGGCCTACAGGTCATTGGGAAGGTTTGCAAACAACCTGGAAATCACCTATCGAAGAAACAAGCAGTGAAAAAGCCGCTGTCTATAAAAGCAGGTATGAATATTCAGTAGAGAAAGACAAAGAGAAATGTGTAGGGTCTTATGTTTTTCTCTGGGGACAGAAACAGGAAAGAACACCAACCTGGTACGGTGTCTTTACAGAAAAGGGAGAAGAATCAGAAGTGATAGATGTTATGCAGTTCTTGTGGTCTGGTAGCTGGCCTAAAAACCAGGCGCCACATTTATATTCATTGCAGTTAAATAACAAAAAGGCGATTGACAATATCTATTTACAACCAGGCAACAGTTATAATGTATTAACAGTGGCCCGTGATCCTGATAATGATAAATTATCATATAGGTGGGAAGTATTGCCGGAACCTACGCAATTGAGTACAGGTGGGGATTTTGAGGCAAGACCTAAGTCAATGGATGGGTTGATTAAATCAGATAATAAAGGTAGTGCTGTGCTTCGGGCGCCCGAAGCAGAAGGCGCATACCGTGTATTGGTGTATGTGATGGATGGGAATAATAATGTGGCTACCGCCAATATCCCTTTTTATGTAAAGAAATGATTTTAGTAATTTGTTTCTTTCCTCGAATACTCTATCTACTTTCTTTTCTTGAAAAAAGAAAGTAGCAAAGAAATTCAAGGCCCATCGAAAGATCAGTTCCTTATTAGTGGACTCCGCTACGATGGGCCATTGGAACAGTCATGGTCCCCGTCGGCTAAATTTTACAAGCCTCCGCTACGTGCTGAATTGACTACCCAGTAGGCGCTGTTTTCCGCCTTGCTTTTCCTGTGTAGGAATGTTTATAAAGACAGGACGGAAAAAGGCGCTTGACTACCCATAGTTCGAATCAATCTAATTTTTGCTTTTAGTCGAATAAGTATACTAGAGTGCTATAAAATATTTGTTGCGGAATATTATCAGGGAAGCTTTCGGTTTCTATACTTAACCTGACCTGTGAGTCGGAGTGGTTAAGCGCCTTTTTCCGTCCTGTCTTTATACTTTAACTACTGTGAGAAAAGCAAGGCGGAAAACAGCGCCTACTTGAGCGTCGGTTTATCACGAAGCGTGAGCTTCTGCCTGGAGCATCTCGGATTTGTTGGGTGTTCCAACGGCCCGGCGTAGCGGAGTTCGCTGATAACAGAGTGCATACTTCGCCGGGCCTTGAATTTCTTTGTTACTTTCTTTTTCAAGAAAAGAAAGTAAATAGAGTAATCAAAAATGTAAGCATAACTCAATACTGCAAGGCAAAAAGATCATTAGAAACCGGGTTGTTCAGGCCTTCATATACCGCCATAAGGCGATTCATCAATTGCGGAATACTCTGCGAATAATTCACTTTTATCGCCTGATCAGTTCCCAACCATTGATAAAATACAGAAGAAAAATTATCATCTATCTTCTTCAGGCATCTTACGCCCAGTCTCTCCAACGCAGCCGCATTACAAAGCTGCTCATATTGCCCCCGCGTAGGTATACACATGATCTTTTTTCCAAGAGACAATGCTTCAGCCGGTGTTTCAAAACCCGCACCAGCAAAGATGCCCGTGCTTCTGATCATGCTTTGATTAAATAAGGTTTTATTGACCGGGAAGAAAACGATATTGCCCTTTTGTGTTTCCTGTTTTACTTCTTTTGTAAAAACCTGGAATCGCACATCCTTTATTGGACGAAATATTTTCTCTAATTCATCAGCTGAATAAGAAGGAAGGTAGACAGTAATATGCCCTTCATCAGAAGGTGTAGCATCCAGTATTTCTTTTTTGATTACTGGTGGAAGAATAAAATCATCGTATTGATCAAAATGCAAACCGATATAGTGACTGGCTCTTGCATAATTTTTCAATACCCATTCGCCAATCGCATTTTTGCTATCAGGTCTTGGCGTCAATTTTGACTGGAAACTGGCCTGATGGCCCATTTGAACAGATGGAATTCCTTTTTTAGCACAGGCCGCAGCAGTCACATAGTCAAAATCATTGATCACCAGGTCGTATTTTTCCACCGGCAGATCATTGATCTCTTTCCTTAATGCTAAAGGATGAATACCCCTGATTATTTTCCAGTAATTCAAACCACCTGTTGAATTATAATACAGGCTGACACCCCGGCTCCTGTATTTTACAGGTGCATCCATCACGAGATGACTATTGTCGCCACTGAGGAAGATATCAACCGTTCCGTATTGTTCAAGATAGGGAAGCAACTCCATCGCCCGGCTAATATGACCATTACCAGTGGCCTGTACGGCATAGAATATTTTCATAGACCTGAATTTTATTGATCAACGGGTATTTGAATTATAGTTTGACAGGGAATTGATAAACATAGCTACCTGGTCAGTTACTACATTCAATTCAGGCAAGCGCTTATCAATATTTACCACTTTAGCCTTTCCAAACTCTTTTTCATCGTAATGCCAGATATTCCATTCATTGTTATTGTACTCCAGTGAAGTGAGGTTTTCTATCCAATCACCGCTATTCAAATAAGTAACTTTTCCTTTTTCTGTTTCGATCACTCTCTTTTGAGGCTGGTGAATATGTCCGCAGATGATATAGTCATATTTTTTTTCAATAGCGAGTTCGGCGGCAGTTTGTTCAAAATCACCAATCCATTTTACCGCTTGTTTTACGCTATGCTTTATTTTCTTGCTGAAACTCATTTTTTCTTTATTAAATAGTTTCAGCCACCAGTTGATAAAACGATTCAGCAAAATCAACATATCATAGCCATGTCCGCCGAATTTGGCTAAGAGCTTAGCACTTCCCTTTGTGCTGGCATCAAATACGTCGCCATGGAAGATCCAGGTCATCTTTCCGTTCAGTTCCATCACAAACTTATCAGTTAGCTGAAAATTGCCGATTTCGATATCGCTATATCGCCTGAGCATTTCATCGTGGTTACCGGTAATATATATAACACGGGTGCCGGCACTTAAGAGGCTCATGATTTCTTTGATCACCTGCATGTGCGCAGCGGGGAAATATCTTTTACTGAATTGCCATCCGTCAATAATGTCGCCATTGAGGATCAGCATCTGGGGAGATATACTTTTCAGGTAGTTAACGATCTCATTGGCGTGGCAGCCGTACGTTCCAAGGTGGAGATCCGACATCACTACAACATCAACATTTCGTTTTTTCATTACGGGGGTTTTACAAAGATGTAAAACGAGTATGAATAAACTGTTAACAGAAGGTGACTATTATGTGAATAAATGGAAAACTCGAAAAACCGAAATGGCATTAAAGAATTGTGACCCCAGTATGAATTTAATATGATGATACAAACAGTTATTCGGGCAATAATTAAGTCATAATGCCATAATTATTTATTCATATCCACATAAAAGTATGTTCATATTACAATAAGAGTTTCGCCGCGTGATCGATAACCTTCTAAAACTAATTGCTCTTTTTATGTTGCATTTTATCTCCCGCTTTAAAAAAACCAGTTTTACTTTTCTCCTGCTAATGTTGTCATTATTAACAATGGCACAGCGGAGCATTGCAGGAAAAGTAGTTTCAGACAACAATGAGCCACTTGCCGGTGCTACAGTAATGGTGAAAGGAAGCAATAAAAAAGCTTTTACCAATACGAATGGCGAGTTTACTATCCAGGCAAATGATAACGATGTACTTGTCATCAGCAATGTTGGCTTTACAGATATTGAGGTAAAAGCAGGCGATGCATCTTCTGTACAATTGAAAACAGATACACGCAATCTGAGTGAAGTGGTGGTAACGGCGCTGGGTATTAAAAAAGAAAAAAAGAAATTGGGATATGCTATACAGGAAGTAAAAGGCGAAGACCTGACTGTAGCAAGAGAAACCAATGTAGTGAATCAGCTCGCTGGTAAAGTAGCCGGTGTTACTGTGGTAGGAAGCCCTTCAGGTATCGGCGGTTCCGCAAGAGTGTCAATACGCGGTGAACGCTCCGTTGACCTGAATAAAAATCAACCTTTATACGTGGTAGATGGAGTGCCTGTGAGCAACTCAATTACCGGAGCATCGGGGCGTAATAACCTGGAAGTTGATTTTGGTAACGGCGCCAGCTTTATCAATCCTGATGATATTGAGAGTTTGAGTGTATTAAAAGGACCTGCTGCTGCAGCTCTGTATGGTTCGAGAGCAGCTAATGGCGTTATCCTGATTAAAACAAAGAGTGGTAACTTTCCAGCACATTGGGATCCTAAGCTTAGAATTCCACGTGGACAAGTTGTCGCG
>JADMIO011627980.1_pt1 | contig 20127 bp, 16 predicted proteins | sample 8958161 | NCBI WGS metagenome assembly JADMIO01 (sample SAMN16585339, study PRJNA669376) | soil metagenome | isolation source: Crop rotation soil | place: USA: Cullars Rotation, Alabama | collected 2011 | reverse complement strand
TAACACTTGCAATCCGCACTCGCGGAAGAATCCGTTTTTGGCCGAGATGGTTCGCCATGACCACCTGACTACGGCGGGTTCGCTCAAAGATACGCGCCATTTTGTAATTAGCCTCGCTGGGAGTGGCCTGACCTATACACCGGGGGATTCGCTCGGGGCTTTTGGCCGCAATGCTCCGGCATTGGTCGATGAGACGATTTCTTTGCTCGGCTTCGATCCTGAAAGCAGTGTGCAGGATCTCAAGGGCCGGCAGAGTACATTGCGCGCGACCCTCTCAGAGGATTACACGCTCAACCGTGCGAATCGCAAGATCATGGCCGGCCTGGCTGAGCGCATTCCACAGGGTGAACAACGTAATCGCTTGATGGAAATCGTCGATAATAGCGACGTGCTCAGTGAATATATTCACACTCGCGATTACGTGGATATTCTCAAGGAGTTCGATGAAGCGCGCTTTGAATCACCAGAGACCTTCCTGTGTCAACTCTCTCCGATAATGCCGCGGCTTTACTCAATCGCCTCCAGCCTCCAGGCTCATCCAGGCGAAGCCCATCTCTGCATTTCAGTGGTTCGTTATGAAACCCAGGGTCGCTTAAAAAAGGGGCTTGCTTCCGGCTTTTTCGCAGATCACGCCGAGTTGTTCGTCAAAAACATTCCCGTTTACGTGCAGGAGTCTCGCACATTCCGCCTGCCGAAGGATAACTCGACTGACATCATCATGGTCGGGCCGGGCACCGGCGTTGCACCTTTCCGGGCATTCGTCGAGCAGCGCGCTCTGGAGGGCGCGACGGGCCGGAATTGGTTAATTTTCGGCGAACAACATCGAGCAACTGATTTTCTTTATGGCGAGGAACTGATGGATTACCAAAAGAAGGGCAAATTGCATCGGCTGGATTTAGCTTTCTCACGGGATCAGGCAGAAAAAATTTACGTGCAACATCGCATGCTGGAGAATGCGAGGGAGCTTTGGGCATGGCTTCAAGGCGGCGCATATTTTTACGTGTGCGGCGATGCCAAACGGATGGCCAAGGATGTCCACCAAACGCTGATTGACATAACGCAAAAAGAAGGCGGACTCGCGCCTGCTGCCGCCGCTGTTTACGTAAATCAGACGCTGATGAGGGGTGAGAGGCGGTATCTGAGGGATGTTTATTGAGGAATGATAAATGGACCCCTTTGGATTTCTTTCGGGATTAGGATTGAGGTTTCGGCTCTCCCGCCTTGTCCACCCGCGCTAATAACTCCTGGGCCAACAGCTCATACGCTGCCGTGCCGGAGCTGTATTTGTCATAATGGATAATCGGTTTGCCGAAACTCGGCGCTTCAGCCAGACGCGTGCTGCGAGGAATCATCGTCTCAAAGACTCGGTCTCCAAAATGTTCGCGCACCTCACCGACGACTTGCTGCGAGAGTTTGGTGCGACTGTCGTACATTGTCATGATCACGCCGACCAGCTCCAGTCGCGAATTGACCCCGTTATCATGCAGTTGGGACATGATTCGATTGAGCATTGAAATGCCTTCCAGCGCGTAATACTCGCACTGCAAGGGAACCAGCACGCCGTCGGCCGCCGCCAATGCATTCAGCGTGAGCACTCCCAGAGAAGGGGGACAGTCCACAAGAATGAGATCAAATCGCTGTGAATCGACCACCGGTTGAAGCGCTCGCCGCACCTGCTGCAAATGGTTCTCGGCGCGGGCCAACTCAACGTCCAGCCCGCACAGATCCATTTCGCTGGGAATGATCTCCAGCCCTTGAAACAGCGTGGGCTGGATTTTTTCGAGCAGTCCGCCTTCGCCTAAAAGAGGTCGATAAGCGCTCGCGCCTTCAACTTTTTCCAATCCCACTCCACTGGTGGCGTTCGCCTGGGGATCGAGATCAAAGAGCAACACCCGGCGGCCCACCGCCGCGACACAAGCGGCCAGATTAACCGCTGAAGTCGTTTTGCCGACTCCTCCCTTTTGATTTGCAACTGCGATGACTTTCATTGGCACGCAGCAGGTTTAATGAAACCGGCAGCATGATTCAAGCTTTCCACCAAAGTAGAGGTTGAACCGTACAAAAAAAGAGCCGAACCCTTGCGGATTCGGCCCTGATCGAACTTGAGGATTAGAATTTCTTGGACACTTCGAAGTAGATGAATCGACCAAGAATGTCGTAAGTCGATTTATCCGTATTGTCCTCGAACGAGGAGGCGATAAGCGGCGCGGGCTCATCGGTGACGTTATTGCAGCCGATGGCGAACCGGGTCCGATCATACCATTTGCCCGGGTTCTTGAACTCGTAAGCAAGCTGCATATCGATCGAATACCAACTCTGAATGATCCAGGCCTTATTATTAAGGGTGTAGTCATTAAATGGCTTGCCGTTTGCGTCAACACTGCCAGCGGAAGGGAAGGCATCGCCTTCATCTGTGACTTCAGGAATGTACCGCGCATTGACAGTGTAAGTGAAGTTGTGGAAATCCCAGGTCAGCCCCATGGAGATTTGCCAATCGGGAATTAACCCCTGGCCACCGCCGATGCCATTGTTGCGGTCAGTATATTGTCCGACATAGTGGAAGGGGCCCCCAATTGTGGGATCGGAATAATCATAACTGAAGGTCACAGTGGCGTTGGCAAAAAGATTGACTCTGCCAAAAGTATCGGCGGGAAGCGGCAGCAAATAGTTAGCTCCCACATCCACACCGTCGGTCTCTGTCTTTGCCCCATTTTCATAAGGAACATTGAGCAGGCCATAGTTGGCAGTTGTGATTTGGTTTGACGCGGTAGATGTCAGTTGCGAGCCGTTATCAAAGTGAAAGCCAGGAGCATATTTTGAAGCTGATCCCTTTGCTTCAAGATCGTTGAGCAAAGATTGTTCGGAATCCCGGAAAATATCTTTGGTCACTTTAATGTGGAAATAATCGGCGCTCACAGTCAGGCCCGGGATCATCTTGGGCGTAATCACGACACCACCGCCGTAATTCTCAGCATCGACGGGCTTGAGACCGGGATTTGATACATTAAGCGTTGTCCCCTGGATCGTGCCATCGGGAAAGGTAAGGTTCGGGTTGTTTTGCGCAGCGCCGCCGAACAATTCGAATGTAGTTGGTGCGACAAAGCTTTGCGAATAAGTTGCGCGAAACGTGATTTGCTCGTCCAGCGGCTGCCAACGCAGCGTTACCTTAGGCACGGCGGAATCGCCGCCTGGGCTAAAGGTTTCATAACGTCCGCCAGCGGTAATTTCCAGATTATGGAGAGCAGGGATGTTCATATCTGGTGACGTAATAGGGATCCGGACTTCAGCGAAACCGGCCCAGGAATCTCTTTTCCCACTGGTAGGCTCTTGAGCATTAAGGCCCGGCACCTTGCCGATTCGGGTCAAGCCGTCAAAATCAATCGCCAAGGCTTCAGAGCGAAACCCGCCGCCTACAGCAAAGCCGAGCTTGCCCGCAGGCAGATCAAACGGTTGTCCTGTAATGTCGCCTTCCATATTCCAGTCGGTCGATTTGCCGACCTCGAAAAGAGAGGTAGTGATCGCCCTAATGGTATCGGGACTATTTGGTCCCATCTTTGTCGGATAAGCGGCTGTAGGTGAGAAGAAAATGTCGTACATCGGCACGAAACCGTTCTGTCCACGGAGTTGGCTGAATCCAGCGGCTGCCAGGGCCGGGTCGCTATTCGGTTGAAGCGCGAGGTCGAGCGCGGCGCCATTCACCGCATTTCTGGTAAACTGAATTTGATCACCCTGATTGTAAGTGTAACCGGCATTGTAAGTGTAGCCATTTTCAAACTCGCCTTTTAAACCGGCAACCAGATGGTAGAAATCAGTCTGGTTATCAAAGACACGGTTACCGCTCTGGATAAAGCGTGAGCGGATACGGCTATTGTCCAAATTTGCAGGCTCTCCGCCGGGCCCGAGAGCGATTCCGAAAGGATTGTACGCATTACCAGCAGGCACATTGATATTTGAATCAAATGGTCCGAGGCTAAGGACCGGCGCGGGCGCCAAAGAGCCAACGCTCTCGGTATTTGCGTAAAGGAATTGGCCGAAGAACTGCACTTGCTTTCCATAAAGATCATACTCCCCGCTTGCAAATGCCTGCTTTCGATCTTGTGAAAGTATTGAAGTAGTTCCAAAAAGTGTGGTGTTGAGCAATCCGGTGCCAACAAAAGGCACGTACGGCCCAAGCCCATTGCCCGTGGGATCTACGTAACCATGAGCGATGGCGTATGCGTTATAATTAGGAATGGCGTCCGGACCAGTAAACGTTTGGCCCGGGAATACAGGTGGTGAGCCGGGCGTTGTGCCGTTGGGACCGCCCATCAGATTTGGATTGTAGCCTGGAAAAGGAGTCCCAGTTGGGGATTGAGGACCCAGGAACGGAGAATTTGCCAGGAGAAAAATGAGGTCGTTGGTGTTTTGAACTTTCCCGGGATAACTTGGACTGAAGTAGCTGCTGGCGGATGGATCTACTCCCCGGGCAGCGAGCGCGCTTCTGCTTAGCGATGCGACTGCACGATCTGGCGTAGGAAGTGGATCCATATGATAGTACTGAAGGCCAGCCACAAACGAACCCTTCTCGGTAGTAATACCTGATACAACTGACGCCCGCTGCTCGGTAATATCGCCTTTGCCGGTAGCAAAGCCATAACGGCCGGAGAGTTCTGTGCCATTGAAATCCTTCTTGGTAATAATGTTCACAACACCGCCTACGGCTTGGGATCCGTACTGCACCGAAGCGCCATCCTTAAGGATTTCAATTCGGTCGATCATTGCGAGCGGGATGGTATTGACATCAACGTCCAGTCCATTGCTGAATGCCGAGTTGCCCAACCGGCGGCCGTTAAGCATTACAAGCGTATAGAGATTGCGAATCTGGAGGTTAGCTTCGCCGAACCCACCGTTGTTCACGGTTTGTCCAACGTTATTATTACCTGCAAACGCGGTGCTCACTCTCTTTACAAGATCAAGCACATCTTGCGAACCGAGTTTCTGGATGTCGGCGGCGGTGATGGTTTGGACCGGCACCGGTCCGACCGTTTCCGCTGTAGGAATCAGTGAACCCGTCACCACCACCGGCTTCATGACTGTGGCATTTGTATCTTGTGCGAGAGCCGCCGTGCCGCCGAGAAGAGAACTGATCAGCCCGCCCAGCATACTTCTGCGCAGACCTGAGGGTGTTTTCTTTTGCAGAGTTTTGATCATAAGTTTTGTTGATTTGGTTTACTCGGGAATGACTCAGGGGCTTTTTAGCTGAATTCCAAAGACTAATGCAAGCGAAATTATTTTACTTAAATGTCACAAAAATTCAGGAAAAGGTTGCAGCCCGGCTAAATGGGCCTAGATTTGGGGTGTGCCCCGGATCATGGCAAGGTTGGCAGCAATGTCCCGGATCAACTAATGGGAAATGGAAGCGGCTTTTCTACAGGCACTTGCATTAGTTTTTTGATATGAGCGAATCTACTGTCTCAGCCACACCCTCCGCTTTCTCCGGTGCTCATGATTATAAACTTTCCGACGATTTAGCACGACTCTGCCTACCCGCAGAATTTAAAGATTCTTATCGCAAATTGGCCTGGGTCGATTCGATTTGTTTTTTGTTCCTGGTCATCGGTTTGATTGGCCTGCGTCCGCCGAGGATCCTTGAGAAGCCGGTTACGCGGCCGCCGGAAGTGGTGCCAGTGGTTTTCACCCCGCCGGAGGAACAGCCGAAGCCGCAGCCGACTGTTCAGCAGGAGCAGCCGCCAGAGGAGCAGCAGGAAACTCCCGTGGAAGCACCGCAAATTCCGACGGTGGTAGCAGCCAACACTCCAAACGTAGCTTTCGCTGTCCCGGTCGAAGGACCCGTCGTGCTGGCGCCAGTGACCCGCGCGCCGCCTCCGCCGCCTGTGACCAAAGCGCCTCCAGCGCAGCCGCGAACTTTCATCCCGGGCAAAGGTGAAGGCGGCACTTTTCCATGGCCGACAAGCTATCCGCGCGAAGCAATGGAACAACGATTGCAGGGGACGGTTACACTGTACGTGGTAGTGGACGCCAACGGGATTCCGGCCCAGGTCGATATCAAGGACAGTTCTCGACACTTCGTGCTCGACCATTTTGCGCAACAATGGGTCAAAAATCATTGGCGCTGGCTTCCGGGGGAAATGCGATATTTTTATGTGCCATTTCAATTTAGTCTGCAAGCCGGGTGAATCTATGGACAAAGATTGGCCGGCTGGATAGTGTCGCCGGACGGGGATTATGATCGATAAAAGATTTAGAATTGGATGCGTCGATTCGGAGACGGCGCTCCGTTCAAATCGGGGCGCGCTGGATCCGAAACTGACGCTCCGTTTAACAAAACGGCAAAACTTATGTTGGCAAACATACTGGTAAAAAATTTTGAGGCAGGCGGCCCGATCATGTGGCCGATTCTTATTACTGCCATTGTCGCAGTCGCGGTCGTAGGCGAACGAACCTTTTGGTGGTGGCGCGAGAGCCGAAAGCGCGACCCTCGAACGTTGGAAAAAATTTTTGCCGCCCTCGAGAACGGCGATTTCCGCGAAGCCGGACGCCTTTCAAAAGATTCTGAGGACCCGATCATCCGGACGATCTGGCACGGGATGAATCATTTCCATTCTTCATTGCAAGGGGCACTTCAGGTCGCTGCAGGCGTCGAGCTGCAAAAAGCGGGCCGTTTCCTCACCGTCATGGACACGCTGGTTACGCTCGCGCCTCTGTTGGGTTTGCTCGGGACGGTTTCAGGCATCTTCCGCACGTTTCTTTCACTGGGGGGAGCGACGGTTGAAGGCGCGACCAGCCAGATTACCGGCGGCATCGGCGAAGCGTTGATCGCGACGATGTGCGGCCTTGCCATTGCTATCATAGCACTGATCCCGTTCAATTTCTTCTCGCGCAAGGTGGCCCAGCTTCAATTTGAACTGGAATCGGCGGCCACTAACGTCGAGGTCATGGTGCTGGCAGCTAAGCAGAAGGGATTTGATACGATGGAATTCAGGCGAGAGGGAGCACGGAGTGCCTAATCGTGAGCTACAGGAGGCCATGATTAAAAATGTCCAAGCTCCAAAATATAAGCTCCAGGGAAACATCAACCGCCAGGCTCCGGTTACGCTCCACCCGGGCGTAAGCCTTTGGAGCCTGGTTCTTTTCGCATGAAAGTCGGTTCGCCATATCCCCATAAAAAAGCGCGAATCGAGATCATCCCGCTCATCGACATCATGTTTTTCTTGCTGGCCTCTTTCATGCTGGCGAGCCTGGCGCTAATTCGTTTGCAATCGATCAAGATGGATTTGCCCACCGGCCAGCAGGCCAGCAAGAGCAATCGAAAAGATATTGTCAACCTGACGGTGAACAAAAACGGGGATCTGTACGTGGACAAAAAGTTGGTTAGCTCGGTCGAACTGCGCAATTTGCTTTCGGAGGAAGTTCGCACGAATCCGACCGTTGCGGTGTATATCACCGGGGATGCGGACGCAACCCACGGCATGGTTGTCGATGCGCTTGATCTAGTGCGGCAGCAAGGGATTCAGAAAGTTTCATTCGCGATTTCAACGGCGCCATTGCCGGCGCAGCAATGAAGGATGAGAATAGGTTCACCAGTTCCTCATCGGAAGGCACGGATCGAAATTATTCCGTTAATCGACATCATGTTTTTCCTGCTCGCTTCATTTCTACTCGCGAGTCTCAGCATGATGCGGTTGCAGTCTGTGAAAGTGGATCTTCCTACTGCGAGAACTGCCCAACGGGATTTCAAACCAGACATCGTGAACATCGCTGTGACAGCCAATGGAGAAGTTTTTTACGAAAAAAAGCCGGTGAATATGGATGAGCTGCAAAAGATTGTTTCCGACGCCTACCGGAAAAACACCAACGTTCCGGTCTATATTAGCGGCGACAAAGAAACGCGGCATGGGACAATTGTTCGGGTCCTCGACGTGGTCCGCCGACAGGGAATCCAAAAGATTTCGTTTTCGATCTCGCCCGCAACGCCGGCGAAATAGTTACTCACTTAACTGAGTTAACTGAAAAAACCTTTCAAAACTACTTCTTCGCAGGGGCATTTGTCGCCTGCCTGGCCAGGTCTTCCTGCTGCTTGTTCCACTTGTCCACCAGAGAGCTGTAATCGGCGTTTAACTTGTTGAACTTTTTCACCACGTCATTCCCGTCTGCGGCTAGCTTTTTCATCCTTTCGTTCTGCTCGATGATCGTTTGATTCGCATTGGTGAGATTCTCGCTCGTCCGCTGATAGGCGTCCTTATAAACAACCATTTGCCGTTCTATCTTCTGGTAATCATTGGTCGCCTTCTCGAGGTCGAGAGAAAGATGCGCAATCTGCACATCATTTGATTTGACTGTTTGGTTTAACTGCTTTCTTTGCCCATCCAGCCGTTGGATTTCATCTTTGTTTTGCCTGACTGTGGACTCAAGGTTGAGAATCGCTTCCGATTTATCATGGAGCACGTTGGTCAGGGTCTGGACTCTTTTACGCAAATCTGTTTCTCGCACCCATTGAAACGCCACCAAGCCGCAAAGCGCGAGTGCGAAGAAGATTAGCAGATTTTGGAGGAAGTTTTTCATCGGTATGGGTTCCTGCAGGCAAACTCCCAGTTTTCGGAAGGATTGTCAAAGGGATGAGCAATAACAAAAAAAAGAGCGGCCCATAACAGGCCGCCCCATCGAACGACTCGCGCACCCCCTTTGGCGAGTCCATCACACTAAATATTTACCCCAATAAGAGAATGTTTGACTATAGGGTTCTCACCCACCATATCCGAATGCGCAAAAAAAAGACAGGCAGTCTCGCCAGTGAGTTCCAGTTTCAACGAGACTGCCTGCAGTTTCATACATCAGACCCGGATGTATTGTGTCACGTTTTACCGGAAAAACCCCGGGAATTGCAATCCGTTGAAGTACGGATGTTTTTATGGCTTGAGCACGATCTTGCCGGCGAGCGCACCCGTCTTTTGAATCGTGCTCTCTTCCTGTAACCGATGAGCCATGGCGGTTTGGGCAAGTGGCATGACTCGATCGATGCGCGCTCGAAGTTTTCCTTGCGCCAGCCAGCGGTTGATATCCTCAGCAGCGCCGCGTTGCTCTTCAGCGGAGGAATTAAACATTGCGAAACCGTGCAACGCGCAATTTTTGGTGTAGAAAGGACCCACGGGAAACATTGGGCGCGCATCACGTCCAGCCATCACGACCATTCGCCCGCCAAGGGACAGCAAAGAAATCGTGCGGTCAAAATTAGGCTCGCGAAGCGTTTCCCACCATACATTGACGCCGTGCGGAGCGAAGTTCCTGATTGGTGCGTCGATCTCATCTTTTTTGTAATTGAGCGCAAGGTCGGCCCCAAGCTCGCGGCAGAGGCGGACTTTTTCATCCGTGCCTCCGGTGGTGATGACCCGCGCCCCGAGAGCCTTGGCAATTTGCACTACACTGGAACCAACGCCTCCTGTGCCGCCATTCACGAATAAGACCTCGCCGGGTTTCAATTGAGCATGCTGCACCAGGCCAAGATGCGCCGTGATTGCCACGAGTGAAACCGCGGCGACATCCTCGGCGGATATACCTTGAGGCAATGGGTAGAGCCATTTTTCATCCACGGCGGCCAGCTCTGCAAAAGTGCCCGAGCGCTCGCCGGTACCCTGATTTGAGGCCCAGACGCGATCGCCTGGTTTGAACCGTTTGACGCCTGGCCCGGCTTTAATCACGGTGCCGGCCAAATCCCGGCCCAGGATGTATGGAAAGCGCAATTCGGCCGGTATCGCCCCGCTCCGGATGTAAGTGTCGATTGGATTCACATCGACCGCTTCAACTTTGATCAGACACTGTTCTGGACCGGGCTCGGGGGGCGGAAGGTCGCCATAGACAATCACCTCGGGTGGGCCAAGTTGGGTAATGTATGCGGCTTTCAAGGTTCAGAATCTAATTCAAGGCAGCCACTTTGAACAGAGGATTGCGCAGCGCCGGTATCGCACTTGGCGACCGGCGAGATACGGAGAGGAACGCAGAAGGTCGGAGACTGGCGCTCCGATCGCCAAAATGAGGGTTTCTCCCTAATAGCGCATCGCCGCGCCCTCGCCGAAGTACTTGATGTAGTTATGGAAATGAGGTTTCAAACCGCGCCCGGCACTTTTGACGGTGTAAAAAAGTCTTTTCAAGCGGGGATTTGCCGCCCGCCGAACCGGCCGGCTGCAAAAAATCTTCCGTTAATCATTTCAATAATAATTCCGGCGCATAACGAAGAGACTTACTTGCCGGCAACGCTTGAGGCGCTTCGGCGCCAGAATTACCCCTGGTTTGAAGTGATTGTGGTTGCGAACGGCTGCACCGATAAAACGGCTGAAGCAGCGCACGGGAAATGTCATCGGCTCATTGTTCTCTCGCAAAAGAGCCTCGGCGTGGCGCGGAACCTCGGGGCGCGGATGGCCCGCGGGCAAATCTTGCTGTTTTTAGATGCCGATACGCTGCTTGAACCTTTAACGCTGCGGGTTATTTCGTCGCAATTCTCTCCAGCTTACGCCGCAGGCACAATCAGGGGCCGGCCCGATTGCGACACTCCTGCATACCGGTTGATTTACCTGGTGAAAAACTTCTTTCATCGCTCCTCGCTTCACAGCGGCAGTTCCGGCGTGATCATTTGCTGGAAGGAACATTTCGTACGGATCGGCGGGTTCGATGAAGAGTTGGAAGTACGGGAAAATAGCAACCTGATTTGGCGCTTAAAGCAATTCGGCGGTTACAAATACATAGGGGACGTAACGGCAACAACCTCGATGCGCCGCTACCAGCAGCGCGGTTTCCTCCCTATGTTCTGGCTTTGGATCAAGCTCTGGTTCCAAACTCGGTTTGGAGATTTGCACCGGCGGCATTATGAAACGGTCCGATGAGCCGCGCCAACCTGGCAGGCCGTCGATGGCTAATCTGAACAATGGCAGCATCGCCGAGCTTCTCTCGGTCAAAGCCGGGCAAGCTTCCTACCCGCTCAGCAAGGCTCTGCGTCGTGCCGCTCGTGCTGCATTTCTCTGGCCTGAAGAAGCAGCGAGCCTCCTGAAAAGCGGACGCTCCCTGACCGAATTACCAGCAGTCGGTCCGACCCTCGCCAATCTGATTGTCGGCTGGATCGAAGACCCGCCACTCGTCATCGAACCTCCAGAAATCCGCCGGGGCTTTCTCAGCTTGCCACAAGCGCGCGAGACACTCGCTTCGCAAAGCTGGCGATTAACCGAACTGAAGGGAGATCTGCAAATGCATACCGAATGGAGTGACGGTTCCGGTTCCATTTTGCAGATGGCGCAAGCCGGCGAGGAGCGAGGTTATGAATACATCGCGATAACCGATCATTCGAAGGGTTTAAAAATTGCAGGCGGGATAAACGAAATGGAACTGGGGGAAGAAACAGCCGAAATTGAATCGGTCAATGAGGCCCTTGCATCGGAAGGGCGCCGCATTCGGGTGCTGCGATCGATCGAGCTGAACATCAACCCGCAAGGGGCTGGAGACATGGACAGCGCTTCGCTAGGAAAACTCGATGTCGTGCTCGGCGCATTCCATTCCGCGTTGCGCAAGACCGATGATCAAACCGAGCGCTATCTTGCGGCGTTGCGAAATCCCGATATTCAGATACTGGCTCATCCGCGTGGACGCATTTATAATTTCCGCCTCGGCCTTCAGGCCGATTGGTCAAAGGTGTTCGCGACTGCGGCAAAACTCGATAAGGCCGTCGAGATTGATTCGTATCCGGACCGGCAGGACCTGAATGTGGATCTCCTGCGCCTTGCGAAAGAAGCAGGTTGCCGAATTTCTATTGGCACCGATGCTCATCATCCCTGGCAACTCGAGTTTATCGAACTGGGCATTGCGGCGGCGCAGCTTGCGGGTATCAAACGGGACAGAATCTTGAATTACATGCCGCTCGAAGATCTGCTGGCATGGGTGGCAAAAGTTCGAAATCGCTCCACCGGTCGGAAGTCAATACAACCACTAATGGACACGAATAAACACTAATGAAACTGAGCAACGTGAGGGCTCTTGCGCGAGATCAAGGTTGGCCACCAAATGGTGACTATCACGAAAACGGCCAAGCCCGCTCTCGAAAGTGTTTATTCCTGTGAATTCGTGTCCATTGGTGGTTTTCCTTGCTTCGGCTAACTCACTCGGTGACCTCGAACTCGAAAACATTCTCCGAGACTGCTTTGCCGGATTCATCCCGGACTTCAGCCCTCAGTTGATGGGGGCCTTTCCCGGAAGCCACCCATTCGGCGTTGCCCAATTGTTGCACGGAATCTTCCGGCATAGTCACGGGCCACTGACCCGCCGCGCTTTCCTTTCCCTGGCCGTCCAGAATGCGCCAGTGGATGATCGCATTCTGCATGGGTTCCCACCTGTCATTGATGGCCCACACGCCGCAGCGAAATGGCTCACCCTTTTTCCAGGAATCACGCTCATACTCGAGGCTGGCGCATACGGGGGCGAAGCTTCGTTGCACAGTGTAAAACACCTTGGTCGGAACACGGTCAAAATCGATCGCGGCCATAGTCACCGAAGGCCAGATGTCGATGGCATGAAAGTGGCAGATGCCCCCGGCAGGATTGTATTTAAGGCGGCGACTCCGCTCGAGGGCAATTTGAAAGAGCCGTGAAACGTAGGCCTGGGTGCGCGGAATATATTCTTTCAAGCTCAAATCACCCGGCTCACCCCATGCGCGCATGGCTTCCGGAATTTGCAGACGGCGAAAGAACCACTCGTCGGCGTGCTCACGAATCGGCCAGCCATTCGGCATGAATTTGATCAGAGTTTCATAATTCGGGAGGCAAGTGGCGCCCAGCTCAGAAACGAACGGCTCGGTCATCCTGGTGTATTCCCAGAGCGAGCCGCCGTACCAGCCATGGTAAACGTGGGCGTCGCCAAAGCGGCCAGTCGAGCGGACGATTGCACGCCGCTGTGGGTCGAGCAGCGCGGGGCGTGGGGCCAGATGCTTGGTTAAATCGCGATAATTTTCCAGGCTCTCTTCATCGCAGGTGGTCCAGGAAGCCACGCAGGGATGATTTCGGGCATAGCGAATCAGCGGGTCATAGAGGGCCGCGGCGCGCAGCGAAAAGGCGCGGTCCTCAGGATACCATGCCTCGAGATAGTCCTGCCAGACCAGCACGCCCAATTCATCCGCAACGTCGTAGAACTCGGGGTTCGAGAAATGACAATGAAGTCGAATGAGATTGATGTTCATTTGCATCATGAGGCCGAGATCGCGCTCGTACGCTGCGCGGTTCATCTCCGAAAGATAGAGGTGGTAATAATAATTTGTGCCTCGAATGAACATCCGCTTTCGATTCAAATAAAAAATCCAGCCGACGCGTTCGATCTCGCGAATTCCCACGGGCATGCTCCTGCCATCCAGCACACGTCCGCTATCATCTCGCAGCCTGACCTCCAGCGTGTACAGGTTCGGTTTGCCGTGGTCTGCCGTCCACCAGAGTTGCGGATTGTTCACCGGGATGATCGCCCGCGCAATCTGGCCCGTCACCTGCGCCCGCGCCCGATGGCGTTCTGTGGACGAAAAATTTCGCGGTGACAGCGTCAGTTCCAACATTCCCGCAGAATCAGGTTTGCCATCAAATTGAACTTCCACTTCCACCTCGGCATTGCCGTCGTCAGTCAGGCGGGTATCGATCGCCACATCCTTAATCACAACCGCGTCGGAAGCGACCAGCCGAACCGGCCGCGTGATACCCAAGGGTGTGATATCGTCCGGTTTTTGATCGACCGCGCCATACGCGCCTTTGACGGTGTAGGAGCGATGCTTCCAATAGTAATTCACCGGCGCCCATGTCCGCAGCAGCAGTTGGTTCATTGCGCCGGCGTGGGCCTGCGAAGTGACATCATATTCGTAAGGGTCCATGTAACCCTCGTGCCGGCCAAGACGCTCGCCATTCAGCCATGTGTCTGCGTAGTAATCCGTGGCATCGAACTGCAGTCGCAACCGCCTGCTCGAGAAGCTGGCAGGCATCTCAAAACTCCGGCGATACCACCATTCTTTATAGCTTACCCATTCGGCATCAGGGCTGTAAATCTTTGAAGGATCGAGCCATTGCGTGTGGGCGCTGCCAGGCACTTTGACCTTGCGCCAGCCGTTTGTTGGTGGACCCGCGCCCTTCTCGCACCAGGCTAATTCCCATTCACCGTCAAGAGAGATTGCGTCGGGTTTGAACGGCACGGGAGCCTCGGTTGGAGTGTCCAAGGCGACTTCAGCCGTCCGGTCCGCCGGATGATCAATCGAGGCGCTTTCGCCCGGCGCTTTGCTGATTTCAAGCAATAGCGGCTGCCGAAGAACTCGGAACTCGCGTCGTCCCTCCAACACGGTATTTGACGCGCGCCACTCGGGAAAAGTGATGGCGACCTCCGTGGCCACCGGGTGTCCATTGGTGGCTGATAAATCGGCAATGAACCTCCGCGAGCCTATCCCGGTCCAGTTCAGATTCGTGTCGAGCGCTATTATGCCCAATGCGCCGTAGTTCTCGGCGTGGTGGTAGTAAATGGCATGTCCGCCCGGCAGCGTTCGCCACTGTCTCGGAACAATGTCGTGGTCCGGCGGTTCCTCGTCATCCGGTCCATTAGGCCAGTGGTATTCGCAGCCGTCCACGCAACGATCAAATGGCAGATAGGGCGACGCTGAAATGGCGGTGAACCGAAAACCGTTTGCGGCGTGCCACACCAGCGCGCGACTCTCGGCGGTCCAGGTCAATTCCCACGTTTCATCCGGCCGAAAAAACCGTACCTTGCCTCGCAAAGGTCCGGTCTCGACAAACTCAACTTTCGCTAGAGCGCCGGTTGCCCCGAGACTTGTCCAGCCTGCGTTGCCTTCGGGCACGCCTGGAACAGCTTTAAATCCCATCGCTTCGGACGCGTGAATGTCATCTTTCAGCGAGGCTGGATCTTCCGGCGTGGTCTCGACCAGGTTCAGAGTCCGATGCGTGTCAGCGCTAAGATTGAAGGCCTCAACGATGGCGGCGGTGTGCATGTCGATGAGAATGCGGAACAGGCGGTTGCCCAACTCGACCCGGTTCATGCCAATCTTGCGGAGGTGAATTTGATTGACGAAGTTCGTCTTCGCTTCCTGAGCTGACGCAATCCGATATTCCGGCAACTCACCGGGAATGAGCGTCGCGGGAAAAAGCAACGCGTCATCGGCGGCCTGCCACGGCAATTCCTTGCCTTGCGCGTCCACAACACTCCAGCCTGTTTGCTTGCCGCCAAGTTTCGCATAAGGCACCGCGACGACTTCATTGGTGCGAGGATACAGGCCAGTAGGCTCTTCGATGCGGACGGTCCAAAGGTCCGCTGTTGCACCGGCTGGGGTGAGCATCGCTAAGAGCAGGAGTTTCAAAACAGGCAATCGGAGGTTCATTGTTTTCATGCGACGCGGTGAGTATAGCTCCAGCTCTGCGCGGCTGTGTTGTTTGTGTTTGCCCAGAGATGGAGCTGAGCACCCCGCCGTGAATTACGCATTTATTTTTTTTCAGTTTATCTGGTCGATTGACAAACCGCGAGTTAGTTCTAGCCTGCGCTCTGTGTCCACTCCATCCATTAAAAAGACCCTTCCATTGCTCTCAAGCATTCTATTCACCACGATTGCCGCCCTGGCTGCGGACAAGCTGGAATCGGGTCTGACGGGGGAATACTTTCAAATGGAGCCTACGCTGGAAAGTTTCCCAACTCTCGAAGCTGGCCGCAAACCGAGCCTGACTCGTGTGGACAAGGAAATCAATTTCGCCAGCACACTGGAAGCATTTCCTGGCACAAAACTGGTGGACAACTTTTATGTGCGCTGGAATGGCGTGATTAAGATTCCAAAAGATGGCACGTACACATTCTATCTCAACTCCGATGATGGCTCACGGTTGTTTGTTGATCGCAAGCAAGTTGTGGACAACGGCGGCACTCATGCGATGACGGAAGTATCCGGCCAAACTGATCTGACGGCGGGAGACCACGAAATCAAAGTTGAGTTCTTCGAGGCCGAAGCTGATGCCGGGTGCATTCTCTCGTGGGAGACGGCTGCTGTGACCAAGGAAGTCGTCCCGGCGTCCGTGCTTTTCCACAAATCGACCGAGGGAGAACCGGGATTATTGGCTGAGTTCTTTAGAACGGAAGAAGGCTCGGAGGATTTTCCAAATGTTCCAGCGGGCAAGGCGCCGGATTTGAAGCGCGTGGACAAAGACATCAATGTCGAGAGCACGCAGGATGAATGGCCGGGCACGCCTTTTAAGGACTTCTTCTACATTCGCTGGACAGGGATGATTCGAATTCCAGCTGCGGGAGCTTACACTTTTTATCTCGAGTCGGATGATGGCTCGCGCATGTTCATTGATGGCAAGCAAGTCCTCGACAACGGCGGGGCGCACGCCATGGAGGAGGTTGCCGGCGCCATGCACCTGACAGCCGGAAGCCATGCCTTAAAAGTGGAGTATTTCGAAAAGGATATCGATGCCGGTTGCAAATTGCGGTGGAAGAGCGAAAGCATCGAGAAGCAGATCGTTCCGGCTAGCGTGCTATTTCATTGAGGCCTGGTCCCATATCTGTATTTGAAGCGCCCTTCCGGAGCCACATCGCCGCTTACAAAAAAGTCCATCACTTCTCCTGGTTGCTGGAGATTGTCGGCCCATTTAAAATCGAGCATCACCGGCAACGCGCCATGGCCCTGCCCCAATGATTTGCGAGAAACGGCCAGGTGCAATTCGTTTCCTTCGACGCGGAATTTTACTTTCGCTACTTTCTTCCAATTCCAGCCGCCATCATTTTTCTCGAGCCAGGCCGTTCCGTCGGAATCCATCTCACGGTTTATGATAAAATCGAACCCTTCCCATCCTGTTGCCGGGTTTTGATCGGCATCGATTAGCAGCCACATCCAATTGTTTCCAGTCGATGGGGTGATCGGCGCCGCGGTTCGGACATAGAAATATATCTGAAGGGCATCCCGCGCAATTTTGGCAGCTATAATATCGTTGCGTCCAGAGCTGTTCCGGTAATGCAAGCCGGCCACGCCGTCGAAGTCGCGCGGCGAGGTTTCACCGGAGTGATCAAGGAATTCAGGGGCGACTTCTCGCCATTGATCGAAGGGGCCATCGATCCGAATCCTTTTGGAAGGTGATGCGAGCGGAATGGGCGGAGCGCCTTTGAAACGCCGGACATTGGCCACTAGTTGCCAGTAGTAATTGTCGGCATGTCCCCCCTTCATCGGCTCAATATCCCGGCTGAATTCTTCATCGAACTGATCGACGAACACAATCGGACCATCGGGCTTGCCCCAGCGCCCCGCGATCCACTCATTCCAGCCTGTAACCATAACGAATGGAGGTTGAAGCTCGAAGGCCCGCTTCCATTGCTCCTGAAAGTTATATCCCTTGTTCACGGCACCGGGCGCGGTGTCTTCCTTTCGTTCATGGAAACTGCGGCCACGGGCGTCACCCGAGCTCATATTCGTCACTTTGCCGTCAGCCTGGCGTAGATTCTGTGCGACTGAAACATTCACCTCCTCAGGACTGCCTGGATCATCGACATAGCCGTAGGGCTGGGGATAAGCGGCTTCCCAATGCCACGCAACGGGCGTATTGGTGAGCGTGAAGGGCCAGTGGGCGCGGCGCAAGGTGAAGAACTGCCGCAATTCATCATTTGCCTCGGCCGGATCGCAGATCATCAATGGCTTGCCTTGCCATCGAAACCACAACTCCTGGAAGAGACCAGGCTGGTACAGATCGTGATAAAGTTTTAGCGCCGTTTGGCGCGCTTCAGTATTCAACATGAATGTAATCTGCGGAGTGCGCCCGCCCTCTTGCCGAATTTTCCGAAAAACGTCGCATAATGCGCGATAAACCTCCGGGTAAGTCTCGGCATTGGTCGTATCAAAGATGAGCGTATCAATGCCGGCATCCGCGAGCAGTTGAGCGTGACGGCGAAGCACCCAGGGATCGGTGCTTCGGTAATAACCATACATCGGTTCTCCCCAGTAATGGCTTGCGCCAATGCCGCCCCAGAGGGGCGAAGCTGGCTTTTTAAGCGCCTCAGGATCCTGCTCCTTGATTTTTGCAATGTCGAGCGGACCCGGTTCACTGGGATTTCGGCGAGGCACATCCTGGTGCCATAGGAAATAAAAAATTCCGACAAAGCGCCCAGGCCTCGGCGGACCTACTTCTTCAGTCAGCGGGAGCGCGCGCCCAAGCGCATCCACTGCCGGCCAGGGTGTACATTGATTTGGCGTAGTCTCTGCAGCGCGGGTTGGGAGGCAGGCTACGCTGAGCAAGCCAGCAAGAGTTAATAGCGAGCGCACTCGTAATCTCATAGATACCCGAGATCACCTTGGTTGCCGGATTTTCTCAAGAACAAAACTTGCTTAAGCTTTCCCCTTGGACCAATTCACCCGCTGCAGCGCGTCTTTTGGCCACTTCCAAAATTGCAGACCATCATGATGCGCGCGAACGACAATTCCCATACGGCTCGCTTTTGTCATGAAGCGGGGATGCCGGAGCACACGACCAATGAACATCGCGGCTTCTTCGGCTGCGGCATCGACCCAAACCAAGGCATAATTCGGGTGACAAAGCCGTCGATTAAAAAAATGTTCATCCCGGGTGAAAAAGGTCGGTTGCTTGAGACGATGCAATAGCGCGAGAATGTTGTCATCCCCAATGCTCAGGCGAGCGATTTCCTGTCCGATCACGCGGCAATGAATTCCTCGTGCCCGAAGTAAATCGCGTTGATCAGAAGGGACGTTTTCGTCCAGAAGATTCACGCGGCATCGGAAAGAGACATCAGGCGGCCACGCTCGTCCAGCAAGGCACTGCGCGCCAAACGCACTGCCTCGGCAATGGCCGCTTTGCTGATCTTTCCACCTCCCCACCTGCGCACGATAAAGTCCCACGAGAGACCACGCTCGACGTCGCTCAGCACATCCGCGACGAATACTCGAGTTCCCTTGAAGGTCGGCTTCCCGTGGCATATCGCTGGATCAGCGACAACATATTGGCCCAACTCGACTCGTAAGTGCTTTCGAGTTCTGGTTTTGCCCATACGGGCAGTTTATCCAGCCCTAAAGCCCTGGCAAGGCAAATACATTAGGTAAAATACAATCAATTGGAGCACATAAGCAGTCGGTAAAGAGTTGCTTATCCGTAATTTTGCTTATGCATAGCAGCAAAGGCCCTAAAATCGGTTAGCAACAGGTGTGGCATTGGGTTTGACATTCGATTTTGATTGAGCAAATCCGGCGGTTCAGGTATCAAATAAGCCTCGTAGTCGCATGCAGATAGAAAAAGAACCAGGCAATGGAATCCTCGAGGATTTCCGCGTTGCGTTTCTCGACTGCTGGCAACGGTTGCCGAACAAAGCCTTTTTCTTCGTATTGCTGGCGGCCTGGCTGGCCCTGTTCCATTTCCTGGGCAATGCCACCCTCGGCTATATCCGCTCGCAATCCCCTTCGCTTTTCCGCTGGATGCTCGATGCTTATGATCCGGCTGGCAATTATTTGATGTCCGATGACGGGCACGGGGTCATTATTCCTTTCGTGGTCCTGGCGCTTTTTTGGTGGAAACGCAAAGAATTGCTCGCCCAACCTCTACGAATCTGGCCGCCTGGGCTGCTTCTGCTGGCCTTGGGGCTCCTGCTTCATTTGGCAGGTTATATGGGACAGCAGCCCAAAATATCGGTGGTCGCGCTGTTCGTTGGAATTTATGGTTTAATGGGCCTCGCCTGGGGGCCAGCTTTTTTGCGGACGAGTTTTTTCCCATTTTTCCTGTTCGCGTTTTGTGTGCCTCTTGGCATGCAGGCGCAATTTATCAGCTTTCCGCTGCGACTGCTGGTCTCCCGCCTGGTGGAATGGTTCGCCAATGGGATTCTGGCGATCGACGTGACGCGGGATGGGACTGCATTGATAAACACGAACAGCCATTATCAATATGAAGTGGCCGCGGCGTGCAGCGGCTTGCGCAGTCTGATTGCGACTTTCGCAATCTCAATGATTTACGCGTTTGTCTCATTTCCGAAATGGTGGAAACGCTTGCTGCTGATCGCTTCGGCCTTTCCTTTGGCCGTCTTTGGGAATTTGGTTCGGATGCTGACCATTATCATCGCCGCAGAACTCGGCGGGCAAAA
>JADMIO010957487.1_pt1:7500-20128 | contig 20128 bp, 16 predicted proteins | sample 8958161 | NCBI WGS metagenome assembly JADMIO01 (sample SAMN16585339, study PRJNA669376) | soil metagenome | isolation source: Crop rotation soil | place: USA: Cullars Rotation, Alabama | collected 2011 | reverse complement strand
GGTCTGGTCGAACGACGTATAGGCGTTCATGATCCCGCCGATGTCGGTGATCTGCTGCGCGTGCTCCTGTGGCTTCACGTGCGCCGATCCCTTGAACATCATGTGCTCGAAGAGGTGGGCGAATCCGCTGCGCCCCGGCACCTCGTCCTTCGAGCCCACGTGATACCAGATCTGCGTGTGGAGGAGCGGCGCCGAGTGGTCCTCGAGCAGCACGATCTGCAGCCCGTTCGGCAGGCTATGCTGCGTGATGTTCAGCGTCGGCGGTCGCAACTGCTGCGCGCGCCCCGCGATCGGCAGCCCCGTGAGCAGCGCGACGAGTGTCAGCGCGACAATCCAGCGATGGGCCATGGGGAATCGTCCTCCTCGAATACCTTGTGATCCGAACCAGTTATATTCGGAGTTGCGCGCGCCAGGTTTCGCTCAGAAGTGGAGTTTGCGCGCGCCGTATCCGTAGCGCCGACGCCGCCCTTCGGTCAGGATCGTGATCCCGGAGGCCACGAGCGAGACGAGCAGCAGGGAAAAGATCGATATGATCGCGATGTTGACGCTCTTCCAGGGAGTGTACTGCATGTAATGTACACGGTAGGACCAGTCGATCGCGGTGTTCAGGAGTGCCGTGTGCGAGATCTCCGAGGTGTACGCGTTCACGGTAACGGTCTGGCCCGAATCGAGCACGAGCTGCCAGCCCGGCGTCGAGCGTCCGAGGAGAGCGCTCTCGGACGGCGCCACGAGCGCGGTCTTCACCAGTCCGTAGCGTGCCGCGTGCTTCGAGGCGGAGAGGGCGCTCCGCAGGGCAGCCTCCGCCGCGGCGGCGTCGAGCGGCTGTACCGCTTGCCCTGTGCGTGCGTCGACCAAGGCAACCTGCGGTTCCGAGTCCGTCCCGCTCTCCACGAGGTAGATGTAGCCCCTGTTGTCGTGGAGCAGACGGACGCGCCGCAGCGTCGCCGGCGTGACGCCGGCCGCGGTAACGGCGTCGCCGGGACTGATCCAATGCGCGTCCTGGTCGGTCGCGGCGGGCACCGGCGCGAGCGCCTCGTAGGCTTCGTCGTACCGGTACTTCACGTTGAAGAGCATCCCCGTCAAGACCCACGCGGCGAGTTGCGCCGCGAGCAGGGCGCCTGCTACCCGATGATATGCACGCACGATCGGCTACTCGGTCTTTTCGTAACGCAGGGAAGCATCCTCTACCCAGGCGCCACGGCCGTCGGGGAAGTAGACGCGCACCCGATAGCCGTCGCCTTCCCGCAAAAACGACAACCTCGCGCCGTAACCTTCCGGCTCGCAGAGGATCGTATCGCCAAAGATCGTAACGGAGTACTTCGTCGTGAGCCCGCCGAGCATGAAGAGCTGAGCCCACAGCTCGCCTCTCCCCTTCTCCGGCGCCGCTCCGTAGATCGTCATGTCTTCGTGCTCGAGGTCGCCGGCTGCGGTGTAGATCTTCTCGTGTGACTCGAGAAAGGTCCCGTCGAACAGGAGCCTCGTCTCGACGTCGGAGACACGAGTCCCGTTCGTCGACTCGCCGCGGCCACGCCACCGGCCGACGAGCCACGATAATTGCGCGACCTCCTCGCGACAGGCGTTCTTGCGGCTCTCCCAACGAACTTCGTCGAGAGGCCCTACGCCGCGGTCATCATCCACCATAGGAGAGCACGCTAGCACGGGCTCGCGACCGGAGTAAAGCCCTTGTTCATCGGGCCGATCGAGCGGCCGCTTGACAAGGCGCGGCGACCGACCGCATGGTTGGTTGAACTCAGGCATCGCGAAAGGAGCGCACCGTGGATATCCAGGTTCGAGAGACATCCGCGTACGGTCCGGTCTATCAGCAGATCAGCACCCAGATCAGCGAGCTCATCAAGACCGGCAAGCTCGCCTCGGGGGAGTCTCTGCCGAGCCCGGCGCACGTCGCGCGCCAATGTAACGTCGACCGGGGCGAGGTCTCACGCGCTTATTTCGAGCTGGAGCAGGGCGGACTCATCGTCTCCAAGAAGTCCAAGAATTTTCTCGGCGAGACGTCGACCACCTACTCCGTCCTCTAGACCCCCTCCTAAAATGGCTCTCTTCTGGCTAAAGAGCCGACCGGCCCGCCGCTCGGAATTTGGCTCCTATTGGCCACGCTGAATCGTCGTGTACCTACGCCTCCTCAACATTCAGGACCCATCGAGCGTAAATCGCCTTATTTGCGGGGTTGGGCGAATCGAGCGGTGGAGAGGCGCCTGGGAGAGGGGACCATCCGGGGGCACCGTTTTTGGCTCGAATACGGCTCTCGACACTTTCGCCTTCGCGACCGCCTCCTCGATGCGCCTGAGCGGTTGGGAGGTGACGAATGCGAAGATTGCCCAGCTTCTGCAGGATCGAACGGCTCTGCCCGACCATGGGGTCCACGCGGCGTCGGTAGATTACGCGGAGCTTTTACGGCTCATTATGGATCGGCACGACGAGGTGCCGTTCCTCGAGAGTCAGATCAAGTATTTTCACAGCCTGCTGCTGAAGCACGATGCCGACGCCGCCGGGCATCGCCGGGCCTATCGTCGCGAGGATCTGAAAGACGATTCGGACGCGTGGGGCCTCGGCCCCGCTCCCGACGCCGCGGCGGTGGCGGCCGAGATGCCGTCGCTCGTCGGGTGGGCGCGCGAGGCGCTCGACGGGGAGGAGGAGCATCCGCTGCTCGTCATCGCGCTGTTCCTCTTCCGGTTTCTCGTGCTCCGCCCCTTCGCAGACGGCAACGGACGCCTCGCGCGAGCGCTTGCGACCTACCTTCTGGTCCGCCACGGCTACGACCATCTCTGGCAGGCTCCGCTCGAGATCGCGATCGAAGCGAGGCGCGCCGAATGCGCGTCTGCCCTCCGCCAGGCGCGGGCCGACGACGCGCCCGGCAATGCGACGCCGTGGGTGGAATTCTTCTTCGCCGTGGTCGAGGACACGCTCGAGAAGGCCGTGGGCGCGAGCCCCCCTGCGCCGGGCCCCGCCCCCCACATGTCGCCGCGTCAGGAGCGGCTCCTGGAGCTGATGCGCGAGCGCGGCGCGGCCAAGATCGGCGACCTGCTGAGGGTCGTCGAGCAGCCCCGGGCGACGCTCAAGAAGGATCTCAGGGGACTGGTCGACGCCGGGTACCTGTCGACGACGGGCATCCGAAAGGGGACCATTTACCGCATCGGCCCCCGTGCATGAGCCCGGCCGGTGTATACTTCATGGCCCGACGCGCAGAGTGCGTCGGCAGTCGTATCGAAGAGCACGATTTATGACGAAATGCGAGAAGTGCGGCACCGACGAGTACGGCATCTGGAGACTGGTAAAGTGCCCGATGTGCTTCAAGTACGTGTGCGAGAACTGTGCCGTTCGAATCTACGGACGGTTCTTCTGCTCGAACCCATGCGCTACGAACTTCTTCCTTCACCAGGAGGAGTAGGTCGATGACCGCGCCATTGGTGGAGCGGCCCCGTCGGTTGCGGCGCAGCGACGGCCTGCGCGCCCTGGTGCGCGAGACGCGGCTGTCGCCGTCTCAGCTCGTACAACCGTTCTTCGTCTGCCCGGGCGAGGGCGTGCGCCGCGAGATCGCGTCGATGCCCGGCCAGTTCAACCTCTCGATCGACGAGCTCGTCGAGGAGGCGATGCGCGCCAGGAGCGCCGGCGTCGGGGCGGTCATGCTCTTCGGACTGCCGGAGTCGAAGGATGCCACCGGGACCGGAGCGCACATAGAGGACGGCATCGTCCAGCGAGCCCTCGCCGCGCTCGCGCGCGACGTCCCCGGCCTCGTCCTGATGGCCGACACGTGCCTGTGCGAGTACACGGATCACGGGCACTGCGGCCCGGTCGTCGACGGTCACGTCGACAACGACGCCACCCTCGAGATCCTGGCCCGCACGGCCGTCTCGCAGGCGAGGGCCGGGGCCGACGTCATCGCGCCGTCCGGGATGATGGATGGCATGGTCGCGGCGATCCGCACCGGCCTGGACGCAGCTGGGTACGACCACGTCCCCGTCCTCTCCTACGCCGTGAAATACGCGTCCGGCTTCTACGGGCCCTTCCGCGACGCCGCCGACAGCGCCCCGCAGTTCGGAGACCGGCGGGGCTATCAGATGGACCCCGCGAACGCGCGCGAGGCTGTGCGCGAGGCCGAGCTCGACGTGCGCCAGGGCGCCGACATGCTCATGGTCAAACCGGCCCTTCCCTACCTCGACATCATCCGATCGGTGCGCGAGCGCTTCGATCTTCCGCTCGCCGCTTACCAGGTCAGCGGCGAGTATGCGATGATCAAGGCCGCCGGCGCGAATGGTTGGATCGACGAACAGCGAATCGTCGACGAGTCGCTCGTCTCCATCGCGCGCGCGGGGGCCGACGTCGTGATCACCTACTTCGCCACCGAGGTCGCGGCGCGAATGACCGGGGCCCACTAAAGGATCCGAGTCCAGCCTTATGACGACAGCCACGATACCAAGCGGCAAGCGCATTCTGTCGGGCGTGCAGAGCACGGGAAAGCTCCACCTCGGCAACTACTTCGGCGCCATCCGGCAGCACATCGCCTTCCAGAACGACAACACGGCCTTCTACTTCATCGCCAACCTGCACACGCTGACGACGATCAACAACCCGGACGAGATGAGGAGCCTGACGCGCGACGTGGCCCTCGACTACCTGGCGCTGGGACTCGATCCGGAGCGCGCGACGTTCTTCCGCCAGTCGGACGTGACGGAGGTGTGCGAGCTGACCTGGGTCCTTGCGACCGTCACGAGCATGGGCCTGCTCGAGCGCGCCGTCTCCTACAAGGACAAGGTCGCGCACGGCCATCAGCCGCGCGTCGGCCTCTTCCTCTACCCGGTGCTGATGGCGGCCGACATCCTCATCTACGATGCCGACATCGTCCCGGTTGGGGCGGACCAGATCCAGCACATCGAGATCACGCGCGACATCGCCGGAGCCTTCAACGCGGCCTACGGAGAGACGCTGCGCCTGCCCGAGGGGTACATCCCCGAGGCAACGGCGAAGGTGCCCGGCATCGACGGCGAGAAGATGTCGAAGTCGTACGGCAACACGATCGGCATCTTCGACGAAGGAAAGGCGCTCAAGAGCCGCGTCATGAGCATCGTGACAGACTCGACGCCGGTCGAGGCCCCAAAGGACCCCGAGTCCAACAACGTCTTCCAGATCTACAAGCTCTTCGGTACGCCCGAGGAGATCGCCGAGATGGCCGAGCGCTTCCGCTCGGGCGGCTACGGCTACGGCGAGGCGAAGAAGGCGTTGCTGGAGAAGGTCGACGGCTACTTCGAGCCCTTCAGGGAGCGCCGCAAACAGCTTGCCGCCGACACGGACTACATCGAAGACGTCCTGCGCGAGGGTGCCGCGCGCGCGCGCGTCGAAGCCACAAAGGTCCTCGACCGGGTGCGACGGGCCAGCGGGCTCGACTGAGCCCCGCTCGCGCCTCCTACCGCGGCAGCGCTGCGAGCAGCGCGTCGACGTCGTCCCGCGTGTTGTAGAAGTGGGGCGACAGGCGCAGGCGCCCGGCGCGGTGCGCGACGGCGATGTTCCGCTCCCGAAGCTGCGCCACGAGATCGCGCGGCGCGTGCGTGGAGTGCGTCGCCGCGAGAATCCCCGACGTCTCGCCAGGGCGACGCGAGCTCACGATCGTGAACCCGCGCTCCAGGAGCCCGTCGGCGAGCCGTTCCGTGAGGTTGAGGACCGTGCGCTCTACGGACTCGGTTCCGGTCTCGAGCAGGAGCTCGAGCGACGCGCCGAGGGCATAAATCCCGAGCATGTTGAGCGTCCCGGCTTCGTAGCGTCCCGCGCCTTCGCGGTACGTGAGGTCGTAGCGGCTCCACTTGATCCAGTCCTTGACCGACGTCCACCCGACGCGCGTCGGCTCGATCGCCTCGACGACCCTGTCGGAGACGTAGAGCAGGCCGATCCCTTCCGGCGCGAGCAGCCACTTGTGGCCGTCTGCCGAGAAGACGTCGACACAGTCGCGCTCGACGTCGAGCTGGAGAGCGCCGAGCCCCTGAATGGCGTCGACGACGAAGAGGATTCCACGCTCGCGGCAGAAAGCGCCGATACGCGCGAGGTCCGACCGGAACCCGCTCGCGAACTGCACCCAGCTCAGAGCGACGACGCGCGTGTGGTCGTCGACGAGGGCGAGCAGTTCGTCCGGGTCGACCCTGCCGTCGCGCTCAGCGACCTGATGGTACTCGACGCCGTGCTCGGCGAGTCGCATCCATGGGTAGACGTTCGACGGGAACTCGCACGCGGCGCCGATGACGTTGTCGCCTTCGCGCCACGCGAGTCCGTTCGCCACGACCGAGAGGCCGTCGGACGTGTTCTGCACGAAAGCGATCTCGTGCGGCTCGCGCGCGCCGACGAGTCGGGCCGCGAGGCCGCGAACACGCTCAGCCTCTGCGAGCCGGTCGGTCCAGAGGTCGTCGCCCGTCTCGGCGAGCAACCGGGCGAGGTCCGCCACGCGCTCGACAGCGGTGCTCGGCAGCGGGCCGAGAGCGGCGTGGTTCATGTAGACGAGACGCTCGCGGATCGGGAACAGCTCGTCGAGTGCTCGCTGCGTCATGTGCCCCTCACCCGAAGAGGCTGTCGATGTACTGCCTGGCGTCGAACGTGACGAGGTCGTCGAGCCGCTCGCCGATCCCGACGTAGCGGATCGGAATGCCCAGCTCGTTGACGATGGCCACGACGATCCCGCCCTTCGCCGTTCCGTCGAGCTTCGTCAGCACGAGCCCGGTGATCGGCGCCACCCTCGTGAACTGCCGGGCCTGCTCGAGACCGTTCTGCCCCGTCACGGCGTCGATGACGAGCAGAACTTCGTGCGGCGCGTTGGGGACCTGCCGCTCCGCGACGCGCTGCATCTTCTCGAGCTCCTTCATCAGGTTCGCCTTCGTGTGGAGGCGGCCCGCGGTGTCGACGATGAGCACGTCCGCCCCGCGGGCCTTGGCGGCCGCGAGCGAGTCGTAGAGAACGGCCGACGGGTCCGTGCCCGGTTTCTGCTGGATGATGGGCACCCCGGTCCGCTCGGCCCAGATGGCGAGCTGATCGTTGGCCGCCGCACGGAAGGTGTCGGCCGCGCAGATGAGCACCTCGTTGCCGTCGCTCTTGATCCGGTGCGCCAGCTTGCCGATCGTCGTCGTTTTCCCGACCCCGTTCACGCCGACGACCATGATGACGTAGGGCTTGATGTCGGGATCGATGTCGGCCTCAGATGTGACCGTCCCAGCCTTGAGCGCCTTGGGCGACTGCAGCATGCCGAGCAGTTGCTCGCGGATCAGACGGCGAAGCTCCTCGGGGTTCGACAGCTCGTTGCGAGCGACCCGCTTTCGCGCCGTCTCGATAATGTCGAGCGCCGTCTGCACGCCGATGTCGGCGCCGATGAGCGTCTCCTCGATCCTGTCGAGGAGATCGGCGTCGATGACCTTCTTGCCCCGAACGGCGTCGTCAATGCGGTCGACGAGCGTCGTGCGCGTCGCCGTGACCGCGGTCTTGAGGCGGCCGAAGAACGTGCGCTCGGCCTCGGCGATCTCCTCGGGCGTCGGCTCGCGCTTCACGTAGCCGCCGAAGCTGAAGTTGAACGCGGCCGCGGCCGGCGCCGGCTTGGGGGCGACGGGAGGCGCGGGCTCGGGGACCACCGGGGACGGCGGCGCGGCGAGCGGTTCGGTCGCTTCGATTGCCGCCGGGGTCTCGACCGCGAGAGGTGGCGCTTCGACCGCGGGAGCAACGCTCGAGACGGGCGGCGCCGTCTCCGCTTCGGCCGCCGGAGGCTCGGTGCGCGGTGCCGGCGGCGCCAGAATGGTGGGAGGCCAGTGGCTCGGCCGCTCGTTCTCGTCCTTTTTGCGTTTCCAGAATAAGCCCATGATGAGTCTGTACAGCCTACGATGCGTTGATGAACTGTGAGATGAAATAGTCAGGGTTGAGCGGCTCGCCCGTTACGCGCTCGATGGCGCTTGCCCACGGGAGGGAGGCTCCCAGCCGGAACAGGCGATCGCGAAGGTAGTCCCCCGCGGCGCCGTTCATGACCAGACCGCCGATCTCCTCTGCATCGATGCGGTCCTGGAGTTGGGATGCCGTCAGCTCGCCGATGACGTAGTTGTGGTAGTACACGGGTGCGAGCGCGAGATGGACCTTCGCCGCCCAATCGGGCAGGTCGCGTCCCTCGGGTCGGGGCACGAGCTGGAAGCGCTCGACGTAGTCCCACCAGAGCGAATTGAGGTCGGCGCGGTCGGGGTTCTCGTAAAGATCGCGCTCGAAGTGCGTCATCACCAGGCACCAGCGAACCGAGATCAGCATTCCGAGGCTCAGCTGCGCATGGAGCTGGATGCCGATTCGAGCGGCCTCCGCGGCCCCGACCCCCAGCACCTCGGCCAGCCAGCGGGGCTGGCCCGCCAGGCGTCCCATCAGCATCGCCACGGCCTCGGTACTGTTCGCGTGGGCGGGACTGCGGAGCAGGTAGGGCAGGTCGTAATCGAGGTACTTATCGTAGACGGCGTGACCGAACTCGTGCAGGTTCGTCGCCATCCACAGCGCGGTCGATCGCAGATTGCAGAGCACGCGGACGTCTCCCGTGCGCCCGATGTTGATGCAGAAGGCGTGTTGGTGCTTGCCCGAGCGCTCGTAGAGATCGCTCCGATCGACGATGTCGCGGATCTCGAAACCGAGACCTTCGAAGGTCGTCAGCGTGAGCGCCTCGATGTCCCGTCCCTCGAACAGCGGGTCCAGCTTGACCTCCGCGACGTCCGGACGCTCCTGGAAGAAGGGGTCGGCGTAGTGCCACGGCCGCAGCTCGTCGGGCGAGCAGCCCATCGTCGCGGCGATACGGGCGTCCAACTCGGCCTTGCGGTGGGCGAAGGGCTCCTCGGTCACGTCGCGCAGACGGTCGAGCGTCGCGAAGAGCCAATCCACGCCGACCTCCTGCAGCTCGAGCTGCATTCGATAGTAATCGCTGAACCCAAGCCGACGGGCCGCGGCGTTGCGCATGCGCACGAGATGCAGGACCTTGTCGGCGACCAGCGGTCCGACCTCCTTCGAGGCCTCCCACGCGGCTCGCCGCTCGGCGGAATCCGTCGAGCAGCGCATGATGCGCGTAATGTCGTTGTTGGTGACCGGCGCTCCGTCGATCTGTCCGCGAGCCGCGTTGAAGATGCGCCGAACGTCCGCCTCGAGCCCCGCGATCGCTTCGATCTCGTGGGGCTCGAAGCGATGCGCGGTGAACGAGTAATAGAGGAGCTCGACCTGCCTCCTGAGTAAGGCGTCGTCCAGCAAGTGCCGGTCGGCATAGTAGCCCTCCAGACGCCGATACTCTTCCGGGTCCGAGTAGAGCTCCATCATGCGCACGCAGCACTCCGCGAGCTCTTCTTTGAACCGGTCCTCGCCGGTCGTGTTCAAGCTCCAGTCCGCAAGACCGTACTGGAGGTCGACCGGTTCGAGGCGCGCAGCAAACTCCTCGACAAAGGTCCTAGCGCCATCACCTTGCATTGAGTGCCCTTTCAGCCGTTTTGCGCCGACACGGAAATCGAAATCATGTCGCAGAGGAGTCCGATCCGTCAATCGAAGGCAACCGAGCGATTCGACGAAGCCGCCGGACCTTCGTTTCTCGGGCATCCCGAATCGTCGTATGCTATGCGGGCAACAACGAGCCCAGGACGTGGGCTCCATTCTTTTTGAGGAGGAGTGCAATGAGTGTGGAAGTTGGCGATGTGGCACCCGACTTTGAGCTTCCCAGCCACCACGGTAACAAGGTAAAACTCTCGGATTTCCGTGGGAAGAAGAATGTCTTCATCGCGTTCTACGCATTCGCCTGGACGCCGGTCTGAACGGCTCAGATGCCTTCGTACGAGGCTGACCTCAGCCGGTTCGAAGGCTACGATACCCACGTGCTGGGTATTAGCGTCGATAGCGTTCCCTGCAACATAGCCTGGGCGCAAAGCCTGGGTGGCATCTCCTACGACCTCCTCAGCGACTTCGAGCCCAAGGGTGCCGTTGCCAAACTCTTCGGAGTGCTGCGCCCGGAGGGCTTTAGCGAACGGGCCCTCTTCGTCGTCGATAAAGAGGGCAAGATCATCTACAAAGAAATCCACGAACTCTTGAAGCAACCCGATAACGAGGTGATCCTCGAGGTCGTGCGCAAGGCTGGCTAGACGGAGACATGCATGTCGCAGATGTCGCGAAGGTGTGTTCCCTACACGCCCTTTGATCGGCCTCTCAATCGCGCGACGATCGCCCTCGTCACGGCAGGCGGCGTACATCGACGCGATCAGGAGCCGTTCAAAATCGCCGACGAGTTCGGCGACCTCACCTTCCGGGCCATCGGCCCGGAGGTGAGGTCGGACGAGCTCATGGTGACTCACCAGCACTATGACCACACTGACGCGGACAAGGACGTCAACGTGGTCTTCCCGATTGATCGGCTGCGCGAGCTCGCCGCCGAAGGCGTGATCGGGGGCGTGGCACGGCTCCACGTGGGCTACATGGGCTACTCGATGCAGCTCAGACAGCTCTACGAACAGACAGCTCCGGCCATCGCGGAAGAGGTCGATCGCGTTTCGAGGGCGGACGCCGTCGTCCTCACCGGCGGCTGACCGCAGGTCTGTCACCGCACGGTCGTCGCGGTCCAACGAGAGATCGAGATGCGCGGAATCCCGACCGTGGTCATCACGGTCAGTCCGAACGCGTCGCGCCAGATGCGCCCGCCCCGGGCGATCTTCCCGGTAGGCTTCAAGATCGGCAACTCCCTCGGACGTCCCGGCATGGCGGACCTTCAGCGCCGCGTCTTGACGGACGCGCTGGCGCAACTGTCGGCGCCTCCGCGTCCGGGAGAGATCGTAGAGCTCGAATATGCAGCGTACGGAACCGGAGAGCCTCCGTCTGAGTAAGCCGCCGTACCACGGAAGGGCTCGTCAGTCGCGGCAGAGCATCGTCACGGCATCGGCCTCGGTATCGACGATCCGAAAGAGCGGGTCGAGGCGCATCATCTCGATGAGATAGCGAAGCTTGGGAGGAACGTTCACGAGGACGAGCCCTCCGCCCGACTTTCGCAGCACGGCCTCGGCGGCCACGAGCTCGCCGAGGCCGCTGCTGTCCGGCGTCCTGACGAGGCCCCGGAGATCGAGGGCCACCAGATGCGTTCCCTCGCTGAGAAGCTGTTTGACGGCGTCGGAGAGCTGTTGTCCGGTCGAAGCATCGCGGTAGCCCATACGCAGAGGACCGTCCAAGTAGAGGATCGTCACCGCGCCCATGTTGCGTTGCTCGAGGGAAAACGTCTGGGACATGGAGCCTCCCGGTCCGGCGCCCGCCGGCGCTCCCGCAGGCCGTCGGATCGGCCGCAGCGCCGTGCGATCCGCACTATACGAAACCTCCGTGCCACAGTCTATCTCGGAGCGCTCGTTCACGCTGTCAGACCTGCCACGGGAGCCTCCATGCACTGTGCGAGTGCCCCCGGTCGGATTCGAACCGACACTCGAGCGATTTTAAGTCGCTTGCCTCTGCCGTTGGGCTACGGGGGCTCGTGGGGACCCAGAATCGCAGTCGGAAAGGGGAAGAGGCCCGCGGCCAAGGGTGGCGGCGGGCCTCGAGAGGATCCGGCGACGACCTACTCTCCCACACAGTTACCCGCGCAGTACCATCGGCTCCGGAGGGCTTAACTTCCGTGTTCGGGATGGGAACGGGTGTGGCCCCTCCGATAGGATCACCGGAAACGTAGCCTCTGGGCTCAGAGGCGCTTGGAAAGTCGAATAGGAAGGCAAAAACTGCGTGCGGTTTGCCCAAAGAGAGCAAGATTTTTGGCAAGCCTCGGGACTATTAGTACTGGTTAACTCAGGGTCTTCAGATATACACCCTTACATCTCCAGCCTATCAACCTGGTCGTCTACCAGGAGTCTCACTGGGAGAACTCATCTCCGGTCGGGCTTCCCGCTTAGATGCATTCAGCGGTTATCCCTGCCCATCATAGCTATCCAGCCGTGCCGCTGGCGCGACAACTGGTACACTAGAGGATGGTCCAACCCGGTCCTCTCGTACTAGGGTCAGATTCCGTCAATTCTCCTACGCCCACACCAGATAGGGACCGAACTGTCTCACGACGTTCTAAACCCAGCTCACGTACCGCTTTAATCGGCGAACAGCCGAACCCTTGGGACCTTCTTCAGCCCCAGGATGCGATGAGCCGACATCGAGGTGCCAAACCCTGGCGTCGATATGAGCTCTTGGCCAAGATCAGCCTGTTATCCCCGGCGTACCTTTTATCCTTTGAGCGACGGCCCTTCCATACGGGACCGCCGGATCACTAAGTCCGACTTTCGTCTCTGCTCGACCTGTGTGTCTCGCAGTCAGGCTGGCTTATGCCTTTACGCTCTACAGGTGATTTCCAAACACCTTGAGCCAACCTTCGAGAGCCTCCGTTACACTTTGGGAGGCGACCGCCCCAGTCAAACTACCCGCCTGGTAGTGTCCCCCACCCGGATCACGGGTGCAGGTTAGAATCCGAACACATCAAGGGTGGTATCTCACCGTTGACTCTGCCGAGCCCGGAAGCCCAGCTTCGCCGTCTCCCACCTATCCTGCGCATGATGTGCCCAGATTCACTACCAAGTTATAGTAAAGGTGCACGGGGTCTTTCCGTCTAGATGCGGGTAACCGGCATCTTCAC
>JADMIO010957487.1_pt1:0-2500 | contig 20128 bp, 16 predicted proteins | sample 8958161 | NCBI WGS metagenome assembly JADMIO01 (sample SAMN16585339, study PRJNA669376) | soil metagenome | isolation source: Crop rotation soil | place: USA: Cullars Rotation, Alabama | collected 2011 | reverse complement strand
TGCGATCAAGACCATGGTCATACGCGGAGCTCCGGCGATCGGCGTCGCCGCGGCGATGGGGATTGCCCTCGGCGCGCGTGCCGTCGACGCCGGGCTGACGACCGGCGAGTTCGACGCATTGCTCGAGCCCGTCTACGAGACGCTCGGTGCCACGCGCCCGACCGCGGTCAACCTCTTCTGGGCGATCGAGCGCATGCGCCAGGTTGCCCGCCGGGCTCGAGAGGGCGGGGCCACCAACGAAGCGGTCACGCAGCGCCTTCTCGACGAAGCGCTACGCATGCACGAGGAAGACATCGAGGCCAACCGGGCGATGGGTGCATTCGGCGCGGAGCTCATCCCCGATTCGGCCACGGTTCTCACGCATTGCAACGCCGGGGCTCTCGCCACAGCCGGGTACGGAACCGCCCTCGGCGTCATCCGGGCGGCGGTCGAAGCCGGAAAGCGCGTCGCCGTCTTCGCCGATGAAACCAGGCCCTTCCTCCAGGGTGCCAGGCTCACCGCCTGGGAACTGCAGAAGGACGACATTCCGGTCACCCTCATCACGGACAACATGTCGGGCCACTTCATGAAGTCTGGCGCCATCGACTGCGTCGTAGTCGGCGCCGATCGCATCGCCGGAAACGGCGACGTAGCAAACAAGATCGGCACCTACATGGTTGCGGTGCTCGCCCACGAACATGGGATTCCCTTCTACGTGGCAGCTCCCACCTCAACGCTCGATCTGAGCCTCGCGACCGGTGCCGAGATCCCCATTGAGGACCGCCCTACGGCCGAAGTCACTCACGTGGGCTCGAAAGCCGTCGCCCCGGACGGGATCGCCGTTGCCAACCCTGCCTTCGACGTCACCCCGAACCGCTACGTGACGGCCATCATTACCGAGCGGGGTATCGCGCGCGCACCGTACACGACTAGCCTCCCGGCGCTCGTTCATTCGGCGGCGAAAGGCCAGGCGGAGAGCGTATGACGATCGAAGAGCGCATCGGGCAGCTCCTGTTCATCGGGATACCGGGCACGGGGATCGACGACGAGACGCGCCAGTTGCTCGACGAGGTCCGCCCCGGCGGGATCATTCTCTTCGACCGCAATCTCGAGTCGCCGCAGCAGGTCGCCGAGCTGAATGCGAGCCTCAGAGCGCACGCGCGAATCACCCCGTTCATCAGTATCGACGAAGAGGGGGGCCGCGTCGACCGGCTCAAGAAGATCGCCACGCCCCTGCCGTCGGCGCAGGATCTCCGAAAGGCAGACGACACCAGCCTCGCGACCCGCCATGGCGAGCTCACGGCCGAGATGCTTCGGATGCTCGGCTTCAATATGAACTTCGCGCCCGTCCTCGACCTCGAGGTGTACCCGGACGCGGAGAACGCTCTGCGCAGCCGATACTTCGGAGCGACCACGGCCGAGATCATCCGCTTCGCGGGCTCCTACCTCGAGGGTCTTCAACGCGGTGGCATCACGGGATGCGGGAAACACTTCCCCGGCCTGGGCGACAGCCACGTGGACTCGCACGAAACGCTGCCCACGGTCGAGCGGACGTCTGAGAAGCTCAGAGCGGAAGATCTCAGGCCCTACATCGAGCTCGGTGGCAGGCTCAATTCGCGCCTGAACGTCGTGATGGTCGCGCACGCCTACTACCCTGCGCTCGAGGGCTCCGAGCGCCTCCCCGCGTCCTTGTCCCAGAACGTGCTGACCACGCTTCTGCGCGACGAGCTCGAGTTCCGCGGCCTCGCCATTTCGGACGACATGGAGATGGGGGCGATCACCAGCCACTTCGACTTCGGCGAGGCGTGCGTGAGGGCCGTGGAGGCGGGTGAGGATATGCTGCTCGTGTGCCAGTCGGTCGGCCGCGTCCGAGAGGCCTTCGACGCGCTCGTCCGCGCAGCGCGCGACGGCAGGATCACGCCCGGCCGCCGCAAGCGCTGTCTCGATCGTATCGCGCGCGTCAAGGCAGAGCTCTCGACGCCAGTCCTGTACACCGACGGCTCCTTCGTGCGCATCCAGGAGAAGATCGCGACGCTGAACGCCCAGGTGGCGCGAGCTCGCGATTAGATGACGCAGTTCCTCGAGAAGGAGACACATGAAGATGAGTCGTTTGACGGCGGCGCTCGCGGTCGCGCTCGCGATGGGATCGGCCTGGCTCTCGGGCTGCACGCGACCGGCGAGCAACGGCGATACGCTCGTCATCGCGGTCGAGTCGGCGCCGAAGAGCATGGACCCGCGGCTCGGCTACGTCGACGGGGTCGCGGCGCGCATTCATCAGATCGTATTCGACACGCTCGTGCGCAAGAACGAGCGCTTCGAGATCGTCCCGTACCTCGCCGAGAGCTTCGAGCAGTCGCCTGACGGAAAGACCTTTACCTTCAAGCTGCGCCCGGGCGTGAAGTTTCACAACGGCCAGGAGCTCACCTCCGAGGACGTGAAGTACACGTACGATTCGATCCGCGGGCCGAACTCCAAGTCGCCGGCGCGCGCGGCCTTCGATCGCCTGGAATCGATCGAGACG
>JADMIO010991053.1_pt1 | contig 20132 bp, 18 predicted proteins | sample 8958161 | NCBI WGS metagenome assembly JADMIO01 (sample SAMN16585339, study PRJNA669376) | soil metagenome | isolation source: Crop rotation soil | place: USA: Cullars Rotation, Alabama | collected 2011 | reverse complement strand
TGCGGTCAGACCCCGACTGCACCGGCAAGTGCAGATACGGCATGAGCTTCAAGTTGTCGCGGTGCGCCGTGATCAGCTCGTCGGTCATGTCGGAGGGATGGCTGGTGGTGTAGCGGATGCGCGCCAGATCTTCGATCTCGGCCAGCCGCTCGCACAACTCGCCGAGGCCGACGCTGCGGCTGCGCGCATCGAGGCCGTGATAGGCGTTGACGTTCTGGCCGAGCAGCGTGAGTTCGCGCACGCCGGCGGCGACGAGGTTGCGGGCCTCGGCCAGCACCTGCTCGACCGGACGGCTGGTTTCGGCGCCGCGGGTGTAGGGGACCACGCAGAACGAACAGAACTTGTCGCAACCCTCCTGCACGGTGAGGAAGGCGGTGAGGCCGCGGCTGCGGATCACCTTCTGCTCCGCTTGCGGGAGGTGCTCGAACTTGTCCTCGGCCGGGAACTCGGTTTCGACAACGCGCTCGCCGGAGAGGGCGCGTGTGAGCAGTTCCGGTAGCCGGTGATAGCTCTGCGGGCCAAAGACCAGGTCGACGGCCTTGGACCGGCGGGCGATCTCTTCGCCCTCGGCCTGCGCGACGCAACCGGCGACGCCGACCATGAAGTCGCGACCCTCGCGCTTCATTTCGGCGAGGCGGCCGAGCTCGGAGAAGACCTTCTCGGAGGCTTTTTCGCGGATGTGGCAGGTGTTGAGGACGACCAGATCGGCATCGTCAATCACCGGCGTCGGCTCGTAGCCGTGCGGCGCCAAAGCGTCCGCCATGCGGTCGCTGTCGTAGACGTTCATCTGGCACCCGTAGGTCTTGATGAACAGCTTCTTGGGGCGGAGCTCGGTGGTTTCAGTCATTTGCCGGGTGAATACACCGCCAGCCACAGGGTGTCATCCCGGGCTTGACCCGGGACCCATTTCACCGCTGGCTGAGGCCCACAGATGGGTCCCCGCTTTCGCGGGGATGACACGCGGTAGGTTGGGGATAGCCAATGGCCAAGCTCAGAGAGATCGTGATCGACGCGGACCATCCGGCGTCACTGGCGCGGTTCTGGGCGGCGGCGGTCGACGGTTATGCGGTGCGGCCCTACGACGACGCCGAGATTGCACGACTGGCGACGCTCGGGCTCACGCCGGAAACGGATCGCTTCGTGCTGATCGACGGACCGGGGCCGATCATCTGCTGCCAGCAGCGATCAGGGCCGCGACCTGAGCGCAACCGTATCCATCTTGATCTTGCGACGCGCGACCGGCCGGCGGAGATCGAGCGGCTCAGTGCGCTCGGCGCGACCTTCTGGTACGAGGAGAGCCACTTCACGGTCCTGCGCGATCCTGAAGGCAACCAGTTCTGCGTGGCCGACGCGCGTTAGCGGCTCAGGCGGCGGGCTGCGGCGCTCGCGGCGGCTGGGATGCTACGATCCGGCTCGTGTCCTCGTGGCGGTTGAGCGCCACGAGGGTACGGCGAACCTGATCCTCGGCGAGCTTGGTGATCACCTTGCGGTCGGTCTCGGCCGACATCGGGATCGGCGCGCCGAAGGCAATGGTCACATCCTTGACGCCGGAGCCGAGGATGCCCGCGATCACAGCTTTGAGGCCGCGCGCGTTCATGCCGGAGACGCCGCTCCGCTCATTGCGCGAGATCGGCAGGCCCTGGAGGTGGGTGTAGGCGATGGTCACCGGCTGCAGGGCGACATCCTTGGCGCCGCCCTCGATCATGGCGGCCTGCGCCGCGCCGACCAGCGCCGAGCGGAAGGGCTGGACGTGATCACCGAGATCGCGGTGGCCCTCGGCGAACAGCAGCACGGCGCCGTTCTTGGCGAGACGCTGCGCCATTTCCTTGGAGGTGCGCTTGGCATCGGAACGGCGGTTGTAGTCGACGAATAGGGTGCGTTGCAGCGACGCCATGAATCCGACGAAGAAGGTGTCGCGCACCCCGGTCTTGGCGACGAAGGTGACGTCGGCGACCGAGCCGATGGCGACGATATCGGTCCAGCTGATGTGGTTGGAGAGGAGCAGCGTCGGCCGGTTGTGCAGGGGCTCGCCGATGGTTTTGACGCGCAGGCCGCAGAAGATGCAGCCGACGCGGTGGAACAGCATGGTGAGGAACGGCGAGAAGAGGCCAAGCCGCGTGATGATGAACTGCACCGGGATGCCGATCAGCAGGAACGGCACCATGACGAAGATGAAGAACAGCGTTCTGAAGATCATGGCTTGTCGCCTTCGGACTTGAGCGGCACCGCATAGAGCTCGAGGCGATGATCGACGAGGCGGTAGCCGAGCCGCTTGGCGATCACCTCCTGGATGGCTTCGATTTCCTCGTTGCGGAACTCGATGACCTTGCCGGAGCGGATGTCGATCAGGTGGTCGTGGTGTTCATCTGGGATCGGCTCGAAGCGGGCGCGGCCATCCTTGAAGTCGTGCTTGGTGACAAGACCGGCCTCTTCGAACAGGTTGAGGGTGCGGTAGACGGTCGAGAGCGAAATTCGCGGATCCTGCGCCGACGCGCGGCGGTAGAGCTCTTCGACGTCCGGATGGTCGATGGCCGCCTCGATGATCTGGGCAATGACGCGACGCTGGTCGGTCATGCGCATGCCCTTTTTGACGCACTGCTCTTCGAGGGTCTCGGCGTGAGGTTTCAGCATCGTGGAACGTTACTCCAGATTGCGCGCCATCACCAGCGCAGTCGCGGGTTGTCCATCGGGCCGGGCGTAGTATCCCTTGCGCTCGGAAATCTTCGCAAAGCCGAGCTTGCCGTAAAGCTTGATTGCCGCCGGATTGTCAGCCGCCACTTCGAGGATCATGCGCTTGACCGGCGTCATCATCAAATCCTCAAAACAGGCTTTCATCAGCGCATTGCCCAGACCCTTGCCCCGAAACTTCGGCTCGACCGCGATGGTCATGAGCTCGACGTCGTCGCCCAGGATGCGCAGCATGGCAAAGCCCGCGACCTTATGCTTAGCGTCGCATGCGACGAGCGTGGGCGTATCGGGATCGATGATATAGGCCTCGATGTCCTGCCGCGGCCAGCCGCGATAGAAGCTCGCAGCGTGGAGTTTCGCGACGGCGTCGGCATCGCGCGCCGTGGCCGGCTCGATATGGAGCCCCATCGGCGCCACCCAGCTGCGCAGCATCATGCCGTCACCTTGGCGACGCGGAATTTTTCCTGCGGCTTGGCGTCGGCGTCGCGGATGTAGGACGCCTCAGGCGGGTAGAGATCGGGCTGCGCCGTCGCGGCGAAGCGCGCAAGCGCGCCGATATCGACATAGGGCGTGGTGTGGGTTTCCGCGCCGCGCGGGACGCGGGACCGGGCTTCATCCATCGGCAGCAGAGTAGGCTGGCCGATGGGAATGCCGGGGCCGGAGAAGGTCTGGAAATACGCCTCGTCGCGACGGGCATCGAGCAGCACGGCAATCGCATCGCATTGCGCCACCAGCGAGAGCGCGAGGAGCGACGGGATGCCGAGGACGGGGATGTTCAGCGCAAGGCCGAGGCCGCGTGCAGCGCTGAGGCCGATGCGGAGACCAGTGAATGAGCCCGGGCCGGTGGTGACCGCGATGCGGGTGAGATCGGCGTAGGTGACACCAGCGCGGGTCATCAACTCAGCGAGGGCGGGGAACAGCCGTTCAGCCTGACCGGTAGGCATGTCTTCGACAAGGGTCTCGAGCCGATCGGTGTCGCTCAGCAGCGCAAGCTGCAGCCGCGGCGCAGCGGTGTCGATGGCGAGGAGGGTGCCCATGGCGGAGAGATAGGCCGGGCAGCTTCGGCTCACAAGCCGGAACAGCCACTGCGTGTCATCCCCGCGAAAGCGGGAACCCAAATCGCTGCAAGCGCCAGAGGAGGAATGGGTCCCGGGTCAAGCCCGGGATGACACCCAGTGGAATGGGGCACAATGGTGCCCAAACCGGGAGGTTTCTTTGCGCTCTGTCCCTCGCGCCCTTCGGCTGCAAGGTCCAACCGAGGAGGATCAGACCTGCTGGACGGCTTCGACGCCCGGCACGAAGTGGCGGAGGAGGTTCTCGATGCCGGACTTGAGGGTCGCGGTCGAGGACGGGCAGCCCGAGCAGGCGCCCTGCATATGCAGGTATACCGTGCCGTCGCGGAAGCCCTTGAAGGTGATGTCGCCACCGTCCATGGCCACGGCCGGACGGACGCGGGTCGAGATCAGCTCCTTGATGACTTCGACGGTCTCGGTGTCGCTGTCGTCGAAGAACTCGTCGACCTGCTGGGCGAGCTCGCCGCCCTCGTCGATCACCGGCTTACCGGAGAGGAAATGCTCCATGATGACGCCCAGGATCGCCGGCTTCAGGTGATTCCACTCGGTCACATCTTTGGTGACCGAGACGAAATCGGAGCCGAGGAAGACGCCAGTGACGCCCGGGATCGAAAACAGACCGGAGGCCAGCGGCGAGACCGCCGCGGCGTCGGCGGTGCGGAAGTCGCGCGGCTCGCCGACGACGACGTCGCGGCCGGGCAGGAACTTCAGGGTCGCCGGATTGGGCGTGGCTTCGGTCTGGATGAACATGAGCGACTTTCTTTGCTCTGGATCGAACCATCGCAAGAGCGCTGGTTCGACCAACCGCGGAGGGTCGGTTTTGGAACGGTTCTAAAATAGAGAATTGGCGGCTCGAGCGCAAGGGGCGCCCAACTCACAAGGTGTCATCCCGGGCTTGACCCGGGACCCATTTCTCCGCCGGCGCCGGCCGCCAGTTGGGTCCCCGCTTTCGCGGGGATGACACCTGGTGGGGGTCTCACGCGACCGCAACGATCTCCGCGTCGGTCATCGCCGGAGGGACTATGGTGACGAGAATGTGCAGCCGGCTGTGGCCGACGAAGTGCTGGATCAGCTGGTTGGGACCCTTTTCCGTCGCGCTGGCGGCGATGACCAGGATGGCGATGCCGGGGTCGTGCGCGACTAGGGCTTCGATGGCTTCGGCCGGGCTGCCTTCGCGGATGACGGTTTCGGTGCGGACTTGGCCGATCTGCTCGATGCGGGCGATGCGCGCGTCGAGGTTGCGCTCGGCGTCCGTCCGGGCCTCGGCGCGCATGGCGTCGGCGACGCCGATGAACTGGTCGAAATCCTGGGTATCGATCACCGACAGCAGTACCAGCGTGCCGCCGGTGCGCTTGACGCGGTGCGCGGCGAAGCTAACCGCGCGGTCGCATTCGGTCGACTCGTCGATGAGCACGAGGAATTTTCGATTGTAGCCTGCGTCCGCCACGCGCCGCCCCGCGTCGGTTGATGGGGGTCTATTCTTCCATGCCTAGGCGTGCCGCGCAAACTCGCGGCGGTAGCGCGCGGGTGAAGTTTGCAGCGACGCCGAGAAATGCTGGCGCATCGAGGTCGCGGTGCCGAAGCCGGTCAGGAACGCGATGTCGTCGATCGAGCGCTCCGTGGTTTCGAGCAGCTCCTGCGCCTTGAGCAACCGCTGCGCAGTGAGCCAGCGGGCAAAGCTGGCGCCGGTCTTTTTCTGGAAACGGCGGGTGAAGGTGCGCCGGCTCATCTTGGCGCGCTCGGCGACGCTGTCGAGCTCGTGCGGGGCGCCGAGGTCGGCGAGCACCGAATCGAGCGCCCGCGCGAGAGCATCGGTTGCGGGTGCTGGCGGGACGGCAGCCTCGATGAACTGCGCCTGCCCGCCCTGCCGGTGCGGCGACAGCACGATGCGGCGGGCGAGGCGCTGCGCGGCGTCGGCGCCCCAGAGGCGGCGGACGATGTGGAGGCAGCAATCGAGCGAGGCGGCGACGCCGGCCGAGGTGATGATGTCGCCGGTATCGACGTAAAGCTGGTCGGGCCGCACTGCTATGGCGGCATAGGATTCGGCCAGACGATCCGTAGCGAGCCAGTGGGTGGTGGCTTCACGGCCGTCGAGCAGGCCGGCGGCGGCGAGCGGAAAGGCGCCGAGGCAGAGGCCGACGACCAACGCGCCAGCTTCGTGGGCTTTGCGCAACGCGGCGCTCAGCGCCTGGGGGACCGGCGCGTCCTTGCTCAGCCAGCTGGGCATGATGACGAGGTCGGCACCATCGAGACCGCCGAGGTCGTATGGCGCCATAAGACCTAGCCCGGACTCCGTGCTCAACAGTTTGTTGGCTTCAGGTGCGCAGACACGGAAGTCGATGGCGGGCAGCCCCTCGCTGGTCCGGTCTTCGCCGAAGACCAGGCATGGGACGGAGAGGTGGAACGGGCGGATGCCATCGAAGGCAATGGCGGCGACGACGGGCTTGCGCATACGCGGGTTGTCCCGCTTCTTTCGGATATTGTCAATCGGGCCACTTTCGGTGGCAGCCGCGTAGCGCCATCATCGGCGCCATCAGCTCAGGAGGCTTTGATGGCAAGCATCGAGGCGGCGCACCGCGCCCTTATCGTGATCGACGTGCAGAACGACTATGACGGCGGCAACATGGCGATCGAGTATCTGCCGTTCGCCGACACCGTCCAGAACATCGCCAAGGCGATGGACGCAGCGACCGCCGCGGGTATCAAGGTGGTGGTCATCAAGAACATCGCGCCGGCGACCGCGAGCTTCTTCCGGCCGGGCACGCATGGGGCGGAGTACCATCCGCTGATCGCCGGCAAGCCACGCGACCACTATGTCGAAAAGACCATGCCGAGCGCCTTCACCGGCACCGATCTCGAGCTCTGGCTGCGCAAGAGCGGCATCGAGACGCTGACCATCGTCGGCTACATGACGCACAACTGCGACATGTCGACGATCGTCCATGCCGTGCACATGGGGTTCGACGTCGAGTTCCTCGCCGATGCGACGGGCGCGGTGCCGTACTCGAATTCGGCCGGCAGCGTCACGGCCGAGGAGATCCACCGGGTGATGAGCGTGGTGTTCCAGTCGCGCTTTGCGGCGGTGCTCGATACCGAGCACTGGATCCGCCACATCGCGGCCGGCAAAGCACCGGCGCGCGACACGATCTATGGTTCGAACCAGCGGGCGCTGGCGGAGCGGAAGACGGCCGCCTAGCGGATGAAGCCGACGATGTTGCGCACTTCGGTCATGGTCTTTTCGGCCATAACCGAGGCGCGTTCGGCGCCATCTTTCATGAAGGCATCGACGTAAGCCGGGTCGGCCAGCAGGCGGCGCGTTTCGTCGGCGATCGGGGCAAGCTTGGCGACGGCCAGGTCGGCCAGCGCCGGCTTGAACACGCCCCAACCCTGGCCGCCATACTGCTCGAGCACCGCATCTTTGTTGGTGTCGGCAAGAGCTGCGTAGATACTGACGAGGTTGTCGGCCGCCGGCCGGCCGGTGAGGCCCTTTAGATCCGACGGCAGCGGCTCGGGATCGGTGGTGGCGCGCTTGAACTTCTTGCTGATGGTGTCGCTATCGTCCATCAACAGCACTAAGGCCTGCGGCGACGGATCGGACTTGCTCATCTTCCGGCTGGCGTCCTTGAGCGACATGACGCGCGTCGCCGGACCCGTGATCACCGGCTCGGTGATCGGGAAATAGTCCTTCGGGAGCTGGTTCTCCATGATCGACTTCGCAAAGTCGTTGTTGAACTTCGCCGCGATATCGCGCGTCAGCTCGAGATGCTGCTTCTGGTCCTCGCCCACCGGCACGTGGGTGGCCTTGTAGAGCAGGATGTCGGCGGCCATCAGCGAGGGGTAGGCGAACAGGCCGAGCGATTCCGCCTCGGCGTTCTTGCCGGCGGTCTTGTCCTTCCACTGCGTCATGCGGTTCATCCAGCCCATGCGGGCAACGCAGTTGAAGATCCAGGCGAGCTCGGCGTGCTCGACGACGCGGGATTGGTTAAAGACGATGTGCTTTTTCGGATCGACGCCCGCCGCCACATAAGTGGCTGCTACTTCGCGCGTGGCGCGCCGCAGGTCGTCGGGCTCCTGCCACACGGTGATCGCGTGCATATCGACGACGCAGTAGAGGCACTCATACTGCTGCTGCAGCGGCACGAAACGCTTTATGGCACCCAGGTAGTTGCCGAGATGCAGGTCGCCCGAGGGCTGGATGCCGGAAAAGACGCGCGGGGTGAAGGGCATGATGGAAATCCGTCGAAGGTGATGGGGCCTTAGCCTTCGACGGGAGCCGGCGCAAGCGGCTCCTGCGATCCTCCCCCGTAGCGAAGCGTACGGGGGACGGGGACCGTGCGAAGTCGCGGCGGTTGGCCCAACGAGCCTTCTCAGGCTCGGACGGCCAGAGCTCAAACAAAGCGTGGAGGGGGCGGGGCCGGGCTCGGTGCGTGTGGCCGCCCCTTTCCGTCGGCTTCGCCGCCACCTTCCCCCGTAAATGGGAGAAGGGTCCCGACTGAGAATTCAGCAGATGCGCTGTAGTTCGTCGGCGGAGGCCTGGTAGTCGGCAGTCGTGAGCGAACCGACCAGGAAGACAAAACCGGGCTGCGTCACCCAATTGTCGCCCATCAGGGACTGGACGACATCCGGGCCTTCGAGCGTGATGACCGCCGCATTCTGGCCATCGAGTTGGCCGCGATCGTCGACGGTGATGCCGGTGACCTTGGTGATGTCGTAGCGAAGCTCCGCGCTGCCCTGGCCGGGGATTTCGGCATGCACATGGACTATGCAGGTGTCCGGCTCATCGAACAGGAACTTGATGGGTCCTTTGGCGAAGCCGATCTCGTAGTAGCCGGGCTGGGGCATGGTGACCGGACCTGTGCCGAACCCCGAGATCATGGATTGCGCGCCATCAGCGAGACCACTGGTCAGGATGGCGACGTGCTTGATGGTGTCGGCGGCTTGGGTGGCGGAGACGGAAAGAAGGGTAACGACGGCGAGACAGGCAAGACGCATGGCTGATCTCCCTCGGTAATGAGGCGAGCCTAATCCGATGCGTCCGGCAATCCTAGGGCGGAGTCGCGGCGCGGCTACGACCACTCGAGGACGATCTTGCCCTTTTCGCCCCCGGCGGCGAGCTTGAACGCCTCGGCGTAGTCGTCGGCCTTCATGCGCCTGGTGATCACCTTGCGGACGTCGAGGCCGCTTTCGAGCATGGCCAGCATCTTGTGCCAGGTCTCGAACATCTCGCGGCCGTAGATGCCGCGCAGCGTGATCATGCGGAAGACGATCTTGCCCAGATCGAAGGTGAAGCTTTGCGCCGGCACGCCGAGCAGCGCGACGCGGCCGCCCATCACCAGATGGTCGATCATCTGGTCGAGCGCGGCGGCCGCACCGCTCATTTCGAGACCGACATCGAAGCCTTCCTTCATGCCGAGCTTGTCCATCACGTCGCGGAGGTTCTGCTCCTTGATGTTGACGGGCACGACGTCGGCGACCTCGGCCGCGAGCTTCAACCGCTCGGGGTTCATGTCGGTGATGACGACGTGACGGGCGCCGACGTGACGGGCGACCGCCGCGCCCATGATGCCGATCGGGCCGGCGCCGGTAATCAGCACGTCTTCGCCAACGATGTCGAAGGCAAGCGCGGTGTGGACCGCATTGCCGAGCGGATCGAGGATGGCGCCGAGTTCGTCGTCGATGGCATCGGGCAGCGGCACGATGTTGAAGGCGGGGATACGGACGAACTCTGCGAAGGCGCCGGGCAGGTTGACGCCAATGCCTTTGGTGTCGGGATCGAGATGGAATTTTCCGGCACGGCTGGCGCGTGATTTCATGCCGACGACGTGGCCTTCGCCGGAGACGCGCTGGCCGACGGTGAGGTTGCGTACGTCGGCGCCGACCTTGACGATCTCGCCCGAATATTCATGGCCAGTGGTGAGACCGACTGGAACGGTCTTCTTGGCCCAATCGTCCCACTTGTAGATGTGGATGTCGGTGCCGCAGATGCCGGTCTTGTGGACCTTCACCAGCACGTCCTCGGACCCGATATCAGGAATCGGTCGATCCTCCATCCAGATGCCGGGCTCGGACTTGGCTTTGACGAGAGCTTTCATCGGATGACTCCCAGCTCGTGCGCGGCATCCTTGAACGCATCGATCGCGGTGGTGACGTCGGAGAAGCTGAGCGAGGCACTGAGCTGCGTGCGGATCCGCGCTTTGCCTTGCGGAACGACCGGATAGAAGAAGCCGGCGACGTAGACGCCGCGCTTATCGAGGGCCGCGGCCATCGCCTGCGCCAGCTTGGCATCGCCCAGCATCACCGGGATGATTGGGGTGTTGCCGGGGAGGAGCTCGAAGCCGGCCTCGGTCATCGCCATGCGGAAGCGCTGGGCGTGCCCCATCAGCTTTTTGCGCCGATCGTCGGCGGCTTCGGCGAGGGCGATGGCCTTGAGCGAGCCCGCCGCGACAGACGGCGCGAGCGCATTCGAGAACAGGTAAGGCCGGGCACGCTGGCGCAGCAGGTCGATGATCGGCCGCGCGCCGGCGATGAAGCCGCCCATAGCGCCACCCAGTGTCTTGCCGAAGGTCCCGGTGATGATGTCGACGCGATCCCCGGCGCCGGTGAGGGTGGGTGTGCCCCTGCCCTTCTCACCCAGATGGCCGGTCGCGTGGCAGTCGTCGACCATCACCAGCGCGCCGTACTTTTCAGCGAGTGCGCAGATCTCGGGAAGCTTGGCCACGTAGCCATCCATCGAGAACACGCCGTCGGTCGCGATGATCCGGAACCGCGTTCCATCGGCGACGGCCTGCTTCAGCTGGGTTTCGAGGTCATTCATGTCGGACGTGGCGTAGCGGTAGCGCTTCGCCTTGCTCAGCCGCACGCCGTCGATAATCGAGGCGTGGTTGAGCGCGTCGGAGATGATCGCGTCCTGGTCGGTGAGCAGCGTTTCGAACAGGCCGCCATTGGCATCGAAGCAGGCCGCAAAGAGGATGGCGTCGGCCTTACCGAGGTAGTTCGCAATCGCATGCTCGAGCTCGCGATGCAGATCGAGCGTGCCGCAGATGAAGCGCACCGAGGCCATGCCGAAGCCGTAACGCTCGAGCCCGTCGCGGGCGGCGGCGATGATCTCAGGATGATCGGCAAGGCCCAGATAGTTGTTGGCGCAGAGGTTCACCATGCGCCGTCCGCCGCTGAGCTCGATGCCGCCGGCTTGGGGGCTTACGATCTCGCGCTCGCGCTTCATCAGGCCCTGGGCCTCGATATCGGCGAGGGTTGCGGTGAGGTGGTCGAGAAAGCCGGGCTGCATGGGTCGCGTCCTCCAACATGGAAGAAATTCCGTTATAACGGACACAATGTCAAGGCTGGGCGGAATTTGCTTGGCAGCGATCCGATCGCGGGCTAGCAAAGCTCGTCACCACACCGGATGTCCATGGCAGACGCCCCCGAAATCGGCCCGATCATCCAGCGCGAGCGTAAGGCGCGGCACCTGACGCTGGAGCGGCTCGCGGCGCTGTCGGGCGTGTCACGCTCGATGCTGAGCCAGATCGAGCGCGGCGAATCGAACCCGACCTTCGCGGTGCTGTGGGGGCTGACGCAGGCGCTGAAGATCGACCTGGGCGATCTGATCTCCGGCGAGCCGACACATGCCGACAGCCCGATCGATGTGGTGTCGGTGCCGTTGACGCCGGAGATCAAGAGCCCCGAGGGCCACTGGCGGCTGCGCATCCTCAGCCCACCGGCGATGGCCGGGAAGGTCGAGTGGTATGAGGTCGAGATCGCCGCCGGTGGTAGGCTCGCGAGCGCGCCACATACGCCGGGGACGCATGAGCACCTGACGGCGCAGACAGGCGGCCTGCAGGTGCGCACCAAGCTGGGCGAGCAGACGCTCAAGGCCGGCGAGACGGCGCGCTATCGCGCCGATGTCGAGCACGAGATTGCCAACCACGGGCGCGCGCCCGCAAAGGCGCTGATGGTCGTCGTTTACGACTGATTTCTGGTCGCGCTTCCGAACCGGAAAACCGCGTCGCACTTTTCCTGGAAGCGCCCCTAGGCCTTCGGCGCGGGCTTGGGACGTCGCAGGCGGCCCATCAGCGTATCGAGCCGCTGCGCGCCGGTGACATGCACGAGGACGAAGTAGAGCCCGGCCCCGAACACGCAAACCGCGCCGAGCGCAACCAGCTGCACGATGAGCGGTGCCTTCGGCGACAGATACGGCGCCAGCGGGATTGCGAGGCCATAGAGCACGCCAGCCATCACCAGCGAGGCGACGATGATCAGCCCGTGCCGGCGCCAATCGTCGGCGGGCAGCTTGAAGTGGCCGCGGCGGCCGAGCCAGATGCCGAGCAGAGCCGCGTTGGCCCACGCCGCGACTGAGGTCGCAATCGCGATGCCGACATGCTTGAGGACCGGGAACAGCAGCAGCGAGACCACGATATTGATGGCCACCGAAATGCCGGCGAAGACGGTTGGCGTTCGGGTATCCTCGCGGGCGAAGAAGCCGGGCTGCAGCACGCGGATCAGCACGTACGCCGGCAGGCCGGCCGAGAACCAGATCATGGTCTGCGCGGTCTCATACGTGTCGGTGGCCGAGAAGGCGCCGCGCTGGAACAGCACGGCGACGATCGGCTGGGCTAATGCGATGAGCGCGGTCGCGGCTGGCATCGACAGCAGCATCGAGATCAGCAGCGCCTGGTTCTGACTGGCGTCGGCTTCCTTGTCGCGACCGCCCTTGAGGTGGCGGCTGAGCTCGGGCAACAGCACGGTGCCGATGGCGATGCCGATGATGCCGAGCGGCAGTTGGTAGAGGCGGTCGGCGTAATAGAGGTAGGCGATGGCGCTGTCGGCAGACGACGCAATGATGGTGCCGACGAAGATGTTCACCTGGGTAATGCCGCCGGCGATCACCGCGGGGATGGCGAGGATCCAGAAGCGCTGCACTTCGGCGTCGAACTTCGGCCAATGCAGCTTCGGCACGAAGCCGGCGCGGCGGATCGCAACGTAGACCATCAGCAGCTGCGCGATGCCGCCGGCGATGGTGCCGACGGCGATCCAGATCGCCGTCTGCACATCGGTATTGGGCCACAGCACCAGCGGCGCCATGAACACGATCATCACGATGTTGAGGAGGATCGGCGCGAAGCTCGAGGCGCTGAAGCGATTGAGGCCATTGAGGATCGCGGCGTAGGCCGCCATCAGCGACATGCACATCAGGTACGGGAAGCAGATGCGCGTCAGCAGCACCGTGAGATCGTACTTGGCCGGATCATCGAGGAAGCCCGGCACGAAGATCGGCAGGATCCACGGCATGAAGATCTCGACCGCGATGGTGACGGAGGTCACCACGACGACGAGCCAGCTCATGATGCGCGCCGCCCACTGGCGCGCCGGCTCCATCCCGTCCTGTTCGAGATGCTTGGCGAACAGCGGAATGAACGCGGTGTTGAACGCGCCCTCGGCGAATAGGCGACGGAAGAGATTGGGGAAACGGAACGCGGCAAGATACGCGTCGGCGGCCGGGCCGGTGCCGAGCACGGCGGCGACCAGCGCGTCGCGCACGAAGCCCAGAATGCGGCTGCCGGTCGTCATCACGCCGACATTGAGGAAGTTGCGGTAGAGGTTGCTCATGACACCATCCGGCGCAAGCGACACCCCCACCCCCAGCCCCTCCCCGCATGGGGGAGGGGAGCTCCTCCGGCATCGGTAGTCTGGCCTCCCTCCCCCATGCGGGGAGGGATGGGGTGGGGGTGGGCCCACGCTTCGATGCTAGCCATTCGCCACTTTCGCGACGGGTAGCTGTTCGCCACCAGGGCGCAGCGGATCGAACACCTGCAGCAGCGCGTCGCGGATGGTGCGCTGGCGGCGGGCATTCTCGATCTTATGGCCCATCAGGTCGGTGACGTAGAAGACGTCGACGGCCTTCTCGCCATAGGTGCCGATATGGGCCGAGCCGATCGTGAGGTTGAGATCGGAAATCGCGCGGGTGAGCTGGTGCAACAGGCCCGTGCGATCGAGACCCGAGACCTCGATGACGGTGAACTTCTCGCTGAGCGTGTTGGAGACTTCGACCGAGGCCGGCAGCGTGAAGGGCTTGAGGCGGCGGTTGTGGCGGCTCTCCTTGCCCAGGTCGATCAGAATCTGGCGCTTGCCCTGCAGCAGCTGCTTCACCGTCTCGATGATGCGGTTGGCGCGGACCTTCTCGTCCTCATCTGAGGTGAAGGCGCGGCGCAGACGGAACGTATCGAGGGCTTGGCCATCGCGCGTCGAAAAGATCTGCGCGCCGATGATCGATGCCTCGCTCATCGTGCAGGCGCCGGCGATCAACGACAGCAAGCGCGGATGGTCTGGCGTATAGAACGAGACTTCAGTGATGCCCTCGAAGGCCTGCACACGGATCGAGCCGGCAAAGGGCTGGTGCGCATGATCGGCGGTGCGGATCATTTTGGCATGTTCGAGCTGCAGCTCGAGCTCGGCGCGCAGCCAATAGTGATTGTAGTGGCGCGCCATGTAGGTGGCGAGCTCGTCTTTCGGCCAGGCGGCAAGCGCTTTCTCGAGGTCGGCCTTGGCGGCGGCGATACGATCGGACTGCGTGACGCGCGAATGGCCGCCCGAGAGCAGCGGCTCGGTGGCGTAGTAGAGCGAGCGCAGCAGCGAGCCCTTCCAGCCGGTCCAGACGCCCGGACCCACGGCGCGGATGTCACAGGCCGTGAGGATCATCAGCAGGGCAAGCCGCTGCGGCGACTGGACGATATCGGCGAAGGCGCGAGCCGTCTCAGGATCCTGCAGGTCGCGGGCCTGGGCGATCTCGCTCATGGTCAGGTGGTATTCGATGAGCCAGGCGACGGTATCGGTCTCGGCCGCATCGAGGCCAAGCCGCGGGCAGAATTTTCGGGCGATGCGGGCGCCGGCGATCGAGTGATCCTCGGGGCGGCCCTTGGCGATATCGTGCAGGAACAATGCGACGTAGAGCAGGCGGGTGTCGTTGAGCGAGGGCAACAACTCGTGGGTCAGCGGCAATTCCTGCCGGAGGCCGCCATTGGCGATATCAGCCATCACGCCAACCGAGCGGATCAGATGCTCGTCCACCGTGTAGTGGTGGTACATGTTGAACTGCATGAGCGCGACGATCTTGCCGAACTCGGGCACGAACTTGCCTAGAACGCCGCTCTCGTTCATCTGACGCAAAATGCGCTCGACGGTGCGCGGGCTGGTCAGGATCTCGAGAAACCACTCATTGGCGCCCTTGTCGTTGCGCACGTCGTGGCCGATCAGGTGCAGCGAGCGGGTGATTTCCTTGATCGCATCGGGGTGGAACAGCAGGTCGTTGCGGCCGGCGACGAGGAAACTGCGGATCAGCGTCAGAGGGTTCTTCTCGAACGTGTCCGGTGCCGCGGTGTTGAGACGTCCGGAGTCGATGACGAAGTCGGGCTCGCCCTTGATAGCGACACGACCACGCTTGAAGAAGCCGGTGACGCGGCCGAGCATGTCGAGCGGCTTGGCGTGATCGAATTCAAGGCTGGTGCAGAAGATGCGCGTCAGGTCGCCCACATCCTTGGCGACGAGGAAGTAGCGCTTCATCATGCGCTCGACGCCGAGCATGCCTGGACGATCGGCATAGCGCAGGCGAGTCGCGAGCTCGGGCTGCACGTCGAAGGTCAGCTTTTCGTCGGCGCGGCCGGTGAGGAAATGCAGGTTGCAGCGCACCGCCCAGAGGAAGTTCTCGGCCCGTTCGAACAGGCGATACTCATCGGCACTGAGCACGCCCTTGTCGACGAGCTCCGCGCTGGTCTTGACGCGGTAGAAATACTTTCCAATCCAGAACAGAGCGTGCAGGTCGCGTAGGCCGCCTTTGCCGTCCTTGATGTTGGGCTCGACCACGTAGCGGGTATTACCCATCTGCCGATGGCGTTCCTCGCGCTCGGCCATCTTGGCGGCGATGAACTCGGGCCCGGTCTTGGGCATGATCTCGGTCTCGAAGCGCTTGACGAGCGTATCGAAGAGGCCGTGATCGCCGGTGAGGTAGCGCGCTTCGAGCGTCGCGGTGCGCACCGTCATGTCGGCGCGCGCCATGCGGATACAGTCATCGACCGAGCGGACGGCGTGGCCGACCTTCTGGCCGAGATCCCAGAGCATATAGAGGATGTATTCGGTGACCTGCTCGCCCCAGGGGGTCTGCTTGTAGGGCAGGATGAAAAGCAGATCGATATCGGAGCCCGGCGCCAGCGTGCCGCGACCGTAGCCGCCGACGGCGGCGATCGAGATCGCCTCGGCGCCCGAGGGGTTATCGACTGGATAGACGTGCTTGATGGCAAACAGATGGATGGCCCGGATGATCTCGTCTTCCGCGGCGCTTAGATTTTGCGCGCAACGGGTGCCCTTTCCCGTCCCCATAAGCTCTGCTTCGGCGGATTTTCGCGCTTCGGCGAGCGTCTTCCGCATCGTGGCGAGGACGGTCGAGCGGGCCGAGGCCGATTTCGGGGAGTCCTGGCCGAGCGCGGCCATCACCTCATCGAGGATGGTCTGGGCGGTTTTCAGATGGAACTGCGCCTTTTTGGGGCGAAGTTCAGCTTCGGCGACCGGCATCGCGGGCTTTCTTCAGCGCGTAGATCAGTTCGAGCGCCTCACGCGGAGAGAGATCGTCGGGGCGCACCTGATCGAGCATGGCATCGAGAGCATTAATTTCCGGCTTTTTTGGCGGGGGAGCCGCCGCAAAGAGCGGCAGATCGTCTAGCATGGGGGCCGAATGCCCGGAAGAGCGGCTTTCGAGCACACCCAGCACCTGCTTGGCGCGCGCCAGCACACCCTCGGGCAGTCCCGCCAGCCGGGCCACCTGGATGCCGTAGGACCGGTCGGCGGCGCCCGGGACGACCTCGTGCAGGAACACCACGTCGCCCTCCCATTCGCGGACGGCCATGGTGACGTTCTTGACCCGGGCGAGCGTCTTGGCCAGCGCGGTCATCTCGTGGAAATGGGTGGCGAACAGCGCCCGGCACTGGGTGTCGTTATGGAGCGCTTCGACCGCCGCCCAGGCGATGGACAGGCCATCGAAAGTGGCGGTGCCGCGGCCTATTTCGTCGAGGATCACCAATGACTTAGAGGTCGCGCGGTTGAGGATGGCCGCGGTCTCGACCATCTCGACCATGAAGGTCGAGCGGCCATGGGCGATGTCGTCGGAGGCGCCGACACGGGAGAAGACGCGGTCGATGACGCCGATGCGGGCGCTGTCAGCCGGCACGAAGCTGCCCATCTGCGCCAAGATGGCAATCAACGCGTTCTGGCGCAGGAAGGTGGATTTGCCGCCCATATTGGGGCCGGTGACCAGCCAGAGCGCGCCGCCCGAAAGCTCGGTGTCGTTGGCAACGAACGGCTGGCCCTCGGCTTTGACCGTGGTTTCGACGACAGGGTGGCGGCCGCCGGAAATCGCGAAATCAAGGGAGTCGTCCACAACCGGCCGGCAGAAGCTGCGCGTGGCGGCGAGATTGGCGAGGCCGGCAGTAACATCGAGCTCGGCCAGCGCGTCCGCGACGTTGCGCAGGGTTTCCGTTTCGGCGAGGGTCGCAGCGACCAGTTTCGCGAAGATCGCGGTTTCGATCTCGACCGCTTTGTCATGCGCCCGGGCGATGCGGCCTTCGAGTTCGGCAAGCTCTGCCGTGGTGAAGCGCATGGCGTTCGACATCGTCTGGCGATGGATGAACGTTGCCTTCAGCGGCTCCTCGACCAGCTTCATCCCCTGCGCGGCAGGAACTTCGACGAAATAGCCGAGCTGGCCGTTGTGCCGGATCTTGAGGGTCTTGATGCCGGTCTCATCGACCAACCGCGACTGTAGTGCCGCGACGACAGCGCGGGTTTCAGACGCCAGGGTCCGCTCGGCATCGAGAGCCGGCTCGTAGCCCTTTCGCACGAAGCCACCGTCGCGGCTGAGAAGCGGCGGCTCATCGTCGATGGCGCGGGTGAGCTCCTCGGCGAGGCCCAGCGGGGCGGTCGTGAGGGTGGCACGCATCCGCGCCAGATCGGATGGCGCTTCATGGAGGCCGCTGAGCGAGGTCGACAGCTCGCCTGCCCCAGCGATGGCACGAGCGGTGGCGTTGAGGTCGCGAGGTCCACCACGGCCGAGTGCGAGGCGGATCAACGCGCGGGTCAGATCGGGGACCGATTTCAGCGACTGGCGCAGCTTGGCCGAGAGGATCGTTTCGCCCAGCAGCGTCGCGACGGCGTCGAGCCGAGCGTTGATCGCCACCGGATCGCAGAGCGGCGCGCTGAGGCGACGCGCGAGCAGCCGTGAGCCAGCAGGCGTGACGCATTGGTCGATCTCGTTGAGCAGCGAGCCCTTGAGCGTGCCGCGCTGCGTTTCGAGCAGCTCGAGCGAGGAGCGGGTCGCGGCATCGATCGCCATGTGCGATTGCAGGCGCTCAGTGGACGGCGCGCGCAATGCGACCGCGACACCCTTTTGACTCTCTTTGATGTAGCCGATCAGCGCGCCCAGTGCCGAGCGCTCGACGCGCGCGAAGGCAGTTGGGTCGACCTCCTGGTCGAACGCGGCGTCGATCACGGCCCCGGCGGTGCTCGAGTCGAACGCGTCGGATGACATCACCACGGTGACGCCGGGCGGCACGATCTTGAGCGCGCGCAATGCCGACTGCGTCGCCTCGGTGAAGAGCAGCTCGGCGGGATCGACGCGCGCCAGTTCATCGGCCAACGCCGCTTCGGTGATCGACAGCACGGTGACCTCGCCCGTCGAGACGTCGGCGAAGGCGAGTGCGAAGTCGCTGTCGCCGTGCTTCAGCATCGCGAGGGCGGCGAGGAAGTTGCTGCCCTTGGCGGGAAGTAGGTCGTCTTCGGTGATGGTGCCGCGGGTGACGAGACGGACGACGTCGCGCTTCACCGGCGACTTGCCGCCGCGCTTCTTCGCCTCGGCCGGATCCTCGACCTGCTCGCAGATGGCGACGCGATGGCCGAGCGCGATGAGCTTCTTGAGGTAGTCCTGTGCCGCGTGCACCGGCACGCCGCACATCGGGATGTCGTTGCCCTGGTGCTTGCCACGCTTGGTGAGGACGATGCCGAGCGCCTGACTGGCGATCTCGGCGTCCTCGAAGAACATCTCGTAGAAATCGCCCATCCGGTAGAACAGGAGGTAGCCCGGGTTGAGCCCCTTGATCTCGAGATACTGCCCCATCATCGGCGTCACCGGGCCGGGCGCCGGCTCGATCGGTGCAAGGGCATCGGGGAGATCGTCGGGCGGCTGGTCCATCACGCGTGAGCTGGGTTTTCGGAGGCCGCGACCGTAAGGGAGGCGGGTGGCAAGGGCAACGGTGCGGACCGCTGTCCCACCATGTCATTCCCGCGCAGGCGGGAATCCAGGGCCAGGTGCGCCGGGTCTTGATGCATGGGGCTCCTGGATTCCCGCCTTCGCGGGAATGACACCGTGGATTTGACCGGCTATTGGCCGTCGGCAACAGGAGGACGCTATGACCATTCGGGCGATCACTGCAGAGGACCGAGCCGCGTGGACGCCGCTGTGGACCGGCTATCTCACCTTCTACGAGACGGTGCTGCCGGAGCGCGTCTACGATGAGACGTGGCGGCGACTGCTCGATCCGAACGAGCCGGTGTGGGGTGCGTTCGCGCTCAATGATGACGGCACGCCAGTCGGGGTGGTGCACTGGCTGTTCCACCGCACCTGCTGGTCGATCGAGGACAGCTGCTACCTGCAGGATCTCTACGTGTCGCCCGAGGTCCGTGGTGGTGGACATGGGCGGGCGCTCATCGAGCATGTGGCTGGCAAAGCGCGCGAGGCGGGCGCGAGCCGGCTGTACTGGAACACGCACGAGACCAATGCGACGGTGCGGAAGCTCTATGACGCGGTCGCGACGCGCTCGGGCTTCATCCAGTATCGCAAGGCGCTCGATCCCTGATTGGTCCCCACCTTGAGCCGGCGCCTCTCTTGCGCTCTGGCCAATCGATCCCGAACGGGCTCGATCGGACCAACCGCCGCCCGCGTCTTTCCCCGCGCTAGCCGGCCACATCGCGGCGGGCAGCGTTGAGCTCGGCGAGACAGGCGAGCATGTCGCGCAATGGCCCCGCGAGGGTCGGGTCGGCGGCGATCTGTCCGGCGGCTAGACCACTGCCCTGGATTGGCAGGGTCAGGGTGGCACGCGGGTCGAGCGTCGCCGACATCATGCGCAGCACTTCGCGCAATTGCGCGTCGGCGTGGCTCGCGCGTGGTGCCGCGTTGATGACCCCGACCGGCGTGCCGGGGAATTCGAGGGAGCCTACCAGCCAGTCGAGAGCGTTCTTTAGCGACCCCGCGATGCCGTGCGCATATTCGGGCGAGGAGATGACCAGCGCATCGGCGGCACCGACGGCTTTGCGCAAGGCGTTGGCCGGCGCAGGCGGGTT
>JADMIO010932655.1_pt1 | contig 20133 bp, 18 predicted proteins | sample 8958161 | NCBI WGS metagenome assembly JADMIO01 (sample SAMN16585339, study PRJNA669376) | soil metagenome | isolation source: Crop rotation soil | place: USA: Cullars Rotation, Alabama | collected 2011 | reverse complement strand
GCCGCGACTTCAAGTCACGTGAATTCCAAGCTTCGGATCCCACTGTGCTGGAAAGCATAGTCTTTCTGCCTCGCCTTTGATCGTTTTTCCCAGTTGTGTAACAGGTTCTCTGCCTCGTTGGCGTTCATAATTGCAAGAAAAGGTCCGGCAAGGTAGTAAGTTTTGACGGCGCGACTTACTTTTACGAGATGCAGGCCGTCTACGAACAGTTGCTGATCCTCGTTTCCACGCCGTTTTACATCGTGATCATCGGTGTGGAGCTGCTGCTGAGCAACTACCGCCACCGGAAGGCCTATACGTGGCGGGACACGGCGGCGAATGTGTACCTGATGCTGCTGAATGCGTTCCTGGACCTTCTCGTCCGCGCCATTTACCTCGGCATACTGGCTTATTTTTTCCGGTATCATGTATTCACTCCCGGCAATACTGTGATTTACTGGGTAGCGCTGCTCATAGCAGAAGACTTTCTTTACTACTGGCTTCACCGGTTCGATCACGAAGTGCGATTGTTTTGGGCGGTGCATGTCACTCACCATTCATCGCAACAGCTAAATTTTTCGGTCGGGTTCCGCTCTTCGGTATTCCAGCCGCTGTACCGGTTTGTTTATTTTATCCCGCTGGCCGTCCTTGGATTTCGTCCACTGGACATCGTGTTCATGTACTCCGCAACGCAGATCTGGGGTATCCTGGTCCATACAGAGCTGATACGCAAAATGGGCTGGCTCGAATACATACTTGTAACGCCTTCCCATCATCGCGTGCACCACGCTTCCAATCCAAAATACCTGGACATGAACATGGGCATGTTTTTGATCATCTGGGACAAATTGTTCGGCACTTTTCAGGAAGAGCTTCCCGCACAGGCATACCAGCCGATACGTTACGGGCTTACCAGGCCGCTTGCAAAGGAAACGCCCGGAAATATTGTTTTTCATGAATGGGTCAGCATGCTGCGCGACGTCCTGCGCCAGGATATCAGCTGGCGTCAAAGATTATCATATGTCTTTGGGCCTCCCGGCTGGAGTCATGACGGAAGCCGGCAGACCAGTGACGAACTGCGCCAAATGGAGAGCGGGCAGGAAGCGGAACCCATTGAACCCAGCGTGCAGATCGCGCTGGAACGGCCATAGCGGTCATCGTTCCAGGAGGCCGCCGCGTTCACCGCATAACTCACAATCTGTTCACGGTCATTTCGCATTCCCTCTTCAGTCGTAAATTTGCAGCTTTAATTGACCGGCTAAATTTCCAGGTGCACATGAATCTTTTTGAGCAGCAGTCACGTGAATTCGTACCCCGCCACATCGGGACCATTGGACAGGAAAAAGAGATGTTGGAAACGATCGGCCTCAGCTCCCTCGATGAACTGATCGACAAAACAATTCCCTCTTCCATTCGTTCCACGAAACCGCTTGCGCTCCCGCCGGCGGTCAGTGAATCGGAACTGCTTTCAGAGCTGAAGGAAATATCGTTGGGTAATTCCACTTTCAAAACATACATAGGGCAGGGATATTATGATACGATAGTTCCTTCGGTGATACTTCGCAATGTGTTCGAAAACCCGGGATGGTACACGCAGTATACGCCCTACCAGGCAGAGATCTCGCAAGGCCGCCTGGAGAGCCTGTTGAATTTCCAGACGATGGTCAGCGACCTGACCGGCCTTCCGATCGCAAATGCGTCGCTGCTCGACGAAGCAACCGCGGCAGCCGAGGGCATGCACATGCTGTTTCATCACGTCAATCGTACAGACACTATCACCGCTTCAAAATTTTTTGTAGATCGCGAGGTCTTCCCTCAAACAAAGGATGTTATTCTCACGCGGGCAAATCCGGTGGGGATCGAAGTGGTGTTTGGAAAATTCAGTGAAGCCAGCATCGACAAAACATATTTCGGAGCGCTGGTGCAATACCCGAACAATTCAGGCTCAATCGAAGACTACCGTGAATTCATATCAGGCGTTCATGATGCCGGGGCATTTGTCGTGATGGCCACCGACCTGCTCGCGCTGACGCTGCTCACACCCCCGGGCGAGCTGGGAGCTGATGTTGCCGTGGGCTCCGCGCAGCGTTTTGGTGTGCCACTCGGATTTGGCGGCCCTCATGCGGCGTTTTTCTCCGCCCGCGACGAATTTAAAAGAGCAATGCCGGGCCGAATTATTGGCATCAGCGTGGATGCAGCCAACCGCCGTGCACTCAGGATGGCCCTGCAAACGCGGGAACAACATATCAAGCGCGAAAAGGCCACGTCCAACATTTGCACGGCGCAGGCATTGCTGGCCAACATGGCGGCTATGTACGCCGTTTTTCACGGACCTGCGGGATTGAAAAATATCGCGAAACGGGTCGCGCTGCTGACGCAGATCGTTGCAGAAGCGATCGAAGAGCGGGGATTTGAGCTGCTTTCTCAAAACTTTTTTGACACGATTGTCGTGAAAGTGGACGATGTTGGACCTTTCAGGGAAAAAGCGATCCGACAGCAGATCAATCTTCACTACCCGGATGACCGGTCTATCGGCATTTCGATCGATGAAACGGTCACCATCGGGGACCTGTATGACCTGATCAATTGCTTTGAGAACGATGTCGACCCGGTTGCATTTTCGTTCAACGAAGACCAGGAGCTTGACCACATTCCTGCGTTCGCAACACGCACTTCTCCTTTTTTAACGCACCCGGTCTTTAATTCGCATCACAGCGAAACGCAGATGATGCGTTACATTAAATCCCTGGAGAATAAAGACATTTCGCTCAATACATCGATGATCTCCCTCGGAAGCTGCACCATGAAACTCAATGCTGCCACCGAGATGATCCCGCTTTCATGGTCCCACTGGAGCCGTCTGCACCCGTTCGTGCCGGTGGACCAGGCCGGCGGATACAATGAAATCGTTTCCAGCCTGGCCGGTTACCTGAACAGCATCACGGGGTTTGATGCGTGCAGCCTGCAGCCAAACAGCGGCGCTCAGGGGGAATATGCGGGATTGCTGGCAATACGCGGCTATCACCGTGCAAATGGCAACGGAGAGCGTAACGTGATGCTCATACCTATTTCAGCGCACGGCACTAATCCGGCGTCGGCGGTGATGGCAGGCATGCGTGTCGTCGTAGTAAAAGCGCTCGACAACGGCTATATCGACGTTGCAGATTTCAAAGCAAAGGCCGAACAATACAGCGCAAATCTCGCGGGTACCATGATTACCTATCCCAGCACATACGGCGTTTTTGAGGAAGAGATCAAACTGATTTGCGATATCGTACACCAGCATGGGGGACAGGTCTACATGGATGGCGCCAATATGAATGCGCAGTGCGGGCTGACTGCGCCGGCTACCATCGGCGCGGACGTGTGTCACCTGAACCTTCACAAGACATTTGCGATTCCGCACGGGGGAGGCGGGCCCGGCATGGGCCCGATCTGCGTACGCAAACACCTGGCACCGCACCTGCCCGGCCACGTCCTTTCTCCGGGCAACAGCACCCATTCTGATGGACGGCATGCCGTCAGCGCGGCCCCATATGGCAGCGCCAGCATCCTGCTGATCAGTTACGCGTATATCCGGCTTCTTGGTGCGGAAGGGGTGCAGAAAGCGACTGAATACGCGATACTGAATGCAAACTATATGAAGGCGCGGCTGGAAAACGATTTTGAGATCCTGTATACGGGTAGCAACGGAACGTGTGCGCATGAATTTATTGTCGACCTGAGGCCATTCAAAACGTCTGCCGGTGTGGAAGCCGAAGACGTGGCCAAGCGACTGATGGATTACGGATTTCATGCTCCGACCATGAGTTTTCCCGTGCCGGGAACGATCATGATCGAGCCAACAGAAAGTGAAGACAAGGCAGAACTTGACCGGTTCTGCGATGCCATGCTGAACATCCGCGAAGAGATCCGCGAGATCGAACAGGGACAGGCCGATAAGAAGGACAACGTTCTGAAAAATGCGCCGCACACCCAGCATGCTATCGTGATCGATGAATGGAAGCATCCATATTCACGTGAAAAGGCGGCATTTCCGCTGGAATTCGTGCGCCAAAATAAATTCTGGCCTTCGGTGGCAAGGGTGAATAATACCGTTGGCGACCGCAATCTTATCTGCGTTTGCGAACCAACCAGCAGCTATGCGGAACAGGAAGCTTAAATTTGTTACTTTATTGTACTCAAAAAGAATCATTCTATGTCCTTAATGAACCAGAATCAGAAGAAGGGGAAGAAAGGCAACAAGACACAGAACAACAATCTGCAGGGCTCCAAGTTCATCCCAAAGGGCAATGCCGGTAAATCTTCCGGTTTCTCCCAACGTCCGCATAAAGCGGGAGGCACGCGCGGGAGCTAGGGAGTTATTTGCCCTCATTGCGGTGATTCGTCTCGTTATGAGCCGCTTTACCCCTGACTTTTTCGGTCCGTTGCACGGACCGGTCTTACTGTCTTTTGGAAAGATAATTGCATATTTCCCTCAAGTGAAGGAACAATGCAATGCAGTCCACATCTAAGCGGCCGTCGAAGTATTTCATATCGAAGGGAATAGAGCAGTTCCTGACCAGTGTTTACGAGATCGCCAGCTTCATAAAGCAGTTTTTCCGTGAGGCGTTCAGGCGGCCTTTTGAGAGCCAGGAGATCATCCGCCAATGCTACCAGGTCGGCTACAAGTCCTTTTCGCTGATTACGCTTACTGCCTTTATTACAGGTATCGTCTTTACAAAGCAATCGAGGCCATCGCTGGCGAGTTTCGGAGCTACATCGTGGCTTCCTTCGCTAATCGGCATCGCGATCATTAAAGCGCTTGCACCGCTGATCACCGGTTTGATCTGCGCGGGCAAGATCGGCTCGCAGATGGGCGCTGAATTGGGGTCCATGAAAGTGACGGAGCAGATCGACGCCATGGAGGTGTCGGCCGTCAACCCGTTCAAATTCCTCGTGGTAACCCGCGTCATCGCCAGCACGCTCATGATTCCCGTGCTTGTGTTGTACAGTGGACTGATCGGCTTATTCGGCGCGTACCTCAATATTCACGTGAACGAGCAGACAAGCTTTGCCGCATTTATTCATGGCGCATTTTCACGGATAGGGTTCAGCGATCTTATTTCATCAATGGCCCGCGCGCTGATATTCGGTTTCACGATCGGAATCATCGGGTGCTACAAGGGATACAGCACGTCACAGGGAACTGAAGGTGTCGGCCGTGCGGCGAATGCATCGGTGGTGATCATCATGTTCCTGCTCTTTGTTGAAGAGATCGTGATCGTTCAATTTATCAACTGGCTTCAACCCGGCGCATAAAACATGAGTCCAGACAAACAACATAACAGGGAAGCGGTGATCAGTATCCGCGGGCTTTCCAAATCATTTGGCAGCAATCACGTGTTGCGGGGCGTGGACTTTGATCTCTATCGCGGCGAAAACGCTGTCGTGCTTGGTCGCTCGGGAACGGGCAAATCGGTGTTGATCAGGATCATTGTTGGTCTGCTGAAACCTGACGCGGGAACGGTGACAGTGTTTGGAAAGGACGTCGAGGCCATGAATAGAAAGGAGCTCGCTGCGTTGCGGCTGAAGATCGGTTTTTTGTTCCAGCATAATGCGCTTTATGACAGCATGACGATCGGCGAAAACCTGGAGTTCCCGCTCAGGAGAAATGAAAAAGGACTGGCGGAAACAGAAGTGCGTGAAAGGGTGAGCAGCGTACTTGATGCGGTAGGATTGAGTCAAACCATCAACCAGTATCCATCCGAGCTTTCCGGGGGCCAGCAGAAGCGGATCAGCATTGCGAGAACATTGATCATGAAACCAGAGATCATGCTGTACGATGAGCCTACTTCAGGCCTGGATCCGCTGACCAGCGGGGAGATCAATCAACTGATCAACGATGTTCAGGAGAAGTATAAGACCAGTTCGATCATCATTACACACGATCTGACCTGTGCAAAGATGACCGGGGACAGGGTATTCATGCTGCTCGATGGCCAGTTTGTCAAGAATGGAAATTTCGAAGAGGTGTTCAGTGAACCGGACAAACGTATCCAGGGATTTTATAAATATAATTTTATTCAGTAAGTATGAACACAAACCAGAAAAAACGTGGAGTGATTGTGGGGCTTTTTGTACTGGTGGGCATAGCGATACTGCTGGCGACTATTTTTACGCTCGGCGGTCAGAAAAAGACCTTTGCGAACGGCATCCCGGTCTACGCCGTGTTTGACAATGTAAATGGTTTGCAGGCCGGAAACAATATTTGGTTCTCGGGAGTGAAGGTGGGCACCGTGAGGCGGCTCGGGCTGCTGAACGGCGGGCGCGTCGAAGTGGACATGAGCATCGATCCGAAAACGCAAAGCTTCATTCACAGGGACGCGAAAGTCAAGATCGGGTCGGACGGTTTGATCGGCAACAAGATCATCGTGATCTACGGAGGAAGCGAAACTGCGACGCCCGTGCAGGCGCATGACACGCTGCAGTTTCTTGATGAAGGTGGAACCGCCGAAATGATGTCCACACTGCAATCGAACAATCAAAACCTCCTGGCCATTACGACGGACCTGAAAGAGATCAGCAAACACCTTGCGGCGGGGCAGGGTACGATCGGTAAGCTGCTGACCGATGACGCACTGATGAATCAACTGCAGGCAACCGCTGCGAGCATGAAAAAGGCCTCGTCGAACCTGCAGGCGTTGACGTCAGACGTCGCCGGCTATACATCGAAACTTGATACAAAGGGGGCACTTGCAAATGAACTGGTAACGGATACCGCAGTCTTTGCTTCGGTGCGCGAAAGCGTTTCGCGGATCCAGGCCGCATCGCAGGATGCCAAATCCATTACCGAAAATCTGCGCGCAGTTGCAGAAAAGATCAATGACAGCAGCAACACCGTAGGCGTATTGCTGCACGACCAGAAAGCCGCAGACAACCTGAAGGCGACAGTGGAAAACCTGCAACAGGGCACACAGAAGTTCGATGAAAACATGGAGGCTTTACAGCATAATTTCCTCTTCCGCGGATTTTTCAGGAAAAAGGCGAAGCGTGAGAAGGAGCAGGAGAAAACTTCAATGGTCAACGGCCACTGATCTGCCGCCGAAGGTTGTCACATAAGTGTGAAAGCCGGGCGGCTATGTTCTACCTCCGAAAGTTTGTTCACATATGCGAAAGCCCGGGCAGCTAAGTTCTATCTCCGAAGTTTCTTCACATATGCGAAAGCCCGTGGCAGCTATCTTTTGCCGCCGAAGTTTCTTCACAAATGTGAAAGCCCCGGCAGCTAAGTTCTATCTCCGAAAGGTTGTCACATAAGTGTGAAAGCCGGACACCCTTCGGGCTTTGAAATGATTTGTTCCCAGGAACTGGATATCGTCGTAAAATTCAAACCGCGCCTGGTTACCGGTATAATCGACAGCGCTTACTTTCAGGCTGTGCAGCGTTTCATCATCGATGACGCGTTTGATGATGTCCCAACTGCCCGTGAATTGCGTGTTCGTCTCATCGGTATAGGTGAGAGAGCCGTCATCATAAAAAGTAAAATTCCCGCCGGTAAAAGGCAGATTGTCGGGATTCCCGCCAAGGCCAAAGCGGTCCACGTCGCTGATGCGCCATGATCCGACGATCCGGCGGTCATATTTCTTCAGAAAATCCTTACTGCATGAAGCTGACAGTAATACGACAGAGCAAAGAAGGAGCGTAGAAGTTGATTTCATGGTAAAACTGTTTGGTGAACATGCCGAAGTTTGACGAACAGAGGAACAACAGGGGATTGATCCCTTCTTAAATTTACTGCCGCACGAAGCGGCTCTCCAGGCCCGGGATGAATATTAAGAGTTTTTTGTGAGTCGTTGCCTGCTGTCCTGGCGGGTATTGGAAGGACGGCATCCTATGGAAGCGGATCGAAGGCTCTTCAACGAAAGAAATCAGCAATAAAATTTTACGGAGCGATCGCAAAAGAAAATCCTGAGCGAAAAATTTTGCGCAGGGACGTTACGTGCAGGATTACATTGAGAAGGGTCTGCGGGAAAAAGGATTTTCACTGTGGAACCGGCTGTTGCTGGTTCGCCTTCCATTCTTCGCGTGACAGCCGGAATATGCAGGCGTGCGTATCTCGCGGATTCAGTGAAACACCATCGAGTTCAGTGATGAGGCGTGCGCCGAGCTTTTGGACGGCGCGCTGGGATCGCCAGTTGGTACCTCCGATATAGAAAAGGGCATTTTCGACAAACCTGTAAGCGTGGTCCAGCATTAATGACTTCATCGCCCTGTTATACCGGCCGCCCCAGTAATCCCGGGCAAGAAATGTCCACCCGATCTCAATTGCATTTTTTGATTCAGGCACCGGTTGAAAACGCGTGCTGCCGATCATGCGCCCGCTTTGTTCGTCGATGACTGCAAATGCTCCGCCCGAACGAATGGCTTCTTCAAAAAACTTTTCAAAGACGGGCCGCTGCCAGCGGTCGGCGGAAGGATGCTGTTCCCATATCAGCGGATCGCTCGCTACACTGAACAGCGCTTCGAAATCCTCCGGGACAAGCGGTCTAAGCCTTATCAATTGATTCGCGAGAATGGGCTGCATTTCAAAATTCCATTCATTCATGCTGCGCAAGATACATCGTGCATGGTGTTCTTTGCCGCAGGTCTCATGAGATTGGTCAAGTGGCAATGGCATAGTATTTACTGCGAGGCAATGCTGCGGGTCAGTGAACATTGGAGCGTCATTGATAAAAAGCCCGCATTTGTTTATGAACGAAAGTCAAAAATATTCCCGGCGTAAAGCCATCACATTTTTAGGTGCAGGACTTACAGGGGCGGTTGCTGCTCCTGTGATGTCCTTTGCGCAGGATACCCGCGTCCATGCAGACGGCAGCAGCGGCGGTCTTGAAGATCCGACAAAAAAATATCCGCGACCGCCATTCAAGTCGCAGTCACAGCCGTGGCCGGGGCTTGCAAGTCAAATGGATCCCCGTCCCGATCATGGTGAAAAAACTTACAGGGGCTCCGGCCGTTTGAAAGGGCGCAAAGCGCTGATCACCGGGGGAGACTCGGGCATGGGTCGCGCCGCGGCCATCGCGTTTGCGAGAGAGGGCGCCGACGTTGCGATCAATTATTATCCGAGTGAAGAGCCGGATGCCAAGGAAGTGATTGAGCTGATCCGCGCCGAGGGCCGTAAAGCGATCGGGATCCCCGGCGACCTCCGTGACGAAAGCTTCTGCCTGAAGCTGGTAGAACAGGCCGTGACCGGCCTCGGTGGTCTTGATATTGTTGTCAACAATGCGGCCCGGCAGCAAACCCACCAGTCCATACTGGACATTTCCACAGAACAGTTTGACTGGACAATGAAGACAAACATCTATGCTCCGTTTTGGATCATCAAAGCGGCCCTGCCTCATCTCCAGCCCGGGTCGGTGATCATTGGCACTACTTCGGAGCAGGCTTATGACCCATCGGCAGATCTGTATGACTATGCACAAACAAAGGCCGCGACGATGAACTATGTGAAGTCGCTTGCAAAACAGCTCGGCCCAAAAGGGATCCGTGTGAACGGTGTTGCGCCTGGCCCAATATGGACACCGTTGCAGGTCAGCGGCGGCGCCACACAGGAAAAGCTGCAGCAGTTCGGATCGCAAACCCCATTTGGCCGGCCGGGCCAGCCGGCCGAACTGGCTTCCATCTATGTACAGCTGGCGGCTGGTGACGCAAGCTTTGCCAATGGACAGGTGTATGGAGCCGCCGGCGGAAGCGGCCAGCCATGACCGCCAGGAAGGTTCGTTAAAATAAAACGGCGCGGGAACTCCCGCGCCGTTCACTTTTATAACGCCTGAATTTTTCAATCCGCAATTTGCCAATGGCCATCGCGGTCCTTTGAATAGGAAAGCCCGTTACTCATTTCGTAGATTTCATTCCCGTTTTTCACGGAAACTTTTTTCTCATACACCCGGATCCCATTGTTTTCCCTGGTGAGATAGTTGATCAGGGCGGGCATTGTTCCCGGGATGTCATGTAACCATTGGTCGTCTTCTTCCTTTACGAATGCGTGACTCACGACGAGACATTAATGGAAAAACGGAGTCCGGTTCAATGTATCTTTCTCGAACGACTCCAGCACACAATTCGGGAAGTGCGGATAGCCTTCCGACATCAGCCCGTTTGGATCCGGTTGCAGCGGCTCAGGCACTCCGAATGCGTGCGCAAGTGCATGCGCAGCAGCTCCGCGCCACGGGTTCGGGGACTTGTTGATCAGTCCCGTGATGTTCGGCATTCCCTCAGCGGCAAGACCTTTTGGAATGGTTTCATCCGGGAAATCTGAAACAACCCAGGCTATGTAAGTAATATGCGTTGTGTCAAAGCGGTCACCGAGGAGCGATTTCATTTCATAAAAAGTGTTGTGATAGGCTTTTACCCCTGCATTGCCGCTGATCGAATCGCCATTGTCCTGTGTAAACCAGGCCGAGTTGTGATTAGCGGTGATCGTGTCAAGCACCACCGGGTTCAGCGTAAAAGTTTTTCCACCCATCTGGCCTTTGTAGTAATCCTGTATCGCCAGTAACGCGGACTTTATTGCACGATAGTAATCTGCATTAAATGTTTTGTCCGTCGGGGTTACCAGGTACGCCATGACTGAGTAAGGAATAGGCGTTACCGTGGGGGTGATCACCGGCGGAGGTTCCGAATGGTCTTTTTTGCACGCGGTGAGTGATGCGGTTAAAAGAAGGATAGCAACTGAGGCGCTTGTACACAAATTTCTCATACACGCTTTTTTTTGATGAAGAATTATACTGACCTGATCATTCATTAAACAATTATGCCAAATGACGGTGAGTAGGAGATTTACGATCACATAAGTCCTTTCTCACCGGCTGGTTAGATCGGGCGGGCCGGGAAAGTTTAACAGCAGGCAACAAAAAAGAAGATCGCACGGGCGATCTTCTTAATCTTTTGCAACCGGAGAACCGGGTGTCCGGGGCCTTTATTTTATGAACTGGATGCTATTCAGGCTGTCTTTGGCAGATTGACTGAAGCTACAGTCCGGGAAGTGCGGGTAACCATCGGACATCACGTTTGTCGGATCTTCAGGCCAATGATCGGTGATACCAAAAGCGTGGCTGAGCGAGTGTGTTGCAGCGCCGCGCCATGCGTTCGGATATTTCGCGATGAGGCCGGTGATGTTGGGCATTCCTTCGGCTGAAAGACCGTGGGGGATCGTTTCATCCGGAAAATCTGCAACTACCCAGACTGCATACGTGATATGCGATGTATCGAACCTGGAGCCGAGCAACTGGCTCATTTCATATACCGTGTTGTGGTAAGATTTCACACCTGCCGTGCCGCTGATTGCGGGTCCGTTATCAGATGTAAACCAGGTTGAGTTATGCAAAGCCGTGATCGTATCAAGGACCACAGGATTCAATGTGAACGTTTTGCCGAGCTGATCTTTATAGTATGACTGGATGTGGATCAGTGCCGCCTTGATCGCCCTGTAATAATCCGGGTTGAATTGCTTATCTGTCGGGGTTACCAAATACGCCATAACAGAGTAAGGAATCGGGTTTACCGTGGGAGTGATCACGAGCGGTTCCTGGTCGTGTTTCTTTTTGCAGCTGAATAAAATGGCCCCGGTGAGCAATATCGCCACGAGAGCAGTCGCATAGAGTTTTCGCATAAAAAGTTCTGATTATATGATTAAAAAGCCAACGCCTGATTCATTAAATTATTATGCCAAATGATCAATTCTTGAAAAGAAGCTCAACAATGCGCCCGGGGGTCGTAGATCTACTATTGACATAGGCGTCGCAACGGCTTTCAGCCTTGCATGGCACGTTCGCTGATCGTCAGGGGATTTCCGCGTAATCACGGGACAGTAGAAATATTTCCATCGGGTACGCACGGCCCAAAGATACTGCCAATACGTGGGCAGCAAAAGGGATGTGCAAAATATTTTGACGAGTGGCTTCTACGGTCAGCCGAAGGTTCAAATAACAGTGGATATGCCGGTGAATCATCTTTAACCCACTGACAGTCAGGCGCCAGCAACAAGGCAAACCAAGATGGTCTATTTCCGTCTTGTTGTTTATCTTTCGCTGGAATTCCAGCTCATGCGACTGATCCCGTTTTCGCTCACATTTATCCTGACGGCTGTCCTGGTCTTTGCCCTGAACAAAAAATGGGGATCGGTTCCCCCGATCGGCAAGTTCCTGAGCCCCCAGCACGGTTTCTGGCAAAATGCGGAGCCGGTGCATGAAAATTTCAATGCAGATCTGACATTCCCGGGGTTGAAAGGAAAAGTGAATGTTTACTTCGATGACCGGCTTGTTCCGCATGTTTTTGCCGACAACGAAGAAGATCTCTACTTCGCACAGGGATACCTGCATGCGAAATTCCGCCTGTTCCAAATGGAGCTTCAAACCATGTACGCGGCGGGCAGACTTTCAGAGATCATTGGTAATAATCCGGCGATCATTCGCGTTGACCGCGAAACCAGGCGAAGTGGAATGCAATACGCGGCACAGGCTGCTTTGCAGACATTTGAAGCTGACCCTGTTTCAAAAAAGGTTTGTGATGCATACACAGCAGGCGTCAATGCATATATCGGCAACCTGAAACAATCCGAGCTCCCCGTTGAATACAAGCTGCTGGATTTTCAACCGGAGAAGTGGAACAATTTAAAGATCGCTCTCTTCTTAAAGCAGATGAGCCGTACGCTCGCAGGAACGGTCAACGATCTTGAATTGTCCAACGAAAAAAATTACATACCGGTTTCCGAATTCAGGTACCTGTACCCCGAGATACCGGATTCCCTGGTCCCGATCATACCGAAGGGAACACCGTTTGGTCCTCCGGGCATCATCCCGGTGGCTCCCAAAACCGCCGATTCGCTTTACTTCGACCGCAAAGATTCCACGCAGGTAGCCGAGGTGATCCAGAACGATCGTGATAATGGAAGCAACAACTGGGCGGTTGCCGGCATTCGCACAAAGTCCGGAGTTCCCATCCTGTGCAACGATCCTCACCTGGAGCTCACATTCCCTTCAATATGGTACGAGATGCAATTGAACGCTCCTGGCGTAAATGTCTACGGCGCCACTTTCCCCGGTTCGCCAAACGTCGTCATCGGCTTCAATGAGAATATTGCATGGGGCGTAACCAACAGCCAGCGGGATGTGAAAGATTTTTACGAGATACGCTTCAGGGACGATTCGAAAAAGCAATACTGGTACAATGGCCGCTGGACTGATACGAAGATCCATATCGATACGCTGCATGTGCGCGATGCCGCAGATATCTACGACACGGTGGCTTATACGGTATACGGGCCGGTGATGTTTGACAAAAGCTTTGCAGATACCCTGGCACCAGGCAAGGCGATAGCGTGCCGGTGGACAGCGCACGATCCGAGCAATGAGGGACTGACCTTTTATAAGCTGAACCGGGCAACGTCCTATGACGACTACGTTGATGCAATCAAAGGTTTCAGCTGCCCGGGGCAAAATTTTGTCTTTGCATCGAGGAACGGGGATATCGCCATTTGGCAACAGGGCCGTTTCCCTGCAAGATGGCCGGGACAGGGCCTCATGATCATGCCCGGCGAAGACAGCAGCTACAACTGGCAGGGCTTTATACCGCAATCCGAAAACCCGCACTCGGTGAATCCTGCCCAGGGCTTCCTGGTCAGCGCCAACCAGCGCGCGGTAGATTCATCTTATCCATATTTTATTCCTGGTGACTACATCAACGCACGGGCTATCTCGATCAATCACCAGCTTTCGCAGATGCAACAGGTGACAGTGGATGACATGAAGCGGTTGCAGACAGATTATCACAACGTGACGGCGGAGGCGGTAAGGCCGGCCTTGATGAAATACCTGAATACGTCACAACTGGATGCACCGGCCGGAAAATACCTCCAGGTGTTCCGTGACTGGGACCTGCAGGCATCACCGGGTTCAACCGGTCAGACGGTTTACCAGCTATGGTGGAACAAAGTGTACACGGCGGTTTACGATGACGAACTACATCGTTCAAAGCCCGTGGCCGTATATCCAAATCAACAGACGCTAGCAGAAGCAATTCTCCGGGACTCCGTCTACCGTTATGCGGACGATGTGACAACACCGCAAAAAGAAACATGGCAGGACGATGTGACAAAATCATTTATTGCAGCGGCCCAGGAACTGGCAAAACTCGAACAGGAAGGCAGGCTGAGATGGACGGATTACAAGTCGCCTCACATTTACCACCTGCTGAAACAAAACCTGCTCCCTTTCGCCGAGCCGATCGCCGTTGGAGGCAATGGAGATATCATTAATGCCACTACGCATTCGCACGGCCCCAGCTGGAGAATGATCGTGCAGTTGTCTGATGCCCCCGAAGCGTATGGCGTCTATCCGGGCGGCCAAAGCGGCAACCCCGGAAGTACCTTCTATGACAGTTTCGTCCAAACGTGGGCAAAAGGTCAATACTATTCATTGTGGATGATGAAACGGTCGCAAACGCGGGACAGCCGGATAAAATGGACGATGAATTTGACGAATAACTAAAACGCCATGAAGATCATCTCCGCTATCGTTCTTACCGCATTGCTTTCCTTTATCGCCTGCCTTTATTTGCCATGGTGGACAATTGCGATCGTCTCTTTCTTTGTCATGGCCCTGTTAAGACTGCGGCCGCTATGGTCATTCGTGGCCGGATTTGTTTCGCTGTTTCTTCTTTGGACAATCCTTGCTCTTGTCATCGACCTGCGCAATGAACATATCTTGTCAGCACGGATGGCGCTCGTTCTGCCCCTTGGGGGGTCATCAGCTGCACTGATCCTTATCACCGGGTTCATCGGCGGCCTGGTCGCCGGCGTGGCGGGGCTTGCCGCAGGATTCCTGGGAACCTCCCACAGCTAAAGTCTATTTCATCTTCCTGCTGAGTCATGCTGTGTGCCGGCATGCTTTTGCGGTCAGCCGTCATACGGCCCTGCTTTCGATGCAGTCGGTAAATCGGGCGCCGAAGAGGTCCGCCATTTACACCGCGCGTTGTACCTTTGCGGTGCTTTAAAATTTTGCCCAACCTGCAATTGGGTCCCGGTCCGCCGGGATAAAATTTAATTCAATGAGTTCGCTACATAACCGGGTCTCCCGCCGGGAGCTGAAACAACGCATCCTGGAAGATGATACACCCCGCACAACGCTTTCCTTTTATCGTTATTTCGCTATTCCCGATCCCCAGGAATTCCGCAATGAGCTTTACCGGTCGCTGCACGAAATGAATGTGTTTGGACGCATTTATCTCGCCGCCGAAGGGATCAACGCGCAGGTGAGCGTACCGACAGCGCAGCTGGGAGACTTCACTTCTTACCTCTATTCGATCCCCCCGCTCAATGGCGTGCGTCTGAACGCTGCTGTCGATGATGACGGGAAATCATTTTACGTGCTGGACATTAAAGTCAGGAACCGCATCGTCGCTGATGGCATCGATGATCCTTCTTTCGACATGAGCCGGAAAGGGCGGTATGTTACTCCTGGCGAGTTCAATGATCTGACCGATTCTCCTGACACTATCGTCATTGACATGCGTAATCACTATGAATTCGAAGTGGGGCATTTTGAAAATGCGATCGAAATACCAAGCGATACTTTCCGGGAGCAATTGCCGATGGCGGTTGAAATGATGAGGGACCAACGCGATAAAAATATCATCATGTATTGCACCGGCGGCATCCGGTGTGAAAAAGCCTCAGCTTACATGCGGCATAGCGGGTTCCAAAAAGTATTTCACCTCGAAGGCGGGATCATCAACTACGCAGCGACGGTAAAAGAACTGGGCCTGCCCAACAAATTCCATGGGAAAAATTTCGTGTTTGATCAGCGTCTTGGCGAACGCGTCACCGATGAAGTGATCGCAAGATGCCACCAGTGCGGCAAGCCGGCGGACACGCATGTGAATTGCGCGAACGACGCCTGTCATTTGTTGTTCATTCAATGCGATGAATGCCGCGTAAAATACGAGGGATGCTGCACGGAAACGTGCCGCGAAACCATACACCTGCCGCCAGAAGACCAGCAAAAACTCCGGGCTGGAAACATGAAAGGACGCAACGTATTTAATAAGTCAAGAAAAAAACGAATCGGCGGAGAAACGGGCGAGGCACGGCAATAATTCAGTAATTTCGGAAAGTCGCTCATTCGTGAAAAAATTGCCCGTCATATTTGTGCTTCTTGCACTCCTCACCTGGACGCTCGGGTATCATCTCCTGCTTGGATTGAACCGGCTGTCTGTGCGGGGTGAAATGCACAGGATGATACGCGCGGGCATGGTGAAAGAGGCAACCGGGTTTGTGTTTCCCTCGGATAGCCGGCACTTGCCAGCAGGGTTTGCGTGGGAGGATGAAGATGAATTCAGTTTCAATGGAAAAATGTTTGACGTGGTGGAAAAGAAGATCGAAGGTGACCGCATGATCGTAAAGGCCATCGCGGATGAGAAGGAAACGGCCGTACTCGCAAAAATTTCGGCCAGCTGGAAGGAAAATGAAAAGGACAACCGCATCCGTTCCGGGCTGATGCAACTCCTCTCCAATCTTTATGTTGATACGAACGAAAGCGTTACCGGGCTAATTAAACCTCCGACATATCACTCCATTTCTTTTGAACAGGGCCTTCCCCGCCCGTTGAAGTTGATCCCCACGCCGCCCCCGCAATACTCCTGCTGAGATCCCACGAACCTTTCCTTTTCACATTAATTGACGCAATGACCTGTAAAAAAGCAGCGGCTTTCGTAGTCTGTTGTATTGTATTCACTGTTTCCGTTCCGGCTCAAAAACCTGATTCGATCCCCGTACTGGGGGAAGTGGTTGTTTCAGGCATCCGGGTGTCACCGGTGAATGAGACCAGCCTCAATATCCAGTCATTGCCCAAGTCGAAAATTGCGCAGCTCGGATCATTGAATATCGCGGATGCACTTGCACATCTTCCCGGCATCAGCCAGCTGACCACCGGACCCGCGATCACAAAGCCGGTGATCCGCGGGCTTTATGGCAATCGCATCCTTGCCGTCTTATCCGGGCTGAAATTCGACAACCAGCAATGGCAGGACGAACACGGCCTTGGCCTGACCGATGTTGGCATTGACCGCATCGAAGTGATCAGGGGACCCGCAGCTTTGCTGTATGGTTCGGAGGCGATCGGCGGAGTGCTGAACATCATCGAAGAACAGCCGGCTGCACCGGGAACAAAAGAATCAGATGTCAACGCCGGGTTGTATTCCAATACCCTGGGCGTTTCGGCTGATGGCGGACTGAAAGTTTCGACAGGAAACAGGTCATGGGGTTTCCGGGCAGGGCTGAATTCGAATGCAGACTACAGCGACGGAACTGGTAAGCGTATACGGAACAGCAGGTATGGCGGATATTATCTGAAAGCATTTCTCGGCTGGCAGCGGGGGAAATGGACGAGCATGAATCATTTTACAAGTTCCCTGAACAACTTTGGATTTATCACCGAAGACAATGCGAACAGTTTCCTGCAGGATGGGAGATGGAGCCGGAACATGGGCGGGCCGCATCATACCGTACTTCTGAACGTGGTTTCTTCAGAGAATACGATCCGCCGGAAACATTCCGAACTTGAAATTGACGCAGGCATCCAGTCCAATCTCAGGATGGAAAATGAAGGCGATCACAAGATCAGTCTGAATATGCTACTGAGCACCTTGCTCTGGCGCGTTGCGTGGAAAAAAATGGTTGCGACGCATACCGAATTGATCGTTTCAAACAATTCACAGTTTGAAAACAACACGAATTTCGGATCCCGCATCATCATACCTGACGCAAACCTGTTCGAATCCGGCATTTCAGTTTTTTTGCGCCATCACTTACACAAGGTTGTCATTGAAGCCGGTGCCGGGGCTTCGCTCCGTTCGATCCATACGATCGAAACGGCAGGCGTCAATACCCCGGGCAAGTCTATCCGGCCCTTTGACAAAACAAAACCTTCCATCAATGGTTCATTGGGCGTTGCATTGAATCCTTCGGCGGCGTGGACAGTGAAGGCGAACGCCGGCACCGGGTTCCGTTCGGGGAACCTTGCGGAACTTTCGTCTGACGGACTGCATGAAGGGACGCTGCGTTATGAGATCGGTGATCCTGACCTGAAGATCGAGCAGAACGTGATGGGCGAATTTTCTATCGCATGGCACAGGGGGTCATTCGAAGCATCCGCCAACATTTTCTACAACAGGTTCTTTAATTACATCTATCTCGATCCTGCCGGCACAACCTATCTCGGCTTCGAGGTGTTCCGTTTCCGGCAGTTTGATGCTTCGCTGGCAGGAAGCGAAGACCGCGTGGCGTTGAACTTACCCGCACTCGGAATGATGCACATTGAATCGAATTTTTCAACGGTTCGCGGAAAGCTTGCGGGCGGTGCAAACCTGCCGTTCATCCCGCCATCACGATGGATGCAGGAGGCCAGGTATCCATGGCACGCAAAGAACATTGAAAACGGGTATGCGTTTGTGAACGTGACGACGACTTACCGGCAGGACCATCCGGCGGAATTTGAAACATCGACCGCAGGTTACACTTTGCTCAATGCCGGCATCGGGGCAAGTCTTCACATGGGGAACCGGACCGTGACGATCAATATCGCAGGAAACAATCTTCTCAACAAAAATTATTACGATCACCTGTCCAGGTTCAGGGACTACGGTATCCACAACATCGGCAGGAACGTTGTTGTGCATGTCCACATTCCGCTGGACGATCATTTAAAGATCAAATCATGAAAAGAATGATTGGAAAAGCTTTGGCGTTTGTTGTTGTCTGCTCTGTTCTCGCAGCAGGCTGTAAAAAAGACAAAATGGTACCTCCGACGATCGATTTCAAAACCGGCGGCAGCTATATCTCTGCGGATACCCACCTTGCGGTGAATACAGCTTTTACGATCGGGATCGATGCGAAGAGGACCGAAAAGCAAGACGATCTGAAAACATTTGTCGTGACGCGTTCTTATGATGGCGGCGCAGAAACAACAGTCGCCACGGAAACGCTGACATCAGACCAGTCGGGGGAGTTTGAAAAAGATTACCCTTTTACGACACGAAACCAGGCCGGAACAGAAAAATACAGTTTCACAGTCACTAACCGCGACGGGCTGATCACAACGAAGTCGATAACGATAACGGTGCCGTAGTGAAAGCGCTCAGGATGCTCTCACGTCGTCATTTCACTGCGGCCCATTTGACACACACCGGGCTGCCGACATTGATGCGCTTCCCGGTATCTGTCAGCAGGCCTGTTGAAGAATCGACTTTGAAAATGACGATCTGGTCGCTGTTCTGGTCACCAACGAGCATAAATTTCCCGGTTGGGTCGAAGTTGAAATTCCGCGGGGTTTTGCCAAGCGTTGACTGGTGGCCCACCAGTTTGAGTTGGCCGGTGCCGGTGTCGATCGAAAATATCGCAATGGTATTGGATGAGTCCCTGTTTGAAGCATAGAGGAACCGGCCATCGGGTGATACGTGAATGTCAGCGCTTCCAATGGGCCCCGAATAGCCGTCGGGCATTGAGGAGATATTTTGGATCAGCTTTAATTTACCCGAGGAGTATTCGTAGGCCGATACAACGCCTGCCATTTCCTCGATCAGGTATAGAAATTTATTATTCGGATGAAAACAGATGTGGCGCGGACCGGAACCGGGGTTTGTGCTGATGGATTTCGCTGCAGGTTGATTCAGCGAGCCTTTTTTCTGGTTGAACGGATAGGTCGTCACTTTATCAAGACCAAGATCGGTTGCGAGGAGGTAATTGTTGTCTTTGGAAAACATTGTGCAGTGAACGTGCGGGCCTTCCTGCCTCGCTGTGTCAGTGCCTTTGCCCTGGTGCTGAATGACCGTCTGTGGTGCCGTAAGACCGCCATCGGGACTGATGCCGAGAATCGAAAGACTTCCGCTGGTATAATTCGCGATCGACACCCATCTGCCCGTTTTGTCGATGGATACGTAGCACGGGTCGTCGCCGGCGGAAGCCTGCTGGTTGATGAGCGAAAGCTGCCCGGATGTTTTATCAAACGCAAACGCTGAAACTTTGCCGCCATCACCTTTGTCGGCGGCTTCGTTCACCGCGTAGACGTATTCTTTCCAGCACATTGGGATCCTAAGCTTAGAATTCCACGTGGACAAGTTGTCGCG
>JADMIO010888932.1_pt1 | contig 20133 bp, 16 predicted proteins | sample 8958161 | NCBI WGS metagenome assembly JADMIO01 (sample SAMN16585339, study PRJNA669376) | soil metagenome | isolation source: Crop rotation soil | place: USA: Cullars Rotation, Alabama | collected 2011 | reverse complement strand
GGCGGCGCTCGACCGCCCCGACCAGCCAGGCACGCGGCAGCGCCCCGGCGCGCCGCCGGACCTCCCATCCGCCCCCGGCGGCCTCCAGCGGCAGCGACTGCCAGCGGGCCGGCCATTCGCCCGTGCGCGCGGCGATCCGGGTGACGCCCGCCAGATCGAGCAGCCAGTCCGCCGGATCGAAGCCGCCGAGCGCGTCGGGAAGCACCAGCGCCCGTCCGCCCGTGTCGGCCCGGGCCAGCAGCGCCAGCGTGTCGGGTGGCGCGAGCTGGTTGTAGCCGCGCAGGTCGTCGAAGCCGGCCCCCTCGCCCCAGTTGGCGAGCGGCACGATGTCGGCGTTACCCCGCCTGGTGAAGGCCCGCACGAGGACGCGATCCGGGGTGGCCGCCGCGAGCGCGGCCACCACCGCGGGCGCGGGCAGCACCTCCGCCGCCGGCCGCGACTGCCGGTACGGGAGCCACTGCACCGCCAGATCGAGGCAGGTCAGCGCGATCAGCGCGCGGGTGGTGGCCGCGGGCGACAGGCGGCCCGCCAGCCAGGCGTCGAGGAGGGCCCGGGTCGCCGCCAGCAGCAGCGCCGCGCGCCCGGCCGCCCAGGCGGTCGAAAGGTGCGCGCCGGGTCGCGTGAGGTGGTCCATCCCCGGCCAGCCGAGCGCGATCGCCCCGGCCACGCCGCAGGCGATGGCCGCGCCTGCCAGCAGCCGACCCAGGCGCCGGCGGATGGCCCCGGGATCCTGCGGACGCTCGCCGCGCGCGATCCGCGAGAGCGCGAGGCCGGCCACCGTGCTCGCGAGGAGGGCGAAGAACCACGCGTAGCGGCAGGCGCAACGGAAGAGCCGAAATCCGGGACAGAGCGCGTAGGCCAGATAGAACGGCGGCAGGTAGCGACCCGCGGCCAGCGCGAAGAAGCCGAGCGCCAGCGCGGCGAGCGCCGCCTCGCCACGGGCGCGCCAGCCGAGCGCCAGCACGAACAGCGCGAGCGGCGCGATGCCCAGGTAGCAGGTCATCTCGTGGTAGTTGTAGGCGCCGAAGTGGGTCCCGCGGAGATCGTTGCCGTAGAGATCCGGCGCCAGCAGGCGTAGCCAGTCCCAGGGGTTCCAGGAGAAGCTCCCCGCGAAGGCCAGGCGCTCGCCGGCGCCGCGCGCGCTGGCGAAGAGGTGCGCGATCACCGGCCCGTAGAACCCGGCCAGAAGCCCGCAGAAGAGAGCGACGCCGGCGGTCAGCCAGAGCCCGCGCGCGGCCAGCCGGCGCGCGCGGGTCCCGGCGGGCGCCGTCCCCAGCGTCCGGACCAGGACGACCGCGGCGACGAAGAGCCAGGTCATGTACGCCACCTGCGGATGCCCGCCCAGGGCGCCCCAGGCGGTGAGCGCGCCGATCGCCAGCCCGTCGCCGAGCCGCCCGCCGAGGGCGAGCCGGTCGGCGCACAGCGCCGCCCAGGGGATGAAGGCCATCGAGGCGAACATCCAGGGGTGATGGAAGCGGACGATGTAGACGCCGCCCCACACGAACGCCAGCACCGCCAGCGCCGCCCCGGGCGTTGCGGCGCCGAACCGGCGGGCCAGCGCCCAGGCGCCGCCCGTCGCGATCAGAAGATAGACGCCGAGGTAGAGGACCAGCCCCAGGCGATCGGAGACCCCGCTCCGGCGGGCCAGGGCGCGAACCGGCTCGTAAGCTGCCGTCTGGGGATCCGAAGCCAGCCCCATCCCCAGGAACTCGTGCGGGTTCCAGCCGCTGAGCCCGCTTTCGCGCAGGAGCTGCTCGCGCGGGAAGTACTGGGCCGCCAGGTCCTCCTGGTAGAGCGTCTCACCGCGCGCCAGCGGCCGCCAGAGGACCAGGAGCGGGATCGCCAGCAGCGCGGCCAGCGTCAGCCCGGCCCGAGCTCTCGCCGTCAGCACCTCGATGACCTAGCGCCGGCCGGCGGCGGCGTCCAGGCCGAGCTTGCTTCGTCGATGCCTGATTTTAGGTTCGTTGGATGCAGAATGTGTCGACCGGCGCGGGCCTGCCAGAGTCACGAAACGCCCCTTCCGAGGCGGCAGAGCGAAATGACGACTGCCCGCTCGAGTTTCAGCCGGAGTCGGGCGCCCTGGGTCCTTGCGAGGCGATCGACGAGGACGAGCTGGACCACGATCGGCGCGAGGATCTTTGATCGACCGACGCCGATCGCGGGCGCGACGACGGGTAGAGGTAGAGTAGCCGCCTCTGCATGATCCAGAGCCACCCGGGACCGACCCACGCCGTCTGGATCGATCTGCTCCAGCCGACCGCTGAGGAGATCGAGACCGTGAGGCGTTCGACCGGGCTGCGCGTTCCCACCGAGGCGCAGGTGAGCGAGATCGAATTGACCAGCCGGCTGGCGTTCGAGTCGGGCGCGTTCTACCTGTGGCGCCGCTGGTGGCGCACGTCGCCGAGAACGAGCTGCGGGCCACGCCGGTGGGGTTCGTGCTCTCGTCCAAGGTTCTTGTCACCGTCCGGTTCGGCCCGCTCGCCTCGTTCGACGCCGCGCACGAGGCGGCGGCCGCCCACCCGCCGGCCGACGCCGCCGAGGCATTGCTGCGAATCTTCGAGATCCTCGTCGACCGGGCGGCCGACGCGTTCGAGCACTCGGGCGCGGCGTGCGACGATCTGGCCCGGGCGGTCTTCCGCGAGGGCCGGGGGCGGGCCAAGCGGACGGTGAAGCTGTCGGCGGCGCTGCGCCGGATCGGCGACGCCGCCGACAAGATCTCGCGCATCCGCGACGAGCTCCTGGGCCTGGGGCGTCTCTGCAGCTATCTCATGGAGAGCGGCATCGCCGGGGCGCCGGCGCTGGATGCGGCGCGCCTCAAGGCCATCCGCGCCGACATCACCTCGCTGACCGACTACGAGGCGCACCTCTCGAGCAAGGTGCAGTTCCTGCTCGACGCCACGCTCGGCTTCATCAACATCGAGCAGAACGAGATCGTCAAGACGCTGACCATCGCCTCGGTGGTGGGGATCCCGCCGGTGCTGGTGGCCGGCATCTACGGGATGAACTTCCGGGTGATGCCCGAGCTGCGCTGGACGCTCGGCTACCCGTTCGCGCTGGCGCTGATCCTGGTGAGCGCGCTGGTGCCGCTCTGGTGGTTCAAGCGGCGTGGCTGGATGTAGCAAACCACCCAGGCGAGCGAGGAGCTCGGGACCCCGGGTCAGCGGCCGGCGCCGTAGCTGGCTGCGGCCGCGGCCAGCGCGGCGCCGGGCGAGAGCTGCGCGCCGGCGTCGCGCAGGATGGTCTCCAGCGCGCCGAGCAGCAGGGTGACGTTCCGGCGCGTGCTGGACGCGCCCATGAGGCCGATCCGCCAGGCCTTCCCCTTGAACGGGCCGAGGCCGCCGCCGATTTCGATCCCGAACTCCTCCAGCAAGCGCGCCCGCGCCCGCACGTCGTCGACACCGGCGGGGACGCGCACGGCGTTCAAGGAGGCGAGGCTGCGTTCGGGGATGTAGCTCAGTCCCAGCGCCTCCAGACCGGCCCGCAACGCCAGGTGGTTCGTGCGGTGGCGGGCGATGCGCGCCTCCAGCCCTTCTTCTTCGACCACGCGCAGCGCCTCGCAGAGCGCGTAGGTCATGTTGACGGGCGCCGTGTGGTGGTAGGCGCGATCGGCGCCCCAGTAGTTGCGGATGAGCGACATGTCGAGGTACCAGCTGCGGCACTTCGACTGGCGGCGGTCGATGACCTCCAGCGCCACCGGGCTGAAGGTGACGGGCGCCAGGCCGGGCGGGCAGGAGAGGCACTTCTGCGTGCCGCTCCAGCAGGCGTCGATGCGCCAGGCGTCGACGGCGAGCGCGTGGCCGCCCAGCGAGGTGACCGCGTCGACCAGCAGCAGCGCGCCCGCGTCGTGCACGATGCGCGAGATCTCCTCGAGCGGCTGGTGGGCGCCGGTCGACGTCTCGGCGTGGACGATGCCCACCCACTTGGTGCGCGGCCGCGCCGCCAGCGCCGCTGCCACCGCCTCCGGATCGATCGTCCGGCCCCACTCGGCGCTGACGAGGTGGACGAAGGCCCCCTGGCGCTCGGCCATCTCCGCCAGGCGCGCGCCGAACGCGCCGGCCACGCAGACGATGGCGTCGTCGCCTGGCTCGGTCAGGTTGGCCACGCAGGCCTCCATGCCGGCGCTCCCCGTCCCGGGCACGGCCAGCGTGAGCTGGTTGTCGGTCCGGAAGACCTTCTTCAGGAGGCCGCGCGTCTCGTCCATGATGGCGAGGTACGCCGGATCGAGGTGGCCCAGCGTCGGCGCGGCCAGCGCCGCCAGCACGCGCGCGGGCACGGTGCTCGGTCCCGGTCCGAGGAGAATGCGTTCGGGGATGTTCAAGGGATCCTCTCCGTCAATGGATTCTCACCTTCTGCCGCAGGAGCTCGGCCTGCAGGTGGCCGATGTCGAGATCGCGCAGGCTCACGCCGTCCTTGATCGAGACCGCCGCCGCCACGCCCGCCCCCTGGCCGGTCACCGTGCAGCACATCATGCTCCGCACGGCGGCGTGCGAGATCTCGTCGCCGGCGATGCAGCGCCCCGCCACCAGCAGGTTCTCGACCTTCCGGGGCAGGAGGACGCCGTAAGGGATCTCGAAGTAGCGCCCGGTCGTGGGCAGCACCAGCACGCCGTAGCCGTCGATGAACTCGGGGAAGATGCCGATCGAGTCGGCGAAGCGCGCCTGGTTGCGCACGTCGTGCTCGGTCAGGTTGTACCGCCCCTCGATCTTGCGCGTGTCGCGCACGCCGATGGTCATCCCGAAGGTGCGCAGCTTCGCCTTCTCGAACCCGGGCTCGAAGTGGTTCATCGCCTTGATCGCCTGCAGCGACTGGGCGCGCCCCTCGATCTCGCCGCGGGTCAGGTCCCAGACGTCGGTGCCGTCGTAGCCGGTCAGGTGAATCATGTTGAGGTAGGTCGCCTCGCCGGAGTCGGTGATGGTGCTCCAGGTGCCGCCGATGCTCTTCAGGCCCGGCGGGATCACGCCCGCCGCGCGCGCCTGCGCGAACGGCTTCTCGAGGTACGGGCTGAAGAGGTCGTCCTCCTTGCCGCCCTTCTGCACGTCCCAGTTGAGGCCCCAGTCCTTGTACGTCGTCGGGTTGGCGGCGACGTGGTCGAGGAACTTCTTCTTGTCGACGCCGCTCACCGAGAACATCACCGTCACCGGCAACATCCGCTCCTTGGCCGTCATTCGGCAGGGCGCGCCCGCGTAGTGGGCGAGGTCGGCGTCACCCGAGGCGTCGACGATCCGCTGGGCCAGGATGGCCCCCCGACCCGACTTGCTGTGCACGATGATCCCGCGCAGCGCGTCCCCCTCCATGACGGTGTCGATGGCCACCGCGTGGAGCAAAGGGCGGATCCCCGCCTCGGCGACGACCTGGTCGGCGACCACCTTGAACATGTCGGCGTTGATGGCCTCGCTCTTGGATTGCACTTCGGGCGCGGTGGCGCCCATCGCCTTGGCGCGCTGCTCGAGCTCGACGCCGATCCCCTCGCTGTCGACGGTCTTCTCGCGGCGGTACCAGGCCAGGCTCTCGACCCCCACGACGGTGATGTTGCCGCCCAGGCAGCCGAAGCGCTCGACGAGCATGGTGTCGACGCCGGCGCGCGCGGCCCCCAGCGCGGCGCCCAGGCCGCCCGGGCCGCTGCCGACCACCAGCACGTCGACCTCGGCGATCACGGGGACGTCACGCGCGCTCTCGCGGACCGTCTTCATCGGTCGGGCGATCGTACCGGAGCCGGTTCACCTTCGCGCCGGTGACCGGCGATTGTTCGCAAAGCTGTCACCTGGGCGCGGCGGCCGGGCGGCTCAGCGATAGCGGGAGGCGGGCGCCGTCGAGCGCGCGTTGGCCAGCGCGGCCTGCTGCGCCTCGGCGATCTTCTGCAGCGGCGAGGCGTCCTCCATGCCCGGGACGCAGACCACCTCGCCGAGGCGCAGGCCGGCCAGCGACGCGCGCGCCACGTCGTCCGGGCTCATGCGCGGAACCTTGCTCAGGTCCATCCCCTGCACCTCGTGGAACTCCGTCGCCACCACGCCGGGCAGGCAGACCTGCACGCGCACGCCCGTCTCGCGGAGCTCGTTGGCCAGCACCTCGGTGAAGGTCACCAGGAACGCCTTGGCCCCGGCGTAGACGGCGCGCGCCGGGAGAAAGCTCTCGGTCACCGTGCCCGAGAAGGCCAGCAGCGAGGCCACGTTGATGATGCCGCCCCGCTTGCGGACGACCATCCCCGGCAGCGCGGTACGGCTCACCTGGACGACGGCGCGGACATGCACCGAGAGGAGGTCGTCGGCGACCTTCGGGTCGAGCTCGACGAACTTGCGGTAGCCGCCGAAGCCGGCGTTGTTGACCAGCAGATCGAGCGGCGTCTCGGCGGCGCGCGCCGCCACCGCGTCGACGCCCGCGGGCGTGGCCAGGTCGGCGACCAGAACCTCCACCTGGGCCTGGTGCGCGGCGGAGAGGCGCCGGGCCAGCGGCTCGAGGCGCTCGCGCCGCCGGGCCACCACGATCAGATCATGCCCGGCCTGGGCCAGCTCGACGGCAAACGACTGACCGATGCCGGCGGAGGCGCCGGTGACGAGGGCGAGGGGTCGCGGCATGGCGGAAGGTTACGGGGGCGGGCCCTCCCGCACCACCTCTCGCTCGGGCGAACGGGCGGCAGCACCCGGTCGGAGATGACGTCCGCGTGCCGTTACGGATGACGGTTGGTAACGCGCGGGTGAAAGTTCGCGCCCTGCGCCCGTCGCCACCCAGGCGGCGAGCGCGCTGGCCCACGTGATCATCTTGGCGCAGGCGCTGCCGTTTACCGCGCGCTTCGGGTTGATTGCGCGCTGTCTCGGGCTCCGTTGACGGCCGTCAACGGGCCGTTTCGGCGGGGAAAAATCTCCGTAAACAACGCCGGCCGTCGGTGACGGCGCCCACCAACGAGGGCAAGATCGGGCTCTGTCGGAGTGGAGGTGAGAAGATGAGAATGACGCCAATCGAACCCCTGTCCTGCGGCGACGCCCGGGCGGCGATCCTGTCGAGCAACGAAGAGCTGCGCGAGCTGGCGGCGGAGACGATCCACGTCGCCGAGGGAGCCAGAGGCTCGGCGCGCGGCTTCGAGCCGCTGCGCGCGCAGGCCAAGGACCTGTGCGCCGCGGTCGCGGAGCACATGGACTTCGAGGAGCGTATGCTGGCCACGGCGCTGGGCGACGTCATCGGGTGGGGCTCCGCGCTGCGCGCCCAGATCGAGGAGGACCACGAGCGCCAGCGCGCGACCGTCGCGCTGGCCATGTCGGCGCTCGAGCCTGACAGCGTCTCGATCGCCCGGGTCATCGAGCGCATCCGCGCCTTCGCCGACGAGCTCCTCGTCGATCTGGAGAGCGAGGAACGCTACCTCATGACGGCGGATCTCGACGCGCTCTCGATCGACAGCCATGGCGGTTGACGCGCATTAGGGAGGCATCCGATCGGCGACCGGTGGTAGATAGCCATCGGGATGCCGTTTGCCGTTGCTGACGGAGGGCCGCCGAGCGCGGCGGGGCGGGCCGCTCCTCCGCGCGTGGAGGCGAGATGGGACCTCGGCGACTGGTTCTTGCTGGCCGCCATCACCGCGCTGCTCGTGGCCCGCATTCCCCTCCTCGCGATTCGGGTCTTCGACAACGACGAGCTCGAGCACGCCCACGTCGCCTGGAGCGTGTCGCGGGGCCTCCTCCCCTACCGTGACTTCTTCGAGCACCACACGCCCTGGTTTCACTTCACCCTGGCACCGTTCTTTCATTGGTTCCGGGTGGCCGAGTCGTTCGAGTCGGCGCGGCATTTCCTGATCTTCGGTCGCTTGTTCTCGCTGGCGCTCACCGTCCTCTCGGTGGTCCTGATCTTCTTCGTCGGGCGGCTGGGCGGCAGCCGCCGGGCGGGCCTCTTCGCCGGGCTCTTCCTGGTCGGGCAGCCGGTGCTGATGCAGAAGACCCTGGAGATCCGCCCCGACGTGCTGGCGCTTTCGTTCTTCATCGGCGCGCTCGGGTTCCTGCTGTCCGGTCTGGCTGCCGATGCGCCCCCGGCCCGGCGGCTGCGCCGGTTTCTGGGCGGCGGGCTCTGCCTGGGCGCCGCCATCATGTGCACGCAGAAGATGCTGTTCGTTCTCCCGGGCGCGCTGGTCGGTCTCGGGATCTGGATCCTGAGACGCAGGCGCGCGCCGCTCGGGTGGTCCCCCTCCTGTTCCTTTTCTTGGGGGTCGCCGTGCCGGCGCTGGTCACCTGGCTCGGATTCGCGCTCGCTGGCGGCGGCCGTCGATTCATCTACGACAACTTTCTCCTCAACGCGCGCGTCCTCTTGGGCTCGAACCGGGCTTTGCCGCTCATCCTCAAGACCAGCTGGCCCATCCTGCTCCTTGCCTTGGCGGGCGCCGGGGCCACGTTGTCTGGTCGGGGCCGAATCGAGCGGCGTGACGACGGGGGGCCGTTGCTCCTCTGCATCCTGGGCGGGTTCGTGGCGGGCGTCCCGATCGTGCGCGTCGCTTACGAGCAGTACTACCTGCCGGCCATGGCCATCGTTTGTCTGTTTGCGGCGCGCGGGGTCTGCTGGCTGCTCGACCGGATCCAGCATCGCCCTCGACAGGGCGGGCGCGCCTGGCTGGTCGTCGGCGCGGCCGCCGCGCTCTCGATCCTGCCGGCCCTCAATCTGCGAAAGTCGCTCGACGTTCGCAACGACGTCCAGCTCGGGTGGCTGCGGTTCGTCTACGCGCACACCGGCCCCAAAGATCGCGTGCTCGACGGGTGGCTGGGGACCGGCGTCTTCCGTCCTGCCGCCCACTACTACTTCTTCATGCACAGCGAGCTTCTGGCCATGCTCACCGAGCACGAAAGGGAGGCCTACCTGGACGCGCTCACCCGCGACCAGGACCGGCCGGCGCTCATCGCCCTGGACGTCGAGCTCGTGGCCCTCGGTCCCCGGTTCCTGCGGTTCGTCCGCGACAACTACAGGCGCGCCGAAGGACCCTTCTTCCTGCCCCGGGTCAACGCGGACTTTGGCACAGGTTCGCGCCGTCCGGCTCCGCCTCGTTGAGCGCGAGGACGTCCCCGGCCGCCTCGAAGCGGCTCCGGTCGGCGGGCAGCTCGAACCGCTGGTAGCGGTCGGTTTGCAGCGCCCGCTGCAGATCGTCTCGCCGCCCGGGAATCCAGCAGCCCCGCCCCGCGCGCGCGATGCGCTCGCCGACGTCGCGCCTGACCCAGAGCCTCGTGGACCCCGCGAACGCGGGCGCGTAGTGCGCCAGGAAGCTCGGCGTCTCGTAGAGCGCCGCGGCCCACTCCCAGTGCGCCTCCACGAGGTCCGGCGACTCGGCGCCGAGAACCTCGCCGATCGCTGCCGGCCCCCGGTGGGCGAGCTTCCGGTTCGAGAGGAAGGCGAGGTCGACGATCCGAAACTCGTCACAGCAGAGGGCCAGGCCCCCGACGTCGGAGGTGAGGATGACCGGCCGCTCGAGGCGGGCGGCCGACACGAATCGTCGAAACAGCTGGCCGGACTCGGCGTAGCTGTGCGGGGTGACGTCGAAGGTCCCCTGGCGGGCGATGGCCAGCCAGTCGTGTGGATAGCCGAGCCGCGACACGCGCACCGTCCAGACCAGCGAGCCGGCGGCGAGCACCGCCGCCGCGACGGCGAGCACCGCCGGGAGCTTGCGCCTGGCCGCCGTCACAGAGGCCGAGAGGAGCGCCGACAGCAGCAGCAGCGTCGGTGGAAACGCGAAGTAGGGCATCCGTCCGGGGTAGCCCCAGTGCTTTCCGGTCACCACCCCCATCACCACGGCGCCCACCAGCGGGGCGACCAGGATCGCCAGGGCCGGGCGGCGGCTGCGCAGCGCGCCCGCCAGGCCCGCGCCGGACAACAGGCCGGACAGCGCGGCGATCCCCAGCGCCACGAAGGGCGCCTTGAAGAAGCGGAGGAGCTCCTTGGCGCCGGCCCACCGCTCCCCCGCGCTGAACGCCGCGTACGGCGGCCACCGCTTGGCCCAAAAAGTGTTGGGCAGGATGTCCCCGAAGAGCGCCAGGCGGAGGAGCGAGAGGAGCGCGACGGTGCAGAGCGCCGAGAGGACGATGGCCCAGAACCTGCGCCGCCCGGGAACCAGCAGGGCGCCGAGGGCGAGGAGGCCCACGTAGAGGATCGCCTCGAAGCGCGTGGTCACCGCCAGGAAGACGCCGCCGCAGAGGAGAAGGAGGCGCGGCTCCTGGGCGAGGAGCTCGTTGATCACCAGCAGGCAGGCGGCGGCGAGGAGGCCCATCTCCATCCCGTTGGCGGCCTCGGAGAACGAGCAGCCCCAGGCGGCAAAGCCGATCACGGTCAAGGCCGAGAACAGCCGGTCCAACCGGAGCAGCGCGCAGGTCCGGGCCAGCAACGCCGTCGCGGCGGCGATCGAGAGGACGGACAGCGCCTGAGAGAGCGCGATGGCGGTCCGGAACGAGGGCCTCCCGAGCGCGAGCAGCGAATTGAGGAGGAACCAGGAGACCGAGGAGAAGCCCTCGACGACCTCGGACCGGGGGGTGAGGGCCACCCGGCCGTGCCGCGCGAAGGTCCGGGCGAAGGCCAGGGTGATGGCGCCGTCGTCCCAGCCGTTGTCGCCGATGAGCCGGCAAACCCACATCAAGGCCGCGCATTGGAGGAGCACGACGAGCGTGACTTGCGAGCGCGACACCGGTGGCGCCAGCGTATCGCAAGCGGTTTTCGGGCGCACGCGGCGGAGTACACTGCCGCCCGTGAACGAGCTGCCACCCCCGGCGACCGCCGCCGTCTCCGCGCCGCGCGCCCGGCGCTCTCTGCTCGAGCTCTGCGACCATCTCTCCGACGCCCGCCTCGTCGCCCTGGCCGCGGCCGTGCTGTTCGTGCTCTACGCCTGGCCCTTGCTGCTGGTGTCGGTGCCGCCGTTCCAGGACCTGCCGAACCACCTGGCCACCGCCCACATCATCGAGCACCCCGACCTCTACCCGGAGTTCGTTTTCAACGGCCTCCTCAAGTCGAACGCCTTGCTGACGCTCTGGCTCTATACCGTCGGACGACTCGGCCTCTTCGGCGCGGCCCGCGCCTTCGTGGCGCTGGTGCTCGCGGCGACCGCCCTCGCCCTTCCGGTGTTCGTGCATCGCTTCGCCGGGCGCCGGGCGATACCCGTCGCCGTGCTCTGCGGCTGGCCGCTGGTCCACAGCTGGTCGGTCTCGATGGGCTTCTTGAACTTCTCGTTCGGTTTCGCGCTCTCGCTGATCCTTGCCGTGGTGATCGATCGGCAGCGCGAGCGGCCGACGCTGGAGCGGGCCCTGGGGATCGCGGCGCTCTCCGCGGTGGTCTGGTACGCGCATCCGTTCCCGCTGGGGGTCGTCGGCATCCTCGTCGCCGCGCACGCGATCACCCGCCCCACGCCGCGCGCGCGGATCGCGGCGGGGGTCACCCTGCTCTTGCCGATGGTCCCCTCGGGGATCCTCTCGCTGGTCACCGCGCAGCACCACCTGGTCAAGTCCGAGCATTCGACCGCGGTGGCCTCGACCTTCTGGTATCTCAACCCGTGGGAGAACCTGGAGCACGTCTGGATCGACGTCTCCGGCGCGCTGACCTGGTGGGGGGCGGGGACGATCCTCCCGGCGGTGCTCCTGGCCGTCTTCGCCTGGCGCGGGCGCGAGCTGGTCCGCCCCTTCTTCTCCAACGCCGCGATGGTCGGGATCGCGGTGGTGTACGTGGCGCTGCCCGAGCTCTTGAGCAACTGGAACTACCTCAACTGCCGCCTGGTCCCCTATCTCTGGGTGGGGTCGCTGTTGCGGGTCCCCCCTCGCCTGCCGCGGGTCTGGACCATCGCGCTGGCGCTGGCGGCGCTGTCATTCTCCGCCTCGCTGGGGGTCGATTACGTGCGGCTCGACCGCGACCGGGCGGCTTTCACGGCGGGCATCGAGGCGGTCCCCGAGCGGGCCACCTTGCTTCCGCTCGCGTTCAAGCGCACCAAAACGGGGAGGTTCACCGCCAGCCTGACGCACGCCTGGGGTTACTACACGATGGCCAAGGACACCTCGGCGCCGCTGGTGTTCGGCGTCGAGCGCTCCTACCCGATCACCTACCGGGAGTTCCCGCCGGGCGACGTGATCCCGCCGGCGCTCGACCGTTTCGCGGAGAGCAACGGCACCGGCGCCGACGTCTGCCGGCGGCTCAAGCAGCCGAAGGGCGCGCCGGTCTGCGCGATGGTCCTGCGGGAGATCTGGCGGGGCTTCTGGGCCGAGGCCGAGCCGCGGTTCAGCCACCTCCTCACCTGGGCCATGCCCGCGGAAGCGCGCGCGCTGATCCCCTCCAGCTACCACCGCGTGTTCGCCTCGGGCGAGCTGGAGATCTACGCCCGGGCAAGCTCGGCCGACTGACGCCTCCCGGCATGCCGGGGCCGGCGCCCGGAGGTTCGCATTTTCGGCGCGCGGCGGTCATTTTGCGGCAGGCCTCAGGATTTTCCGCGAAATGACGCGCGACGTGCGTGATCGCGGGGCTTGACCCGAACCGAGCGGCTAAGATAAGGCCGATCAGGTCGCATGCGCCCGCTCCGCGTCGGACTCGTAGCCGAGAGCTACTACCCCACCCTGGGAGGCATCCAGGAACACGTCCGGCACTTGCGAAACCTCCTCGATCGCCGCGGCGTGGAGGTCACGATCCTGACCGGCCGACCGAAGGTCACGGCGGCGCCCGGACCCGCGGACGCCGAGCGGAACGTCGTTCGCGTCGGGCGCGCCCACATCTTTCGCACCGGCGGGACCTTCACCCAGGCGACGATCGGGCCGCTCTCCGCCTACCGGTTCCATCGCGCGCTTCGCCGGGGGCAGTTCGACCTGCTCAACATCCACGGCCCCTGTGATCCCGGGCTGGCCTTCTGTGCCCTCTCGATGTTTGCCGGGCCCAAGGTGCTGACGCTGCACAACGCCGTGTTCCCCGACGCTGCCTGGCGACATCGGATCGGCGCGTACTACCGCTGGGTGTTTGGTCGCGCGGCGGCGGTGATCGCGGTCTCCGAGGCCACCTCGCAGGTCTGGCACCGGTACGCCGACTTCCAATCGACGATCATTCCCAACGGGGTCGACGTGGCCGGCTGGCGCGCCTCGCCCAGCGCCCGCTATCGGCGCCCGGAGACGCGCAGCATCGTCTACCTGGGGCGCCTCGAGTCGCGCAACGGGCCCGAGGTGGCGATCGAGGCGTTCAACCGGATCGGGCCCGCGCTGCCCGACGTGCGCCTCTTGATGGCCGGCGACGGGCCGATGCGCGCGGAGCTCGAGGCGCGGGTGGCGCCGGCGGTCCGCGATCGGGTCGAGTTCCTGGGCGCGGTGTTCGATGAGCGGCCCGAGCTGCTGGCCTCGGCCTCGCTGTTCCTGCTGCCGGCGCGCGCCGTGGGGTTCTCGATCATGGTGCTGGAGGCGTTCGCCGCCGGCCTGCCCGTGGTGGCGCTGCCCGGCCTCGGCACGGATCGGGCGGGCGAGCATTGGTCCAACGTGATCATGGCCAAGGACGACAGCGTCGACGCGTTCGCCGCCGCCGTCAGCGAGACCCTGCAGCGCGATCAGCGCGAGCGCGTCGCGCGCGGGCGGGCGATCGCCGAGGCCTTCGACTGGGAGAAGGTCGGCGGGCGGATCCTGGACGTCTTCCAGCGCGTCGCCCGGACGACGGGGGCCGAGGGCCCCGGCTGGCGCTCGCACGCCGCTGCCTAGCATGGAGGCGAGAAAGCCGTCGAAGACCCGCGCGCGGGTGGCGCTAATCCTGCGTCTGGTCCCGCTCTGCCTCCTAGCCGGTGTTCTGTGGCGCGAGAAGCCCTGGGCGGTCCGCGTCTCGCCGAACGCGCCCTGGGCGGTGACCGCCTCGATCCTCATCAACTTCGTCGTCTTCCTGCCGATCAAGGCGGCGCGCTGGCGGCTGGCCCTGGTCGCGCCGCCGCCGTTTCTCCAGGTCCTGGCCGCCACCGTGGAGGGGCTCCTGGCCAACGCCGCCATCGGGTTCGGCAGCGGCGATCTGGTCCGCGCGGCGCGCCTGCGCCGCCAGGGGGGACAGCTGGCCGTCGACTACGCCTGCACCTGGGCCGAGCGCGGCGCCGAGGCGCTGGCCTTCGCCCTCCTGGTCTTCGTCGCCGCGGTGACCACCCGCCTGGGGACGCTGGCGCTGGCCTTCTCCGGCGTGGTGGTCGGCGCGTACGCCGGCCTGCTCGCGGGCGGCCGTTACCTGGTTCCGCGCCTCGGAAGGTGGCCGCGCGTGCAGCGTGCGCTGGCAGCCGGGCTCGCCGCTTCGACGCCGCGCCGGGTGGCTGCCATGGCCGCGCTGTCGGTGGCGGGGTGGGCGAGCGAGATCGTGATGCTGGTGCTGTTTCAGAGCGCCTTCCATCTGCCGGTCAGCTACGCCACCGCGGTGCTGACGCTCATCGGGATCAACGCCGCCATCGCCATCCCGACGCTGCCGGGGAACTTCGGCACCTTCGAGGCGGGCGCGGTGATGGCGCTGGTCTCCTGCGGCGCGGCGCACGACGTCGCCGTCTCCTACGCGCTCGCCTACCACCTCACGCACGTCGTCCCGGTCGCCGTGGTCGCGACCGCCGTCTACCTCGTACGCGGGCGCAGTATTCAGAACCCCGAGAGGGTTCCGAACCTCCCGCCCTGAACGGCGGTCAGGGGAGCCGGCGATAGAGCGTCACGCCCGCGTCGTGCGCGACGGGCCGGTAGTGGCGCTCGACGTAGGCGCGCAGGCGGGGGTAGCGGGCCAGGGGGTACTTGCCGTAGCCGTCCCAGCCGGCGGCCGCGGCGTCGACCAGCAGCGCCGGGCGGCGCCGCTCGAGATCGTCGAACAGCATCTGCCAGCGGACCGGATCCTGGTTGAGGTCGGCGTTGCGGGCGCCGGTTTCGGTCGGCGTCCCCGGGCTCTCGCCGGTCACGAAGTTGGCGGACGAGAACCGGGTCCCCATCGGCCGGCGGCTGAGGACGTAGAGCTGCGGCGAGTTCCCCCAGACGAAGATCCGCTCGTCGGGGGTGGTGAGGCGATCGATGGCGGCCGCGACCTCATCGTAGGGTGGCTCGCCCTCGTCGAGCCGGGCGGTGAGCGGCCGCGCGAACGTCGCCAGCGCGAAGAAGAGCAGGGCGGGGAGGGCGCACAGAGCCGCCAGGACGAGGCGGTTGAGGCGCCGCCCGTTCCAGAGGCGCAAGAATCCCGGCGCCGCCAGCAGACAGAGCGGCGGGAGGACCAGGTGAAAGTAGTGGCCGAAGAAGCGGCCGCCGGCCGAGAGCGCCACGGCCGAGGAGACCAGCCAGAGCAGCGCCAGCACCGCGGCCGGCGCCGGAGCCTCCGCCTCGGCCCGCGCGCTGCCCGCCGGGCGCCGCAGCACGCGCGCGACGTCGCGGGCGACGGCGACCGCGCCGGCGAGCCCGAGGGCGTAGGGGACCAGGGCGGCGCCGCCGACCAGGACGGTCCGTCGCAGCCCGCGGGCCAGCGCCGCCGCGCCGGTCAGGCCGGCGCCGACGTAGGAGAAGTTGAACCTCAGCCAGTAGAGCGCGGCCTCGGCGTTGCCGGCCGCCCGGCAGGACAGGAGATAGAGGGCGAGCGGGGCGGCGGCGCCGCCGACCTGGCAGGCGGCGCGCGACGCCGCCCAAAATCGGGACCCGCGCGGCGCGAGCCCCAGCGCCGTCCACCAGAGGAGCATCCCGATCGATGCGCCCAGGAACGTGAGACCCTGATACTTGAGCAACGCCGAGGTGCCGATGAGCGCGCCCACCACCAGGTGGAGAGCCCAGCCACGCACCCCGGGTGCGGGCGCGCGGAGATCCCGCAAGAGGATCCAGGCCGCCAGGGCCTGCGGCAGCAGCAGAAACAGCTCGCAGTTGGCGGCCAGCGCGTCGTAGTCGTGCCAGGTGGTCGAGAAGACCAGGAAGAGCCCGGCCGCCACGATCGCCTCGCCGGGGCGACAGGCCGAGCCCTCGCCGCGCCGAATGGCGCGGAGAAGCGCGCCGGTCAGGAGCACCGCCAGGATGACCAGCGCGTGCGCCCCTTGCGTGTCGTAGCCTCCGCAGAGCGAGAAGCCCAGCCGGTAGAGGTGGTAGATGAGCGGCGGCTTGTGGTCGACCACGTCGCGGTAGAGCAGGTCCCCGCGCTGGAGCGCGTCGGCCGTCGTCGCGTAGATCGCCTCGTCGTCGGAGAGCAGGGGCCGCAAGAAGGTCGGCAGCCGCAGCGCCAGGCCCACGGCAAAGACGGCCAGAAAGACGGCCGGAGCGACCGCCGCGAACCGCCCCGAGCGCCGCTCCGTTGGCGGCTCTATTTGCCGAGAGGCGCGCATGCCGGGTGGAGAGCGTGATGATATACAGGGCGCGTGGCGGGCCCGATTCTTTCGTTGGTTCTTCCCATCTACAACGAAGAAGCGATCATCCCGGAGCTCGACCGCCGATTGCGCGCGTTCCTGGCCGACGTGGGGAGCGGCGTCGGCGAGGCCTGGGAGGTCATCTTCGTCAACGACGGCTCGCAGGATCGCTCGCTGGCGCTGCTCACCGAGCTGGCCGCGGCCGAGCCGCGCTACAAGATCGTTTCGTTGTCGCGGAACTTCGGCCACCAGCTGGCCATCACGGCCGGGCTCGATCGCGCGGGGGGCGAGGCGGTGGTGGTGATGGACGCCGATCTGCAGGACCCGCCCGAGGTGGTCCGCGAGATGGTCGCGCGCTGGCGCGAGGGATTCGACGTCGTGTTCGGCGTGCGCGCCCAGCGCCACGGCGAGACGGCCTTCAAGAGGCTGACCGCCGCGGTCTTCTACCGTCTGTTGCGGGCGATGCTGGGCGGCGCCGCCATTCCGGTCGACGCGGGGGACTTCCGGCTGATGAGCCGCTCGGTCGTGCTGACCCTGCGCGCGCTGCGCGAGCGGCACCGGTTCGTGCGCGGCCTCGTCTGGTGGGTCGGCTTCCGGCAGACGGCCGTCGCCTACGACCGCCCGGCCCGCTTCGCCGGCGAGACCAAGTTCCCGTTCCGCAAGATGCTCCACTTCGCCGTCGACGGGATCACCTCCTTTTCGACCGTCCCGCTGCGGATGGCCACTTGGCTGGGCGTCCTGGCGGGCGTGGCGGCGCTGGCCGGCGTCGGGTGGGCGCTCTACTCCAAGTTCTTCGGCGGGGTCGTGCGCGGCTGGACGACGATCATGATCCTGGTCGGCCTCGGCTCGTCGGCGCAGCTGCTCATGACCGGGATCCTCGGCGAGTACGTGGGGCGCATCTACGAGGAGGTGAAGCGCCGGCCGCTCTACGTCGTGCAGGGAGAGATCAACCTGCCCCGGTCGGAGGCGGCGCGCGACCCGCGTGCGTCACTGACCGCCGAGTAGGGCGGTGGTTCGCCGGGCGATTTGCAGGGACGAAATTCCCGCGTGGGGGTTCTGGCGCGCACGGTCAGCGGCGTATGCCAGATATGAGAATCCCGCGAAATATGCGAAGACGACGCCCCTTTGGGTGGTGCAGAGTCCCCCAATGCCCCACCTTTTTCCCCTATTGCGCGACGCGGATGGTTCTGTTTCCGGAAGCCTGAGATCAGTTCTCCCAGCACCGGGAATGGTCAGGATCATGAGAAACCTTCGCATATCGATCACCGGGCTTAGCCTCGCGTTCCTGTTCGCCGCCTGCTCCCAGTCGGGTCAGGGTGGCGGCAGCGGAGGCTCGAACAGCAGCGGCAGTGGGGGAAGCAACGGCAGCGGGGGCGACAACTCCGGCTCCGGCGGCGTCGTCATCACCGGCAACGGCGGCAGCAGCTCGAGCGGCGGCACCACCGGCAGCGGCGGCGACACCGCCAGCGGCGGCACCACCGGCAACGGCGGCAACACCGCCAGCGGGGGGAACACCGGCAGCGGCGGCAACACCGCCAGCGGTGGGAACACCGGGAGCGGTGGGAACACGGCCAGCGGCGGCACCACCGGCAGCGGCGGCACCACGGCGTCGGGTGGCACGACGGGCAGCGGCGGCAAGGGCGGCTCGACCAGCAGCGGCGGCACCACCGGCAGCGGCGGGTCGTCCTCGGGCGGCTCGACCGGCATGGGCGGCAGCACCGCCGCGCAGCCGCTGGTCGTGACCTCGAACGGCTCGACCGGCGCCAGCACCTACTGGGTGACCGGCACGCTGGCGACCTCCACGAGCAACGCGACCGTCACCGTCAACGACAGCTCGACGATCAGCTCGAATTGGGAGGGCTTCGGCGGCGCCTTCAACGAGATGGGCGCCAACTACCTCTCGATGCTGAGCTCCAGCGACCAGACCAAGGCGCTCAACCTGCTCTTCGGGACCGACGGCGCCCACTTCGCCATCGGCCGCATCCCCATCGGCGCCAGCGACTACGCCCTCACGCGCTACACGGACGACGAGACCTCGGGCGACACCAGCCTGACGAATTTCTCGATCAGCCAGGACATGAAGTACCTCATCCCCTACGTGAAGGCCGCGCAGGGCGTGAACAGCAAGCTGCGGTTCTGGGCCAGCCCGTGGACGCCACCGACCTGGATGAAGACGTTCAGCGGCAGCAACTCCAACGGCACCTCCTGCGCCAAGGTGGGGAGCACCAACTTCGACGGCGGCTGCATGAACGCCACCAGCGCGAACCTGACGGCGCTCGCCACCTACCTGCAGAAGTGGGTCTCGGCCTACGGTGGGCAGGGGATCGCCATCGACACCGTCGCGCCGCAGAACGAGCCGAACTACGCGCAGGGCTACCCGTCCTGCCTGTGGAACACGGCCGACTACGTGAGCTTCCTCAAGGGGCCGCTGGCCCAGGCGTTCCCCAGCTCGGGCAGCACCAAGATCATGCTCGGCACCATGTCGAATGGGGACAGCGGCGCGAACAGCTTCGATCTGAAGGTGGTCCAGGGCGTCGAAGCCGACTCGAGCGCCAAGGCCATCCCCAAGGTCATGGGCCTGCAGTGGGGGATGCTGGAGCTCTACGAGGGCCTCTCGAGCGGCGTCGGTCCGTCCAACTTCATGACCGGGAGCCTCCCGGTCTGGGCGACCGAGCACAAGTGCGGCAACTACCCGTGGAACCCGACCGGGACCAACCCGGGGACCGGCCAGCCGTACGGCTCGTACCAGGCGACCGCGCCCAACGATCAGGCTTACGGCGTCGAGACCTGGGACTACATTCGCAACGCGATCACCAAGGGGAAGGTCACCGCGTACAACGCCTGGAACATGATTCTCGACACGGTCGGCAACGGGAACGACACCACCCGGACCAACCCTTTCGGGAAGGGCTGGGCCCAGGACGCGCTGCTGGTGGTGAACACCTCCTCGAAGACGCTGACCGCCACGCCGGCCTACTACGTCTTCCGCCACTGCTCGCAGTACACGCAGGTCGGTGCCACGGTCATCGGGACCAGCGGCGGCGACGCCATCGCCTTCAAGAACCCGGACGGCAGCGAGGTGGTGGCCATGTACAACTCGGGCGGGGCCAGCACGTACGTGGTCTCGATCAAGGGGTCGAAGTACTCGTTCTCGATGCCGAGCCAAGGCTGGGCGACCGTCTTCGTCCCGTAACGAATGAGCGCCGGCGCAATTCGGTTAACAACCGCGACCGCCGGCGCGCAAATAGTGTTCGGGGGTCGGGGGCTTCGTTGCGGAACAGTGCGACGAAGCCCCCAATTTAATCTTTCCGACAATGGTCAGAGGACGTAGCTCCCGTTTGTCGGTTTGATGGGTCAGGCGCCGCCGGAAGCGCCGCCAGTCTCCCGCGATCCGCGTGACAATTTCGATCGCCAGAGTGCAATCAGGGCGTTCCTTGTTCCCTGACACGTGCTACCGTGCGGCCAGTTTTCGTCGAAAAACTTTTCCCGCCTCGCTGAAGCCAACGTCGAAGCTGCCAGGAGTTCGTATGCCGAGTGTGAAGTCGTTCAAGATCTTGCTTTTGTCGGCGGTGGGGTGCTTGGGCGCCGCCGCCTGTTCGCTGCCCGCGCCTGGGGTGCCGGACGGCGGCTTCATGAATGTGAACACGGCGTGCAAACTCAGCGCGGACGCCGGCGTGGTCGACTTTGGCAGCAGCGTCGTCGCGACCGGGGACGTCGAGAACGTCATCCCGGTGACGACCTGTCCGCCCCCGGGAAGCACGAACCCGAACCCCAACGCCATCGACAAGTACAGCCACTTTCCAGCACAGTGGGATCCGAAGCTTGGAATTCACGTGACTTGAAGTCGCGGC
>JADMIO011096034.1_pt1 | contig 20134 bp, 26 predicted proteins | sample 8958161 | NCBI WGS metagenome assembly JADMIO01 (sample SAMN16585339, study PRJNA669376) | soil metagenome | isolation source: Crop rotation soil | place: USA: Cullars Rotation, Alabama | collected 2011 | reverse complement strand
GTGTGCTCTTCCGATCTCGAATGTGGGGAGGCCATTGTTCGAACCTATAAGTCCCCAACCTTCCCCGAAATATCTCCGACCGACTAGGCGTATATTCCGTTCGCGTTATTGCATCTGATTTGCTGTGCCGACAAGATATCCCCTACATCCAGATTATTGCGTACGTATAGCTTTCCAACCCTCGGATGTCAGCGTCTCTTTCTGGTGTCGCATGATCTATACAGAAGCGTTCTGCACCGCCTGTATCTGTAACATCGCACTTGGTGACACCTCACCTCAGGCCAAACGTTTTGTTGAGGGCCATTCCAGAATGAGTAAGATGCTCATTGGGGAAGACGGACGCTGTTTCCATTGCGGAAAGTCAGGATTAGTTGTGCAGTATATATTGTGACGAGCCCAATCGACTAAGCCGCACTCCCTCTAAGCCCCTCCCTCTCCCATCTGTTACTGCGTGTCTCGTCTACTCCCTCTTCTCCTCCTCGGGTATTCGCTAGCATCATTTTCTTAATCCCAATGATAGCGTGAAGGCATGGGGTCGACTCTTCGGCGAGAAGTTCAGGAGCTGATACGTGTGTGTGAAACCCTCGAAGAACATGATGCCGTCCTCACCGTCCAGGAGTGTGAAGCCATACTCCGGTGTGCCAAGCAACTTGAAAACAAAATCCTTCCGGATCGTCAAAGATCCGACCGCCCGTTACTCTATCCCACTTCTCATCGATAGGCTCACCTATAGGGCAGTGGAGCAGAAATGACGAAGGGCATGTCTATTCTCATCCTGCTCGTCCTCTTTCTGCTGCCGGTCTCTGCACAGGCTCAGGATGTCGAGGTGCCGTTCTTCTCGCTCTCGTCGAGGATCTCCATCCTTTATCCCATGCCGGACGTGATGTACGTGTATGATCAACACGGAAATAGCGTCATTTTCTATCGCCAGTGGTCCGGGCTTGTGTGGTACTCAGCACGAGATTCATCTGGGCGCGTCGCGCAGGAAGGCTATAGGATCGCTCCACCGCTCGCATTCGATTTACACGGGATGCCGCCCATGAATCGAGAAGCGCCCGATCAGGACTTACGCTAGTGTCCTGGCCGCTTCCATTGCGCCCTTAACGTCCGGCAGGTCCACAACTGCGCAGTCTACCAACAACCCAGAGAGCTTGGCCCATAGATCCATGGCCTTGACCATTGCCATTGGATTTCGATGGATTCTGGCAAAGCCTAAGGCGGCCTGTGCTTCTCATGGCGCGCCCGGTCTGTTAGTCCATTGTTTTTCCCATTCAGCTAGGCAGTTTCGCTTTGCCTACTTTCCACCACCGCCCATGACTACTACCTGATGCAATACCTGTGAGTTAGGATTCGGCTTGACGTTTCGATCTACGATGTCACTCGGCCTCACCATGGAGCTATAGTACGCCTTATTCAAATCATCTCTCGTACTTATGGAAGCCCCCTCTATGGATACACCGGCGTATATCCCCTTTGCGCGGGCGTATGTGACGAAATCCATTCCTATGCTCATCGAGGTCACTCCCTCTATGCCACCACCCCTCGGACCGATCGCAGCCGATACATCAGTCCCGAGCTTGATGGTATTCTTCAACAAACTTTCGACCCCGTTTACGGTCTGAACGACGAGGATCGCCTCAGACGTTTCCATGCCCGCCTGCAATCCGAAGCTGGCCGATGATATTTCATAAAAGACCGGCTCACTCCAGCTACCAGTCCTATCATGCCGAAGAAGTAGTACCCCATTTCCCCCTTCGGCACCGAGAACAAAGGCTCCCTTCATCAATCTCGGGAAGATCAAGACTCCCTGCCCTCCCTTCGCGTGAGCACGGAAAGCAGACATATCAGGATCCTGCATGAAAGTTTGCCATGTCGAGATGGCGTGATTGATGATTGCCATCGCTTCCTGCTCTAGAGCTTTATCTTGAACATTTTCCGCTACTGTAAATTGCGGCATAACAACCATGCTTCCCGTCAGCACTCCTGCCATGAGCAGTCGGCATTTGTACAAACTGCGCCGCTGCGAGATAGTTCCCATTGTTCGTCCTCCCACTTCAGAGTCGACTCCTGCAGTGCGCCACGGCAAAATGCCCCGAATAGACATTTATATGGTTGTACAACAAAAGTCACCTCGTCCGTTCCCTAGCCCAAGAATCCTCAGATGTTCGAGGCCACTTCGCCTCTTATGACCGACCCTGCGCGAGGATGCTCCCGGAGGGTGGCGATAAACGCTGAGCACTAAGGAGAAGGGTTATGTATCAGCAATTGGCGGTGGGTTCTCGGGATCTTTTCGGCCTTTTCAGTCAATAACCGGCGGTATGGCACCCACTGGCATAGCGAGCGGCTTACTATCATTGTCCTGAATCGCGAGAATGCGCTTCTGTAATTCTTGGACGTAGTGAGCAACTACCTTGCGCTCCTTCTCGGTCAGTGCCCAATCGTCTCGCTGCGCATTTCCAAGAATGTTGTCGCAGACGTGCTTAAACTCACTGATTTCTGGTCGCATTTTCGTCTCCTGTGCCGCAATCTACCAGTGGAGGTCGAACAGAAGAAACTGGTGAAACCCCTAGCTTTTTCCGCTTCAACACTACCCACTGTGCACAGACATATGGCTGGTCCGTCCGCTCGCCGCTGAGGCTTTCTCCCCAGATCCCTAGAGAGGCCAGGCGCGATCTTCCTTGGGCATCTCTCCCACAAATGCCATTCCCCGCTGAATGGCTTTATTTCTTCACCCGATGTGAGTTTTTTTACCAAATACCCATAGGCCCCATTTTCCTTGGCTAACTCACACAGACCGCGATGTGTCATTTCAGTGAGAACAATGACGGCAATCTGGGGCCTGCTGGCAAGGGGAACTACAGTAAGGAGGACCTCGAACCCTGATCGATCCGGCAAGTCCAACTCCAGCACGATACAATCAATTTTCCAAGACCGGAAGAGATCCAGCCCCGATTGACCGTCCGAGGCTTCAACGATCTCATAATAAGGGGGAGCAACGTTTTAGTTGCTCAGCCGAATATGCACGCTGGTTCTGGCTCCCATCGATGAGAAGGACGGACGTAGCGGATGGCGATGGAGAGGACACAGGAGGCATCGCCAGGCCTTCCCGTTTTTGAAAGAAAAATTAGAGTCCCATCAACGGCGCATTGCCATCTGACCGATTATTGACTGAGAAAAGGCCCGGCAGCATCTGGTATCGAGCCTTTTCTCAGAGCAGCCGAATCACCGCATGCACGACGCTGTGCATTCACCGGGTGCTTCTAGGAAAGCTTGTACCTAAATCTGGGTGAATGCCTATCAATCAAAGCACGATTTTCTTGTCGTAGTTTGTACGTCAGAGCTGGATGGGATTGGTTCATTGGCATCCTGAACTGAGGCCTCTCCTTACGGTCAAGGCCATCCTCGTAGGAGATGCGGCAAGGGTGTCTCTAAACTTATCTCACCGTACACGTACGCACTTTTTGGAACGGTCAAAACTGATACGCCGTTCGGATCACTCCTCACGCGAGTTCAGAATTGGAATGTTTAACAGGTACGGGAGGATCCGGCCACATCGATTGCATCTTTCATCTCGCATCTGCAGTAACTCTTCCACGATTTGATCCGCCCTGCTTCATCGTGGCTTTCGTAGGCCAATTCTTACTCCAATTCTAGGGCAGGTCCTATTCCCCACACATCTCGTTCCGTGCAACATGCAACTGTGCCTACGATAACACCGCGCTTCAACCGGAGGTTGATCATCATGATGCCCATAAGAAGAGGGTATCATTAAAAAAAAGCTGGAGAAGCGTGGTCGCGGTCGCACCGCCTAGTATGTTGAGCATTCTACACTGGAAGAGTCATGGCGAAAATTCTGGTTATTGATGATCAGCCGAATGTTCGAGTGTTCCTCGACCTGCTACTCCGACAGCAGGGCTATGATGTGATCCTTGCTGAGAACGGTTGGATGGGGTTACAGCGATATCGCCAAGAACACCCCGATGTCATTCTTCTTGATCTGAATATGCCGGAACTCGATGGGGTCACGGTCTTGAAGCAGATACGTAGTGTTGATCTCAAACAACCTGTGATCATTTTGACGGGGGATTGTACCAAGGAAATGGAGCAGCAGGTCCGTGCGCTTGGAGTGAGTGAATTCATACTGAAAGGCTCACCGCTGCATCTCCTGTGGGGCACGCTAAAGGACCTTGGCAAGTCTTTCACCCCCGCGACGGCGGCACGGCAGTGATTGAGCGCGTTCGTCTTGGAAAACGCATCCGAGACATGACCGGAGCTGAAGTTGGAACCGTGACTTTTTGTGATGAAGACAACCCTGCTGATCGGGAAGGAAGGAGGATGTTACCCATGACAATAGCGCGAGCAGAAAAAAACGGCCATGAGAATTCGACCACTCTGGAGCGAGTACTACAATGGCATGGCGCATTTCGCAGGGGCCTTGGGCCAATTCGCGTGACGCCGCTTCAGGCTGCCACGCTCCTTTTTGTGACTCGTCATACAGAGGCCAAACTGAAGGATGTGGCCAGGGCGCTTTCTGTGAGGCGGCCGACTTTGACTGAAGTCGTAAAGGCGCTCGTGCGGGATCGGTTGGTGACCGAACATAGGTCGGTCGTCGATGCTCGTGTCGTCCATCTGCGATTGAGTCTGCGGGGCCAGGCGCTCACTCGTCAAATTGAGCGACGGGTACACCAGGTGACTCTCATACTCGCCGACGAACTACGAAGTTCCCTCGGCAAGACCTTGCAGAACCGCACAGATCTGAGGTTTTCAGTCCTTTAAGGCCCACAACATCCCCACAAGTCTCTGCACGGTTAACAGCCTGAGCTTTATCGGGCCAAGTCAATTGAGATTACGAGTTTCTCACCTTCCACTTCATTCACTTTCGCTTCAATACGATTTCCTGGGCGAATGTCTCCGCCAATTTTCGTGCTGAGGTTGATCTGGTAAATCACTTCCTCGCCGTCAGTTAGCTTGACGAGAAGTCTTGAGCCATTGATGTGCAGCACCTCTCCCTTGATGGTGCGGATGCCTTGCGGCTTTCCTGCTCCGCACTTTTCGATGCCAGGCGCTCGACGGTCAAGACATGGGTCAGTTCCCTTATTGTGCCTCGCCTGACTGACATCGAACAGACTAAGGCACAGCACGAAACCACCGACGATGACACCGAAGATTTTTGGAGTAGCGATCATGGTGGCCTCCTTCGTGAAAGGGGGAGGAGAGAGCAGATAAGACAATTATACGCTCTCTGGAAGAAGGTTTGCATACCTGGGCATGTTACTAGTCTTTATCTAGGGGTAGGCGCACCAGTGAAATGGCCCAAAACCCAATGTAAATCATGGGGGAAATGGGATAGTCCGGAGTCGAAGAACGTCGATCCGTTGCCTACGTTCCTGAGAGTGGTTCGCCCCCATACTGTTATTCGCAGGATTCACCCAAACACTCACAGGCGATGCACTTTTGGCGTACTGCCGCTATAGACCTTGCCTTTCCAGCTTTCATGGGTTTAGGCTGGTCTCTCAAAGTGAACAAGTGGTGTAAGAAGTCCGTGTATGGTTCCCCTGTGTCCTTCCACAATCACCAGCGAACCACCACCAGTTCTTAGTCACCTTGCGGTCAACGGAACAGATTCTTCTGGTCTGCTAAGATAAACTTCACATGATTTTGACCATTTAATTGTACCATCACACTGTCTCCGGCAGCGACCCCCACGCCGTTCATCTGCGTCGTCTTGTCCACATATACACATACCTCTTTCCCGTCCTCCCTGTTCTTGACGAAATAATTATTCCCTTCGATCCGTAGCAGATTCCCGATGATAACCTTCCCGGATCCGGATTCCCTCGTCATTTTATCTGCAGACCACGCGACATCAGAGAATCCCACACCTACACACAACAGGACAGCACACGACACACCACCGAGAATTTTGCGAAGACCTGTCATAAAGGCCTCCTTGATAAGGGTGGCTCAGCGACAATTCGCTCGGCAGCAAGTACCATAATGTTCTTCCCCAATCTGGCAATGCTTTATCCTCACTCACCTGAAGTGATGAGCGTGCCTATACCTCAAAGGCATAGGCTGTGCCGCCCCCCTTCCTTTCAACCACTAGTCGTAACCAGTGGGAACTCCGGCACTCTTTCGGCCCCCCATCGAGATGTACACAAAGATAGACACCGTAGCCCACGATGGATCGAGGCAATATACGAATTCAGCTCGCGACGGATCGTGGCGAATCCTTGGAGAGTATCCGGATTTGTGGTTTTCTTGTGGCGTTAGGTTGTCTGAGGAGGGCTATCCGAAATTCGGAAACCGCAAGTCGTCCGTTTAATTCAATATGCCATTAGCAGATGCTGCCGATTGGTCGAGTTTCATCTCATCGATTGCGAAGGAGCAACGGATCAATTCTGAATCTGTAAATTATTGTTGACCTTCACTACCCCGTCAACTTGATGTGCAAGGTATTCCGCCTGAGTCCGCTGTAAGTCCGTCTTGACGACCCCGTTGAGATTTACCACGCCATGCTCCGTATCGACATTGATACGTGGGAAATGAGAAGCGTGGTCTCTTATCAACTTCGCCTGCACGGCGATCGAAATCGATGCATCACTGATTGGACGGCTCGCCGCTTTACCCATGGTGCAACCGTTGAGGCCCCCCAAAATCACGAAGAAACCACACGACAGGGTACCGATAGCCTTCGGACTTAATGTCATGAGACACCTCCTCGGTTAGAGGTGAACCGATATTATATATGGTGTGCACACCACACCGTTCATCCTTCTAGGATTGTTCGGCCTCTCTCCTAAGAATGGCCAGGCACACGACGCCCCTCATGCACGAGTGTATATCGTGCATGAGTACAAGAGGATGGACTGGCTACTCCCCGGGCGGAAGCAACAGATACAATCCGATCACAATGACAGGGGCTGCGACATACATCGCTTTTTTCCCGAAGGCATCGTTCACGCCATAAATCAGGATCACTCCGATGATCGTGTAATAAATTGTCCCGATTCCACGATAGGTTCCGCCGGCTCCTTCTGCCAAGGCGAACGTGGGCCATAAGGTCGTGAGTCCGATCAAGACGCTGAGAACTCGGTTCATCGCATGTCCCTCCTATAATAGAGTGCACTGCTTCACCTCGCTCGAACAGCCAAACGCCCTCGTAGTGCAATACACCACGAGGGCGTCGATGTGGACCCGACCGACTCACTTTCAAGGGATCGACCAATGCTACCCCACCTTCATCGCAGACCTCCTGGGGTATGAAAGGACCGCAGTATGTTGGCTCTTTTCCTCGGGGATGTCAAATATGGTGACGGGCTGCCAGTTCTGCTCGGCCCTTGCGCCTTCCTTTGCGGCCCTTTTAGAATAGGCACGAAGCGTGGCGCCCATGCCCTTCTCAATTCGCCATAATTGTTGCATATTTTTACAGTGCTTTGTGAAGTCTGACACCGGCACTACTGATTCGAGATAAGAAGGGGCGGGATGTCCTAGAGCCTGCTGTGATGAGCAAGCGAGGGGATCATGGGAGGTCTCTTTACTGTGCTCGCGGTCATCGCTGCTGGTGCAGTCTCGGTTTATTTCATCACGTCATCAATGGGAATACAGCTCATTCGTAAAAAGAGTGTGGCTACCATCCTCAAGGATGTGAAAGCTCTACAAAGTTCGGCGCCTCAGACCCCGCTCGACGAAATCTATCATTCTCTCGCGGAAGATAGAGCCCATAAAAATACCTGGCTCGCGAATTTCAATTATTTGTCTGTGTTACGTGATGCCGGATGTTTCGACTCGAAAACGGCACCACAACCTGAGCAGTTTGCTGAATTACTGGCGAGCCTGGAGGAAACGATCAGACATCACGCAAGTGACGTGACGAAATGAGCAGACACCACCGGCTCAGCGATCGTGTGCATGCGCCATGCAGCGAAGAATAGTGCCGGGAAGAAGGATCAGGGAACGCGTTCGAATCGTGAGGAACGATCTCACACTCATGAAGGAGCCCTCATGTTGACTCATTCGCGTGTGCTCATCACCTTCATTCTGCTCTTGACCATTCTACTGTCCCCCATTGCCGTGACCGTTTACTCAGCAGGCCCACCCCGCCCACCTACGGACGTTCCTGACCTCCTCGACATTAATACGGCTACAGTCGATCAACTTATGACCCTCCCAGGCATCGGTGACGCCTATGCAAAGAAGATCATCAAGGGCCGTCCGTATGACAAAAAGGATGAACTGGTCCAGAAGAAGATTCTTCCACGAGCGACCTACGAGCAGATCAAGTACAAGCTAGTGGCGAGGTAGAAGTAAGGTGGGATACCGGGCGATGAAGGAAGCGACGCACGAAGATTTGGATGAATGATCAAGACCAGACGCGAAAGTTGCGAGGACCTATGTACTTCTTAACGCACACCACAGACACAATAAGCCGCCAAGAACCATACTTGCCACAATGCCTGAGATACTCACAACTATCCACCCTATGAATATTTCATATAACAACATAATGTGTTTCCTTAATTGCGGCAATGACTCCTATTTCTTCAAACGTTTCATAATAGCACCGGATCACTTTATTTCTCAATTTTCCACGCGTTCAACACACACATGAGTGGGTCGGTTACTTCATCTCCTCGAACCAATGGTCGGCCAGACGACTTCTTACTTTCTTCGGCCTCCACTCCCGCGCCATTTTTTGAGCCTCCGCTATCTGATCCGAAGCCATACGTTCAGCAATCAACTGCCTCGCCATCGTAGCGACTTCACGAGGTCCTGCAACGCTACGTTCATGAGTATCAGAAATCGAATCGGCTGCTAGGCTGAACCACATATAGGCCTGAATGAAGTCCCGGGGAACGACATCTCCTGCCTCATACATCGTTCCCAGAGATACCTGCGCGAGCGGCTCTCCCTGTTCCGCTGCGGGTTTCAACCACGTAAATGCAGTCTCATAGCTTCTTGTAACGCCCTGCCCTTCAAAGTACATCATTCCCAATGCCATCTGGGCCATCCCGTTCCCTTGTATTGCAGCTTTTCGATACCACCTCACCGCTTCGGCATAATCTTGCTGAACGCCAACGTCTCCACCCTGATAGGCTCTTCCAAGCAAATATTGATAATTCGGGTTACCGTCCTGGGCAAGTCTGCGAAACGGTGTGAGCTTATTTTTGAGTGCAAGACGCAACAGACAGTCAATACCATCGTCAGAATCATGTGAGGTACACTGTGTACCTTCCTCAATGTCAGTCTTTCCATATGCAACATGGCTAACATTCGGACAAAACATTGCCAACAATAACACCGCCCCTATGGGAGAACGAAGCATGTGCATGGCAGATTTCACGAAGCAACACACCGTCCGAAGAGAATTTGCAGTTGAGAATTCGATGGCAGAGGGGTGAGTTCTGTCTATCTGTTCCCGTACACCCATTAATCCGCCATTGTGCGCATGTCCATTTGTTAGTCCAACTTATGAAACCAGCCTGTTTATCGTGGCTGGATTCTTGAAGACCCGCTCTGGAATTTCGGCAGGGACAAGTACAAGGGCACCATGTCAATGAGCTTTTGCCGGGTGGCGCCAACCTCAACTACCATGAGCTCGTAACGAGGACGAGTGGTAACAGAAGTGCTAGAAAGTGTAGAAGCCGAGGTACGATAGGTGAGAATGCCTGCGGGGATTGCGGATGGCATGAATTCACCATCCGTTGGGATGCTACGTGTATCTTTTCTGGTCATCTCCTTTGCGCCTCTTTTGCTTCCCTCCTATGCGTTCACGCTCGCGTTCGTAACCCACAGCAGCATAGTACAGCGCGCGATCGAAAAACTGGCCGAGCAGGTGCATCAACTCCAACTCCCCGTGCAGTTCCATGGCGCTATCAGACAGACCTTCGCGTTGAACGAAGGTGCGCATGTGCTCCCTGGTGGCGGTGATGGCCCAGAGGAAGTGGCTATAGGGCACGCCTTGCTCGGCGCGACGCATGCCCAGCTCAGTGTAACGCTGCTCCAACTCGGCTTCTGTCTTGTTCAGGAGCCACTCGCTGAGGTTGCGATAGATCTCATGCGTACGAGCTTTAAGTTCGTCCGGTGGGACTTTGTGCAGATCGCTGCACCGGGGAGAGTTCCAAACCTTTTCGCTGAGCTCTCGTGAGAGCTGCTCGGAGTGATTTTCGATGAGTCGCACCAACCGGACGGCCAGCATTCAGTACCTCCAGATAGAACAGGCGTCTATGCAGGAAATTTCTCGAATCCTTAATTCTGGGGGGAGACCATACTAGATAGAAGGCACGAACGTCAATCAATGAAAACTCTGTGGATTGATCCTCCCCCTAATCTCACCGCAATCACGCCACACAGCAAGCGTAGGTCTCTCGAAGAAGTGAAGATTTCCACGATGTGGGAGATTGCCACCGTTGTGATGAGGAGGGCACGAAAGAACTTCTGCTCAAACAGAAATCTCTATGGCTTTGTCACCGAGTTGCGAGCCTACTTGGCTCTAAATGCACACCATAGGCACAGTAGGCCGCCAAGCACCATGCTCACCACAACTGCGGTGATGCTACCGACCATCCATAACATGAATAATTCGTAGAACATGACATGTGCTCCCTGAGCACAGAAAACACCTCAATTTCTACGCCAATTAATTTTAACATATGGCTATATTTATTCTATATTTCATGCATTTCACACCACACCTCAACAGCAAGTTCTGTCCGCCCTTCGGAGCTCTTTCTGAGACAATTTAGTCTCGTCTTTCTTAGGCTTCATCTTCTCCTGAAGAATTGCTTTACCCATCCATGCTTCTTGGGTCTCTCATGGCTATCGCGCCTGACAGAATCAACTTCATCAGTTTGATTGTGGCTGTGCCGTCCGTACCTGTTCAAAACCACCTGTCTGAGGACAACCCGCAGAGAGCCGACGCGGCAATTTTCTGTCCAACTTTTCAATTGAGTAGTACACTTGCAGAGGTCCATACACAAAAGAGACTTATCACGAAAGGGGAGAACATGACTGGGTTTGTCATGCGGAAGAATCACCGACTGAAGAAATTAGTCCCCGTACGCTATCTTGGGGAAGGAATTACCGGGGAAGGAATCATCAAAGATCTTTCACTGAGTGGGAGCTACATTACCGGAAACGCATCGGTCTTTGTCGGGGTGGCCCTCGCACTGCAAATTTTTGTACCAGGAGATCCAGACCCCTTGCTAATCGATCGCACCATTGTGAAGTGGGTCAAGGGATCTGAGTTCGGGGTAGACTTCGATACTCCGCCGCCGAAGATTTCCGAGCGGATTACAAAGGTTATCGTCTCACTGGTCAAGACAGGCAATGGCTCATCTCCCAAAAGAGCATAAGCAAAGCACGACGGTCGGAGTAGATTATTCGAGGATCCCGCCTGCCAAAAGAGTTTTTTCAGGAGCCTGCTAGGCCCGCGTATGGGTTACCCGACTCTCCCGAATAGTGAGGCGCGCGCGATGGTTGACTGAATTTGTCACCGACTCTCAGCAAAGACCTGGCCCTCTAGCGTTCGGCCTCCGAGAAATTACCTTCCTCTTCAAGCTCTTCAAGGTCAGTTTCCGCTTTGGCCTTCACAGTTGAGGGGTGCAGGCCATATTTCTTGAGCATCTTGTAGAAATCTGCCCGATAGCGTCCAGCAAATTGGGCGGCACGCGAGATGTTGCCACCGGTGAGTTGCAGTACGTTCTTGAGGTAGGTTTTTTCAAACTCTTCTTTGGCTTCGGTCAGTGGTTTGAGCGGCGCATCCGGCGATGTGCCCATTGAGGGTAAGAGATCCGGCGTAATCATGTCTTGGCGCGTCATCACAGCGGCCTTCTCAACGACATTTTCCAATTCTCGGACATTACCGGGCCAAGGATGCGTCACCAATCGATTGAGGGCGGCCGGTGTAAAGCCCCGCAAACTCTTATTCGCCCGCTTCGCACTCGTGATCAAGAAGTGCTGCGCCATCAAAGGAATATCATCTCGGCGGTCACGAAGCGGCGGAATAAACAGCGGCACGACGGAGATGCGATAATACAGATCGTTCCGAAATGATCCGTTTTTGACCGCTTCACCGAGATCTTTATTCGTTGCGGCGATAATCCGGACATCAATTTTGGTTGAGATTTCAGAGCCCACCTCGCGAACTTCCCGCTCCTGCACAGCCCGCAACAGCTTGACCTGCATCGAGAGCGGTATTTCACCGATCTCATCAAGAAAGAGTGTGCCGCCGTTGGCGCTTTGAAACAAACCTCGCTTGGCGCCGTGGGCACTGGTAAAGGCGCCACGCACATGTCCGAAGAGTTCGGACTCAAACAGGGTTTCGGGAATGGCCGCGCAATTGAGGGCAACAAACGGTCCTTTGCTCCGTCGGCTGTTCGCGTGGATGACACGAGCCAGCACCTCTTTACCGGTCCCGGTCTCTCCAAAGAGGAGAATGGTGGCGTCCGAATCTGCCACCTGCACGACCTGCTGAAGTATCCGCTGCATCGCCGAACTTCGCGCGACGATGTTTTCCATGCCATACAATTCATTGACGAGAGATTTGAGTCGCTGAATCTCTCCTCTCATACGTTGCGGCGAGAGCCCCTCTTCGATCTTGGCCTTGAGTTCTTTGTCATCGAACGGTTTGGTGAGATATCCGAAAGCTCCGCGCTGCATGGCTTCCACGGCATTGGGGATGCTGCCATGGGCCGTCAGGATGATAACCGGAAGGCCCGGATGGATTCGCAGGAGCTCCTCCGTCACATCCAACCCATCTTCGCTGCCCAGTCGGAGGTCGGTAATGGCCAAGTCGAACCGGTCTTTCTTGGCGGCGGTGAGAGCTTCACGTCCAGTGGTGCAGCCTGTGACGGCAAAGCCCATAGCGGTCAACCGCATCTTCACAAGGTGGAGCAATCCCTCTTCGTCGTCAACCACGAGAATATGTTCTTTTTCCATGAAACTCCTTACTACGGTGTCGTCGGTTCCGGCGTTATCGGAGGCGGTACAACCGTCGATGGGGGACGGATAGGACGAACCTTATCTCGCATTTCTTGATCGATACGCTTCAAAGCCTCTAGTTGGCTCGTCAATTCCTCTATTTTCCTATCTCGATCCGTCAGTTGTTTTTGTAGGGACAATACGATACCTGCATCGGCGAAACCTTTTGATGTGTCTTTTTTGCCGTTGGCCGAGTCCATCTTCCGGTCACGCTCGGCTAAATCCCGCTGGAGGTTCTCCAAAGATTGAGCATCGGCATCCTTCATGGCCCGCAGTTGCTGGATGACGAGTTCTCTATCAAGCAAGTCTCGCACCAGACGATCTGATGCCTGAGCCAAGATCGCCTGACTCTCCGAAATGCCAGGGGCTGAAATAACCGATTGGAACCAGGAATGCTCAGTGGGAGCGGCGTGATATTCGATCAACTGTAGCCAGAGCTTGCTGGAGGAGGCAAACTGGCTTTTAGGTGCGACAGCGATCACTTTTTCGAAATACTTCGAGGCGGTATCTCGACTTTCGTAGAGTCCGAGGAGGGCTCGCATAAAGTAGACATGGTCGCAGGAATTGTGCTCAACGCATTTCGACGCGAGCAACTCCTGTTTTTTTGCCAACGCATTGATGGACTTTGCCTCTCCTGCGTCCACCACAAAGTAGGGCTGTGAAAATTGAGGGGCTGGCGACCATGCGCCGCATCCGGTAAGGAACAGACAAGACAAGGCCCCTACGCTCACGCCTCGACAGAAGGGCCTCACACTGTTTCTCCCGGCTTTGTGAGGCGAAGGATAAATCGCACAGTCGTTCCCTTCTTGACTTCGCTTTCGATCCAAATCCGTCCTCCGTGAGCTTCGACCACCTTTTTTGCCAGCGCCAACCCGAGCCCGCTGCCTGGCGTCGCATGTTTGGCATGTGTGCGTCCTTGATAGAAACGTTCAAAAATATAGGGCAGGTCTTCGGCCTGAATGCCTGGTCCTCCATCGCTCACACTCACCTCGAGGACTCCTGCTTTCGGATCCGGCTTCATGAGGACCTTTACAATGCCGCCTTCCGAGCTGAACTTCAAGGCATTTGAGAGTAAATTGTCGAGCACTTGTTCAATACGAAGCGCATCCGCATTGACCCACACACGTTGTGCAGGCGCTTCCAACAACAGCTGCACATGCTTGGCATCGGCAAGGAGCTGGACTTTGTTGACCGACATATCAGTAATGCGCTTCAGATCCGTCGGAACAATGCGATACTCCATCATCCCGGCATCCATCTTCGAGAGATCTAGAATGGTCGAAATGAGGGTAATGAGCCTGCGGCTGCTGTCTGCCATGATACGCAAGGTCGTGCGTTGTTCTTGCGATAACGGCCCAGGAATTTCATCCAACAGCAAGTGGGTACCCTCTTGGATCGAGGCCATGGGCGTACGTAATTCATGAGAGACATGGGCCAGAAACTCTCCCTTCATGTCATCCAATTCTTGAAGTTTTGCGCCCATCCAGTTAACAGCATCAACGAGGTCTCGTAACTCACTGGGAGCTCGAACATTCAGAGACGTACGAAAATTACCCTGTCCAATCTGCTTGATATGGTTCTGCAATTTGCGGAGCGGACGCAAAATCGTGTAACTGGCAAAGCCGGCGAGCGCAATGCCAAAGACAAGCGCGAGCAGGACCAGTTGCTCCGTGACCGCTTCGGCTTGCGCTGAGCTTTCCCGTGACCGGCTGACGCCGACACTGATGCCCGCCTCGTGGAGATTGATAAATTGTTGAAGTGTGGCACTTATGCGATCCATTAAGACATCGCGTCGACCTTCATAGTCTGTCAAAGCAGTCCCTGGAGTCGATGCACCGCCCTCCAATTCTGCGCGGAACATCATGAGCCGTTCTTGCTGCAAATGCTTGGTATCTTCAAGTAGCACCATTGCTTGGTGAGTGAGCTCCTGTATTTCAAGACTCTGAAGGCCCCGATGGAATTCCTCGACCTCTTCATCGAAATGTTTTAAAAACGTGGCATCGCGCACGGCCCAATATTTCTTTTCACTGTTGAGTTGGGCATAAAGCACGGTGAGCAGACGTTTGGCAGATTCGATCGCCGGGTAATGGCGAGTGGCCATGTTGGTACTTAATGCCGTCAACTGGCGCAGTTGAAACAAGGCATATAAATTCACTCCCGCCATCACAATAATGATGACAAGGGATGTTAAAACGATCCGCCAGAAGATCGATATGGACACGAAAGATGCTCTTTCTCAGGGTTGAAAAGCCAACCTATAATATGTAGTCGCTGTAGGTAATTCCATACACTATTTGGTGATGTCACTCAAGCAATCCCGCAAACAACATTATGTGCTCATGATCCTATCGTGGAGTGAGCGGATATGCTAGGAAGTTCTGAGGAGCTTCCGATCCGGAGGAGCGATAACCCTTCCTTCTCTACCACACCGCTCATCCCTATTTGTTGAATGGCGAGATAAACCGTCGCTGACGTCTTGATACCCCATGGAGTGATGCAAAGAGATGGCCACGAAACAGTAACATCACGACCGCGAGAGGCGGCGTAAGGAGCAGTCCTAGATACCAGCTGACTGAAGAAGGGATACCCACATAGTCCAGCCAAGCTCCGAGAATGGTGAATGGCAGCACAAGTAGCTGGGAAAAATCCAACCCGGCTCCCCTCCCCACTCGACTGGAAAGGGAAAAGAACGTCTGTAATCCCATGGGTGAGAGGACGATGGGAATCAAGATCACAGCAAACGGAAGAAACCATTCAATCCAATTCTCAAGGACAAATTCGTATGAGGTCTTAAACACTTCAAGCGGAGAATTATGCCGAACCTGATAGATAATCTCCGGCGCCGGATTCAGCAGAAGGAAGAGAAGCAAAAACACCACGTACGATAGGAGTTGCCCATAGGGGTTCGTCTGCATACTCAAGTCGAGCGCCATCAAGGGCAGCCACAGAATGAACCCAATGCCGATAACATCCCAAAAGTAGTGACCGAAGCTGCCAAGAATATCCTGGAATGTGAGTGTCCGGCCGTGACCGATTGATCGCTCGATCAGGCTCAGGGTGGCTCCAACCAGGAGCGCATTCACCGCACCCAGCACAAAGCCTCCGATCATTCCGAGTGGTGACGCAATCTGAGAGGCGAGCATCAGCAGGGCTCCGAATGCCACTACCGCCACCATGGTCATCCAGCCACGGGCAAGAGACTGTCCAGTTTTGTGGAAGGCATTCCGATAGAGTGCAAGTGTGTCGGTCAGAATTTGTGGCATGCAAAACAATAGTCTGCGGGAACTTGTCCGGTCAAGCCAAAGGATCCTCGCGGGAGGTTGACTTCCCATTTCCTATGATTATGTCACTCTTTCGAGTACACACTCATGAACGAAGAGGAGTGATCCGATGGACATGAATCGTATGACAATCAAGCTTCAAGAGGCGCTCCAGACCGCTTCGTCCCATGCTGCGAGGAGGAATCATCAGGGGATTGATGTCGAGCACCTTCTGCTTGCGTTCCTCGAACAGGATGGAGGCCTCGCCTCCTCTCTCTTTGAACAGGCAGGCTTGTCGGTACCATCCGTTCGTCACGCAGTAGAACAAGCACTCGCAAAGTTACCTCAAGTCCAGGGCGCCGGGGCAACTCCGGGTCAACTCCACATAGCCGCGCGGCTCAGCCAGGTCCTGAACAAGGCCGAAGACGAACAACGCGTCTTGAAGGACGACTATCTCAGTGTCGAACATGTCATCCTCGCCATGGTCCAAGAAGGGGGGGTCTTCAGGAAACTTGGCCTGACAAAGGAACGACTTCTGGCTGCACTACAACAGATACGAGGCTCTCAACGCGTCACGAGCCAGGACCCGGAAGGCACCTACCAAGCGTTGGAAAAATATGGCCGCGACCTCACTCGATTGGCAGGGCAAGGTAAGCTGGATCCCGTCATCGGGCGGGATGAGGAAATTCGTCGCGTCGTTCAAATCCTCTCACGGCGGACCAAGAATAACCCTGTGCTCATCGGCGAACCCGGCGTTGGAAAAACCGCGATCGTCGAAGGGCTTGCCTCTCGCATTATCAAAGGGGACGTGCCTGAAGGACTGAAGAAGAAGCGCGTCATCACCCTCGACATGGGATCACTAGTGGCCGGCGCCAAGTTTCGCGGCGAGTTCGAAGAACGATTGAAGGCTGTCCTCAAGGAGGTACAGGCTGCAGAGGGGCAAGTCTTACTCTTCATCGATGAGTTGCATACGGTCGTAGGAGCGGGCGCAGCAGAAGGCGCGATGGACGCGGCCAATCTGCTCAAACCGATGCTGGCCCGAGGAGACCTGCATTTGATCGGCGCAACCACACTGGATGAGTATCGGAAACATATTGAAAAGGATGCAGCGTTGGAGCGCCGCTTCCAGACAGTCCTCATCGATCAACCGACGGTGGAGGATACCATCTCGATTTTGCGCGGACTCAAAGAACGTTACGAAGTGCATCATGGCGTGCGTATTAAAGACTCCGCCCTGGTCGCTGCCGCGAAACTTTCGAATCGATATATCGCCGATCGCTTTCTGCCCGACAAAGCGATCGACCTGGTCGATGAAGCGGCAGCACGTCTGCGTACGGAAATCGATAGTTTGCCTGCGGAACTCGATGAAGTCTCCCGCAAAGTGATGCAGCTGGAGATCGAACGCGAGGCCTTGCGCAAAGAGCAGGATCAGGCCAGTCAGGCACGGCTGACAACGCTGGAGCTGGAGTTAAAGGAGAAACAAGCAGAATTGCAGGCACTCAAAACACGATGGGACTCTGAGAAAGCGTCGGTCGCACGGCTTCGAAAAACCCGTGAAGCAATGGAAGAAGTGAAACAGGCAATGGAGCGAGCGGAACGGGCCTACGATCTCAATCGGGTAGCGGAACTGCGATACGGAGAGTTGCCTCGACTCGAGCGGGAATTGGCCTTGGAACAGGAACGGCTCGGCCAAAAGCAAGGCGAAAGTCGATTACTCAAGGAAGAAGTCGATGAAGACGACATCGCGACCATCGTGAGTCGCTGGACGGGAATCCCTGTCTCACGGCTGGTCGAAGGGGAAACGGAAAAACTCTTAAAACTGAGCGAGTTGCTCCATCGTCGTGTAATCGGCCAGGATGAAGCGGTGGAGGCGGTTGCAGATGCGGTGCTCCGCGCGCGCTCAGGGATCAAAGATCCGAACCGTCCCATTGGTTCCTTTCTGTTCCTCGGTCCGACGGGAGTCGGAAAGACCGAGTTGGCGCGAACTCTTGCCGCAACACTCTTCGATGATGACGCCAACCTGATTCGGATCGATATGTCCGAGTACATGGAGAAACACACTGTTGCCCGACTCATCGGTGCCCCACCCGGCTATATCGGCTATGAAGAAGGCGGACAGTTGACCGAAGCCGTTCGGCGTCGGCCATTCTCCGTGATCCTGTTCGACGAGATCGAGAAAGCCCATCACGACGTCTTCAATGTCTTGCTTCAAGTGTTGGACGATGGACGATTGACGGATTCTCAGGGCAGGACCATCGATTTCAAAAATACCGTTCTGATCATGACGTCGAATATCGGTAGTCCGCAGATTCTAGACGCGCAGCAACGGCGCGCCTCCTATGACGAGGTCCGTTCCCTCGTGATGACAGAACTGCGGGAACATTTCCGTCCAGAATTCTTAAACCGTGTCGACGAAACGGTGGTCTTCCATGCTCTGGGGGCGGAACAGCTCACGCAAATTGTCGAGATTCAACTCGATCGGTTGCAGGCGCGGTTGACAGAGCGACGGATCACTCTCACTGTGACACCGGAGGCCCTACGCTATTTGGGCGAACGCGGTTACGATCCGGTCTACGGGGCAAGACCCTTGAAGCGGTTGATACAACAAGAAGTCGAGACGCCGATGGCGCGTCAATTGGTCAAGGGTGAATTGCGTGATGGAGATACGGCGACCGTAGAATTGAAAGACCGGCATATCGTGATCGTGCCGACGGTTGCAGGATAGGACGCATCTCCCCCTCAATCATCCGAGAGCGACGGAACCGCCCGTCACATCCAGTGTTATGCCACTCACGCGTCGCTTGTCGATCTTCCATTCGGAGGGAGACACGTGGATCACATGCCCTTTGATCGTATGGAACTCCCCTTGCGTGAAGGCCACCACCTCTGATGCCTTCACGTCCATCTGTAAAATAATGGTTCCCGAGGCCGGATGCGAAAGCCGAAGGCTCTTTGGGCTCTTATTCACCTCGTAGGCGCGCCGTTCATTGATCATCAAGGTGCTATCGACGAGCTTAGCCGTCACTTTTCCCACCGCATCGAACAGCGCAAAGTTCACAAGTAAGTCGCCCGTCTTCGGTTTCAGTGCCACTTGAATCTGCGGAACACCCTCGATTTCAATCGTGCCGTCTGTATTGCGGTAGAGATTCGATCCTATTTCCAGATCCATATATCCTCTCATTGCCCACGATTTGAACATCAACCACTATGACTTCTTAATACGATTCAGAATCAACGCCACACAGCCGCCGAGCAGCCCACCTCCGAGAATGGTTGTCAGCAGTTCGACCAACTTGAGTTCCCACACCGATCCCTGCGCTTGCATCGTCTCACGAATACCGCCTTGCAGCATGATCACGGCGAGCGCCATGGTCGAGCCGACGACGAACCACCAGAGGAAGACTTTCACGGTCGGCCACACAGAGAATCCTCAAAACTCCATCCGTCGGTCGAAACTACGATATTGAATGGCTTCCGCAACATGCAGCGGCTCAATCTTATCAGAACCGGCAAGATCGGCAATCGTTCTCGCCACACGCACAATGCGCCCATGGGCTCGGGCAGATAAACCAAGTTTGCTCAGCGCCTGTCCTAGGAGCTCTTGCGCTGGAGATTCCAGGCTACAGTACCGCTTCAGAGACCGTGGCTTCAACTGGGCATTCGTATGAATCCCGTCTTGACGATACCGAAGGAACTGCCGTTCGCGCGCGCCCAAGACGCGTGAACGGATTGTGGCAGAACTTTCCGGCAGAGGTCCGTGATCGTGTAAATCGCGCACGGAGACCGGAGGAACCTCGATGTGAATATCGAGTCTGTCCTGAAGAGGCCCAGACAATTTCTTTCCAGCACAGTGGGATCCGAAGCTTGGAATTCACGTGACTTGAAGTCGCGGC
>JADMIO012731198.1_pt1 | contig 20139 bp, 16 predicted proteins | sample 8958161 | NCBI WGS metagenome assembly JADMIO01 (sample SAMN16585339, study PRJNA669376) | soil metagenome | isolation source: Crop rotation soil | place: USA: Cullars Rotation, Alabama | collected 2011 | reverse complement strand
CTTTCCCGGTTCCTGGATGCGGACGAGCCGGTCGCGGAGCGGGCGAATCCGCCGGCGGGGTCCGCGGCGGGGACGGCGGCCGGGGAGCGCGCGATCGGAGCGCGGGTGGACTTGACGACCGGCGCGGCGGCGACGGCGCTGCGCATCGTGCTGATCTATTTCGTGCTGTACATCCTGCCCTTCCCGCTGCAGGCGCTGCCCTACGGCGCGATGGCGGCGCAGTGGCTCGAGAACGGCAAGCAGCAGGTCGTCGCGTGGCTTGCCAAGCGGGTGCTGGGCGTCGGCATCACGGTGTTCCCCAACGGGAGCGGGGACACGACGTACAACTACATCGAGGTGGCGACGTACGGCGCGTGCGCGCTGGTGCTGAGCCTCGCGTGGAGCGTGTGGCGCGGGTTCAGGCCGGTCGGCGCGCGGACGCTCGACTGGGTGAACGTGTACGTTCGATTCAATCTCGGCGTGACGCTGCTGGGGTACGGCTGGGCGAAGTTCATTCCGCTGCAGATGCCGTTCCCGGGGCCGGACCGGCTGCTGAACTCGTACGGCGACTCGTCGCCGATGGGGCTGCTGTGGACGTTCATCGGGGCGAGCCCGCCGTACCAGATGTTCGCGGGGCTGTGCGAGATCATCGGGGGCGGTCTGCTTTTGTGGCGGCGGACGACGCTGGCGGGCGCGCTGGTGTCGGCGGGCGTGATGCTGAACGTGGCGATGCTGAATTACTGCTACGACGTGCCGGTGAAACTCTTCTCGTCGCATCTTCTGCTGATGGCGCTGTTCCTGCTCGCGCCGCACGTGCCGCGGCTGGTGGCTGTCTTTTTTCTCAACATCCCCGCGGCGCCGGCGGTGCTGCACCCCTACCCGCTGCGGCGCGCGTGGTCGCGGTGGACGGTGGGCACGATCAAGTGTTTGTTCATCGTGGCCTCGATCGTTCTACCCGCGTTCGAGAACTGGGACGCCGCGGCGGTGTACGGGTTCAGGATTCCGCCCAAGACGTGGCAGGGGACGTACCGGGTGGAGTCGTTCACGCGGGGCGGGGAGAGCGGCGGCGCGGTTTCCGACGGCGAGCGGTGGACGCGGTTCGGGATCTCGTCGTCCGGCGTGGGCGCGATTCAGCGCGCCGACGGCACGACGCGCCGCCAGCGCATGGCGGTGGACGAAGAGAAGGGGACGATCACGATCACGCGTCCGGGCGATGCGGCGCCGATCGTGCTGACGTACACGAGCCCGGAGGATGGGGTGATGGTGGTCGAGGGGGAGTTCGAGGGGAAGGTGGTGTCGGCGCGGTTGCGGAAGGGGAAGGAGACGGAGCCGTTCCTGACTTCGCGGGGGTTTCACTGGATCAATGAGTATCCGTTGAACAGGTAGAGGAAGCGGCTGGTGCTGGGAGTGCGCGACGGGCGGCCGCTACGCCGATCGCGTTCCGCACTCGGGGCACACTGCTTCTGGCGGCAGCCCGGTCAGGTCGTAGCCGCACGCCGCGCAGGTGCTCGTGTCGCGCGCGTGACGTCGGTAGAGGCTCGACCACGTTTCGAGCACGTGCCAGCGGCGCGCGAGGACGATCACCACGACGGGGAGGAACGTCCATCGCATCAAGCGCAGGTCTATCCATGAGATCGAGATGCGCGGGTTGGCGAACTGGCCCATCGACTCGTGGCGTTCGTAGAGCCAGCCCAGGGAGAAGCGGCCGTCGGCGTCGCCCCAGATCATCCACCAGCCGCGCAGCTCGATGAAGGCGCCGGGACCCACGACGGTCACGGGGTTGCCGCGAAAGCGGTCGGGGGACGCCCACGCGGCGAGCACGCACAATGCGACCGCGAAGGGCACGGCGCGCCAGAAGCGGAGGCGGTGGCGCCGGAGCGTTCGGGCGAGGCGTTCGTGCCGGGCACCGTTCATGTCGGAGTATCCGCGAGCATGGCTGATCCGATGCAATTGAGAGGACAATCGCGCGAGCGCAGGATGTGAGTGAGGCTCGCCGTGTAGATCGGTCTTTCGGAATCTGATACGCTATCGAGACTGCGCTATGGATACGAAGGGGCCGCGCGATGAGGTACACTCGGCTGGTCGTTCGTACGTGGTCCGCCTGTGCCGCGGTAGTGTGCGGGCTTGGGACCGCGCGGGGACAGTGTGATCCCTACTGGACTGCAGAATCACAGTACCCGGGTGTGAGTGGGAGCGTGCACACCATGGAGGTGTCGGACCCGGACGGTGACGGTCCGCAACCCGAGGTTCTCCTTGTGGGCGGATCACTGTTTGGGATCAAGGAATGGGCGTCGGTGATGTATACACCGGTTGCTTCGTGGAACGGGGAGACATGGACAGACCTCGGCTTCAACATGTCCGGGACCGTCGAGGCGCTCGCTCAGTATCACGGCAAGCTCTACGCCGCGGGCTCCCTGCAATTCAACGGGACTTCCACAACTCACCTCTTTGCCGTGCTGAACGGCACGACTTGGACGCCGATCTCGCCTGCGACGAACACGTACAGGGGATACGCGCTCTGCGTGTACAACGACGAACTGATCGCGGGCGGCACATTCGCCACGCTCGGGCCCGCGAACACGCAGTACATCGGGCACTACAACGGAACGGCCTGGAGTGCCATGGCGAGCGGTCTTTCGGGGACGATCAGTCCATCCTCCGGGGTCCGGGCGCTTCTCTCGCACCAGGGGTCGCTCATCGCGGGCGGCGCGTTCACCCAGTCCGGTCAGACCCCGATGTCCGCCCTTGCGCGATGGGACGGGAGCGCGTGGTCCGCGCTGGCTCCGGGGACTTCGAACGGTTCGGTGCGCTGTTTCCTCGTGGACGGCGCGGACCTGTACATCGGAGGCGGGTTTGACCAGCTCTGCAATGTGAGCACGCGCGTGGTCGCCCGCTGGAACGGCACGGCCATTGAAGCGTGCGGCTTCGGCTCCAGCCAGGGCGGAGCGGTGTACACGCTTGCAAAGTCAAACGGCACGATCTGCGCGGGCGGGTACTTTGACGGTCCGTACTGGCGGATCGGCTCGACCTGGCAGCAAGGAGCGCAGCGCCTCGGTAGCAACACCAGCAGCGTGGAAACAGGAATCAATTCGCTTCGTTGGTTTCGCGGCCAGCTCGTCGCGGGCGGCTTCTTTGACTGGGCGTACGGCGGCGACCTGATCTACCGGCACGTTCGGAACCTCGCTCGCCTGGAGAACGACCGCTGGAAGCCGCTGGGGGACGGGATCTCCGAGCCGGTTCGAGGTTTCGTCACGTACGGCGGCGAGCCCTACGCGTTTGGCGAGTTCACGTTTGTCAACGGCCAGTCCGCCGCGCGAATTGCGCGACTCACTGCGTCGGGCTGGGAGGCGGTGGGGTCGGACCTTGTCGGGACGGTGTACAGCGGCGTCGAGCACATGGGCATGCTGCTGTTCGGCGGGACGTTCAGCCGTGTTGAGGGAATAGCGTCGCAGAACATGGCGTGGTGGGACGGGATTCGTCTCAGGGAGTTCAGGCCGGGCCTTGGGTCCACCTCTTCGGTTATTAAGGCGCTGCGTGTATACAAAGGAGATCTCTACGCCGGTGGAGGCGAATTCTATGTGCCCGACAATCCTTACGCACAGGTGTGCGTTCGGCTGAAGGGGGAGATGTCCCAGTGGACCTCGCTATCGGCCGCGCTCAGCGGCGGCGGCATCAACGATTTCGAAGAGTTCGAGGGCGACCTGATCGCGGGCGGGTCGTTCCAGAACGCCGGAGCGGTCACGACGCGCGGCGTAGCCCGTTGGAACGGCTCGGCGTGGACCCCGATGAACGGCAGTTTCCCGCAGTTCACGCGCTGCTACGACCTGCAGGTGCACGACGGCCGGCTCTACGCGGCGATCCATCCGGGCGGGTCGAGCGACACCGGGTCCTATGTGTACCGCTGGACGGGCTCCGCGTGGGATCAACTGCTTCCGGGCCTCTATTGGACTCGCGCGCTGGCGTCGTACAACGGACGGCTGTTGGCGCTGGGCGACTACGGCGTTCGGGCGTGGAATGGTGCGGGGTGGGACGTGGTGGGAGAGGACTCATACGGGGGCGGGTGGCTCGCGTCCATCGAGCACCGCGGCGAGCTGTACGTGGGGGGCGATGCGCTCAGCAGCGGTTCTCTTAGTTCACCCTATCTGGCCCGGTACAGCGAGCCGCAAATCCCGGCCATCGTGTCGGCCACGCCGAGCGCGGCGACGTGCGTCGGCGGCGAATTCGAATTGACGGTGAGCGCGTCGGGAGTTCCGTCGTCGTACTCGTGGACCCGGAACGGCGTGCCGGTCGCGGACGGGGTCTCGGCCGACGGAGCCGTGGTTAAGGGGGCGCAGACAGCAACTCTCCGGGTTTCCGGTGCGCGCGCCGGGAGCGCCGGGATGTACGCGTGCGCAGCCTCGAATGCGTGCGGATCGGCCGTGTCCGAGCCGATCAGTGTTCTCGTGTGTGTGGCGGATGTGGACTGCGACGGTTTCGTCAACGGGATCGACGCGGATCTGTACTGGGCGTGGTTCGAAGCCGGGGATGCGTCGGCGGACGTGGACCAGAACGGCGCTGTGAACGGTGTCGATTTCGACACGTTCATGGATGCGTTTGCTGAGGGGTGTTGAGGCTCTGACGCCGCGGGCATTGGCGGTCGCGCACGGCGCGTAGCACTGCCGCGCCACGATGGGCGTGAGGAGCGAAGGACAGGGAGTCGGCGCTACGAGCCGTGGCGCGCGTCTGGGAGATCGCCGGACCGCCCGCCGGCTATTTTGCTTTGGCGTCCGCCGCGGCCTGGCTCGCGGCCCTTTCCTTGAGTTCCGGCAGGAACACCAGCTTGATTGCCTGGTTGGAGATGTTTGTGGCGGCGTGATTGGCCGCGACGTAGAAGACCTCCGAGAGTTGTTGCTGGTCGAAGCGGTTGCCGGTCAGGGACGAGGACGCGGTTCCTCCACCGTGCGACGAGGTCACGGTGGCGTCCTGGATTTTGTTCAACGTCACGTCCATTGTGGAAACCCCTACGGCGCTGCACAGGGCCTTGCCGGTCGCGGCGTCCACCATTGTGACTGTCAGGAAGCAGTCGGTTTTGCGGAACTTCACGGTTTCGTGGCCGGTCCCGCCCGCGGCGGTCTTGGGATCGGTGGCGCCTTTCACTACGCGGGTCAGTTCCGGCCCGACGGAGAGTTTGTCGATCGTGCCGCGGAGGGCGTAGCGCGCGGGCTGACCCTCGTCCACGGAATCGAACTGCGGGCTGTTGACGATCTCCTGTCGCACCCGGTCGGTGACGATTCTGGCGACCTGCTCGCGGGAGAGGGATATCGCCGGGTCGAGTTGCACGAGGTCGGAGACGGTGAACGGGTTCACCTTGAGGGTTCTTCGCTCGATGCCGTCAACGATGCCGGGCATCGACTCTGCTTTCAGGTCGACCTTCTCAGCATGATCGCCGCCGAACTGGCATCCGGCCAGAATGGTCGTCGTCACCGCGATCCAGGCGGAAGTCGCGACGGTCCGGATTGCAAGAGTGAGGGCGCGATCGCGAGTCCGCGTGTGTTCCCGAGGCATTGGATTTCTCCGTTGGAAGCGGGGCGGGCTCATAAGGACGAGCGCCCCCTCGTTGATTGCGCGTGAGGGTCGCCCGCACCCTCCGGCCCCGGTCATCCGCCCCCCCAAGGGCGACACCGCCCCCCTTTGGGCCTGGAGGCGGGCGAATGACACCGCTATCGGATTCGGTGACATCGCCGGCCGACGGGTAATCGTTACGAGAAACCCGGGGGGAACGAGAGATTTTCGTGAGCGAGCGTTGCTCGGGATAGGTGATCGAGCGGGCGGGCTTCGCCGGGACGACACCGCCACCCACGACGTAAGGACCCGCGGCGCGCTCCTTCACGGGCGCGTTCTGCCCGAGGGCCCTGGTGTGTGCGCGTCGCCCGCTGCCGCGGCTCAGTCGCTCATGTCGGGGACTTCGATGCCGAGGGCGGTGGCGAGGTCGATCTGGTGCTCCTGTTCCTGCACGAGAATCTCGCGGATCTGCTCGGCCATGGCGAACTCGCCGAGGGCCTCGCACTGGCGGACGCGGCGGCGGTAGTTGCGGATGGTTTCGGTCTCGTTGTCGAGGTCGAAGCGGAGCATGTCGGTGGCCTTGGTCGAGGTCTTCACCGGCTTTGGGGTGACGATGGGCATGCCGCCGAGGTAGTCGATCTGCTTGGAGAGAATGAGGGCGTGGCTGAGTTCTTCGGCGGCGTGCTTTTCGAGCTCCTTGGCGATGTTCATGTAGGCCGCGCCCTTCAGGACTTGCGAGTAGACGACGTAGGCGATGATGGCCTGGTACTCGCGGGCGAGGTCTTCGTTGAGGAGGCGGATGAGTTCAGTGCGCGAGACGCGGTCGTTGGTGGAGGCGGCGCGGGGGCGGCGGGACTTTGGGGGCATGCGGGGCTCCTCACCGCGCGGGGCGGTGTGAAAGGCGGTTCGTTGGTGGGGTGGGGGTGGTGTCGGGTGGGGGAGGGGATTTTGAGAGGGGAAAGGAAGCGGACTGGTCCACCGCAATTTGCCGTCGAGATCTCAAGTGGAATAACGCTGCTGCGCCGCGAGAGATAGGAGGGGGCGAGGGGGTCAACGCGCGGCGGACGATGGCGGATCCGTCCGCGTTTAGAGTACGCTGTGCGGGACGCGGCGTTTCCACTTCTTGCCGCGAGGAGGAGAACATCATGCGTTGCACGGTGATCGTGGCGCTTGCCGGTGCTCTGTGTGCGCACGCGACGGTGTCAGCGGCGATCACGTCGTATTCGAGCCGCGCGGCGTTCACTTCGGCGGCGGGGTCGGTGTCGACCCAGGATTTCAACTCGTTCGCGGCGCAGGCCAACGCGTTCGAGGGCGTGTCCTTCGATTTCGGGGATTTCTCGGCGCTCAACGGGGTGAACGCGTCCAACGGCGGGGACATCACCTCGCCGGGCGATGTGAACGGCACGACCGCGATCGCCGCGTACCTCGGGATCGGGGGCTCGCAGTTCTCGATGACGTTCGACCACCCGATCACGGCCCTGGGCTTCGACGCGAACAACGTCGCGGACCAGCGCTTCGACGATTTTCTCTTCAACAACGGCGCGGGGGACGTCGTGGCGGTCCACGATCCGATCGATCAGACGCGGTTCTGGGGGTTCATCAGCGACACGCCGTTCACGACCTTGACGGTGCGCCAGGTCAGTTTCGGGGCCGGCGGCACCTCCACCGACGGGTTTCGCGTGGATGATGTGACGTACAGCGTTCCGTCGCCCGGCGTGGTGGTCGTACTCGGCGCTGCGGGGACGCTGTGGCGGAGGGGGCGGTGAGGAGGGTGTGAGAACGCCGCCAGCCGCCTGATATTCTGGCGTCATGTCAGAGGAGGTGACGCAATCGCTCGGCGGCGGAGGGCTTGAACCTACGCGCCGCACCGCGCCGTTGGATGGCGGGACTCGATCGGCGGGCGCGCCGCTCCCGGCCCACGGCGCGCCGATCCCCGCGCGCATCGGGCGTTACACCGTCGTCCGCGTGCTGGGCGAGGGCGGGATGGGGACGGTGTACGAGGCCGAGCAGGAGAGCCCGAGGCGCGCGGTGGCGCTCAAGGTCATCCGCGCGGGGTGCGTGTCGGCGGAGATGCTCCGGCGCTTCGCGCACGAGTCGGCGGTGCTCGGGCGCCTGCAGCACCCCGGCATCGCGCAGGTGTACGAGGCGGGCACGGTCCAGGACGAGCGCGGCCACCCCGTCCCGTTCTTTGCGATGGAGTTCATCCGCGGAGTACCGCTGACGGAGTTCGCCGCGTCGAAGCGGCTGGGGACGCGCGAGCGGCTCGAGCTGGTCGCGCGGATCTGCGATGCGGTCTACCACGCGCACCAGAAGGGCGTCATTCACCGGGACCTCAAGCCGGGCAACATCCTGGTGGATGAATCGGGCCAGCCGAAGATCCTCGACTTCGGCGTCGCGCGCGCGACCGACAGCGACATCCAGACGACCACGCTCCAGACCGATGTGGGGCAGCTCATCGGCACGGTTCCCTACATGAGCCCCGAGCAGGTGGGTGGCGATCCGAGCGAACTGGACACGCGCTCCGATGTCTACGCCCTGGGCGTGATCGCGTACGAACTGCTCGCCGGGCGGCTCCCCTACGACCTGCGCCGCAAGGCGATCCACGAGGCGGCCCGCGTGATCCGCGAGGAGGAGCCGACGCGCCTCTCCGCGATCAACCGCACGCTGCGCGGCGATGTCGATACGCTCGTCGCCAAGGCGCTCGAGAAGGAAAGGGGCCGGCGCTACCAGTCGGCCGAGTCGTTCGCCTCGGACATCCGGCGCTACCTGAAGCACGAGCCGATCGCCGCGCGGCCCGCGAGCACGTGGTACCAGGCGGCGCGGTTCGCGCGGCGGAACCGGGGGCTGGTGGCCGGGCTGGCGCTGGCGTTTGTCCTGCTGATCGCGGGGCTGATCGGGACGAGCATCGGGCTCGGACGCGCGACGAAGGCGAAGGCCGAGGAAGAGAGCGCGCGCAGGGAGGCCGATGCGCAGCGGGACGCCGCGATCGCCGCCAGGAACGCCGAGGCCGCGCAGCGCAAGGAGGCCGAGTCCCAGCGCGACAAGGCCGAAAAGATCGGCGAGTTCATGTCCGACACGCTGAAAGGTGTCGGCCCGAGCGTGGCCTGCGGGCGCGACATCACCATGCTCAGGGAGATGATGGACACGGCCGCGGCTCGGATTGAGAAGGGAGAACTCCGGGACGCGCCCGAGGCCGAACTGGGCCTGCGCATGACCATCGGGTACACCTACAAGGAACTCGCGCTCTACCCCGAATCGGCGAGGATGCTCGAGCCGACCGTGGCGATGGCGCGACTCCAGCATGACGAGGATCATGCCGACACGGGCAACGCGCAGAACTACCTGGCGCAGCTCCTCCAAGCCCGCGGCGACCTGGCGGGGGCCGAGTTGCTCTTCCGCGAAGCGCTGGGCTTGTGGAAGCGCCTGTTCCCGGGCGACGATTCGAACATCGCGACAGGCCTCAACAACCTGGCGATCCTGCTCCAGGAGCGCGGTGACCTCGTGGGAGCCGAGCCGCTCCTGCGCGAATCGCTGGACATGAGGAAGCGTCTTTTCCCGGGCGATCACACGTTCGTGGCGAACAGCCTCAACGGCCTGGCGAGCCTGCTCAAGGCACGCGGCGACCTGGAGGGGGCCGAGCGGCTCTACCTCCAGGCGCTGGACATGCGGAAACGCCTCTTTCCGGGCGACCACCCGGACGTGGCGAACAGCCTCAACAACCTGTCGCAAATCCTCGGTGCGCGCGGCGACCTGGCGGAGGCTGAAACGGCCTGCCGCGAAGGGCTTGAGATGTGGAAGCGCCTGTTCCCCGGCGACCATCCGAGCGTGGTGGCCGGCCTCAGCAATCTGGCGTCGCTGCTCCAAACTCGGGGCGACCTGGCGGGGGCCGAGCCGCTCTCCCGCCAAGCGCTGGAGATGAGCGCGCGCCTGTTCCGGGGCGACCACGCGGTCGTGGCGACCGGACTCAACAACCTGGCGCAGGTCCTCCAAGCCCGCGGCGACCTGGCGGGGGCCGAGGCGCTCTACCGCCAAGCGCTGGAGATGAACACACGCCTGTTCTCTGGCGACCACCCGGTGGTGGCGGCCGGTCTCAACAACCTGGCGCTCGTGCTCCAAGACCGCGGCGACCTGGCGGGGGCCGAGCCGCTCTTCCGCGAATCGCTGGAGATGAGGAAGCGCCTTTTCCCGGGCGACCACCCGGAAGTAGCGTCCGGCCTCAGCAACCGGGCGCGCCTGCTCCAGGCGCGCGGCGACCTGGAGGGGGCGGAGGCGCTCTTGCGCGAATCACTGGAAATGAGGAAGCGCCTCTTCACGGGCGACCATCCGGACGTGGCGGAGAGTCTCAACAACCTGGGGAGCCTGCTCTACGCGCGCGGCGACCTGGCGGGTGCCGAGCCGTTCTTCCGCGAAGCGCTGGAGATGTGGAAGCGCCAATACTCTGGCGACCACCCGGTCGTGGCGACCGGTCTCAACAACCTTGCGGCCCTGCTCACGACCCGCGGCGACACGGCGGGAGCGGAGCCGCTCTTCCGCGAGTCGCTGGAGATGAGGAAGCGCCTTTACCCGGGTGACCACCCGGAGGTGGCGGACAGCCAAAGCAACCTGGCGATCCTGCTGCGGACGCGCGGCGACCTGGCGGGGGCCGAGCCGCTCTTCCGGCAATCGCTGGAGATGCGACGGCGCGTCTTGCCCCCGGGGCACTCGGCGACTCAATCAAGCCTGGCGAACCTCGCCGACCTGCTCGACAGGCTTGCCAAAGCGGCCGAGGCCGAGCCCCTGTGGCGGGAGCTGCTCGACTTGCGAACCACGACACTTCCCCCGGGACACTGGGGCATCGCCAGTGTTCGAGTTCGTCTTGGGGGCTCCCTGGTCAGCCAGCGCAAATTCGCCGAGGCCGAGGCCCCGCTGATCGAGGGTTACGAGGGCCTCGCCGCTGCCAAGGACACGCCGCGCACGCCGAGCGACTATCTCCGCGAAGCATGCGAGCGCGTCGTGAAGCTGTACGAGTCGTGGGACAAGGCCGAGCCGGGGAAAGGGTATGACGTGAAGGCGGCGGAGTGGAAGTTAAGGCTCGACAGCGATGCGGCGACGCCGGAAAAGAAGTGACGAGATCGCGGTGAATCTCGCGCAGGGGATTCGCTACGAACCGCGAACAAAGTGAGCGGCCGGGCGCGCGTTGGGCGCCGGAGCCTTGTCTTGGTTCCGCCCGTGCACGGCCACGGCGCGGGCGACGAAGCCGACACTCGGCCGCCGCGGGTGCACTCGACCGCTCACTCTGTTCGCGGTTCGTCGTGAACACGCCTCGACGCGCGGGGGCCATGGATGATTCGCACCGTCCGTCGGATCAGTTTGGTTCGCGCCGCGGCGTGAACACCGGCAGGTTGAGGCGCCAGGCGATGCCGGCGGCGCGGACGGCGAAGGCGACGATCAGGCCCGCGGCGGCGGCGAGTTCGATGGGCGCTGCGGCGCCCCGGGCGAGGCCGCCATGACCGCCGCGCCCGCGAGCGCGGCGACGGCGTAGAGCTCGCGGTGGAGGAGCAGGGGGCAACTCATCGCGCAGGACATCGCGGAGCACCCCGCCGCCGCTGGCGGTGAGGACACCCATGAGCATCGCGATGAGGGGCGAAGCGCCGTGCGAGAGGGCGATGTCGGTGCCGATGACCGTGAACACGGCGAGCCCGGCGGCGTCGGCCCAGGTGAGCGCCTTCTCGAGGCTCTGCATGCGGTCGGCGACGAAGAAGACGAGGATGCCGGGGGCGGCGGCGAGGATGAGGTAGATGGGGTGCGCGATCCAGAACACGGGGCGGGCCAGGAGCAGGTCGCGGAGCGTGCCGCCGCCGACGGCGGTGACGAGGGCGAGGAGGATGAAGCCGGTGATGTCGAGGCGGCGCTGGGCGGCGGCGAGGGCGCCGCTGATGGCGAAGATGGCGGTGCCGGTGTAGTCGGCGAGTTGGAGGAGGGGGGGCATTGGGGGGTGTGGAGTTGTGGGCGGCGAGGGGTGCGGCGGAATCGGAGGAAGCGTGTTGTGCGGCGCTCGCGATCGAGGCGCGGGATCCTAGTGGAAGGAGGGGGAGGCTCGCCGCGGACGTTGTCGTGCGGCGGGGGTCGCGAGAGCCCGGAGTACCGAGACTTCAGAGCCAATCTCGGTGGCACGGCGGAGTACACGTCTGCTGTGCTGAGGTCGGCACAGACGGTGCTCCCATCACTTGTGCCAGCGCGGTATTCGGAGATCGCGGGGCCATCAGCCATTCCGTCCTGCAACGTACCCTCTAACCTCGACGCACTGTCCGAAGAACATCGGCAAGGCCAAGATAATTGAGAGATCTCGGTGCCACCAGCCGACCAGCGGCACCCGACATCGGAACTCGCGCCACCCGCCTCGTACCGTATCTCTCGAATTTCCTCCGCCGGAATCTCAATCCACTGACCACTGCTGTCAGAGGGCGCAATAATGATTGCTCTAGAAGTGCGAATGCCAAGGCATCCATGTCGCTCTGCAATGCCGTCGGCCTTGAAGACAATAGTAATAGGTACTCCGCCACCAAACTTCGTCCACCGCAAAAACATTCCATATGTCGTAGGATGAAACATAGCTATCATAAGACAAATAATTACAGAACACCCCGCACACAAGGCGGTAAACCACGCCAACATTCGGTATAGCAGATACAGTACGCAGAGGTACGCCAAAACCACACTCCACACAACTATCTGCACTGGCGTCGATATCGATAGCTTCGGCGTCTGGAACATCGCGCTTGACGCCAAAGGAATGCCAACGCCAAATACTATCCCCAACGATAGTATCGTCACGGTTGTTTTTCGTCCTTTGCGGTTTTCGATATCTAAATATTTTAATGGCTCAGCAATTCTTCGAATACACTCTCGACCCACAAGTGCAACGCTTACAATCACGATAAATACAGTAGCCACGGCAAGCAGCAACACTGACGTCAGTAATGCAACCGTTGCTCGCAAATACTCCACGCCCTCCGCCGGAGGACGGAAGTTCTGGCTTAGCGCGTAGGAGTACGTTGCGTATTCACTAAGAAACCCCAAAAGACCAGGACCAGCAAGAAATCCCAGGAGGGATCCAATGATCAGCTTCGCTGGAAGCGCGTAATTGGTGACCGTTCCGAATACAATGCGCGACATAGCCTTGAACCGCGCTCCTAAGAGTCGGGCAACAGAATTCTTGAGTCCTTTTGCTCGCTCCAATTGCGCCGTCATAGACCCTACCTCCAAATCACTGGCGCTTACTTTTTCGCAGCACCAATCGTAATGCCCAGCGCGCACAAGCCGATTGCCACAGCTGGTATGATCAATAGGAGCCAGGGGAATACAAACGCAAGGGCCACGACACTTCCAATCACCGCAAGGGATCCAAATACCCTTCCCGCCACACTAGTTGCTCTAGGCATGGCTCGTCGCTCCATTGATCGTGAGAGTCTGCACGCCCGAAGTCTTGCGGCGTTCCACTAGGCACCCGCCAGATCGATCATACCGTTCGGCCTGAATCGTGCGCCAATGGTGTAACAATGTTTTTCGCTGAGTACTAGCATTTTTTGCATAGGATTCGGCTACTGCGCACATGTGGGGCTGGCCGGTGCTAGCCATGTGCATCGCCCAGTTGCCTGCACTACATCCCTTCCACATAGAAATCCCTAATAGTCGAAGAGCGCACTGCGTAGCAAATGGAAGTTTGCGCGTCTCCGCCGCTTCTTCGGGCAATGACCACTGCACGGATACATTAAGTGCTCGTGCCGCATGGAGCGATGCGTGGTGTAAATCGCTGATCTGTGCTGGTAACGTCTGTGTACGAAGAGCGCCGCGTCCCGCACGAATAACTCGCGTTACCACTATTCGACACGGGCGGACACCGAGGTCACGATTGGTCAACGCATCCAAGCCCCCAAGCGTGTCCGCGTCCGCAACGCAATTAAGCATAAAACGCCCGCCAGCTTCAGAGATCGCTTTGGCGGCATCAATTGTACTTGCGAAGGATCCTGCCCCGCGCCTTGCATCATGCTCATGTTCGTTGCCATATAGTGATAGTACAAATGTGAGCCGCATACCAAATTCACGCGCACAAGGCGATATGCTTCGGGCGGTGGCATGCGTAAACACAAACACAGCCTTATCTTTGCTGAAAACGCTACGAAGCAGATCGAAAAGAAAGGGACTGGCAAATGGCTCCCCGCCGGTGAGAAAGAGAAACGGTATGTTGCTGTGCAAGATATCACGCCAAACAGGGTCGTCGACTCGGAGATGGGTCGCGCGATGACTCGGTCGTAGGGATGCTGTGCAATATGTGCAGGGCTGATCGCATGTGTCGGTGACTGCAACAGTTAGGATCAATGGAGCAGGCAGGCGAAGTGGTTCACCATACGGTGTTTCGGCGATAGCCGCGCCGATCAGTCGAAGTGTCGTGAGGACGCCGGGTTGCCTCAGGTGGCGCGACACGGCGGGGAGGATTGGGGTAAGAGCGATGGTCAACCCAGAAAGCAATTTGGGTGCGATTCTCGTCGCCACACCCTCGGGATCTGCCAAGCTCTGTCGAAGCGCGCTGTTGAACAAGGAGCGGAAGACCCGCATGGGGATTCTCCGATCGAAATGTGGCGACGAGGAGCGCGATGAGCTGTTGGAGGTTGGCGAGTATACCCGAGACGGCACTGTGTGATGAGGCGGTGCCGCCCCTGCGGAAACCGCGCCGGCCAAGTGTACAAGTGTTGCAGTGAATTGGGGTTAGCGATTGTGAATCTGCACAGAAGCTCGATTTCGAGAAGGCCGAAAGCAGTATGAACGGAAGGCCCATCAAGACGTCGACATAGGGAGGTGTGCATGTCCTAGCTGTCTGCACGTTGAGTCTAGGGGATGCAAGCTCTGTCAGTTGTTGAGTTCCTTCCGATCTTCCCCAGCGCCCCGGCAGCTCAATCCCCGCCTGGTGCGCCAGCAGAGGATCGGCGGCAGGGCACCGACCGGCCCGCTCAGGGACTCGGACGATCCGGCACGGTCAAACGTGGCGGCCATCGGCCCGGTGGGCCCTGCTGCGCCGTGACGGTGTCTGCGTCGAGCGCGATGGGTGCGGTGTTCGTGGACCCCGGGTTTGAGAGTTATGCCGTGGCCAGCGGGCGCTTTGTTCGTCCGTGCGTGGGGCCGTGGGCGTTTGTCAACGACTCGTCGGTGGTTGAGCCGTTCGCGGCGCCGACCAGCCTCGGCACGTTTTCGACGTGGTCAGCGACGCTGGCGGCCTTTGAGGGAGAGCAGTACGCGTGCACGTACGCGGGCGCGGACGTGCTTTCCCAGAGCGTTTCATTCAGCGCGGCGGGCACGTACACGATCGGGGTGCAGGCGTACGCGCCATCGGGGACCGTCACGTTCCCGGGGGAGTCGCCGAAGACGATGGTCAGCGGCGCGTTCGTGTTTCGGGTCGACGGGGTCAGTGTCGGGCCTGCGTTCACGGTTCCCGCCGCGAGCGAGTGGACGCTCTACAGCACGGTCTTTACGGTTTCGTCGGCGGGGGCTCACACGCTTGGGATCGCCAACACGCTGGCCGCATCTTACTTCATCAACTATGACGCGTTCTGTGTCGAGGAAGTCCCGGCGCCGGGTGTCTGCGGGGCACTCGGAGTCGGCGGGCTGTCTGCGCTGCGGCGCCGGCGTCGTTGATCGATGTCGAACCGCTCACCAGTCTGGGCGAGGCGCGCGGCGAGGATCGAGGGTGGGGCGACGGGCGGACGTGGCGAGGATGTTGGATGCACGTGCAGCCCCGCGCTGACGCTTGGGGTTCGCTATGCGTGCTTGATGGCGGTGTCGGCGGCGCACCGTGCTTTGTGAGACTCCAAGCCTGGGAACAGCACGATTCCCGGATTCACGATTCGCGCCGGGCGTTCGAGCGCGGGCCGATCGACGCGTATGCCACCATGGCCAGACCGAGCGAGAGGGGGACGATCGCGATGCGCCGGGGGGTCGGGTCGTCGTGGGTCCAGAACCCTGCGAGCACGCCGGCCGCGAGAGCAATGCAGAGGACGCCGGCGACGCGGAGGGCGCGGCGGGCGCGGGCGAATGCCGCGGCCTCGTCCTGGCGCCGCGCTTCCTGGTGTTTCTCCAGCGTGAGCTCGCCCCGCTCGAGCATCTGCCGGTACAGTTCGCTGCGGTAGAAGGCTTCCCGCTCGAAACGGCGCTGGCCGGCCCAGGCGCGCAGGCAGACCCAGGTCATCGCCCCCGCCAGCAGGATCGCGTTCCCGACCATCGCCCCGATCAGCACGATGTGGATGGTGCTGCTCGAATTGTCTTCCATCGGTGGCTCCTTTGGATCGTCCACACGCGTGACGCGGTCCGGCGACGGCCGGTTGCACGGAATGCTCGTGCGTGATTCTCCGGCGATTTGTGCAACCGGACCGTGGCGGCGCTCGTCTGGTCGGAAGAGAGCGGCATGAGCGACGAAGAGGACGCCCGCGATGCGGCACGCACACTGGACGGTGATCTCGATGCGTTCGGTCGGATCGTCGGGCGGTGGCAGGGGACGCTCCGAGCGCTGGCGTTCCGCTTCAGCGGCGACACGCACCTGGCCGAGGACCTCGCGCAGAACGCGTTCCTGCTGGCGTTCCGCCGCCTGCGCCAGTGGCGCGGGGAAGGCCGGTTCGGATCGTGGTTGCTCGCGACCGCGCTCAACGTGTACCGATCGGCGCGGCGCGTCAAGGCGGGGCACGATCCCGCGCGCGAGCCGAATGCCGAGCCCGCCGCGCCGACAGAGGAGGCTCGCGGCGAGGGCGAGAGGCGGGCCGGCATCCATCGCGCTGTTCTTGGCCTGCCGGGCCCGTACCGTGATGCGATCCTGGTCTTCTACTTCTTCGAGGCCAACACCAAGCAGGCGGCACTGCTGCTGGGCGTTCCCGAAGGCACGCTCAAGGCGCGACTTTCACGAGGGCGAGACCTGCTCCGCGAGGCGCTCGGCGAGAGCATGGACCCGGAGGGTCGACGATGAACATCCCGTTTGAGCCGCACGGCGTGAACAATTCGAGTGATCCGCTGGCCGCGGCGCTCGGGCCCAGCGCGGCCGTCTACTCCGACGCGTTCTCCAGGTCGGTGATGAAGGAGATCCGTGGAGAGGTGGATCGACGGAACGGGCTTCGTTACCCGTGGGCGCTGGTCGTGGGCGCCAGCGTGATCGGAATCGGCGGCGCGCTTTTCGTGCCGTTGTCGAGTCTGGTGAGCGTGATGCTGGCGTGCGTGTGGCTCCCCCTTGCGCTCGTGGCGATTGTGGGCACGAGCGTGGCGGAGGGGGCGGCGCCGGGCGCGTGAGCGTGCGGGGGCGGGGAGGCGTGCGACAACGCCTCACGGCACGTGCTTGATCTCGGTGTCGGTGGCGCCTGGCCCACACGCGCCCGCCGGCGGCTCACCCGCCTCGTTCGTGTAGCAGTTCATCCACCTTCCGCTTCAGCGCCGGCACATCCCGCTTCACGATCTTCCACACCTCATCGTGCCGAACGAGGTGGTACCCGTGCGCAAGGAAGTTCCGGAAGTCGATCACTTCCCGGGCCTCCGGGAGGCGGAGTTCGAGGCCCGGCTCGGCGGTGAGAATCCGGCGCATGGCTTCGCCGATGATCTCGAACTGTCGCTCGACGGCGGAGCGGATGACGATGTCGTGTTCGTACTGATCCAGCGTCCGGTCGGCCGTGCATTGCAGGATGACATCGCACGCCTGCGCCGCATCGACAAGCCACGCGCGCACGTCACGCGGCGGCATAGACCTGCACTTTCGAGACGTCAATGGACGACGCCAGGTACGGGTTGGTGCTCTTCACGGCGGGCACGAGATCAACGGGGCGGCCGAGGATCGCCGCGAGTTCGGCGCGGAACAGGAAGAAGCCCCTCATCCAGGGGCCGAGGTCGGCGGTGCCGAAGTCCACGAGGAAGTCAACATCGGAGCGGGTCGCGTCGAAGTCTTCGCGTGCCGCGGAGCCGAAGAGGAAGAGCGATCGCACCCCGTGCCGCCGGCAGAGGGCGCGGATCTGGTCGAGATGGGTGGCGATCAGAGGCTGCATGACAAGAGATTGTATCGGCGTGGGTGGTGCGAAATAGGCAGGAGATCGAGGGGCAGGCGGGACACCTGCCCCACCAACGTTTGTAGACAGAACGTACGGGGCACCGACTTCGCCAGAGGCACTGGCAAAGTCGGTGGCACATCACGGGACATGCTTGATGTCGGTCTCGGCGCCGTTCTTGGCGATCCTTCCCAGCGCCCCCGGCAGTTCGATCCCCGCCTGGTGCGCCAGCTCGTGTATGGGCGGCAGGGCGCCGACCAGCCCGCTCAAGAAATCGGCCGTGGCGCCGCGCGGCAGTGTTCCGTTCTTGCTCTCGCCATGGCGGCCCGAGTCCCACACCGTGATCTTGTCGATCTTGAGGTTCTGGATCGCCTTGACCTGCTGGGCGACGAGCTCGGGGAGTTTCTCGATGAGGAGGAGCGTCGGCGCGACCTCGGGGTGGCCGGCGCAGGCTTCGACGAGCTTGCGGTAGCCGTCGGCCTTGGCTTCGAGGACTTTGCGGATGCCTTCGGCCTCGGCGTTGTAGCGGGCGAGGATGGCGTCGGCGGCGCCGCCGGCTTCACGGCGCTGCTTTTCCGCCTCGGCATCGGCGGCGATCTCGATGCGCTTCTTTTCGATCTCCTGGGGCGCGAGCTGGTCCTTGGCGAGGCGGGCGAGTTCGCGCTCGCGCTCGGCGGTGAGGATGGCCTGCTGGGAGTTGGCGGCGGCGACTTCGGCGCGGCGCTTGGCTTCGGCCTGGATCTCCAGGAGCTTGGCGTTGGACTCGGCCATCAACGCGCGGCTGGTGTTCTCGCCGGTGACGGCGGTGGCCTCGGCCTGGGCGACGCGGATGCGCTGCTCCTGTTCGGCGGACTTCTTGGCGGCCGCGGCTTCGGCTTCGCGCTGGGCGGTCGCGATCTCGCGGTCGCGCTTGGCCTGCATTTCGCCGGCGATGGCCTGAGCTTCCATCGCGGCGACGGCGATGCGCTGGGCCTGCTCGGCTTCCTTCTGGCCCTGGACTCCCGCGGCCATTTCGCGGCTGACGCTGACGTTTCTCTCGCGGACGGCGAGGGCTTCGCCGGTGGCGCCGTCGCGCTCCTGCTGGGAGACCTCGACCTTGGCGCGGTTGATCGCTTCGGCGGCGGCGCGCTTGCCGATGGCGGCGATGTAGCCGGACTCGTCGGTGATGTCGCGGACGTTGACGTTGATGAGCTCGAGGCCGAGCTTGTTGATCTCGTTGGCGACGTTTTCGTTGATGAGCTTCATGAACTTCTCGCGGTCCTTGTTGATCTCTTCGATCGTCAGGGTCGCGATGACCAGGCGCAGCTGGCCGAGGATGATGTCCTGGGCCTGCTCACGCACGGTCTCGACGCGCATGTTGAGCAGGCGCTCGGCGGCGTTGTTCATGAGGACGGGGTCGGTCGAGATGCCGACGGTGAAGGTGGCGGGTGCGTTGACGCGGATGTTGTTGAGGGAGAGGGCGCCTTCGAGGGGGATGTCGATGACGAGGGGCTCGAGGGCGAGGTAGGCGTAGTCCTGGATGAGGGGGACGACGAAGGTGCCGCCGCCGTGCATGCACTTGGCGGCCTTGTTGCCGCCGACGCGCCCGTAGACGACAAGGATGCGGTTGGAGGGGCAGCGCTTGTACTGCTTGATGACGAAGACGACGAAGAAGAGCAGGAGGAGGATGAAGGCGCCGATGAGGCCGGCGTACATGGCGGGGGTGACGGTGGCGGATTGGGCGAGGGTGGTCATGGTCTTTCTCCCCTGTAAGGCTGGGCGCGGGTGGAAGTGTTGGACGTGATGAAGGTGATTAAGGTGATGGAGGTGATGTGGGCGGTCAGGTGGCGCGGATGACGGTGAGGGTGTTGTCGTTGTTCACGCCGACGACTTTGACGCGGGTGCCGGTGGGCAGGGGGTCGGCGTCGGTGGAGGCGTTGTAGATGCGCTGGCGCTGGCCGATGGTGACGCGAACCTGGCCGCGGCCGGAGTTGTTGGGCGGGACGGTGAGGTAAACATCGCCCTCGGTGCCGATCGAGTCGGTGGGGAGAACGTTGCCGCTGGACTGGAGATCGTGCACGCCCTTCAGGAGGAGCGCGAGGAGCCAGACCATCGCGATGCCGGAGGCCAGCGCGATGAGGAGCGTCGGGGTCCAGGAAAGGCCGCTGCCCTTGAGCGCGCCCAAGCCGCCCCAACCGAAGCCCATGCAGAAGGAGGCGATGGACTGGAGGGAGAGCGCTTTGAAGGCGGCGCCGGGGTCGGTGTGGGAGTCGTGGGCAACGTCGACGTGGAGATCGCCCAGGTCCGCGGCGTGGCCGAGGAAGAGCATGAGAAGACGAAGGATGAAGACGCTGGTGCCGACGGCGGCGAGTACCGAAAACCAGCCCGCACCACCTGAGAAGAACAGGTCGAGCATGGGCCACCTCCCTTGATGAATGATTGGGGGGTTGAGAGGGCGATTTCACCTTGGAAAACGCAATATCTAGCGGATTCGGAGGGGTTTACGCACAACCGAATGGAGGTCGCACCGGGAAGGGAAATGGCGTTCGGGACGACCACTAGGGGTGGGGGATAGGGTGGGGGGAGGGGAAAG
>JADMIO010888931.1_pt1 | contig 20141 bp, 14 predicted proteins | sample 8958161 | NCBI WGS metagenome assembly JADMIO01 (sample SAMN16585339, study PRJNA669376) | soil metagenome | isolation source: Crop rotation soil | place: USA: Cullars Rotation, Alabama | collected 2011 | reverse complement strand
CGCGACAACTTGTCCACGTGGAATTCTAAGCTTAGGATCCCAATGTGCTGGAAAGGGCACGACGCCCGAGGATGCCGCCTTTGCTCCCGTTGAGAGTGTCTGCATGAGGCGCCCGAAGAGCGCTGCACGCGGGCCTGTGATGGAGAGCCGTTGGACCTCGAATTTCTCGGACGCGCGCAGGAGCCGCTCCATGGTCGCGCCGTTCAGCGTCGGGATAAAAGCGCCGTCCTCGTAGAGCGCGATCTCGTCCTTCCACGCGAGCACCGCCGCGATGAGCAGCACCGGCAAAAGGCCGTCCTTGATCCCGTACGGGGGCTTTCGTAGGCGTTCGAACAACGCCGGCACGCGCAGCCGCGCCTCCTGGGCATCGTTCAACGCCCGCTCGATCTCGTTCCAGGCGGGCCGGAGCGTGTTCCTCTTCCCCTTCTCGAACGGCGGTCCGAATCTCAAGCCGTCATTGCGCTCCCGGTGCAAGCCATGATCCTCGAGGAGCGAGCGGTACATCGACATCTCGGGCGGCGTTCCTTCGATGCCGAGCCGCGCCTCCCCGGGGTGCGTCACCATCGCCTCGAGCAAGGTCCTGCGCGCCGCTGCCGCTGCCGAGGAGAGCTGCCTCCGGTTCAAGAGCTCGTTGTGTACGTGCGGCGCCTTCGCGTAGGCAGCGTCGCACAGCTCTGAGATCAATCGTGTGAGCGCCTGCGCCGAGCCCACCTGATGCTGCTGGTCCCGGGTGAGCCAATCGCACGCAACTGCACCGCTGAGCAACCGCGCGACCTCGCCGCGGAGCTGCCGCTCGGCGTCGGTGATGCGCGTCGTCACTTCACGCCTCGCGACGAGATCTTCGGCAAGCCCCGGTGTGTGCGTTTGCACCCATTCGAGCGCTGAAAGCTCGGCCCCGAGCTCCAGCAGGCGGCCGACATGGCGCGGGACGGCGACGAGCACCGGTTTGTCCCCCGCGGTCGCCCAGGTCAGCGGCTGCTTGAGCTGGTGGAGGAATCGTTTGCGGCTCGAAGCGTCCGCCTCGATGACCAAGAGCAGGCTGCCATCCGCATTGGCGTCCACCTCCGGGACGGCCTCGTCGAACACGGAGGCGTCGACGTAACGGAGGTCGAAGTAGCGGAAGGTCCCTGTCTCGAAGAGGTGCCGCCGCGCAACGACCGGGCGCGGGGGCGAGACGCGCGTGAGTCGCTGGACGATCTGGGCGGGCCCGTCCACCTGTCCGAGCGCTTCGCGCACGAGCGCGTCCACGTCGAAATCGCTGCCCTCCCAGAGCTGGTAGGCATTGCGGAACTTACGGAAAATGATGAGAGACGCGCGGCGGAGGCGGTCGACAGCCTCGGCGAGAGTTTGTTTCGAGGCGTCGGTGCCGTCGGTGTAGATCGCCTCCAATGTGGGATCCGATGCGACGATCCCGGCAGCGTCGCCGAAGAGGCCGAGCAACCCGACCGTCTTGAGCACGCGTGCCTCGAGCACGCCCGCCCCTTCGGGCAAGCGTTGCAACGACGTCTCGATGAGCGCCCATTGCTTGCTCATGTGGCCGTGCAGCCGACTGCCCAGGGACGTGACGACGTAGTCGTAGAGCGCGTCCGGCGAGAGGAGCACCGGCCGACCGTCCTGGAAGACGGGCTTGCCGAGGTGCTCTTGGAAGCCGAACGGCTCGACCGAGGCGAGGAAGGCAAAGAGGGATCGCTCGTTCTGCGCGAGGCGACTGCGGAAGAGCGGGCCGAGCAGGAGGGTCGTGACGGGGTGCAGCGGGAAGGCGGCGAAGAGCAGCTCGTCACGCTTCTTCGGATCCTGAAGGGCCCCGCGCGTGACGAGCCCTGCGCACGTGGTCGCGAGCGGTTTGAGGTGCGAGCCAAGGCGCGTCGGCAGTTTGCCGCGCTCGAGAGCTTCGCCGATGAGGCCGAGCAGGTCGTGCGAGGCCTCCTGGAACGCGAAGTCTTCGAAGCGGCCTTGCACCTTGGCCCACTCGCTTCGCTCGGTGAGGCTCAGCCGGCCGGCGTACTGCTCGAACGCCTGGTGAAGCAGGACGATGAAGACGATGGGGCTGTCGCCGCTGCGGTTCGCTGCTTCGGCCAGCTCTTGCAAGAGCTGCACGTCGCCGCGGTCCGGATGCTGGGCCGCGTGCTCGAGGACTTTGCCGGCCTCGTCGAGCACAACGAGCAGGCCGCGGCCGTGCAGCCGCGACTCGGCAACCTTGGCAGCGGTCTGCTCGAACAGGGCGACGATCTCACGCGGGGGCACGGCGCGGCCGTTCGCCGCAGCGTCGGCGAGCTTGGAGATCTGCGCGACGATCGAAGGCTTGGCTCCGGGGCCGCTCCAGAAGGTCTGGGCCAGCTTGCGGAGAGCGTGCAGGAGGACTTGATCGAGCGGCCTGCGCTCACCGGTGGCGAGCACCGGGCAGAGACCTTCACGCTTGGGAAACAGGCCGTTGGATCCTGCGAGCGTGCTCGCGAGCTCAGGATCGGCGCTGGTCAGGAGGCGCCGCGCTGTCTCCGAAGCGTCCATTTCCGGCGGGCTGAAGACATCTGCGAGGAACAGAGCGAACGCCGACTTGCCCGTGCCGTACGGACCCGTGATGCTCCACGAGCGGGCGGTGCCGCGGAAGCCTTCGACGATGCGTCCTGTCAGCGTGCGAACGAGCGGCGTGAGGATGTAGCCGTCGAGAGCGGCGCGCTCACCCGCGTCGCGCTCGAGGTGGACGGAGCGCTGGTACCGAGGGCGAACGCCTACGAAGTCCCGCCACGTTTCGACGTCGGGCTTGCGCTGCCCGGCGCGTTCGTCGCGCTTCGACGACCCATCGTCAACGAAGAGCCTGCGCTGCCCGGCGCGTTCGTCGCGCCTCGCAGCTCCTAGCTCAACCCCGGCATCGTGCGCCGCCATTGCACCTCTTCGTCAACTCACGCTGCGTCGGCTGCCCAGCGCACCGACCTTGTAGCGCTCCCGTACCACGGACGTAGTACGCGGAGTAGCTCCGGCATCCGGTGAACGAGGAGCTGGCGCAGGCCGGCCGTGTCGTGGAAGACGATCGCCCCGTCCGTCACCGCTTCGAGGCGTTCCAGCCGGACCATGAGGGCGTCCTCCGTCAGCGCGAACACGCGGCCGGGTGAGCCGGGTGCGAAGGCGATGGTGTGCAGCGGCACGGCGCTGGAGTTGGAGCCGGTCTGCGTCAAGAACTTGATGAGGCCGTACGCGAAGACCTCGTTCGGGAGGGTAGGTGGATCGCCTCGCTGGAGCAGGTAGCTGCCCTTGGTGCCGAGCTCGCGGATCAAGTCAAGCTCGACGAAGGGTGAGTCGAGCGTGTCCTCGAGCGGCACGGTGCGCGACGCGCGCGAGGGTACGTACGTGCGAAGGAAGACGTCGACGTCGCGGCGCAGCGACGCGGGCGAGACGCGCCCCCATCCGTGTTCCTGCGCGAGCTTGCCGAGCCAGGCGACGAGCTCGGGCTTGGTCAGCTCCGGCTGAGGGTAGTGATTGAACGCCAGATACCAGGTGGTCGCGCGCTTGGAGGAACCCGCCAGCTCGTAATGGAGGACCCAGAGCGTCGCCGGGTCTTCCAGGTAGGGATCCCAGCCGTCTTTCTCGAACAATGCGCGCCCGAGCGCCGTGGGCTGCAAGACGCCGCCGCGGTTGTTGGCGACGTCCGGAGCGTTCTCGAGCACGCCGCAGGCGAAGCCCCAGTGGCGGATCGACCGGACCATGTTGCGTCCTACGCCGAGGCGGATCATCGCGTCGTCGTCCTGGAAGACGCTGCCGTCCTTCTCCACGAGCTGCACGGCCTTGGAGAGCCACGTGTAGCGAAGCGGGAAGGTCTCGTGGCCGGCGAAGCTTCCTTTCTGGATCGAGGCAAGGGTCGGGGGCGTCATGGGTTGGCCGCGCGGACATGTAAACGGAACCGGCGGAGGTGTCCACGACGATGGACCACGCCTGGCTCCTCGAACGCGCATAGGCTGGCGCAGGTGAGCTTCCGGCGCGCTTCCAGGAAAGGGCTCGACACGCCCGCTCAGGTTTGCTCACGGGCCCGCGGTAAGGCTCGATCGGCGCTCGCGGGCACCATCGTCCTCTTGTGCGCCTGCTCTTCCGCAGGCTCCGCCCCCGCCCCCGCGGCCTCGTCCGTCACCGCGACGTCGGCCGCCGCAGCCGCGCCGTCCGCCGCCCCCTCCGCATCATCCGCGCCGGAGTCGCCCGTGTCGCTCTTCAACGATACCGGCGCCGGCGAGGATCTGTCGGGCCGCGCCACGCCCATCCTGTGGATTGCCGGCGTCGAGGTCTGGGCGCTCGCGTTCCACGATCACTCGCTCTTCTGGTCCAATGACACTGGCATCCACGAGCGGCCCCTCGACGGCGACGAACGCGCCGTGCTCGGCGGGCACAGGGTCGTGCTGTTCGCCGTGGACACGGGCGCTGTCTTCTTCATCGAGGACCGGGGCCGCGCCGGGTTCGATCTGTCGGTGCTCCGCGAGGGAAAGGCGGCGCCGCAGCGCCTCGCGCACGGGAACTGCAATCCGCGGGACATGGCGCTCACGTCGAAGGAGGTGGTCGTGGCGTCGCTGTGTGAGGGGCTCTTCGCGGTCCCGAAACAGGGCGGAAGGCAGCGGTCCATCGTGCCGTACGGGGAGAACGAGCTGTCTCTGGCGACCGGGCCGGACCGGATCTGTTATGCGAACGGGCCGCACGTCACCTGTCAGTCGGCGACCGAACCCGGTACCGGCGCCGCGGCCCGCACCATCGAGGTCGAGCAGCCAGGCCCCCTGGCGCTCGACGGGGAGGCGCTGTTCTGGCAAGAGTCCGCCCCGGGCTCCGACGTTGTCATGGGAGGGGAGTTCGGGCGCATTGTCCGTCTGGACATCGTGAAGGGCGAGCGGCAAAAGCTCGCGTCCATGCAATACCAGGCGTTCGAGCTGTTGCAGGACGAGCAGGCGCTCTACTTCTTCTCGAACCGCGGAGGGCTGCGCAGGGTGGCGAAGGATGGGAGCCATGTGCAGACGCTCTTTCATCTGGGGCACTGGGGGTCTCCGTTTCTGGCCATCGGAGGTGGATATGCGTTCTGGGGCGGGCGTCCGGGGAAGGAGGGCATCCACCGCCTGGCATTGCCGGGCAAGTGACCCGCCCGCAGACCGGTCGGAGGACCCCCGATGGAGCACGGGCGACACTCGTCTCGTGACGACCACCAGCGTCCAGATCCCGAGCCACCCCCGAGAGCGCGGCCGTGCTCGTAGGCGAGCGGTGACTCATGTAGGATCGGGGCATGCGTCGCCTCGTCGTGTGTGCTGCCCTCGCTGCCAGCAGCCTTTTTGTCGCTTGCGGTGACGGCGCTGCGGGGGGCGCCGGGGGTTCCGCGGGCTCTGGCGGCGATGGCGGCGGTGTCGCGGGCGGCGGCGGTGTCGCAGGCGGCGGCGGTGTCGCGGGCGGCGGCGGTGTCGCGGGCGGCGGCGGTGTCGCGGGCGGCGGCGGTGCGGCAGGTTGCGCTGCCGCCGTCAACCGCGTGTTCGTCACCTCGACGAAATTCAACGGCAACCTCGGTGGCCTGACGGGCGCCGATGCTCAGTGCCAGGCCCGCGCCGACACCGCGTGCCTCGGCGGGACGTGGATGGCCTGGCTCGGTGACGGTGTGGACGGTCCTGTAACGCGCTTCACCCACTCTGCCGAGCCCTACCCGCTGATCGGGGGGGGCATCGTCGCGCAAGGCTGGGACGACCTCATCGATGGTACCATCGGCGTGCCCATCAATCATGATGAAACCGGCACCCAGCTCCCGGCCGCGGACGATATGATCGTCTGGACCGCGGTGTTCCACACCGGTGGCAAGCCCACACCGGTCAATTGCATGGGCTGGACGGACGCATCGGACAATATCGTGCCGACAGGGCTGGCGAGCGCCACCGACACCGGATGGACCGTGACGGCGCCGTACTCCTGCAGCGAGATGCACCACCTGTACTGTTTCGAGCAGTAGCGTGAAGGCGTCCGACAGAGCAAATACCATCGTCGCCTCGAAGTACGAGCTGGAGAAGCTGCTCGGCCAGGGTGGCATGGGTGAGGTCTGGGTCGCGAAGGAGCTGTCGACGGGCCGGAAGCTCGCGTTGAAGCTGCTCAAGAGCGAGGGCGCCGATTCGAAGGAGACGCGCGGGCGCTTCGAGCGGGAGGCCCGCATCGCCGCGACCCTCGTGAGCCCGCACATCGCGCAGGTGACGGACTCGGGCGTGGACGAGGACGGGCAGCCCTTCATGGCGATGGAGCTCCTTGTCGGGGAGGATCTGCAGCAGCGGCTCAAGGCGGAAAAGGGGTTGCCGCTCGCCCAGGTCGTGCGGCTCGCCATCCAGGTGGGGCGCGCGCTGCACGTGGCGCACTCGGCCGGCCTCGTCCACCGCGATCTCAAGCCCGCGAACATCTTCCTCGCCCGGCAGGGCGACGAGGAGGTCGTCAAGGTGCTCGACTTCGGGATCGCGAAGACGGAGTCGCTCGGGTCCACGCAGTATACGGCCGCAGGCGCGATGCTCGGCACCGCCTCGTACATGAGCCCGGAGCAGATCCGCAATGCGAAGGGGGTGGATCATCGCGCGGATCTCTGGGCGCTCTCGGTCGTGCTGTTTCGAGCGCTCACGGGGCAGTTTCCGTTCGAGCAGAGCGGCTTCGAGCTCTTCCTGGCGCTCATGGAAGACCCCATGCCCACTCCGCGGAAGGTGACGTCGCTCGCGTCGGATCTTCCGGCGCCGCTGAACGTGTTCTTCGAGCGCTCGTTCCTGCGCGATCAGTCGCTGCGTTATCCGACGGCCTCCGCGGCGATCGTGGGGTTCTGTCGGGCCGCCGGCGTCACCGTGCCCGCGGATGTGCTGCACACCGCCGGCGCGCCGCCTGCGAGCGCGCCGGTCCCCACACCGCCCGCGAGCGCGCCGGTCCCGCAGCCGCGCGCGAGCGCGCCATTCCTGGCACCACCCGCGAGCGCGCCGGTCCCACCGCCTGCGAGCGCGCCGGTGCCGTCGCCGCGCGCGAGCGCCCCGATGGCGGAGTCGCCGGCCCTCGATCCGGACGATCCCGACAATGCGGCCACGCTGTTTTATCAGCCCGTGATCAACGTGCCGCCGCCCCCCCCGCCAATCGACACCAAGGCCTCGAGCCCCGCGCTGCCGGCGCCGCGTGTCCCCGGGCCGCCCGAGATCGAGATGCCGAGCGTCGTGCTCGCGCAGCCTCCACCCGCCGTACAGCCCGCCGCAGTACCCGAATGGGCGCGACAACAGGGGGGCATCCGGGCCACCGTTCTGTCGAGGCCCCAGGATCGGTCCCGGCCCACCAGTCGGTCCCGCGCAGGGTTATGGCTCATCGTTGCCGTCGTGCTCCTCGTCGGCATCGGCGCCGTGGCGATGTTCTTTCTTCGAACGTAGCGGCCGGACGGGGAGCTACGCGCCCGAGCCGGTCGCCATCCTCACACCCACCCGAGCGCGACGACCCTCACTGTCACCCCGTCGATCAACACCTCTCCGGCCACCCCCTCGGGGATCGTCTCCTCCGGGACGGGCACGAACACGGCCATTGTCGCCTCGGAGAGGCCCAGCTTCTTCGCATAGCCGGCGGCCTGCGCATGCCCTTGCCCGAGCTCGTACATATCGATGAAGCTCTTCACCTCGATCACGCCCATCCCGTCGCGGGACCGCACCACCAGATCCACCTTCCCGTTCCCGGTGGGGAACTCCGGGCTGATCGTCGCGCGCCGCCCCAGGGCGTTCAGCAGCCAGGCATACAGGTGGAAATGCCCCACCGCCTCGGTCAAGTGCAGATCGGCGCGCCGGGGTTGCCCCTGCCACGGGTCGATCCCGCACGCCTTGAGGCGCTTCAGGTAACCGCGGTAGCGTTCGAGCAGCGGGTGGACGCAGAGCCCACCGGGGATGAACACATCGGACAGCGTATCCCCGGGCTCGATGGCGAGGATGGGCCCCTTGTCGCCGAACATGTCATTTGTGAGGGCGGCGTAGAGGCGCCGTTGTACGAAGGGGGACGAGAATCGACACACGGAGCGTGAGCCCTCCAGGTCGTCGGGGATGAGGGCCTCGTCGATGATGCCATTCAAGTACAGGAAGTTACACCACTCCTTGTCCTGGACGAAGGGTACATTGGGGTCCGTGAACAGGGTCATGACGTGGGACCGGTAGGGCCCGCGCGCCTTCGCGAGGAGGTTCAGGATGGTATTGCTCTGTTCGACCTGACAGGCGCGGGCGAAGACATGGCGAAAGACGGCAGGCGAGATGGGCTCGGTGGGGCCGGGGTTGTACTTCTCGACGCACAGCTCGCCGAACCAGGACACGAGCCCGGGCTGCCCGCGAGTCACGTCGAAGATGGAGCTCACCACCAGGGGATCGACCACCTGTCCACTCTCCGCCTGGTACTGGGCGAAGAGCTCCGTCACTTCATCCTGGGTCAGGTTCGGGATCTGGAGGGATCGCTGCACGTTGAACGGGGAGCCGCGGGGGCTGTCGACGCCCAGGACGGAGCGTACGCCGACGAGCGCCAGCCCGTGGAGGAAGTACTCGCCCCGGTCCAGGTAGATGTCGCGAAACAGCGATACCAGCCGGTCGATGAGCTTCTTCGGCAAGCTGTCGAACTCGTCGATGCAGAGGATGACGGGGCGATCGAAGTAGCCCCCCTTACGGGCGAACAGTTGGGTCCAGTCGTCCCAGCTCCTGGGCAAGGGGGCCTCGACGCCGAAGGCCCTGTCGAAGCGATGGGGGACGAACTTGAAGAACGCCTCCTCCGGGTCGTCGTCCTTGACGACGACGCCCTGCATGGAGAACGTCCCGACCTGGAACCTGTCGCCGTGGCGCGCGCGGATCTCCGCGATGGCGCGGCGCATGACCCAGGTCTTCCCGGTCTGCCGGGGCCCCCAGATGGTGAAGTAGTGGCCGCCCTTGGCCGGGTTGGCGACGAGCGCATCCACGCAACGATCGATGAGCTCTCGGCGCTCGACGCTGAAGTTCTCGGTGGGATCGACCGGTCCGTAGGAGCTGAACCGCCGCATGCCTGCACCCTACCACGTTGCCCTGGTCCAGCGCGAGGCGACCCCGGACAGCCGAAGCTACGCGCCCGAGCCCGTCGCCATTGAAACGAGGATCCCCAGGTCGGTCACGACGGGTTCGACGGCTCGACGCCTTGGTAGCGGTCGTGCGACGCCTGCTATACCGTGGGTTGCGGGCCGCAGACCGACTCGGCGCTCTACGGGGCGACGCCGGCGGTGCGCTTCAATACGTCTTCCACCGGGGCTCCGACGTCCCCCCCGTCCGAGCCTTTGTTCTTGAACATGCTCGCGTCGCCGAGGCGATAATCGCCGCCCGCATAGTCCACGAACCCGACGTCCGCCGGCGTCGCCGGGAAGGAGTTGTTCGCGGGGTAGCTGCCCATCATGTACCCGATGAGGGCGTTGTCCTCGAACACGTAGCCTGGAGCATAGAAGTCGAGGGCGCCTTTGCCTTCGCCCTTGCCGGAGCCGAACACGCCGTAGTTGCCGTGGCTCAGGATGTTGTTGCGCAGGATGAGGCCTGTCGCCACGACGCCCGTGTCGCCCATCACCACCGCGGAGTTGCCGTTGACGAAGGCGGTGTTGTGCTCGATCTTGAGGCCCAGCGTCGGCTTGCCCGGGGTGATGATCTGGAAGACGCGGCCGTCGCCTCCGAACTTTGTGTTATCGAGATCGTAGGCCAGGTTGTCGGTGATGACGACGCGCGCCGTCTGCGTGCTCGGGTTGTTGTCGTCCTCGCCGGAGACGTTGAAGCCCGACGCGCTGTGCCGCAGGATGTTGTCGGTGATCGTCATGTCCGATACGCCGCACCAGGGCGCCGAGCCGTCCTGATTGCGCGGCGTGACAAGGATCGCGAAGCCGACCTGGGCGTCGGCCCAGTTGTTCTCGAAAACGTTGCAGCGGACGAGGACGCGCGCGGCGTTCTTGAACTCGAGGAGGTTCTTCACCGACCAGTGATTGCCGGCGTACGTGGGGTCGTCGGTCTTCCAGGTGAGGGGCTTGTAGAAGTGGTTCTCGCGGATCTCGATGTCCGAGGGGACGAGGCCCTGGATCTTGGGGTCGGCGCCGCCGAAGATGACGTTCTCGCCCGAGCCCTCGAGGCGGTTGTTGACGATCTTGATCGGGCCGGGGCCGTTGAAGCCGGCGACTGCCTGCGCGTCCTGGCCGACAGCGTGGCAGTCGGCGATGTACGAGTCGATGACGGCGCAGTCGGAGCAGTCGACCTGGACGCCGCGCTTTGTGTAGCCGTTCGGGGTGCCGTGCACGTACGAGCGGTCGAGGATCAGGTGGTGTGGGACGTCAGCCATCGTGGCGGCCGTGCCGTCGCCGAACGCGACGAGCTCGTAGATCATGGCGGACTCGTCGGCGGGCGCGACTTCGACACCGATGAAGCGGAAGTGATGCGCGCCCGGTGAGGTGAGGATCGCAGGCAGGGTGTTCGGGGCGATGAGCTTGGCCATCTGGGGGGCGTCGGCGGGGGCGACACGCGTGCCGGGCTGCGGGAAGCCGGCGTCGGGGGTGTCGGTGCGTACGGTGATGTAGCCCGCGCCTGGCTTGTTTGGCAGGGTGAAGGGGCCGGTGAAGGACGCGCCCGCGGCGAGCGTGATGATGTCGCCGGGCTGCGCGGTGTTGATGGCCGATTGCAGGTCTCCGCCCGCGGCGACTGCGATCGTCTTGCCGGCGGCGGGGGGTAGGGAGGTGTCGACGTACTGTTTCGGCAGCGCTTGCTGGACGTCGGGATCCGGTGTGACGGGGTCGCCGCACGCGGTGCCGGGCGCGCCGCCGCCGGCGCCTGCTCCGCCGCCTCCCGACGACGTCGATGTCGAGCCGCCCTTTCCGGCTGTGCCGCCGTCTCCGGCGGTGCCGGCGCCCCCGGCTCCTCCGGTGCCGTTCGACGTCGAGCTTCCCGCGGGTCCGCCGCAGGCGGCGAGGAGTGTGACACACGCCAGAGCACAAGCTTTCTTCATCATGGCCTCCGTTGATCCGCGGATGTTACAGCGGAGCGCGGCCCCGGGGAGCGGTCACGTGGCCGCGCGGATCCGCGCGAGCACCGCGCGCGCCGTGCCCGAGAGGCCGTCGGGGTCGAGCGCGGCCTCGAGGCGGCGGAGCTCATTGGCGAGCTCGAAGGCCTCGAGGCGGCCGGCGTCGTCGAGGTCGTGGAACGCCGGGTGCGACCGGACTTCGCCGAGGGCGCTGCGGTGCCGGTGGGCGCCGGCGAGCGCTTCGATGAGCTCTTCGCGGTCGTCGTCGGGGGCGCTCATCCCATCTCCAGCTCGATGTCGATGCGCCGTTTTGCGAGGCATTCGGCCAGGAGCTTGCGAGCGCGGGTGAAGTTCTGGAGGAAGGTATTCAATTTCATGCCGAGACGCTCAGCCAGGGTCTGGTCGGGCTCGGATGCACCGCTGGTGAGCCGGCAATGGAGGACCTCGGCGGGTCTGTCGGGCAGCTTGCTCTGGCACTCCTGGATGGCTCGCCGCAGGAACGGGTCAGGGCCGGAGAAGGCCGCCCCGGTGTCGGCCTCGGCGAGCAGGGCCTCGAGGCCCTCGTCCGGGACAGGCGAGGACTTCGCGCGGCGGACCTCGTCTATGGCGAGGTTGCGGGCGATGCGGATGGCCAGTCGAAACAGGCTGTTGGGGCGGCCGTCGGGGGCGTGGCGCGGCGCGACCTGCCACACGCGGAGCATCGTCTCTTGCAGGACGGCCTCGGCGTCGACGCGCGCGGCGTACGAGCGCAGGCCGGCGCGGACCGTCGGTTCGACGAGCGACATCCACCGGGCGAAGGCCGCGACATCGCCGCTCATGATGGCCTGCAGGTGCTCGTCGGTGTCGATCATCGGCGCGCCCATGTCTGGTTTATCGGAAGAGGCGGGCCAGGACCAGCAGCACGATGAGCACGCCGAACGCGATCGCGGCCGCGAGGGCGATCGACTGCAAGAGGACGTAGGCGAACGCGAACGCGATGAGCACGAGGAAGGACGCGAACGGGACGAGGCCGGTCCGCCGGGACTTCGGGAGCGATGGCGCGGCGTGGGGCGCCGACGATTTCTCCGGCGCCGCGTATCCGGACAGGCTCGACGGCGCGGCGACAGGTCTGGCGGTGGAAGGCATGGCAGCGGAAGGCCTGGCGGCGACAGGCCTGGCGAGGCTCGCTTCCGACATCGGTGCGGCCAGGGAGATCGCTGCTTCCGGCGCGGCGGACAGCCCCTCGTCGAGCGGGCCGGCGGGGCGCAGGCCGAGGCCCTCTGCCGATACGCCGGACGGGAGCTCGTGCGGCATGCGCTCGTGGCGACGCGCGGCCGCGGGATCGATGGTGATGTCGCGCGTGACGGCGATCCACGAGGTGAGGCGCGTCGCGAGCTGGAAGTCGAGGCCCAGGCGCTCGATCTCGGCGTCGAGGTCGCGCCGCGGGCCGCCCGCCGCGAGGTGGAGCTCGCGGTCTTCGATGGCCTCGCGGCCGAAGAGCGCGACGACGGCTTCGCTGCCGCTCGGCGCCATGGCAGGCGGGATGCCGATCTGCTGCTCCCACACGCCGTCCGCTGTGCGGCCTCGCACTGTGAGATCGCCGCCCTCGCGGCGCAGCGAGAGGGCCACGAGCGCGGGCGCTCCCGCGAAGAGATCCGGCAGCTTGCGAGGCGCGTGCTCGACGAGCGCGGAGCCTGTGATCCGGAGGTCGACGACGAGGGGCTCGCTCGTGCGCGCGACGAGGCGGGCGGCGGCGCGTCCGGGGTCTTCGCCGAGGCCGATGATGACTTCGATGCCGTGGCCGGCGCGCGCGGCGGGGCCGGTGAGCGAGCGGTTGATCGCGGAGCCGACGCCCACTGTGTGGAGGCGCGACGACGCGGGCAGCCTGGCGGAGATCTCGGCGATCACTTCGGTCTCGAAGCCGATCTGGCCGTCGGTGACGAGGATGACCTGGCGCTGCGCGTCGGGCCTCACGGTGCGGAGGGCCTCGCGGATGCCTTCGCGCATCTCGGTGCTGCTCGAGGCCTTGAGCTTGTCGAGCCACTGCAGCGCGTCGCGCTTCGCGTCCTTGCTCGCGGCGACGGCGCCGTTGCGCCACCTGCGCGCCTTGTTCGAGAACTCGATCATCTCGAGCTGGTCGTTCGGTCCGAGCGTGGCGACGAGGGCGCCGACGACGCGGCGTGCCTGGTCGAGGGGGCTCCCTCCCATCGAGCCGCTCGTGTCGAGCAGGACGATGAGATCGCGCGACACGGAGCCGCGGCGCGCGGCCGGGAGGGGCGGCACGATCGTGAGGAGGCCGTAGGCGTGGGCGGCGTGCGGGCGGTGCGCGGGCGGGCGGCCGACATGGAGATGGAGGCCGACGGCGGGCGCGGCGACGGGCCACCGGACGACGATGTCGCGATCGAGGCGGGCGCCCTCGTCGATGCGCATCGTGACGGCGGGCGCGGATCCGTCGGAGGCGGGACGCGCCTCCTCCTCGGTGCGTGTCATCGCGTGCGACGGCGATTCGGGGACGCGTCCTTGCGGGAGCGTGTCGCGCACTGTGCACGCGAGCGTGAAGCGCGCGGCGATCGGCTCGAGCGTGACGCTCTGCATGACGCGCGCGGCGTCGGGCACGCGGCCGGGCTCGCCGAGGTAGCGGGGCGACACAACTGTGGGAAAGCGCCACTCCCACGCTCCTTCGTCGAGCCAGCGCAGCGGCTGATCGATCGTGATCTCGGCGACGATCGTCTCGCCCGGGGGGATGTTGCCGATCTCCTGGGTGAAGAGGCTCGACCGGTCCTGTTCGAGGAGGGCGGCGCTGCGGCCTTCGATGAGGGCGCGCTCGTAGTGTGCGCGGGCGTCGGTGCGCCTCTGTACTTCGCCTGCGATACGGCGCCCGCCGATAGAAAATGCGAAGCCGGAGACGGCTCCATCGGCCGGTAGCGGGAGGCTGTAAGTGACGGAGAGGGTCTCGGCGTGGGGGTTCTGGAAGCGTTGCTCGAGCACGGTGCGCGCGATGCCGCCGGCGGCGTCGGCGCTGACGGAGGTGCCGGTCAAGGGGAGCTCGCGGCCGTCGGTGGTGACGAGGCGGGCGCCGTTCGAGGTGGGGGCGAGGGCGGGCGTGGACATGATGAAGGCGAGGGGCATGGCGGTTCTCCGTGGGTTCGCGCGACCAACGGAGGGGCCGGGGGTCTTGTGACAGACTTTTTTCGCCCCGTGAACAGCGGGCGGACCCGAGCCTGATTCGGTGTGCTAGGCGCGGCGGCGGCGACGGAGCAGGGCCGAGAGGCCCAGGGCGAGGACGGGTAGCCAGGCGCCGTCCTTCGCCGTGGAGCTTGGCGCCGCGTTGCACCCGTTGTGTCCACAATCACCCTCGTGATGGCCGCCGTCATTGCAGGACCCACCCTGGCCGGTAGAGCCGCCTTCGCCATGCCCGGCGGAGCCGCCCTGTCCACCGGCGCCGCCCGTCCCGCTCTGTCCACCGGCGCCGCCCGTCCCGCTCTGTCCACCGGCGCCGCCCGTCCCGCCGGAGCCGGCCATTCCCTCGCCCTGGCCCTGGAACGCCGCCATGTTGAACCACGCCAGGGCCACGAGCGTGCCGTCCGAGGCGAGCGCGACGCCGCCGCCCGACGCATACATCAGCTCGTGCGTCCACTGGACGTTGAGGTCGGCGTCGCACGCGAAGAGCTCGGAGGCCCCGTCGCTGAAGAACACGCTGCCCTTCGAGTCGACGGCGATGTACGGGATGATGAGGTCGTCATTGAGGAGAGGGGCTGTCTTTTTGAGCTCGTTGCCCGTCGCCGGATCGAGCTTGGCCAGGACAGGGCCGGGGCGCCCGACGTACACGCTGCCGTCCGGGCCCACGGCGGTCTCCCCGATGAGGTGGGCTGTCGTCTGCCATTTGACAGAGAAGCCCTGCCCCGTGTCCTGGATGGCATAAAAAGGCGCAGGGTCGGAGGGTCCCACCGCCGCTCGAAGGTAGAGCGTCCCGTCGGGCGCGGTGACCAGCGTGCTCTGGTCCGGGGAGTCCGGGATACCGGGCAGCGGGGTCGAATAGACGACGGCGCCGGTGGAGGCGTCGATCCGCTCGAGCACGCCGCTCGAGAAGGCGTACAGATCCTTTTTGTGCATGGCCAGCCGCGAGGCGGGCTGACAGAACTTCCCGACATGCCAGGCGACTTGCCCCGTCGCATGGTCCAGGCGGACTCGCTCGCAGCCGCTCCGGACGAGGAGGTCGCCCTCGGGGGTGATCAGGCCGGTGGGCTGCGTGACGAAATCCATCGTGATGGTCGTGGACCAGACGGTGGCGCCGGAGGCCTGATCCAGCGCGACCACTTCCATGTCGTCGCTGGGAGGTGGAAAGCCGTGCTCGTAATAGACGTTGCCGGCGCCGACCCCGAGCAGGCGATGCTCGACGACGTTCGGGGCGTTGGGGACGGTGACCTGCCAGAGCACCGCGCCTGTCGCGATGTCGCGGGCCGCGACGGGCCGAGGGTCGCTCGCGCCCGGGGCCTGTTTGACGAAGAAGACCCGCTGCCCCGCGATGAAGGGCTGTCCGAGGCTCAGGTCCGAGCCCTCCTGCACCTCCCAGAGGGCCTGACCCGACGCCGGCCCCACCGAGCCGGAGAGGCCATTCCGCGCTGGGTTGCCCCCCGCGTTGGCCCAGTCGCCTGCCAGCGCCGCCGCGCTCCACGCCGATACCGCCGCCGCCGCACACCACGCCATCACGGACGTCCGTCTCATGGGCCGTTTCCTCCGCGCGCTTCCGGTCATGAAGCGCGGCCGATTGGATGCCGCGTGGAGCCGGGCCATTCACGGCGGGGATGGGGTCTCTCGAGCGCTGACGGCCGGCGACGGGGCGCCGCGGACAGGCGTTCGTCGCCCCCGTGAATTTCAGCGGGCGGTCGTGCAGCGAGCCTTGGGCCGATGCCGGACCCGTGCTAAGCCCTCCACATGGCGAGCGAAAGCTATCACGAACCTTACGACCTGATCGCCCCGCCGACCAGGGACCTCCACCGGGCCATCGTGTCGCTCATGGAAGAGCTGGAGGCCGTCGATTGGTATCAGCAGCGCGCCGATGTCTGCTCGGACGAGGAGCTGCGCGCCGTGCTCGTTCACAACAAGAACGAGGAGATCGAGCACGCGATGATGGTGCTGGAGTGGCTCCGGCGCAATGACCCTGTCTTCGAAAAGAATATCCGGACCTACTTGCTCAAGGAGGGGCCGATCACGGAGATAGAGGCCCGGGAGAGCGCCGCCGAGAACGCGGCCGAGCTCGCGGGCAGTGGGGGTGGAGCAGGCGAAGCGGGCGGAGCGGCTCGAACGAGGGCAAAGCCGGCCGGGCGACCGGGCGGCCGCGGCGCGGCGGCGGGCCGCGGCGCGCCGGGCACACTGGGCATCGGTAGCTTGAAGGAAGGGTGATAGACATGGATCTGCTCAAACGAGAGCTCGCACCGATCCTCCCGGAGGCGTGGAGGCTCATCGACGCCGAGGCCACGCGCGTCCTGCGCCTCAACCTCGCTGGCCGCAAGCTCGTCGACTTCAAGGGGCCCCACGGGTGGGGGCTCGGTGCTGTCAATACGGGCCGGCTTCATATGATCAAGGAGCAGCCGATCGAGGGCGTCTCGGCAGGCCTCCGGATCGTGCAGCCCCTTGTCGAGGTGCGCGCGCCGATCCTGCTCGATACGCTGGAGCTCGACATCGTGGCGCGCGGCGCGGACGACCCGGACCTGAGCAGCGTGGTGCAGGCCGCGGAGCGCGTCGCCCGGGTCGAGGATCACGCCATTTTCAATGGCTATGCCGAGGCGTCGATCGCGGGCATCGTGCCGAGCAGCCCGCACGCTGCCATCACGGTCAGCGGCGGCGCGGCGGCCTGGCCCGAGGCCGTCGTGCGCGCCAAGGAGGTGCTGCGCGCGGCCGGTGTCAGCGGGCCTTACGCCCTGGCGCTGGGGCCCGCGATCTATGACGAGCTGTCGTCGGCGAGCGAGGAGGGCTATCCGATCCGCAAGCGCATCGAGCGGCAGATCATCGACGGGCCTTTCGTGTGGGCGCCGGCGCTCAAGGGGGCGGTGCTGCTGTCGACGCGCGGCGGCGACTTCGAGCTGACGGTCGGGCAGGATCTGTCGATCGGGTACGCCAGTTACGAGCGCAGTCGGATCGAGCTTTACCTGACGGAGTCGTTCACGTTCCGGGTGCTGGAGCCCGCGGCTGCGGTGCCGCTCGTGGCGTCCTGAGCGCTGCGGGGTCCTCTTGCTGACGCGCGCGGCTCGGGTCCGCTTGCTGACGCGCGCGGTTCTATCTTATCGTGGGGGGCCGCCCAGGCAGGTGCCCGGAGCGCCGAACACCGCCTGCCAGGCCTTGCGGTCGTGCGCAGGGAGGATCATGACGGCCGGGTCCATCGCGTGGAGCAGGCCAATCGTGGCCGCGGTGGCGTCGGCCTGGGCGGAGTCGTGATCGGTGATGCCCAGCGTGGCGCTCTTGCTCCGGCGCTTGGCGATGGCTTCGAGCGTGTTGACCGAGTCGCCAAGGTGAAAGTAGCGCTCGGTCGGCGAGCGGTTGAGGAAGGTGCCAATGCTGCCAGGGGTGTGGCCCGCAAGGGGGACGAACACCACCGAGCCGTCCCCGAAGTAGTCGGCGCTCTCGTCGAAGATCTCGTAAGGCGCCTTCTTGAACTCGATGGGTTTTGCGCGAGCGATGATCGAGTCGGCCTGCGCCTTTACCACGTCGAACCCGCCCTTGTCCTTCTCGCTCCGCGCGAACTCGAGCTCCTTCGGCGAGAGGAGCACCGGTGTCGCCGGGAGGTCCATGACGCCGCCGGCGTGGTCTCCGTGGATGTGGGAGATGACAATGGCCTTGAGGGACGTTGGCTCGACCCCGACGTGGCGCAATGCCTCGGGCGCCCGGGCGACGAGGGTGCCGCCTCCCTGGAAGGATTTCAGGAGGAGGCCGGAGAAGAAGCCGGCGGAGCTGACCTCGTCGTGGAAATGGCTGCTCTGGCCGGTGTCGAGGAGCACGTCGCCCTGCGGGTGCCGGATGAGGACGCCGGAGAAGGTGATCTCCCACAGGTCCTGGTCGCTGGAGCCGGCGAGGCCATACCCGCCCGGGAGGGTGTCATTGGCGTATTCGAGCCAGCAAAAGGCGGCCGGGGACGCGCGGACCTGGGGGGCGACGAGGTCGTGCGGCGGTGGGATCGGCAGCGCCGACGCGCAGGCCGTGATCAGGAGGAGGGGGAGGAGCGCGGCGGCGCGGGGCGCGGGCACGGCGGCAGGGTCGCAGAGGCTGTCCCTTTGTTCAAGGGGGTCACGAGGAGGCGCTGATTTCTGCGCGGGATCGCACGACCATGCTGCGAGGTTGAGCCTGGAACGCGGTCTCCAGGCGGTACGAGCACACGAGGCTCGTCGCTGCGCAGGCCGCTCTGCCGGGAGCGGCCGATGCTGTAGGATGGCGCGGTGCCTGACCTCGAGCTCCGCCCCATCGAGCCCGCCGACGCCCGTGCTGTCCACGATCTCGTGACGCAGCCCGAGGTGGCGCGCGCCGCCGGTACGACGCCTTTCGACACACCGCACGTGTTCGTGCAGCGCTTCTGCGAGAGCTTCGAGGTCCCCGGCGTGGAGCGGCTCGGCGCGTTCCGCGGCCAGGCGCTCGTGGGTCTCGTCGAGGTCATGCGGGGCGGGCGAGCTCGCCTGTTCCACGCGGCGCAGCTCCACCTGGCGGTGCGCGGGCCCGAGCGGGGGCGCGGCACCGGGACTGCCCTGCTCGCGGCGGCGCTCGACGCGGCGGACCGCTGGATGGGGCTTGTCCGTATCGCGGTCGAGATCCTGGCGGAGGACGGCGGCGCGCTTCGCTTCTTCGAGCGGCATGGCTTCGTTGTCGAGGCGCGGTGCAAGTGCGCGATCGTCGTTGACGGTCAGCTCGCGGACACGGTTCTCCTGGGGCGTATCCGGCCGGGGTTCGTGCAGGCCGAAGGAGCGCTCGCTCCGATACCCGAGCCGCCGCCGCGCCGGCCGCCCCCGCCGGGGCCGCTCGTCGTGCGGCCGATGACTCCCGATGATGCGCCGAGCTTCACGCGGTTCTCGAGCGATCCGTCGGTGCTCTATGCGTCGTCGCAGGTGCCTTTCCTGTCGGTGGCGGACTGGCGCAAGCGTGTCGAGAGCGGGGGAGAGAACAGATATTCCATGGTGGCGCTCGCGGGCGGTGTCATCGTGGCGAGCGGCCATCTGGAGCTGTTCGGCTCGCCGCGCCGGCGTCATGTCGTGTCGATCGGGATGAGCGTGCTGGCGGGATACCAGGGCATGGGCATCGGGGATCGGCTGATGACGGTGCTCCTCGAGACCGCGACCGTGTGGCTCGGCGCCGAGCGGGTGGAGCTCATGGTGCTCTCGGACAACCTGCGGGCGGTGCGCCTCTACGAGAAATACGGCTTTTCGCACGAGGGCGCGCTGCGTCACGAGATATGGCGGGACGGGGGTTATGCGGATTCGATGGTGATGGCGCGGCTCTACCCGCGCGGGGCGCGCCCCGGGTGACGGGCCCCCTGCGCGGCTGGCACGCTTGACTTGTCCGCCGGCCCGTCCGTACGATGTGGGTTCGTACTTTTCTGCCCCTCGTGCGCGCCCGCGGCGCCGGGGCCGACGTTGACGGGACAAGGCTTATGAGAACTCGAACGATTCGGCGTTGGATGGCGGCGGCGATGCTGGCGGGCGGGGTGAGCATCGCTGCGGCGAGCGCGCAGGCGGGGGTGCCGCCGACGATCACGAACCAGGGGAGGTTGTTCGACGAGAACAACGAGCCGATCAGCGGTTCGCTGACGGTGCTGTTCGCGATCTACGACGCAGCGGACGCGAAGGTGGCGCTGTGGAGCGAGGAGCACACGATCGAGTTCGACGAGGGGTACTACTCGGTGTCGCTAGGGTCGGAGGTGCCGTTCGGGGAGAAGGTATTTGACGGGTCGCTGAGGTACTTCGGGATCACGATAGGGGACGGAGCGGAGCTTTCGCCGAGGTCGGTGGTGCAGAGCGTGCCGTACGCACTGCTGGCGCAGGACGTCAACGGGGATATTCATCCGACGACGGTGACGGTGAACGGGACGGAGGTGATCAACGAGAAGGGGGAGTGGGTGGGTCCGTCGATGGGGCTGCTTTCCAGCACAGTGGGATCCGAAGCTTGGAATTCACGTGACTTGAAGTCGCGGC
>JADMIO011638394.1_pt1 | contig 20142 bp, 16 predicted proteins | sample 8958161 | NCBI WGS metagenome assembly JADMIO01 (sample SAMN16585339, study PRJNA669376) | soil metagenome | isolation source: Crop rotation soil | place: USA: Cullars Rotation, Alabama | collected 2011 | reverse complement strand
GCGACTTCAAGTCACGTGAATTCCAAGCTTCGGATCCCACTGTGCTGGAAAGGTATCGAAGAGTTTCGCCCGATCAATGAAGGCGAGGTGCGGTTCTATTATTGTGGTCCAACCGTTTGGGAATACGGCCACATCGGTAACTTTCGCAGCGCCGTCGCGGCCGACATCGTCCGCCGCTATCTGAAGTACAAGGGCTACAAAGTCACGCACGTGATGAACATCACGGACGTTGAAGACCGCATCATCGCGAAGTCGCAGGAAGCGGGCCTGTCGATCGATGAGTACACAGCGAAGTATATCGAGGCGCTGTGGGAAGACTCGGCCGCTCTCGGTCTGGAACGGCCCGAAATCGTGCCGCGCGCGACGCGTCACATTCCCGAGATGGTGACGCTGATCGAGAAGCTGCTCGCAACCGGACACGCCTACAAGTCCGACGGCTCGATCTACTATCGCATCGCTTCGTTTCCCGAGTACGGCAAACTCTCGAAGATCAACTTCGCGGGCAACATCGCCGGCGCGAGCGAGCGCGTCGACACCGACAAATATGAGAAGGAAGACGCGCGCGACTTCGCGTTGTGGAAAGAACCAACGAGCGAGACGGAACCGGCGTGGGACGCGGAGATTGGCCGCGGCCGCCCGGGCTGGCACATCGAGTGCTCCGCGATGTCGATGAAGTATCTCGGCGAGAGTTTCGACATTCACGCCGGCGGCATCGATCTCGTTTTCCCCCATCACGAAAACGAGATCGCGCAAAGCGAAGGCGCGACCGGCAAGCAGTTTGTTCGTTACTGGATTCACTTCGAACATCTGAAGGTCGAAGGCGAGACGATGTCGAAGTCGAAGGGCAACTACTACACGTATCGCGACATTGCGGCAAAGGGTTTTTCTCCGGCGGCGATTCGTTACTTCCTGTTGAGCGTGCCTTACAACAAACAGCTCAACTTCACGTTTGACGCACTCGCGGGCGCGGAGAAGACGGTGGCGAGCTTGCGCGACTTTCGGGCGCGTTTGAGCGAAGCAAAAACTGAGCCGGGATCTAACGACGAGCTGCATCAAGCTGCTGAGAAGGCGCTACGTGATTTTGAAGAAGGCATGGACGACGATCTTAATACTTCTGTTGCCCTCGCGGCGGTCCATAATCTTTCGCGCGAGGTGAACACGGCGCTGGCGCGCAAGAAGGTGAAGTCGGACAACCAGCGCGAGTTGCTCGAAGTGATCGATCGCATCGACACCGTCCTGAACATTTTCGGCAAAAACCAACGCGAGATGCTCGACAGCGAAGTGCAGGCGCTGATCGATGAGCGCCAGGAAGCGCGACGACGTCGCGACTTCGGCCGCGCCGACGAAATTCGGCGCGAACTCGCCGACCGCGGCATCATCCTCGAAGACACCAAAGATGGCGTGCGCTGGAAGCGAAAGTAAAACCATCCACAGATTACACACATTGTTTTATGCCATCTGTGTAATCTGTGTAATCTGTGGTTCCTGTTTTGCTCAGCAAAAGCTCGCCGCCGAAGTCAAAGCCGAGTTTCTCCACGCCTGGAACGGCTACAAGCAATACGCCTGGACCCACGACGATCTAAAGCCCCTCTCAAAAACCTGGCACGATTGGTACGGTCAATCCCTGTTGATGACGCCCGTCGACGCGCTCGACACGATGATCATCATGGGCCTGAAAGACGAAGCCTCGGCCACGCAGCAATACCTTCTCGCGAATCTCTCTTTCGACAAAGACATCGAAGTGCAAAACTTCGAGATCACCATCAGACTGCTCGGCAGCCTGCTCACGAATTATCAACTCACCGGCGACAAGCGCTTCCTGAACCTCGCCCAAGATCTTGGCAACCGTCTGCTCCCGGTCTTCAACTCGCCGACCGGAATGCCCTATCGCTACGTCAATCTCAAAACCGGCAAGACGCGCGACGCGAAAAGTAATCCCGCCGAAACCGGAACGCTGCTGATCGAATTTGGCACGCTCAGCAAACTCACCGGCAAACCGATCTATTACGATAAGGCGAAACGCGCGCTCGTCGAAACTTACAACCGCCGCTCGAAGATCGGTCTGGTCGGCGAGTGGATCAACGTTGAAACAGGCGAGTGGGCCAACACCGATAGTCACATCAGCGGCGCGATCGACAGTTACTACGAATACCTCTTGAAGTGCTGGCTGTTGTTTGGCGATCGCGATTGCAAACGCATGTGGGACGACAGCATCGTCGCCATCAACAAGTATCTCGCCGATGAGGTCAAGCGCGCTCCCGCGAATGAACTCTGGTACGGACACGCGGACATGAACACCGGCGCCCGCCGTGCCACGACCTACGGCGCGCTCGATGCTTTCTTTCCCGCAGTCCTGGCCTTGTCAGGTGATTTGAAACGCGCGCGCCGTTTGCAGGAGTCGTCTTTCTCGATGTGGAACGAAGCCGGCATCGAGCCGGAAGAGTTTGACTATCGCGCTCGCAAGATCACGGCGCCCGGTTATCCACTACGCCCCGAAATCGTCGAGTCAACTTACTATCTTTATCAATACACGAAAGATCCGCGTTACCTCGACATGGGCCAGCAACTCTGGCGCGACTTCGTGCAATACTGCCGCACGGACACTGCTTACTCTTCACTCAAGAGCGTCGTCACGAAAGAGAAATCCGACGCGATGCAGAGCTTTCTCTTTGCGGAGACTTTCAAATACTTCTATCTGCTCTTCGCGCCACCCGACACACTCGACTTCCGGAACGTCATCTTCAACACCGAGGCCCATCCGATCAAGAAGTTCAGGAAACCCATCCCAGGAAAACCTTGACAGTCACTCACTAAACGTCAGATAGTCAGCACTCATGAGACTAATCTTCCTTGCCACATTAGTCACACTCCTCCAGGTCCAGCAGGGACCGGCGGTCATTCAGCGCGAAGAACCCGACATGGTCGTGCAGAAGTTCACGTGGGACACGATCCGCGCCAACAGCGATCTGATTCACAGCGCGCTCGATCCTGGACCAACGATGAACGAGCCTGTCGGCATTGCCCCACCGCCACGCGCCAATGAACCGCAGGAGGTCAAGAACAGGAGAGACATGAACGAGCGCCGCGCTGACATGGCCGCCACCCAGAACGCGGCCCAACAGTCGAACCAGCGCCGGCAGGACCAGTACTTTCTTCACCTCGAAGTGAAGAACGTCGGGACCAGCGTCATCAAGAGTATCGTGTGGGAGTATCAGCCTTCGAGCGAGACTGTGAATTACGAGTTGCGGCAATACGTCTGCACGATGAAGGCGAAGCCCAAAGAGAGCAAGACGTTTGAACTGGTGAGCCCTTATAACCCGGTGAAGGTGGTCCAGGCCGACGCGAAAACGGGCCAGCCCAAAGACGGTAAGGTCGTCATCAACCGCATCGAATACGCTGACGGATCAGTCTGGAAGCGGAAGGGATGGTCAGTCATCATCCCTTCCGACTTCACTGACAAGATGGGCAACGGCAAGTGCGTCGCCTTCTAATCTATTTGTAATCCACTCCGAGGTTCTCAAACAGAAACGCATAAATATCACGCTGCTGCTCGATCGACTTGGTCGTGCTGCTCGCGCCGTGCGCGGAGTTGGTGTCGATGCGGATCAGGATCGGATTGTCGCCGCCCTGCGCCGCCTGCAACGCCGCCGCGTATTTGTAATTGTGCGCGGGCACCACGCGATCGTCGTGATCGGCGGTCGTGATCAGCGTCGCCGGATACTTCACACCGGGCTTCACGTTGTGGTATGGCGAATAGGCATACAGCGCCTTGAACTCCGCTTCGTTCGCTTCACTCGAACCGTAATCCGCGATCCAGTTCCAACCAATGGTGAACTTCTGGAACCGCAGCATGTCCATCACGCCCGCTTGTTCGATGACTGCGCGGAACAGTTCCGGCCGCTGATTCGAAACGGCGCCGACGAGCAGTCCGCCATTTGAAGCACCTTGAATCGCGAGTTTGTTTGGCGACGTGTACTTGTTCGCGATCAGCCACTCGGCCGCGGCGATGAAGTCGTCAAACACATTCTGCTTCTTCAGCTTCGTACCGGCTTCGTGCCATTTCTCGCCATACTCACCACCGCCGCGCATGTTTGCCGATGCGTAGACCACGCCCTGCTCGAGCAACGCCAGACGCAGCGAGCTGAACCCCGGCGAAGTCACGATGTTGAAACCACCGTAACCGTAAAGCAGCGTCGGGTTGTTGCCGTCGAGCTTGAGGCCTTTCTTGTAAACAAGAAACATCGGCACGCGCGTGCCGTCCTTGCTGTTGTAGAAGACCTGCTTCGTTTCGTAGTTCTCCGGTTTGAAGCCGGGAATATCGACGGTGCGAAAGACCGACGACTTCTTCGTCGCGATGTCGTACTTGTAAATCGTCGGCGGGAAGTTGAACGACGTGAAGCTGTAGAACACATACTTGTCATCGTTCAGACCACCAAAGCCACCGGCCGAGCCGATGCCCGGCAACACGATCTCGTTTTCCAGCTTGCCGTCGAGCGAGAAGACGTAAGCGCGCGTGGCCACGTCCTTGCGCCACGAAGCGAACAGTTTGCCGCCGGCAGTGCCGGCGCCTTGCAACGGCTCGGTTCTCTCGGGCAGAACGTTACTCCAGTTCTTCTCGTCCGGGTTCTGCGGATCGATCAGCACGACGCGTCCATTCGGCGCATTGTGGTTCGTGCGCACGAGCAGTTTGTCGCCGACGTTGTCGATGACGCTGTAAGTGTCATCACCGATTTCACCGACGATCGGCCTGAAGTTCGACTGGTCTTTCGAGAGGTCTTTGTAGAAGACGGCGTTGCCCTTCTTGCCCTTGCCGCGCTCGGAGATGCTCAGGAGTGCGAAGCGCTCGTCTTCGGTGGTATCAACGTTTTGAAAACGTTGCGGATGCTCCTTGTCTTCATAGATGAGCACGTCTTCGGATTGCGGCGTGCCGACCTTGTGGAAGTAGACGGTTTGAAACTCGTTCTTCGTCGTCAGTTCCCTGCCCTTTTCCGGCTCGGGATAACGGCTGTAGTAAAAACCGTTGCCCTGCCAGGACACGCCTGACGACTTGATCCATTTCAGTTCGTCGCTGAGCTTGTTGCGCGAAGCAACTTCCATCACGCTCATCGTGACCCAGTCGGAACCGCCCTGCGAGATGCCGTAAGCGAGATACTTGCCGTCCTTTGAAAGCGAGAACTCGCTCAGGACCGACGTACCGTCCGTCGAGAACTTGTTCGGATCGAGGAAGACTTCGGGCGTGCCGTTCACGCCTTTCTGAATGTAGAAGACGCTCTGGTTCTGCAAGCCGTCGTTCTTGGTGAAGAAGTAAGTGTCACCACGGTGAAACGGCGCGGAGATGCGCGGGTAGTTGTAGAGCTCGGTCAGCCGCGCCTTGAGTTTTTCGCGATAGGAAATCTTGTCGAGATAGCCGAAGGTGAGCCGGTTCTGCTCCTCGACCCACGCTTTCGTCTCGGGCGAGGTCTCATCTTCGAGCCAGCGATACGGGTCCGGCACCTTCGTGCCGAAGTAGTCGTCGACAACCTCGACCTTCTTCGTTTCGGGATACGCGATCTTGTTCTTGCTGTTCTTCGTGTCGTCGGCACGCGTCAGAATTGGCGCGAGCGCCGCCAACGACAGCACGAGGGCAAGGAACGCAAAGGTAAGCAGGCTGTGTTTCACAGGGATCTTCATGTCTTCTTAACTCCAGCAGGCAGGCTTTGATTTGAAGGCATACTTTAGCAACCGGCCTTGTCCGTTGCAATCGGCGGCTGCTAGAATCGCAGCGTGATTGAACTCCGGCCATTGCATTACCGTCCGCTTGAGTCGCGCGCGAATCTCTTCGCCGACTAGTCTTTCCCTGTCTCTACCAGCCGCACTTATAAAAACGTCAGAAAACCCTCGGTTTTCGACCGGCCATACTCGTTTTTGAACAAGGAGAAAAGATATGTCGACCGGCGTAATTGCACCGCCACGCAAACCCGAAATCAAGACTGCCCTGCCCGGACCCAAAGGTAAGAAAGTCGTCGAAGCAGATGAGAAGTTTGTGAGCCAGTCGTATCCGCGTCCCTCATACAAGCTCGTCGCCGAACGCGGCAGCGGTATGTGGATGGAGGACATAGACGGTAATGTTTTTCTGGATTGCAATGCAGGGGTCGCCGTTTGTTCCACCGGCCACTGCCACCCGGAGATTGTCGAGACAATCCAGCAGCAGGCGGCCAAACTGATTCACATGTGCGGCACCGATTTTTATTACGAACTCATGCCGCAACTCGCCGAAAAGCTGGACGAGATCGTGCCCGTGCCGTCGCCGACGCGAACACACTTCGCTAACAGCGGCGCGGAAGTAGTCGAGACTGCTTTGAAACTCGCGATGTATGCCACCGGGCGCGAGAAATTCATCGCATTCTTCAACAGCTTTCACGGCCGCACCCTGGGTGCGCTGTCGTTGACTTCATCTCGGGTGGCGCAGCGCAAGGGTTTCAAGCGGCAAGCGCTCGACGTGGTCCACGTGCCTTATCCAAACGAGTTTCGCAATCCGTTTAGTGCGGCTGACTGCGGCGACGGCGGCGCGGGCCAAGGTGCGTTGAACTGGATCGAAGAGCGTTTGTTCAAGACGACCACGCCGCCGGAAGAGGTCGCGGCGATTGTCGTCGAAGCGGTGCAAGGTGAAGGTGGTTACGTGCCGGCGCCGCAAGGTTTTCTCCAGGGACTGCGCCGCATTTGCGACGAGCACGGCATCCTGTTGATTATCGACGAAGTGCAGTCCGGCATGGGCCGCACCGGAAAGATGTTTGCGTCTGAGCATTACGGCGTGCAGCCCGATATTATTTGTATCGCGAAAGCGATCGCTTCGGGCCTGCCGCTCGGCGCGTGTGTTGCGCGTGCTGAGTTGATGAACTGGGGACCGGGCGCGCACGCGTCGACCTTTGGCGGCAATCCGGTTGCTATCGCCGCCGCGTTGAAGACGATTGAGCTGCTGCAAGGCGGATTGGTCCAGAACGCGGCGGAAGTCGGTGCTTACCTGAAAGCCGGACTGGAAAAGTTGAAGCAGAAGCACGAGTGCATCGGCGACGTGCGCGGGATGGGTTTGATGATTGGCGTGGAGATGGTTGAGGACAAGACCTCGCTGAAGCCTGCGCCGGAGTTGCGCGATCGGATTGAGGACGCGTGCTTCGAGCGCGGCTTGATCGTTCTCGGCGCCGGTGCGAACACGATTCGCTGGTCGCCGCCGTTAGTGATGACGAAAGAGAACGTTGACGTCGCGCTGGAGATCTTCGACGAAGCGATCGCCGCGTCAGTTTAATTGAGCTTCGTTCAGCTTAACTTCCGCACGATCTCGTTGATGCGCGCTTTCAGCCGCTCTTCATCAACGTTCAAGACTCGCCGGTCGCGATAGACTTCGCGGCCGGCGATTATTGTTAGCAGCACGTCACGCCCGGACGACGCGAAGATCAGCGTCGTCGCCGGATCGTAAACAGGTAACTGATGCGTACCATCCAGCCCCACGACGACCAGATCTGCCTGGTAACCTTCGCCGAGAACCCCAATCCCCTTTTCAAAGCCGAGGCATTGCGCGCCTCCCGCTGTCGCTGCCCTCACCATTTGTGACACTGTTAGCAGGGGATTTTTTAAAGCCAATAAAACAGCAAAGCGCGCTTCTTCGAGAAGATCACAGGTGTTGTTGCTGGCGACGGAATCGCTCCCAAGTCCAGTAGTAATCGCCGCTGTGAGAAACTTCGCCAACGGCGCCCGCCCATGCCCCAACTTCGCATTCGACTTCGGACAATGCGCCACCTTCGCGCCAGTCTCGCGCAACAACTCGACGTCGCGATCGTCAACCCGAATACAGTGCGCCAGCAACGGTCGCGTCCCCAAAATCCCGCACTCGTTCAAATACTGAATCGTCGACACCCGCGGCGGCGTCCACTCGATCCCGCGCTTCGCCAGCCCCTCCGCAAAAATCCCGACGCCCTCACGCAAGAGCAACTCCTCCGCCTTCGACTCCGCCGCATGCATCATCAACGGCAACGACTCAGCAATCGCAAACTCCGCAATCAACTCCAACTGCGGCCGGCAAACGGTGTACGGCGCGTGCGGCGACACACCAACGCGCACCAGTTCACTCTCGATCTCCCGCAACTCCGCAACCTTCGCCCGCAGCTTTCCAAAGTTCTCTTCCGACAGTCGCGGATCGGGTCCAAACGACTCCTGAAACACCACGCCACGCAAACCAACCTCACGCAACGCGAGCATACTCATCATCCCCGAATCGCTCGCATCGCCCACACACGTAATCCCCGCGCGCACCGCTTCGCACGCGCCCCACGTCGCGGAATCGCGAATATCCTCCGGCGTCATGCGTTCGAGACGCGCCAGCGTCAACTTGCGCAGCCACGCAAAGAAATCGTGCTCTTCGTTTTCGAGATAACCGCGGAGCGCGGTGAGTTCGAGATGAGTATGTGTGTTTACAAAACCCGGCAGGATCACTGACTCGCCAAAACTCTCGACGCGCGCCTCGGGAAACCGCAACTGGATTTCCGCAACACTCCCGACACCCACGATCGTTGGACCATCAACCGCGACCGCGCCATGCTCGATCGGCGCCGACGAAACCGGCAACACCCAACGCGCCGCATAGATCGTGGTCATCTCTTCGCGTTCTTCAGTTGGCGATAACGGTCCATGATCGAGATCACGTACGCCTTCGTCGAGGGAATGTCGATGCGCTGAATAAATTGCGCGCCACTCTGCGGCGGCGCGCCATCGGGCACCCGGCTCCATTCAACCGCCCGGCTCGGTCCGGCATTGTAACCCGCGACCATGCGCGTCTCCGCATCAGGCACGTCCGGAAACTGCTCGGAGATCTTCTCCAGATACCAGCAACCGATCTGGATGTTTCGTTCGGGATCGCGCAGCAGCGTTTGGGGGTCACTCGCCATCTGCCGTTCGAGCTCGCGCATGCCGGTCTCGGCGGCCCACTCGCGCCCGACCGCCGGCATCACCTGCATCAGACCGATCTCGCCGGCTGCGCCGTTCTTCCAGGGGCTGAAGTAAGTCTCTTCATACACAATGCTCCACACGAGATCGGGATCCACCCGATAGATCGCCGCCTGGCGCGCGATCAGCGCGTCGAAGCGATGGGTCCAGTACTGATTGAAGAAATATGCGGCGACGATTAACGTGAGGACTACAAAAACCGCGGCGACAGCTCGTTTCATCCAGTTCGGGAACTTAAGCTTTCCAACCAAAGCCCTCCACAGACTACACAGATTCTGCGTAATCTGTGGATGGTTCTAGTTCCTACGTCTCAATGCAGACCAGAAACTGGCGCGGCTGTAAGCATGGTCCACGCCTTCGTAACGCGAACGCAGCGCGTGTTCGTCGAGCACGTGACCTTGCAACCAGACTTCCGCCTCGAGACTCGCGCCCACCGCCAGCTCGCCGCGCAGCGAGCGCCGGTTCACCAACACTTCCAGCTTGATGCGTTCGAGATCCAGGTGAATCCAGAACAGCTCGCCGCCGGAAAGCGGATTGCGCAACGGCTTGAAAGCGATCACGCGGCCACACAAGCTCCAGTCGTTTTCATGTGCGGCGCGCGCGGGCGCGGCTTTCTCGAGCGGCATCCAGCGCGTCTTCGCTTTGCTGCTGCGCACCTGCGCTCGATAGGCGAGACCACACAGACCGATGTGCAACTCGTGCGCGCCGAATCCGGTTGGCCCAACTTCCGTCAGGTTCTGCAACTCGAACAGCACTTCGCAGTCGGTGCCTTCGCGATAGCCGTGAATCACCGCTTCGCCTTCTTCGTCGTATTCCGTCAGCGCCCACGGCGCGATCGTCTGAATGTAGCGGGCGCGAAAACCGGGCCGGCAGTCGGCATAGAACAACTCGCCGGTGTTTGACTCGTAAAGCACGGTCCAGACTTCGAGACCTTCTCCGAGTTTCCAGCAACGGCCGTGCAGAACAGCGCCGCGCCGGCTGAGTTGAGTTGGCTCACCCTGATCGCCTGCTCTTTCGGCCAGGTAATTGAAAGCCTTCTCCGTTGAAACCTCGAGACCGATCGTTTCGAAAGTAGGATTCATCGTGATCAGTAAACCGCGTGTGCCTGCATTATTGCGCGCTACGCTTGCGTTGTCTATGTTTTGTCGTCTTGCCGTTCGTGTGCTCCGCCCGCGGCGCGCGGGTGCGGAAGCCACGGATCACGCGTTGTGGACCATGAGACGGCTGATTACCCGACCGGACCATCTCGGTAAACAAGTCGACGTCGTAATCAGCTTCGCGCGACATCTCTTCCCGAATCGTGTGCAGCACTTCCAGAAATCTTGGGCGACGATACATAGGTCATTTTCGATTGCCGATTGCCAATTGCCGATTTAGGTCACGTTCGACCCTTCTCTAGCTTCGCAGCTTGCTTTCAAATCTGCAATCGGCAAGCGACAATCGGCAATCAACTCACTCTCTCCGTTGCTTCGGAAACTAAAAATTCCGGCGTCACGATCATCGGCACGTAAAACCCGGCAGCGGTATTGAACAACTTGATCCTCGCCTGGCGCCGCACATTCGCCAGGTGACCGAAGTTCCACGTTACCAAATAATCGATCTTGTGAAACGATGCAATCGCTACGTGCAGCGCATCAGCGATGTACTTACGATGAAAGATGCCGCGCGAGATGTAACCCTCGGCGAGTATCGCCGCTTCTTCGGTCAAGTCAACCTGTTCGAGATCGCGAATCAGTTTCAGGTAAGACGTGCGATGCGGCTCCTGCACGCGCGCCAGCTCCGATGTCACGAGCGGCGAGATCACCGTGCGATAGTCGGGCATCTCGTGTTCCCACCATCTGATCGTCAGGTCGCGGCGAAACGGTTCACCGTTGTCGAGATACGCGCCGATGACGGACGTCTCGAGATAAAGAGCTTGCTTCATGGAGTTGTTACTACTTCCTGATTGATAGTCTCGACCGCGTTTGGCTTCTGGCCCAGCGGTTCCAGCCGCATCGTGCCGCGCGCGAAGTCGAAATAGATGCGGAAGTGGCGCAGGAAGTTTCCGCCGAGAATGCCGCTCTGCGTGAAGCCCGCGGTTTCGTTAACGGGCTCCATGTCGAGCACCGCGGCATTGATCTTTTCCAGCCTGGTCAGTCCCAGACTCAAACGGGGCAACTGCAAAAGCTTCACATCTTCCGTCACGCCGGCCGCGCCGAACACGCGCATCTTCGAGGGCTGCAACAGATCGAGAAGCTGTTCTTCCTGCGAGAGTTTTTCGGAAACCACCGTGATGCTCGCAGCAGTGTCGACGATGAAGTTCACAGTCTTCTCAAAACCTTCGAGCGTCACCTCGCCACTTAGAAAACCGCTCGACGTCGTGCGCAACGGCACTTCGAAAGTACCTTCACTATTCGGCGCGATCGGCGCGAGCGCCAGGATGCCTTCCGGACGGCGCACCACGGTCCAGGGCTCAACCGTATCCGTCTGGTTTTGCCGAACCAAAGATATGTAACGTGTGCCGTAGTCGACTGACGCCAGAAACTTCGATACCACTGACAGGCCCAGATAACCGTCGACGGGAATGTTCGTGTCGTAAAACTTCCGGATGTAGACCGGAACGTTCTCGACTCTCGCGCCACCGAGGTCGATCGAGTTGATGTAGCCGTAAACGATCTCAAACTTCCCGCCGCCGCCGACTGCGCGAGCGACGCCGCCGCGCGCCACCGGTTTAATACCCAAACGCTTCGAGGTCTCCTCGGAGATCACGGACATTCCCGAGCCGGTATCGAGCACGAAGTTCAACGGCTCTTTGCTGCCGTTGATGCGAACTTTCAGGATCGGCCGATTGTCAGTCGCTTCAAACGGAACCGACGCGCGCACTTCGCCACTCGGAATGTAAAGCGAACCTTGCCGGCCGAGATAACGCAGAAACTCGATCAGCCCCAGAATGCGCTCGCGGCGATCGATGTCGGTCTTGGGCGCGATCATCAGAAAGCGTTCGTAAGCGTCGGCGGCTTCCTTGTATTTCTCACTGCGCGCCGCCGCCTGGCCAAGACTGAAAACATAATCCGGTTCTTCCTGATCCATGCTCACGGCTTTGCGCAAGCCGATCAGCGCGAGTGGCAAACGGTTCTCGTAGAAGTCGACCATCGCGAGTCCCGCGACGGCAAGCGCTTCGTTCTCGTTGAGCGCGAGCGCGGTGCGAAACTCTTCCACCGACAAGCGAAACTCACCCGCGCCGAGAATCGCAGCGCCGAGCAGCGCATGACCGCGTGCTGACAAAGGGTTGAGCATGATCACGCGCGCGGCGTTGTCGTAGGCAGCCTGAAGGTTTCGTTGCTTGAGTTGGGCAAAACTCAAACCGCACCGTGCTTCGTTGTCATGCCCATCCTTGTCGAGCAAGTCGCGGAAGATCTTTTCCGCTCCCTCGTAGTCGCCCTTGCGCACGGCGCGATAGCCTTTGCTGTACGCCTTCTTGTCGGACGAAGCATGGGCCGTCGGAGCAGTACCGGCTACGACGAACAGACAAAACATAAAAGCGGCCACACCGCAGGCCGCCGTTCGGAGAAGACACCGGTTGTTTTTAGACTGCATGATTCACACCTATTAATCCATCCACAGATTACGCAGATTCTTTCCCGTTTCTGTTCTTTCCTGCGACTCCCGTTGGTATCTTTCCTGCGACTGTCCCTTCCCTGTTTCCGCTATCTGGTAATCTGTGGATGGCTTTCTTCACGCTACTTAAGAATCTCGCCTGTCTTCAGCGACCACAGTACCAGATCCAGTTCGTCGAAATCGACGCGGATGTCTTTCGCAAAGCGAATCAGCTCCTGTTCGACTTCGAGGTATTTCCTGCGTGTTTGCGGCGGCTTGGCCGAGTCAACGACGCCGACCTCGCACAGACAACGCATCACATGTTTATCAAGAATCGCATGGCCTTTGACGCCGATGTTGCGCAGGAAGTGACTGGATTCCTTGTAACCCAGCCCCTTGACCTGTTTCTCCTGGGCCAACCAGTCGCGGCGTGCGAAAGGATCGCGAAAACTGCGTAGCCGTTTGCGCAACGCCATCCCGAACTGCTGCCTGAAGTAGTTGCGCGTGATTACGATGTACTGCGGCCGCGCGACGGGGAAACGGTGCGCGCGTGCTTGTTTGAGCGCCGCCGTCATCGCTGCGGCTTCGCCATCGAGTAGCAACGGTCTCACCGCGTCGACGGAATCGAGGCCCATGCGCGCCGAAGCGCCGGCAGTGAAGATGCAGTAGGCAAGTTCTTCCCACAGCCGCGCGTCGGATCCTTTGCGCCAAACCTCTTCAAACTCACCGAGCCGTTTGCGAATCTCTTTACGGCGCGCCCGGTGAGTAGCAACCACTCGTTCAACTGTGACGGGTTCTTGATTGCGTTGCACTGTAGTTTGTCAACGGTTCGATTCTATGAGCGCATCTAAAAGCTTGTCAACGAACTTGTCCGTTTGCTGACGTGGATATAATGAACTCAGGATGGCTACTCGACCAACACAACTTCTCGGCCTGGCGACGCTGCTACTCGTCGTCTCGGTGAGCGCTCTCTCACAAGAGCCGCAACCTTCGCCTTCTCCTTCACCGTCGCCCACTGAGTCAGTGCGTCCGCTCTACGGCGTGCAGGGCGTGCTCGTCGAAACGCTCGACGGCAAGATCGTCTCCTCACAGAACGAGAACGAGCAGTTCAACCCGGCTTCGACGATGAAACTCGCCACGGCATTCATGGCGCTCAGAACACTCGGCCCGGACCATCGCTTCGCAACCGCCATCTGGACCGACGGCCAGTTGGACAAAGCCACCGGCTCGCTCAGCGGAAACCTTTACATCTCGGGCCGCGATCCGTCGTTTCACTACGAACACGCGATTCTGATCGCGCGCGAGCTGAACTTGCTCGGCATCAAGCAAGTCACCGGCGACCTCTTCGTCGCGCCCGGTTTTACGATGAATTTCAGCGGCTCGGCAAAACGTTCCGGCGATCAGTTTTACGACGCGCTCGATGCGACGCGACGGCCCGCGGCCGCCGTGCAGGCGTGGAACTACGAACGCACGCTGCTGAATGACGTCGCTGCTTTGCAGAACGTCCCGAGCGTCGCGGTGATGGGCGGCGTTGGCGTCGGAGCCGTTGCGCCGGGCGCGAAACTGCTGCTGACACAGAAGTCGAGCCGGTTGGTCGACATTCTCAAGGTGCTGTTGTGCTACTCGAACAACTTCATGGCCGAGCGCATTGGCGAGACGCTCGGCGGTCCGGAGTCAGTGCGACAACAATTGATCGCCGCCTTGGATCTCGCGCCGGATGATTTGAAGATCTCGACGTTGAGCGGCCTGGGCGTGAATCGCATCTCGCCGCGAGTGATGATGAAGATCTATCGTGCGCTCGTGGCAGAGTTGCAGAAGCATCAACTCGCGCCCTCGGCGATCATGCCGGTTGCCGGTATCGATCCCGGCACGCTCGAGGATCGTTTTAATGGTCTCGGCTGGCGCGGCAGCGTGATCGCGAAGACGGGAACGCTGTTGAGAACTGACGGCGGCGCGAGTGCGCTCGTGGGCCAGATGCGTACCGCGAGCGGGGAGACGCTGCTGTTTGTGATCATGAACCAGCGCGGGAGTGTGTGGCGCTTTCGCGAGAACCAGGATTATCTGGTGATGCTCGTGCAGAACACGCGCGGCGGACCAAAGGCCTTCGATTACAAACCTTCACAACTCACGATGCAGTTGTCGCACACCGAAAGCATCGTCGCGGACAGCGACGAGTTTGAACCACCGTCACGGTCACAATAAATTGCGCCCTGGCAATCCGAAGACTGCCAGGACGCTTTGTCGTCCAGACTGCGTCGCGGCGTGCGGCACCGCTGCCGCAGCGGACGATGTGTGGTTGCCGTTTTATCCCCGGCTTCCTCACCAGATAAATGTGTAAAGGCCCGGAAGTTCCAGGAGAAACGCCGAAGGCGTTGACTTATGCCAGCGGGAAAGATCCAAAGGACGGCAGTCTCAGGACGAGAGAACGCCAAAGGCGTTGACTTATGCCAGCGGAAAAGATCCAAAGGACGGCAGTCTCAGGACGAGAGAACGCCAAAGGCGTTGACTAATGCCAGCCCAGGGTCGAGCGTAGCGACACCCTGGGTCAGGCCATCAAGAAAGCCTGCAAACGCTGAAGGCGTTGACCAGGATCTCGAACCGGTGGTCGCCAACGCTTTCAGCGTTCGCGTGCACCTTTCTTTCGGTACCCAGGGTAAAAACCCTGGGCTGAAATTTGCGAACTCCTTCGGAGTTCAATCTGCAACCCATACGTTTGTTCTAGTACTCGCGCACGCCCTTGATGGTATGTCCACCTGCCATTTTCGCCTTGTCCACTGCGTCCGAGCTGTACTGGATATTCGAGGTGCCGCCACCGGACGTGTCAAAGATTGGCGCCTGAAATACATCGGTCGACGCTCCTGTGCGCGGAAACTTGGCGACGTACATCGCGCCATAGATGTTTCCGTGTCCACCGCCATTGCGATAGACGGCGCCCGTGCCGAGCACCATGATCACGCCGTTGAAGTTGAAGTTTCCATTGAGAGTAAGACTGCCGGTGACGATCAGAGTTCCTTGCCCGGTAGGATTGCCCGGCCCGAGGACCAGATCACCATCGACAAAAGTCAGGACCCCGTCCGGATTACTAGCGCCGAGGCCCGCAGCGCTGTTGATAGCATCAGTTCCGCTGGTGAAGTATCGTCCCTGATTGATGGCGGAATTTTTCATTCCTTCCGAACCATCCAGAAACGATCTGGCGTTGGTAACCGACGAAAGAAAGCTGGGAGTGTTCGTTCCTGACAGAACCGCCGGATCGCCAGGATAAACATTAGGACCATTGCCATTGCAGCTCGTTCCGTCCGGCGAACAGCCGTCAATAACGTTATTCGTGGCGTTGTAGTCGCTGTTGCTAACCGCGAATGCCGCCAGTGAAGTTCCGCTGCCGGAAGCGTCTGTGCCCGATGTGGACGTCACATTACTGTTGCCCAGTGCGAAAGTGATCGGGTTTCCCGAACCATTCGGCAATGTGACTACGGCATTCACGTCATAACTGAGGGTGTAGCGGTTAATCACCATCTCCAGCTTCTTCTGACTATTATTCGGCCCGAGTCCCAACACGCGAACTCGCAGATGAGCCGGTTTGTACGTAGCGTCGGCACACTTTGTGGTGCTGTACGCATCCGCCGGATCGAGAGGCGAATAGACTTTATTGTCCGGATCGAAAATCGAAACGACTTGAAACCGTGACGATCCGTCCGCGGCGACGTTAACCGCCGCGCCCGACGTGCTGGTCCATAGAGTCGGCGTACAGATAACGTTGTGGAAGGAAGCGCGCGTGCCGGTGGGATTGGAATCGATGTTACCGCGCAAGATTTCCAGACTCCTCGCAAGGCCTGCTTCAGCCGCGTAGTAAGCTTGCATCTCCGCAGCCGAGTCTCGCATCGTGACACCGGACATGGCCGTAGTCAGAATCAAGGTTCCGCCCGCCGCGAGCAACAGCAGCGAGAGAAGCACCGCCGTGATCAGCGCCGCACCTTTTTCGCTCGCGCGTTTTTCCGGGAACGTAGTTGTCGTTTGTGATGTCATACTGGCAACCTCTGGCGGTTACGTTAATAGCCCCACAACCCTGAATTGCGCAGGGTTACATCTGAACAAAGCAGCACCGAGAACGGTGGCTGGTAACCTGTTGAACCTGGAGTTCCTACCTGGTCCAGCGTAACCGAGACGGCGATGACGATGTATTTCGCATTTCCCGGAGTCACTTCAGCGGCCGACACGTTCGTAATGTCAGATCCGGCCATGGGCGCGGTGTAACTCACTTTTTGATCGAAGTAGTGAATGTTCAGGCTGTCGATGCGGTTGGCGAGCACTGTGCTGCCGTTGCCATACTCGTCATGTCGCGCGAGGTACTTCGTATTGTCAGCCAGATTAATGAAGTAAGTGATGTCCTCGCCCGAATCCATAACGTTGGCGCGCGAGGCATCGGACACTGAGGGCTCGTAGTCGTAGTGATTGAGGTTTGAACGGATGCGAATTTTATTCACGCCGGAATCGGCCACGACAATGCCGTTGTTGGTCAGGTTGAATCCGGCATCAGATATTTCTCGCGACATAATGTTGAGTGCGCGTTGAGCGTCGGCGAGAGCGTCGGATTTCTGGTTCTCACGGCTGCGTATTCGCATCGCATTCGCCAGCAGAGTAGTCGCGGCAACCATCAGACTTAGCGTGACGGCCATCGCGATTAGAAGTTCAAGGAGAGAGAAACCGCTGCTCGACGTTTGCTTGTTCGCTGAACTCATAAGTGTTCGCTCGCTTTTGAAATGTCGCTAGTAACTTCCCGGCACCTGCGTGGATCGTTGTGTCCTGACAGTCACCGTATCGAATGAATTTACCGATCCGACTGGAGTAACCGAGATCTGAATGCTCTTGACCGTTGGTTCGCCGGCATCAGGTTTTCCGGCGGGCACAACGCTCACGTCCTGAATGATGGTATTTACCTGGTAACTGCGGCCGGCATTGGTGAGCGTTTCAGTGACGCCGTTGGAGCTTGTTGCGGCCAGTCCGCCGTTCGGAAAGGAGAAAGCCAGATGCCGTGTTTGCGTGGTAAACGGTATCGTCCGTAACCACTCCATCCGCTTCTGCGCGATCGCCAGCGACAATTCGCGATCGTTGGCGTTGCTGTTTGCCTTGATGGCCCAGGCAAACAGTGACGCGACGCCGACGCCGACAATCATCAGGATGACCAGCGAGATCGCGGCTTCCAGCAGGGTGAAGCCCGCTTCTTGTCGCCGATGACTATTTCCGAGGTCCATCATGTCTCCTAGTTGTTTACTTTGACCGTTAACTGTGCGCCCGAGCCGCACGCCGGACTGGTCGTCACGTTGACAGTGAAGTCGCCGCGATTTCCGGCGCCGTTCTTCGTCGTGACGGTGAGTGTGCTTAAACCACTGCCGTCGATTCTCGTCACCGACAGTCCCAGCACCAGGCTGTTTCCACCCCCTGCCTGAGAGGCGCTGATGGTGCGGACTCCGGTTCCGTTTGTAATCGTCAACACAGATGTTCCGCTCTTGGTAAGGACGTTACTCTGGCTCAACGTCAGCGAACCGGGGCTGAGTGTTGCCACACACTGCGGAACGACAGTCGGCGAAGGCGAGGGGCTTGGTGTCGCCGTCGGAGTGGGCGTGGGAGTAGGCGTTGGCGTTGAATTGCCGTTGCCGTTGCCGTTCCCGTTGCCGTTGTTTCCGTTGGTCCCACCGTTACCATTCCCGTTTCCATTCGGTGTGGCAGTGGGAGTCGGCGTTGGACTCGTGCCGCCTGACGACGGTGTCGGCGTCGGGGTCGGCGTTGGAGTAGGCGTCGGCGTGGGCGTCGAGCGGTCCACGTCATCGGTGACCGAGGCGATCGTAACGGCGGGAATGTTCAGATCGGGAAAATGTTGTTCGTCGACGGTGATGTCGCCGGAACCGGAAACGTCGACGGGAATACTGGACTTGGTATAGTCGCTCTGTACCTGGAAGACCCAGTACTTTGCGATCCTTCCGCGCCAGTCAAAGGTTACTTTTTTAGCGTTCGTGTTAAAGCTCACGCCTGAGTCAAGTTGAAATGTGCGCGTCCTCACAGTGCCGTCACCAAAATCCATGGTCACTGCGAATGTGTTTGTGCCTGGCTCAAAAGTTTCGACTGAGGCTTCGCTGCCACTGGCAGCATGCCGGCGGACGGAGTCGGCGCGAGCCTTTTCGAGATAGGAGGCAAAGACCCTCGCGGAGTTTCGCACGCGCAGTTCCGCGCGCGCGTTTACGATCCCGAGCACTCCGAACACCGAGACGATGGCTATAAGCGTGACCGTGATCACCATCTGCATTATCGTGAAGCCACGCTGTTGTCTGACGCGTCTCTCGTTCATTTCCGCTTCTACCTCCGAAGGGCGGTCATTTGCAGGCCTGGCACAACTCGGCCTGGACCATCGTTGAGCAACAACCATTCCGTCGCGAAATACTTTGTAAGGCGGAGGTTTTTGCAGGCTTGCTGAGGAAGCAGCGAGCGGCGTTGTTACTTTAAGTGACGCGCATGGGAAGCTGGCTTCCTAATCGGTCCTATAGAACTTGTATGACCTATTAAGTCTTGACACCCACTACGCGAAAAAATGATCATTGGCCGCAGTGGCCGATATCCTACTTGTCGAAGACAAAGACAGCCTTCGCCGCGTACTACGATTAACTCTCGAGAACGCCGGTTACACTGTCGCCGAAGCCGCCGACGCCCGCGCCGCACTCAACGAGATCGCCAACACTCGCCATCGTCTCGTACTCACGGATCTGCGCATGCCCAACGGTTCCGGACTCGACGTGTTGCGCGCTGCCCGCAGCGCTGACGCGGACGTGCCCGTGATCGTCATGACTGCCTTCGGTTCGATCGACGAAGCGGTCCAGGCGATGAAAGACGGCGCGCACGATTTCCTGCAAAAACCTGTCGACTCCAATCACCTGCTATTGCTGGTCGAGCGGGCGCTCGAACAAGCGCGGCTGCGCACGGAGAACGTGCTGCTGCGTGAAGAGTGGGCGCGCCGGTACGGCTTTCCGCGCATCATCGGCGAGTCGGAAGTTGTGAAACGAGCGGTGGCGGAAACTCAACGCGTCGCGCAAACGGAAGCGACGGTATTGCTGCTCGGCGAGTCGGGCACCGGCAAGGAACTCTTCGCGCGTGCCGTGCATCATCTTTCGAATCGACGTGACAAACCGTTCGTCGCTATAAACTGCGCGGCGATCCCCGAGACGTTGATCGAGAACGAACTGTTTGGTCACGAGCGCGGCGCGTTTACCGGCGCGAGCGATCGACGGCAGGGCAAGTTTGAGCTCGCTTCCGGCGGCACGGTTTTTCTGGACGAGATCGGCGAGCTGCCGCTTGGTGTGCAAGGCAAGCTGTTGCGCGCGATCGAAGAGAAGATGATCGATCGTATCGGCGGGCGCGCTCCGGTTGCAGTCGACGTGCGCGTCGTGGCCGCAACAAACAAGGACTTGAAAGGCGCAGTGGAGAATGGCGAGTTTCGCGGCGACCTGTTCTTCCGGCTCGCAGTGTTTCCGATCGAGATCCCGCCGCTGCGCGAGCGCGATGACGACGTCACGCTCCTGGCGCGTCACTTCGCAGCCGAGATCG